>ERZ1673737.4118-NODE-4118-length-10479-cov-4.320606_pt1 | contig 10479 bp, 12 predicted proteins | sample MGYA00580211_ERZ1673737 | MGnify/ENA primary metagenome ERZ1673737 (study PRJEB41218, sample SAMN15661789) | gut metagenome | host: Homo sapiens | place: Canada: London | collected 2015-08-20/2019-03-30 | study: EMG produced TPA metagenomics assembly of... | reverse complement strand
TCATCTTCACGAAAGTGGATGGCCACAGTTGAGCATCAGGTCAAAGAAATTGGCACATCGCATCCACTGTGGCCATTGATGGGTTTCCTTCGTGCTTCTGGAGGCTGCCTGGGTGTTGCGCCTACCGACCCATTGCCTGTGCCCACATATCAACCGCCCTCTTTGACAAACATGATCCGCCAGGCTGTAGTGCGCAATGCCGAATACTTGGCGTCTCTTGAGGACCTTGCTACCTCTACAATGCTGTTCAAACGGCGTAACAAAATTGTCTCGGACAATGATCCCATTAACTCTTAATCTCCTTTCCCCTCTACAAGTTTGTCTATGGTATTCTGTCTTCTTATTAGTATTATCTCTCTATACTCATTTCCTCAGACTGAAAACTTATACTCATTGCCGAACAAATTGCGCAAAACAAGCAAATATATCTCGCACTCTTTCTTGTAGAATAATGCAGGAAACCAATATTGGCAGTGTATTGACTCGTCAGTTACCACTGTGGCTGGCAGAGATCTGCAATCTTACAATACTCCCGTCTTTGATTTACGCTTAGCTTACTCTTGCCAGATTTGGAACCCTCGAGTTTGTAACCCTCGAGTCATTGGTATTCGCATGGCTAGTTTAACCGCCATGAACCTCAGTACTTTGGTTTAGCAGAATCAACACACTTTTGATCCCATCTATTTACGTTACCCTTTTCGATTCTGCTGCTGTCATTGGCTAGTAAATACTTGGTAATTCATAGCTTATACAGGCCATTCCTGTTAGAATAATACTCGCAAAACATTCATTGACTTGGTCCAACACCCAATTTCACTTTGTGTTCAAAAGTTAGCCCAAATCCATGTCTAACCAGCCAAGCTCGCCGAGCGCTTCCAAGCAATCATAACATGTGAAGGCCTTCAAACCCGCTGGTAGCATCCAAGACGGACGTCAATAGTAGAAGACGGTGAGAGCTGGGTTTTCAGTGTCAAATAGGGAGAGTGCAACCCACGCTTGTTTGCCCAATGGTTGGTCCAGGGCCTCGTTTGGACTATCTCCATATTAGCCTTGCCACCCATGGTCTCAGGATATGAGGTAGCCGAGGGAACCTTACTAGCATGATCGCAGACAATCAACGTAGGAGTGGGAGCTTTCTTTCCATCCCATCTTGTCAAAGAAACGCCCAATGCTCCCTGCAATGGCATTTTCAGTCATGCCAATCAAGGGGAAGGCTACCTGAGGCCTCACGAACGGCTCCTCGGCGAACAAACCGAGGACCATCATAATAGGGAATTGGTTGGGGCCGCGATCGCCCTCAACCACGTTTAGACTCTCCCAAAGGACGTGCAAGGCCCGAGTCTGTCGTGTTTGGATGGTATCCTGCTGAGCATATCTCCAAAAGCCGAGAATCCGATCCCAGCTTACCACGCTCTCTGTGAGGAAGAGTTTCGCTGTGCCGCTGTGGGATTTCTCAATCTGATAGGAGATAAATTGCGGACACGTCGTTTTGGGAGCTGCTCGCAAGAAATTCTCGGTTAGGTCAATGGCTTTTTGAAGATGCCCGATGGAATCGGTGGAACGCAGGGCATCAAACAAGAGGTCGACCACCAGCGCACCGGAGGCTAGTGCCTTCATTTGTGGATGGAAGTATAGCTCAGGTTTGACGAATCCGTTCACCAGGTCAAGTGCCAGGATATTTTGAGTGCGCGAGGGCAGGCTTTGCAGCTGCTCCGCGAGCTTTCGGTCCTTCAGCAACTTTTCCTCGTCACCATCCGAAGTAGTGAGCTGATCTGCAAGGGTATGATACCGATCAATCCCTAGAGAAACACCTTTGAGCTGGCTCAGGACGCTTAGCAGACGAGTAAGCGGGACCCGATTTAGTGGGTCTGTCCCATTGTCGGATGCCAGGAAGCTGGTGGGCTCGAATGCAATGCGCAAAGAAGAATCATCAGCCGTGAAAGTGCGGCTAAATTCAAGTCTCCCTGCCCCGGATAGAAGCGTGTTCCCTTCCTGGCCGACCGTTGGCTCCGTATAGGCTCCTAACGCCGGAATCAGATGAGCATGGAAGAGAGTGAGATATTGATATTGCTCATGGACCCCGTATTGACAGGCTTGGAGCATGTGAGAAAGGACTGGCCCTTTCTGCTGCCACCAGCTGAAGTGGTCGCGATTTTCAAAAGACAGATATTGCCCTAATCGCGTATAGGGTTTAAGAGTATCGATGGGCCCCATTTCAAGATTTCGAGGGAAACCTCTATATTAAGAAAAAAAAATATATATATATATAGTCGTGTCTGAGGAGTCGTGACTGAAGCAATTGGTCTATGATTCTTTCTCACGCTAGAGAGAGGTATGTCGAGGGAAAAGAATCTTCAGGACAGAGTAGAGCTACACGAGCTGGAAACCAAGTGTAATAAAATGCGGTGAGATTTCTGCTTTTCTCCTTGCATACTCATTAAAAAGCGAGACAAATTGCTTAGACTACCTAAGCAGCTGACATTTTACTCTGCACGGATAGATGAGCGGGTCGCTCACAGCTTTCTGGCGTATATGCCGGCATGGTATAGGCTACGTTCCCCTACAATCTGCTAGATTCTGGGTCATGCTTGCCAAGCTATCTGCAACGTACCTTCGAGTTATGCTACACCCCTACTAGAAGTCAAATAGTGCCCGGTCCAGTGTGGAATGACACGAACTGAGAAGATTCCGTGAGTTGGTGGCGCCCAATTTTGGCCGCATTCACATTTCTGGCCATTGTAAGAACTCAAGCTACCGTACCAAGCTTACTTTCCGAAGCCAGCTGTTTAGAATATTTCTAATTTGACATGGACTGTAATAGTCTTTTTTCACCCAGCCGTAGATATTCTAGAATTATTGGGGGGCTCCCGCCTATTCCAACCTCGATGGCTATACTTGTGCGTTCTTCAGCGTCTGAGCCGTCTTGAACCACTTCACAAAAGTTGTCAATTCTTCGGCTTGACCTCGAGCAGCAGAAGCGGCCTCCTTGAGTTTGACGGAAGCTGAAATATCACTTTCGTGCTCCGCGAACCATCGGCCTCCGCATGACTTCATCAACCAGAATATAAGGCGCGTTTCCTCACGACATCTGGACCCATTGGATTTGATGTCCTTCCAGGAAGCCATCTCCACATAGCGACACGGGATGCCCGTTGCTATCATTGATCTCAGTTTAGCGCCTACCCTTCATCTCTGGAGATCTTGGGAGATTTACCTTTCGTGTATGAGTCGGCAAGCTCGGGCATTGTAATTTGCTGACTGGTCGCTTGGACTAGGACCTTGTCGTATGCTATTGGGTCAAGGAAAATTCCATGAACAATATCACCGAGATCCTTCTCCACGCTGAGCCAGGGCATGTCGCCCTTTCCGCCGTATGGGGGTGTCATGAAGACTAGCTCTCCAGTTTCGGCGTTGGGATACCATGGGAACCCCCCAAATGAATCGGCAAAAGCATCGAACAGGAAGCATTCCATAAACGAGGCACAGATAACGGGTGTGAATGTTTTGAATGCCTTGTGGTGTCGGCCATATTGCTCAACATGATATTTAGCTAGAGCCGCAGTTAGTAAGGTGGACTTGAAATTGCATCAATATCAAATTCATGACGAGAACAAGAAACAGGCTGATAAATACTTTCAAATCCCTCCAGGTGTATTCTGCCCTTGGTAGCATTCGTCATTGAAGGGCCAGAGCTGTACACTACGTGCACCGCGCCGGCTACCTCAGCTGCATCTAGTACAGCGGCCCCAAGATCGTAGTCACTGGGTCCATCGAGGGACTTGAGGGTCTGATTTTGATACTGCGTTAGCAAGCAAAACTGGCATTGGGACGGAAAGGCCTACTTCATCGTCCGAATTGGTGTTCACGAACGCTCCCCAGGTACCCTGAAATGCATTCACCATCTGCTCATGATTGAATCCATCCGCTTGAACCAGTTCTGCACCGAGAGCCGCAATATTCTGTGCTTTTTCTGACTTTGGATCTCGTGTGATAACTCGAACTTGAAACAGGCGGTCCTTGTGTGCGAGAAGCGATCGTACGACACTGCTTCCTTGGCTCCCTGAGGAGTCAGTATTCTGCAATTATTGCAGGGCAAGTACAACATTACCAGTTCCGCCGAACACGGTGACAATCTTTACGGATTGAATGGTCATTTCCGTAGTAAGCTCACACACTTGTGAGGCAGCAAGACGGATCCAAAAATACGTTCAGGAGCAAAATCGGAACTGAATAGTTACACACCGAAGCAGTAGACTTACGCCAAGCTTATATAAGAGTATCTAGTTTCCTCCGCCGCCTTGATACTGTCCAATACAGGGAGAAGCATAATCTAGTATACGCCTGTACCTCCCACCGTACAGTAAACACTGTGGATAGGACCCTGGCTTCCAAGTAAAAAATGTTGTTCCTCGGAGGGTTTGAATTTTCCTTACACCATCTGCATGTTTTGATGCTGGAAATACATGGGCATTGTGCATGGTGCAATGCGCGGTAGCGAGTTCATCCTTCCCCAAGGACATTGTACAGTCATGGCTATCCAGGCAGCGGTCGGTTCCATCGCCATTCTGTATGATATGTAAGGAGGCTACTCTTTTTCTCAGTTGTATATCGGATGCTCACTCACTCTAGGCCGACCAGGTATGCTCCGCCCTTGCTTGATATCGGCATGAGCTGGAGCTTGCACATGTCGCAGCCAAGTTGAGAGTACTATCTGTGGTGAGGAAAATAATGAATCAAAGTAAGAACCGCCCTGTCATGGAATTCCAACCCTTGCTGACCATGTAGTTTGGCCCAGAATTTCGTGTTTGGCTGAGGCCGTGAGCTTCCAATAGAGTAGCGGTCTGACTCTGGCTCACATTCCACTCGGCATACAGAAAGATCGCGACAGAAGTCCATGGTTGCCATGTTACACAACTTATGCGCGCAAATGATTTTTTATTTGTACGGTCTACTATAGGTCTCGGTCCGCTAAAAATGAATCACAGAATGAGCGGCATCTGTGATCCTGTCCCTCCTTACAGAAGTGCCCTCCTAGCGGTTAGTGCCGCATGGCCCGCTGCCGTACAGCGTTGCAGCACATGGCAAGACGCAATGATCATGCGGTTCGATGCAGCTTTAGGGCACCACGCACGATCGACACGGGGCTCGGAGACCCCGATGAAACATTTACGTTATGTTTCAAAAGTCTTTACACACTCCCATAATCACCGCTAAAAACGTCGGTTTCAGGCCCTTTTTCCACCACAAACTTATATGGTAATAGTTATTTGAAATGCTATTAAATATAAACTAAATATTAGATTAAAGACACATCTCTTTCTAAAAACTCTCGTAGGTGTAGTGGTTAAATAGCAATAAAGTAAAATTCAAATGTTAGAATAAAACACCATTATATATAGTGGCTCCTATACTACATGTTTAGAATCTTTTCTTTAACTTCAAGCCCCTATGACTTGATAAGCTAACTGCATTGTATGCCATGTGTTGACAATGCCTGGCCGCTATGCACTGTCGCACGCGGTGATGGTATCAGATGACCTCTCTGTCCGTGAAATGGATGATATCAGATAGGTTAGATTGAAGCCTCTTTTCTATGAAAGGGGGGAACGGTCGCCTTCCGAAGGTGCGGTGCGGTGCTTGAAGATCGTCCTCAGAGGCCCCAGACCCAGGTTGAACCCATCTGCTCGTTGATCCCAGTATTCCGCCAACTGTTTTTGAGACAAAGGAAGAACTTCAAACATACTTATGATTTTGTAAATCACCAGTCTAATCTGGAGCAAGGCCAACTGCTTCCCAACGCAGTTGTACGGCCCAATTAAAAATGGCGCAAACGCTTGTGGCTGGCGAACAAGTTCTTTCTTTGTTGTCCAGCGCTCCGGAATGAACGTCCCCGGTTGCGCGAAATTTCTGCCATTTCGATAGACCGTGTAGATTGGTACTTTGACATTGATCCCGCCAGGTATGAAGGTATCCCCTATCTGGAGTCCCTCTGGTGGCGTAATTCGTGGAAAACCTGAAGGGCCTGGGTAGTGAAGACGAAGCGTTTCATTGATGATACCGTTCAGCAGAGGCAACGATGCCAGTTGTGTGGTATTTAAGACACCGTGGTCTTTCTCGGCAGAAATGAATTCCTGGAGGAGTTTAACTTGATACTCGGGATGACACATGAGATAGAAGAGTATCCCGGTCATAGTGATTGACACCGTATCACTGTCAATGAAAGTCAGATATTTTGAAGGGCCTTGATCATTGGGTGGCTGACTAGCTCCTTTCTCACCTTCCAGCAAAAATGGATAACGAGGCGTCCGCGACAAGATTGCGTTTCTCTTCGACGTTGTCCTGTGCATTGGCACAGTGATCTTCCCATAACCAAGTGAACACATCCCGGGTGTTCTCTTTTTTCTGTACTCACAACTTTAGTCCTTGAAAGCATACATTAGTACGGCATTAGCTGAAAACTGACCGACAGCCTCTTCTCCATAGCAGATTCAGTAAAGTCAATGATTTGCTGCATGGCCTGGCTGAAGACTGGCATTTGCCGGAGAAAGAATACCAACCACACAGCACGTATCATGACCCCGGTCGAGAGATTGGACTTGTGGAGATACTCCATCATGTAATGAGGCTTGCCACTGGGGAGTGAATTGAAGCTTTCGCCGAACGAGATTGCTCCTATGATCTTTCCACATCGTTAGTCCCAGAGGAGATCATCAGGGCAGGTAACATGCATCAAATGTTAGACATCCAAAGGTATTTGTCATATCTACGGGGATGTTGGCTTTGGCATTGCGACTGATCAAGTCCATGAGTTGATCGATACATGGTTGCATGAGCAGCTCGTAGCTGTTTATGGCTAAGACATGTGCGTTAGATATCTTAGGACGGAATTTTTGTACAGCCCACGTATAAGCTTTCTCGGGCTGGCCAGATCATACCTTTTAGCTGAAAGGCATCATGCCAAACCTTGCGTCGGCGTCGATGTTCAGCTCGATCCCTCACACCAAACAGGGATCGATGCGGCTGGAGGATGTCGTACCAAGGTCCCTTGATGCATCGCGATTGCGCCGAGTAGAGCGCATTGATCGCGTCTGGGTGGCTGATTGATAATTCACAGGGGCCTACCGAAGGAGATTTTGCTCAACATTCCTACAATTCGCTCATGATAGTCAGAAGAGAAGCATACCAACACGCACGAAGTCTCCGTATCTTTCGTGATACTCTCGTATCAATTCAAAGCCCATAGTGCTTTTTGCCGATTTCCACATGATATATATAACCGAAAGACGCGCTCCCGGCGGACCGTGAAACCCACGCAGGCGGTGAAATTGCCATCTGTACCACAGGATGCTGAAGGTCATTGCAGTCAGTGTGATTGTTGCGTGCTTGATGCATGGGTAGAGACAATTCAACAAAGTGGCAGTCTTTCCACAAGCAATAGCAAGACCGACCAAAATTGACACGGACGGTACACCTATAAATATCAACTTCGCAACCAGTAATGGACCAGCAAAATCCCATTCTCCATGTCGAAAGATCAGATGGTGCAGACCAAGCCCTGTCAGGATGTCAACTGCAATCGATGGGTAATTGGTGCTGCCCAAGTCATTCTCCAGCATAATTGCGTTCGTCGAGGTAAAACCTAGACGAGCCGTGTCCGGTATTCTTTAGCGAATTTATACTTATACAATGGAGCTTATATCGAGGAATGGCTACCTTCCACCGACTGAAATCTTCCCTTGCATGCCAGGTATTCGATCTGTACACAGCAGTGCATTGCGTTCCGACGCATTCTTTCGAACCTATATTGCTAGTCTAGATTTGTCATTCCAAAACGCGCGGGAGGATAGGTGACACGAAGCTTTAGTATCGTCACGTAAATTTCACTTCTCCTCTAGAGTCTGTTTTTCAGGTATATAGTTTTAGGAAGTTTGCTATAGCGATTCAGGAGGGCGGTAGTTCGATCACAAAATCCTTGATTTACATGGCTTACAAAACTGCGGGTACAACGAACGCTTCTTGGACTCAAAAGGTCTTGACTTTATCAAATGCTTTCATATTTTATTTTATTTCTCTCATACTGTGATAAAACACATGTCACCTTGATCCACTCTGAAACTAGCCACTGAGGATTTGCATGTCCAAGTATGTAGGGGGATAGACGGAATTTCATCACCATACTCCTTACAGAGAGTATCACGGGATCCCGAGACTCTTAATTCCCATCCAGAAAATGGGTTCCTCATCATCCAACAATTTTTATTTGCTCGCAGTGACCTGGCTACTGCTGGATTTCCACCACGCACACGTCGTCACTCTCAAACCATCTCATCCCGTTCTAGGCGCCGCTGAGCATGGAGAACACCGCCCTCACTGGACCCCAATCAACTGGCGAAAAAGGAACCGGCCTTCTGCCTCTCGGGTGGATTCCGATAATACTCAGTCTTCTCGCATGCCATCTGCTCTTTGCCACCTTTTCGCGACTTTTCCTCCACCCACTTTCATCCGTCCCAGGGCCTAAACTGGCGGCGTTGAGCTCTCTCTACGGATTCTATTACAACTATATCAAAGATGGCACATATAGCAGTTTGTTTTCAGACATGCACCGGAAATATCGTATGCGTTACAAAACCTTCCTCCTTCAAGCCTAGAGCTAATTGAGCTTTTGTGATGCAGAATCACCAGTGATCCGCATTGCTCCCAATCGAGTACACATCAATGACGTTAACTTTTATGAGACGTATGGCATCCCGAATCGAAGTTTCCGGCGCAGGCTAACTGAATTCGAGAGTTTTCCGTGCTGGAGCAACATATTACAAAGATCATGAGTTTTATACCTCACTGGGAGCTGATGGAGCACTGGCCTCTTTGACAGACCCCGTCGAGCATCGGAAACACCGTACGGGGCTGGGGCCATTGTTTTCGCAACAGCGGACTTCAGCCCTTGCCATTGGTCTGATAAAGGGCTTAGAAAAAGCTTCGAGCTATCTACGACAAGCAACGGTCTCAGGGACAGTGTTCGATATACAAAATATCTATAGTGAGCTTGCTGTTTGTGTTCCTTGATGCTCGACATCATACCCGTTCTAGGCTCAGAAAAGACTGACATTTGGGCAAGTTATGTAGGGGGACGTTGTTTGTGACAATCTCTTCAAATCCACGTACAAATTTATTGACTCTGGGGAGAAAGGCCATCCGTTACTAAATGAAATGGACCGTCTTGGCTCCATTACATGGTTGAGTATGTATCCCAGACTGACTTGGTTCATTAGGACATTGAGTTTGACTGACGCATGGAATCTTGGTTGTTCCCACAGTGATCGAATTTCCCTTCATCAAATGGATCATCAAAGCCCTTCCCGTTTCCATCGCTGAGAGGCTCAGCCCCGAAATCACCCAATTCAAAAAGGTGCGTTCAGGAAGCTACGAGTATCATTGCTTTATCGTAACTAGAGCCACTCAAATCTGACTGAATAATCACAGTTCTGCGACGAGCGGTTGGAAGAGTCACAGCAGCGGCGACTGAAAGACTTCAAGCCAGATCAGAAATGTTTTTTCGACTTGTACCTCGACTTGCAGCGCCGAAGGGATTCGTTACAAGATTTGACCCAGGTTTTCGATGGTGCATTCAATCTCATGACTGCAGGCATTCATACCACAAGTTATACCTTGTCCTGGGCCACCTTTCTTATTTTGGCCTCGCCCTCTGTGTTGGCAAAAATCAAGGCAGAACTTCTGCCGTTCAACAAAGAGAACTTTGACACGGACAATATACAAAATTTGCCCTACTTGGTATGTTTCAGGACATAAAGCCGCCATTTTTCGATTGGGAGCAGTCTAACTCGGTCCCTTCGCTCTAGAGATCGGTAATTAAGGAAACGATGCGGCTTGCAGATCCTGTTCCGGGCATTCTTCCTCGAGCCGTCCCGAAAGAAGGGGTGCACGTCGGTCCATACTTCTTGCCCAGTGGGGTAAGATCGCTGTCCTTGACCTGGCTTCTCGCCTGCGCAGCTGACATAATTCTCCTATTAGACGAGCGTGTGCGTTACTCACCCAGTTGTTCACATGAATTCCACGCTTTTCCACGACCCTCAGGTTTTCAACCCAGAACGTTGGCTAGAAGCAGGCAAGACGCTAGATAAATGGAGCGTCCCTTTTAGTAAGGGCTCACGGCGTTGTATCGGAATGAGGTAAATGATCCTATGATTTATGATGTGTGCGCAGGAGGGATACTAACACTATGGCATTTCAGCACCGCGTACATGGAAATGCACATCATCCTTGCTTGGCTTTTCAGCCGATTCGAACTGAAACTCGCGGATGAGAGCCAGTTGGGCATTAGCTGGGCTGACCGTGTAGTAGCCAGACCTGCTTCACACCTTCGGATCAAGGTTTTGCAAGACCGTTGGGATCTGATTGAATCGCAGTGACTTTTCTTCTTGTGGAGCTTTTGAATCGGCTCATACTCCTTTATGTATCTAC
>ERZ1673737.4117-NODE-4117-length-10480-cov-4.254580_pt1 | contig 10480 bp, 15 predicted proteins | sample MGYA00580211_ERZ1673737 | MGnify/ENA primary metagenome ERZ1673737 (study PRJEB41218, sample SAMN15661789) | gut metagenome | host: Homo sapiens | place: Canada: London | collected 2015-08-20/2019-03-30 | study: EMG produced TPA metagenomics assembly of... | reverse complement strand
GAGCCCGAGCCTAGTCGTGAGAGGAGCAAGGCTAAGGCTGAGATGAGGACGGCGTTGCCTGCTTGATTTGGAGTATATTGGGATTCTGATTACATGCATGTTGCGCATTGCATTATATTGATCCAGAGCATTTTGCGGCGTTGGGTGGCTTTTTAGTCTGCTTTTAGTCGTCTACATCCATTGGTAGACATTTGCTCATGGAGTCGGTGGCCTTGGTTTGCTTCTTAGACTTGTGAAATACATGGGGTATAGAGTGTATTATGCTCAACAGGCGTATAAACGATAGTCAAGTCAAACATCTCAACCATCCATACCCGGTTCCATCTAACATAGAACTTGAAGAAGTGTACAAAGCAGAATGGTATTCTCGTTAATCATAATGACCGGCAACCCAGCCTCAAAATATAGAGCATCGAGCCCATAAAAACTATCTCCCAGACGAAGTGCACTACTGACCAGGCATAATACGCCCAACACCATTAACCCCAGGAATCGAAACATGATCCTGCGGATTAGCAGCAGCCTCATAAAGGAAGTTAATCGGCTCGCGTGTCAACTTCAAGAACTGTCCCTTAAACCCAACATAACCAACCTTCGTAACATCCTCCTCGCCATCACTCCAGTTATCCTCAAAGAAGAGAGTGACAGAGGTAGTCGCGTTCCAGTGTGCGCGATTCAACGGCAATTCAAAGACATCAGCACCAGGAACGGGCTGCGGGACCTCGATGGTTTGGGTCGGGGAGAGCTCCGAGGCAGTTGAGAAGTCCAGATCGTCGCGGTTCTTGAAGAGCTTTACGGTCTTTGGGGCGGAGATTGTCGGTGCGGTATATAGAAGGAGGGAGTGAACTTTGACTTGGCCGTTGAATCTGGGGAAAGAGAAAGGGTTAGTTTTTGCTTTTCGGAGTTTGCGATAACGGTGAGGGGTATGGCGGGGTTTGTTTGTAATTTTTGAGATGCGCGGGAGATGCGAGCACCAGGGACGATAAAGAAGAATGGAGCTGGTGATGGATTGGATTGGATTGGGCTTACGGGATGTTCATGAGCAGTTGCTCGTCTGCGTCGCTTTCGAGCTCGGGCTTGTCGTTCAGTCGCTCGGCCCAGGTCTTTTGCACGATAGCTGCGCCGGCCTTGGGGACGGACTCTGTCGTGCGGGTTGAATGTCAGTGGTCATCTTCACTTGTCTGTTTCTGAAGGATCGGCATACCGTTGAGAGTGGTGATCTGGCCGAAATCAATCTGAGAATACAGCAGGGACTGGATGGCTGGAGTGATATCGTTGGAGTGATCATGGTCTTCACCGTGGCAGTGGCCATGGCCATCATGGTCATGGTGATGCCCCGACATTGTGAAAATGATGATGCGAAGCAGCAGTTCAGCGCGTGTTGACAAAGAAATGCGCGATGGTCTGAAGTGGAAGGTGTTTGGCAAGCTCTCCGCTCCCGTGACGTTGCGGGTTTTATAGAATTGGGGTCAGCCATCCGAATCATTTTGATAATGTTGACTGCTAATACATATTATAATATACTGTACTGAGTCTCCTCCATATGAAGAAAGAGTTCGGTTTATAGTATTGCAAATGTTACATGTCAATTGCATCTCCTTGAACGCCTGGGTATTTTATACAAATGGTTCTCTGATCTATTTCCAGGCACATAGTGACTAAAAGATTACCTGACTCTGTAATAGTCGGGAGTATATTCCAGCAGGTAGCTCTTCTCGATCTTCGTAATATCGCGAATATAAGTCTTCTCGCCCGTTTGCATGATCTCATGGAAGACAACCCAGTCTGCTTTGCGGTTCTATAAAGAGTCAGTAAAACAAACACGACCGTTTCAAGCCAGATAATTGGAATACTCACAAACATCAATGAGCTGGGGTGTGCATGAAGAGTCAGTCCCCCACTGACAGTCTTAAAGGTGCCATCAGGCTGCATCTTGGCCGCATGAGCGAAATAACCTGTGGTGAGACATCTTCGAATCCGCTCAGGTTGGGAGCTCAAATCAAGGGCGCCATTGCGAGCTGACAGCGTCTCATCAATTTGAATACCAAAGCGTTCCAGGTATCGCTTCAGCTGACCACGGATGCTCACTGCGCGCAGCAGAGCCCGGTAGTTCAAGAGGTTGTCACGACACCATTTCGAATCCTTCTTTCCCTTGGTGACGAACGCCTGGTATACATTCAGGTATGTCAAATGATCGCCCTCCTCAACGGCAAACTTGCGGCGATTGCTCTCAGCAGATCTCTTATCTCCCTCATGTTGAACCCACACCGTTCCCTGGAGACTGACCATAGCCGCAATCGAGAGGATTTCGCTTAGACAGTTGAAAGACGGAGCGGCAAGGAGGACCTTGGCCATCATTGGATCGACCGCAAGTTCCGCCATTCGCGTTCCAAGCGGCTTCGTAAGTTTGGCATAGTCATCAACCGCACCGAGGGACGAGAGAAGCTCGAATGCTCGAATGACGAGTTCTGCCGGTGGAGGAGTCAAGAAGTCAAATCGGACAATGTTGTCAATGCCCAGTGCTTTGAGCTGCATAATGACTGGGGCTAGGTTTGACCGCTGAATTTCAGGTACCGTTGCTTCAGGTAGCAGCTCGTAGGCTTCTTGCGTATATAAGCGGAAGCATTTTCCCGGCTTAGTTCTTCCAGCTCGTCCAGCTCGCTGTGTAGCCGACGCTTTTGATATTGGTACTGCTGTCAAGGTCTCAATGCCAGTGTTGGGGTTGTAGGCCCTGAGTTTGGCAAAGCCGCAGTCGATCACATATACGATTCCGTCAATCGTGACTGATGCCTCTGCGATATTGGTCGAGACAATGATTTTTCGAGTGTTTTCTGGTGTGGGCTCGAAGACGTACATTTGTTGTTCTGTCGTGAGTCCAGCGTAAAGAGGCAATGGAAGTAGTGAATGTGCTTTTGGATGGAGAGTAGCCGCTCTCTCGGATATCAACTGAATCGCAGTGTCGATCTCTTCCCGGCCCGTCAAGAAGAGGAGTACATCTCCTTCTGCTTCCTGGGAATGAATATCAAAAACCGTCTTAACGGCTCGTTCGATATAGTCTTCTGCAGGAGTCTCAAGGTAAAGCATATCGACTGGGTACATCCGTCCTTCCAGACTGATGATCCTTCCAACACTTCCACCTAAGTCAGCCGGCTCTGCGTCGGGCTTGTATTCATCGCCGGCGAAAAAGCGCAGGAAGTCTTCTGCCTGGAGGGTTGCACTACTGACGATAATGCGAAGCTCAGGACGCTTTTTGCAGATCTTCTTCAGAATTCCGAGGAGAACATCGGTGCTTAGAGATCTTTCATGTGCTTCATCAACCATGATGACAGAATACCGTGAGAGAAGAGGATCTACCAAAGCTTCTCTGAGTAACATACCATCTGTCAAGAATTTGATTCTTGTTGCAGCAGATGTTAGATCTTCAAATCTGATAGAGTAGCCCACCTCTTCACCGACTTTGCACCGCATCTCCTCTGCTACTCGGGTTGCAACCGTCGTGGCAGCAACTCGCCGGGGCTAACATATGAGTTAGTCACAGCTTCTCTTAGAGCCTGTGATAGGACTTACCTGTGTGACAGCGATGGCTTTTCCGTCCTCGCACCATCCTGCCTGGTCGAGATATTGCGGAAGCTGAGTTGTTTTGCCGCTGCCTGTTTGACCCACAACTATAGTGACAGGATATTTCTCAACCAAGTAGAGCAGGGTCTTCTTATGCCGTGCAATGGGCAATAGAGCAGCCGGCTTATACAGGGCTGGAATGAAAGAGGTCGAGAGCTCTTCTGAAGCCATTGTAGACAGTATTAGTCTAGGCCGTTACTCTGCTTGAAGCCGGTGACGTTAAGGGAAATCAAAATATGATTGAGCCATTGTGAAGTTGTGAAGTCTTTGCATTGAAGACCGCGAATCTCCTGCAGGACGACCTGTATGGAGCTTGACCGCCCTCACGTGCACCCCACGTCACTTGGAGCTTCCCCGATATGTTCCTCGACATTCTCCAGGCAACTCTTTTCTTTTCTTTTCTTCATCTATACTCTTGATCTGCTGAAGTTCCTTCAAGATGTCGGAAGAAGACAAGAATGTACGTCCCAAGCATATGCCATCTAGTGTTTGTCGCATGAGGCTTACTTCCAGATACAGTCCACTCCCAACAAGCCCTTGGCTGCGCTTAACTCCCCTACAAGCCTCAGAGCCGAGTCGCCCACTACCGCCCGCCCGCTCGATTTTGACGATGAACCCCAAGAGAGCGGAGTCACCACTTCCTCTCCTGCCACTGCGCAGCCAGCTCCCGCCGAAGAAGCCCCGCCAAAGCCGCCCCGGCCCCTGAGCCCGAGAGAACAGTCGGAGATCACACTGAAGGAGGCTTTTCCGACCGTTGAGCCTGGAGTCGTCAAGGCGATTCTGGTAGCGAGCAATTGGAATGTTGAGCGAGCATTCAATGCACTGCTAGGTTCGTGGAATCTACTGTTTACAAATGGACAGCAATTCTGACCTGGGTTTGTAGGCATGACCGACCCCAAGGCCCAAGAGGAAATGGCACCCCCACCAAAGCCGCCACGTCCGTCCCAGCAGCCTACCTCTACTACGCAGAGACAGTTGGATGCCGATGAAATGTATGCACGTCAGCTCTCCGAGCATTACAATGCGAACGGGCGTCGCGCGCCTCCCCCCGGCTGGGAAAGCGATCCAAGATACCAGCGACCTAGAGGAAGTGAAGAGTCGGATGACCGGGAATATAGCTTTTTCGATGGTATGGTCTGTGGTAACTGTGAGATGCGCACATGCTAATTGCGGGTCTTTGCAGATGATCTACCCGTGATCCGCGAGAATATCCGCAAGGGCTTCTTGGACACACAGTCAAAGGTTAACTCTTGGGTAACAAACCTGAAGAAGAGGATCGATGGAGATGAAGTGGACCAACAATCTGGGCCCAGCCAAGGGGAGAGTGCTGCCTATAGTCGTCCCCGGCGTAGCGGCGATATGGGCCGTCGCAGTGGTGACCGTGAGCGTTATGACGCAGATCCCCAGGTTCTAGGAGATGATTTCTCTGCTCTTGAGCTGAGAGACGGCGAAGGTAAGCAGTGGTTTAGTCTGGGCTTATTGAACTCCGCTAACATTTCACAGCTCCTCCGCGCCAGCCTCCCCGTCCTCGCTCCAACATCAAGACCTCCTCTCCTTCGCCAGACCGGCGCAAGGTGTCCTTCCAGGATGGACCTCCCACTGAGATTGATACCCTTCATAATGCTCCCTCGTCCGCCAAGCGCAACAGCTCGACGGGCAACAAGCCTAGCAAATGGCAGCCCTTGTCCACCGTCGAGCCTTCCCCCGTTGCAGAGAACGATCCATTCAGTCTCGGTGACAGCGATGATGAGAAGGATATTAAGACCAAGGAGCAACCCACTGTCTCGGAAAGTGACCAAATCAAGAAGGCCACGGCCGAGGCCATGTCCGATGAAGTGGGTTCCTCCAAGGACAAGGATACGAAGGACGCCAGCAAGCCCGATGAGACGAAATAAGCGCGAATGTTTGCCTTTTCTTTGGATATCCGCGATTTGAATCTATGCAAATCGCCTCTTTTCTTATACACTCAGCCTACTGCCCATCTCTCCCATTGCTCCCAGTTGACCCCCAATGCCATCTGCATAACCTACCCCAATATCCCCAACCCGAGTTTACGATACCTAGGAAGGTAATGAGACGTTTTCAACCTATCACTCCATAAACCAACGCAGCCAAATTGAATCTGTATTTCTACGACCGAAACAAGAAAAGGGTATCTCCGACCGGTACGTGTACAGTATGCCATGTACAACTTAGCCTCAACGCCAAAACAAATAAACCCACAAGCCAGGCCAATCGGAAGTAAGCGGGAGACAAATAATCTCTCCCATAACAGCCAATTACTCCACAGCCGGAGCATTAGAAACACGCTTAGAAGCACCAGTCTCCTTCCGCAGATCCTTAATAACAGTCTACAGGAGACAAATTAGTACTAGTCCACTCAACCATCGTGTGTTGATCTTTTATCTGTTCCATATAGCGACAGGAAACGCGTACCGCTAAAGCATCAGGATTCACACCATTTTCAATCAGAGACACACAGAGCGATAACTCCGTCCGGTCGAGATTGGTATTCTATCAGCATCAGACTATCAGCATTTCCCTTTTCTCTTAGTTCAACATGTATTGTATGACTGCAGCTTAGTCCAGGCTGGCGTGGACGAGGACTGCAGAGAAAGGAGGGAGGCACGCACCAACAGGTCAGAGATCTCCTGGAGTATATCGATAACTTCACGCGCTGCTTGGCGCTTGTCGTCTGCTTGGTCTGTTTTTGGGGGCATTTTTGATCTGCGAATAGTGTTTTGGGGGAGGAGTCTGTGTTTTGGGCTTGGACGTGAAGTTGGAGTTGGGTTTGGTGGGGAACTTTCAAGGTTTGCTGATCAACAACTGTTTACATTTGGCAGCGCTATACTCCGTAGATTCCAACGTTATTCTACGTCCACGCTCTCTATAAGAAAATTTCATTTGGAATCAATTAAATTTTTAATCACTTTTTTGCCCGACCCCCATAGGCCCCCATCCCAGCACGCCGATCGTGTTTCACCGGCCAGTCCGAACTATACCCACCCACACACATTACAGTGAGTACTCCTGCTGACCATGACGACACGAATACTTCAGGATGAGCAAGTTCCCTGATTTCTGAAAAAAAGAATAACCAACTTCGGAGAAAACGTCATTACCAATAAGATCATAGCCTTTTGCCAACCTCATCCACACGGGTGAGCATGCACACGTTGCATGACAGATAGGATCAGAAATTTGCACAGTTAGCGGGGCACATACACAGAGAATTGCTGGTTTAGGAGTATTCTCCGATTCCACTTAGAGTACTGATAAAATGACACTTTCCCCATATAATAGTCTAGCCATATTGGGGAAGGTGTAGTAATTGTATTTCACCTCGTCTTCCACTACAGTATGTTAAATTCTTGGAATTGTTCATGTTGAACGATTGGATCTCGAGGCATAAGCAATGCCAAGGGTTTAGTGCAGTGAAATACAATTACTACGCCTTCTTCAATGAGGTCTAGTTCTTACCGGGGTGTCATATTAACTACTCTCCACTTATGTAGATTGTTCTGCTCTGGATCAAAATAACCCATGTCCGCTCCTGGACCTACGGTCAGTGCTTTCCTGTTGAGTAACGTGGTGAATTGTCAATTACCCAGGGTGGTCGTTGAAGACCGCGATCATGGACATTTCACTTGTCTTCACGCAGTCACGGCCGTCCGGGATTGATCTAAGTGAGAACAGGACACCCAAAGAGAATGACATCGTTATTTCGATATGTGCTGTTGCTGCACTGACCGTGGTTCTTCGGTTTGTGGTTAGGATATACTACCAGCGATCCAGGCCAGAGGTCGATGACTGGTTGATTGCGGCGTCACTTGTTCCTTTGGTTGGATTACTTGCAGCAGCTGTGCTTTGTATGTCGATACTATCCCCCATTGAGCTCATTGCGGAGCACTCACTTATGTGATTTTGAATTAGGTGGAGAACATGGCTTGGGCAAGCATATCTGGAGTGCAACGGTTGGAGACCTGATTCTTTTGCGAAAGGTAAGGAAGATACGTACAGTTCAAAGACTTACTAATTAATAAATCAGACCCTCTTTGCATACCTATTGATCTACCTCGCCGAGCTCCTCCTTATCAAAGTCTCGATACTGATGTTCTACCGCCGAATATTCGGCATGACTTGGTCAATTTTGACCTGTCTCTTCATCAGCTATAGCTGGGCCATCGGAAGTATGATTGCGACAATATGCTCCTCCGACCCAGTATCATACTTCTGGACTCAAGGGACCAACTCAAGCCTTGGCAAATACCGATTCAACTTCTACAATTATCTTATCGGCAATGCAGCTACCAATGTCGTGACAGACGCGTTGATCTTGCTTATTCCTATACCGATTGTGTGGAGCTTAAAGATGCGAACAATGCAAAAGCTCGGAGTCTGCAGTGTTCTTCTATTGGGTGTTGTGTATGTTCCCAACCCCCCAGCATCCCTCTTGAAATTACACCAAAACATGACTAACAAGTATCACATCTAGTGCCTGCGTCGCAAGCGTCGTCCGAATTCACTACATAACCTTTCTAAAAACAAGCGTCGACCTGTCATGGGTGATAAGCGATGTATACGTATGGTCAATCGTCGAGCCATGCGTTGGAATCGTCTGTGCATGTCTACCAGCCCTACAACCGTTCCTCCGTTTAATAGCGAAGAAACTATCAAGCTTACCACTCCGTCGAAGCAGGGGTGTGAACAAGCTATCTTCTAGGTTTCAAGGGAAGAATCCATCAAGACATAGTGGTGATTCCAGCAAACACAGCTTCAGCTCTACGCAAAGTCCTCATCCTTTCACCCATTATGATGATGACCGGGCTCAGCTTACTACTTTTACGACAAGGGTTGAGATGGAGACAAATCAGAAAGAGAGGGATAGGTTGGAGAAGAATTTGGATCCTATGGCTATTAGGGTTCAGCAGGTTGTTCACTGGAGTGTGAACTAGGAGTACTGATTTTGTACATAGATTGTCTATAATCTTGAATATAATATTCATATGTTACATTATTGCCGTCTTTGAAGGCGATGAACTTGGTGATATTGGGGTGGGGTCCGAATCGCTCGTAGATTGCGGCCTCGGTCTCAAGTTGACACCCGGTTAATCTGCCTGGCTCGACATGAGGTACCTTGACTACCACTGATGGGGAGACTTGTCTGACGATGGATGAAGTGCCATTACCGACCCAGGGTAGTTGTGGTGCTTGGCTTAGGGAGGGAGTTGAGACTGGTTCCATAGTGAAGGCACGATCAATGTGAAAGGTGGAAGAACGGAGAAAGGAAGAAAGATTGAAAGATGGAAATGGAAGTGAAGTTTGATATGTCGACGACTTATTCATTTGTCTGGAAAATGCGTTGCTGGGGGCTCGTCCCCGAAGTTGTCTTAAGCACCGCGTACCATCTTTCGCTCATTTTGAATAGGAATAACATCACCATTCTATAGGAGTAACATTACCATTCTATTTGAGTCTTTTGAATTCTTTGAGATACTTGGCCATAATACGAGCAAATAAGCAATGATCGTCTAGTTCAAACGCAAGATAGGCAGAGAGACTGGGTATGTACGGGTGAGCATGAGCAGAGAGTAGGCTCATGGACGGATGTTCCTACCTATACATGCAGCACTTGTAATGTATTCAATTAATAACTTATATAGTCATAATTAGAGCCATGGACTTTTGATGAGTCGGTTTCATAAGAACATGGTAGGTTGACGGTGCCATATTATGCCCAAGAACCAACACATGGGCTGTCGACGTTGAAATTGAAGACTTGTGACGCCATTTTGCAGAGATAACAATAGAATGCTGCCCTGAAACAAGATCAACAGTGATAATCTCAACCCATTGGCTCTTAGATTCTCACCTTTTATATAGATCAAGGCTACTCCCATTGGAGGACCAGCCAGGTGGGGCAACAAAACTCCTCAACCTCACCAAAACATTTGGTATACGTTTGACATACATCTATTTCTAGAATCATTTCCACCTATGTCATACAGTTCAACTAAGACGTGTCGAATTTGACTCTGTCAGCCGTGATCCGGAATGGCGCTTCAAACAAGAATGTCCAACCTCACCATATCGGACATCCATTCCTTAAAGAAGAACAAGGCACTGGAAATTCTTGCCCAAATCTCACGAGTTGAGAAAAAGACCTTCCCCACCAATGAGGCATTCCCCTTTGGCGAAGAACTGTGGAGAAAGAAGCCCAACACGCGAGTGCTGTACGCGACTCGAGCGAAGGGATCGCAGTCTGATCTGATCGCCTACGCGGTCTATGTACGACAGAAGGGCGTTGCGCTCTTGCACAAAGTCTGTGTGACAGAGGCTAATCGCCGTCAAGGTGTTGGCCAGGAGGTCATGTCCTACATTCAGCAGCGCCTGCGAAAGGAGGGCTGCCAGTACATTCAACTGTGGGTGGATCAGGCCAGGGAGCCTGCACGCGCCTTGTATGCCAGCGGTGGATTCGAGGAGCGTGAAGTAATCCCTGATTACTACGCCCCTGGACGGACAGGCATCAAGATGATCCTGGATTTGGGAACGTGAGCCACGCCGATGACTGCAGTGCGGACCTTTTCTTCAGTAAAAATGTACCTTTGCCTTGCCTTGTCCCTTTAGAACGGGCCCGAGGGGCAAGAAATCATGCCAGTGGTTGGGCGCGTCCGTGGCTCCTTGTCCCCCTTGCATGAGCCGGGCATCTTCGAAACGTGAGCCCGGTGATAGCGATCGCGCCCGCGTTCATTCTCCGCTGTCATTCTGCTACATACTTCCGTGACATCCAGCATATCCAGGTATGGCTTTTTTGAAAGGGCACGCCTTGAATGTCTCCCTTCCAGTCCCTTTGGCTCGGCCA
>ERZ1673737.4116-NODE-4116-length-10484-cov-4.482597_pt1 | contig 10484 bp, 9 predicted proteins | sample MGYA00580211_ERZ1673737 | MGnify/ENA primary metagenome ERZ1673737 (study PRJEB41218, sample SAMN15661789) | gut metagenome | host: Homo sapiens | place: Canada: London | collected 2015-08-20/2019-03-30 | study: EMG produced TPA metagenomics assembly of... | reverse complement strand
TTAACCCTATTAAACCGGTATAGGGCTTGCTAAAAAAGGAGCTTTTTAACCGCTACCCTAGGCTAGCTGGCCAAGGAAGGTCTGCCCAAAATTGGGAAGAATTCCGCAATGCATTGGTGGATTCCTAGGATCATATACCCCAGGGTGCTATAGATAGTCTGATTCGGTCAATGCCGCGTCGTATTGCTGCTATACGGGCGGCAAAAGGCTATTACACTAGATATTAGCTATTTAATGATAGATCAGCTATTTACGTACTTTTTGCAATAAAAATCAATGTAATTGAGTAAGAATTGACTGAGTAATGGCGGTTTTAAAATTATGGGTGGTTTTTGGAATTATATATTTTGGTGGGGTGTCAACAGACTCATGGCCTATGACTGTACCAATACTTATACATGCTACCTAACTGACAAATGGTTGCTGACGTGCCATCTTTGTCTCCCGACACAGGCCAAATTCGAGTACAAAGTGAGTAACCACCTCTAGGGTCAAATCAGCTCCTTGCTTTACAGGAACCTGCCTCAAATTTGATCCTCCATGTTTTTGAGTAACCCCAAGGGCGTGCTCAAGTGAAAACAAGAAGGTCCGAACCCACGAGGGTCACGTACGGCTCTGAGATAGCACTGGAATATGTAAAACAGCCCCCATCCGCCGGTGTCCAGGCTGCCCATTTACAGCCTCTGTCTTCAGATTGAGCACAAAGCTCAATGCAAGCTGCTGGGGACCCTGGCTTCACCCCTCTGTGAATCGTCTTGCCCAGCTTGCCAATTTTGTCTAAAGGATTGTCAGTGTCGCTCACTTGAAGACGCGAGTGGGTTGTACGTACTCGAGTCGGCAATTCTCTTCCATGTCTTGCCAGTGGAGGTAGTACCTGTCCCGGATGGTTAGCCCTTCTCAATGAACAGCTTGTGGTCATTCAACATACCAGCGTTCTCATTGTCTTCTTCCTCTTCCCCGTCTTCATCCTCTTCCTCCTCTTCATCCGCGTTTCCTGTGTTCCCATTTCCGCCAGATGTTTGATCGCAAGAGACAACCCGGTCAAACTGAAACTGGCCTGGTACAGAATCAAGACTTTTCACAAGGTCGTCTTTGTCAGACAGATTCTTCCATGAAATTCGAATCGTATGTTCTCCTGTGAAAGATAAAATTCAGAATGCTGCTATGTGAATTAAGTGGTGGGAAATCTTACCAGCAGGGATTCTCCAAGATCCATGCAGGCCATGTCCGCTCTTGTCCAGGATAGAGGTATTTCCCAACTCCTTTCCATCGATGGCAACTGTGAGACCTGCCTCTGTGATGTCCTTGACGCTGAGGTATGTCTCAAACTCCCAATCCGTAAACATTTCAATAGGCTGGGGCGGACCAGGTTTCTGCTGCGCAGTGTACTTCGGGTTTTTCAGGCTGTTCCAAAAGAGAGTGAACGAGACTGGATCTTTGAAGCCTTCGGTGCAAGGCGTCCCAAGGCTGTCTGAGTTTTCCGACGAGAGGTTACCATAAACAGGGCACCAGTACTGCCCTCCAGATCCCTCCACTGGAGGATTGGCTGGAATAAATGTTGGGCCCGGCAGATATGAGGTTGTAACCTGAGTTGTGCAATCAACACGGGTGAGAACAACCGGTGTATTGGCGTTGGCTAGCCATGCTAGGCTGGCGAGGGCCAGTCCAGTACGAATGGAAGGCATAGTAAGCAGATATTTTTGAGCTATAATGCGAAATGATTATAGTGAAGGAATTGATTAGCTCCATTTATATGTTCAATGAGCCAGGGATTTGCGTGCAAACCGCACGAGACCGACTTCAACGCTCAAAGGGCAATTACTACCAAGCTAGGGTGAAACTGTTGCATATTGGACCCGTGGTCGATCTCAATCCCCTGGCCAAAAGCGGAATATACCTTACTGGTTGTGGCATAAACACTGCATGAAAAGAGATGGGTGATACAAAATCTAAGACACGGCGATAGAGTTACTTCTGGACACGGACAGTTCCTGTCATGGCGAAGGAGAGTTCGAAGTCGACCACATTGTGGATACTAAGGCGATCTCATTCTTGGTATCAAAAAAAAGAAGGAGAAAAAAAAAAGAAAAAAAAAAGAAACCCTCTACGTATCCGCATCAACCGGCATGTGGGTGGTCTTTGATGTCCCTTAATTCCAAATTCCTCAGCGATTTGCGAATAAGACAGAGACAACGACATGTCACTCATTCTTCATTTGGAAAATTATGAAATAGTCCATTTTATAAGGCAGACTTTTAATTGAGAGATGCTTTCCGTGACCCTTAACTCAATCTGATGCGGAGCAAAGGACGTCCAGGTTAACCTTAGAGAGCGTCAAGAGAGGGATGAGGAAGGATTCCAAATACGTTAATACATCGCTGCTATTCACGGCCTAGGCATGTAGTATACAAGTTACATGCAAAATTCAATAAGAGAATTCCGAACCAAACCTGCATACCGGGTGGGTATGCAGTACAGTAGTTGCATATGAGATATGGTCTTGAGAAGATCCCTTACAGCTTGATGGGGGTGGCTCCCTCGATAGAAGGGGAATCGAGGCGAGTAATCAATTACGCGTCGGTAGATGCATTTGTCGTGATGTAGCCAATTTGGTAGTCTAGCTTTACAACCACCGGGAAGGAGAGGGAGAGTGCCCCGGCCAACTGTTCGAATATGCCGGCTGGTCAGCTACATCAAAGGCATCAATTGAGAATAAGCAGACCCCAGAGAACGGACCTGATCTCGCTCCTGGTGAGAAAATGAAGAGCTTTATAGAGAGAGGAGGTGGTGTGGAGAGAGACGAATGACATAGTCTTGGTCGAAAAAAGGTGCGTACCGCTCGCAGGGCGACGGGTGGGTAGTTCAGGGATAGCGAAGAAACTCTTCTTTCTAGGTACTCTCGGACGACTGCATGCTCACTACACCGGATCAACTGCTTCAGACATGTTCGAATCGCGGGTTGCTATACATAGTTGAGATCATCTACGGTACAACGACACCTTCCGCTCACGATGATGCCGCAGCGAGCGCAAGAATAATACGACCCACAGGGTCCTATATTTTTACCGGGCCCTTCAGCTTTTGACACTCATTTGCAAATCAATCTCCATTTTACGGGCACTATATTAGGCTTACAGATTACAATTTCTTGCTTCATTCAGAAGAAGCACCTGTATAGCCATTGCGACAGTAGTTGGCCTTCAAAAAGAACGTTGATTGATTGATTGATGATTGATTACCTACCATGGATAACGAGAAACAATTTCGTTGATACCAGTGACTCATTTCAAGATCAATTCCAAGCTACGATGAAGGTGAACATGTCGATGCTTGCCGATCCAATGCGGTCCAGGTATTTTGCATTTCGGTCAGCAGTTCCATGGGTAGGACTGTTACTTAGTTGGATCGATGATAGGTCTAGTCACTTAGGTATACTTCGTTTGCAGCAATGTGACATTAAGTCCCGAAACGTTCATTCTATCGATTCTCGAATATTTTGTCACTACTGGAGAGCTAACGCCTATAGCCGTGCACTCCATACCCTCGTGCTTAGATCATTGACATATTTGAAATAACTGCGCCTTCAATCGACCGCGTATTCCGGGTTCCGTTACACAGGCCGATTGTCTAATAGTTGATGGGAGTGTTCAAATTGAGCCTCTCCAACAGCTACAGTAAAATTGTTAACAGCATGCCACACCTTATAAAAACGGATGAAAACATACCCACTGGTCAAAGCCCTCATCCCCATCTCTGAAACTTTGGAAACGGGCGTCCAAATGCTCTTCGTTTTTCGGTTAGCATTTGGCTAATTCCTTTTTTTATGTATATTTTTTATACTTCAATCGTGGTCTGTGACAGAAAGATCACTTACCGGCAGTAACGTTGACCCTGGCAGGCACTAGAGGATCTCCTTGCCAGCTTTTCAAGAAGTCACTCGCCTGAGTGTCATTGCCTACTTGGCTAAGATCAAACCTAAGGCCTGTATGAAGTCAACATGATGACTGACGCACAAGTTCAACAACGAAAGAAGCTTACACTGTGGTCCATAGCCCTTAGTCGCAACGTAAGCCAGTGAATCTTGGATCACTTTGCGGAATTCTCCTTCAGGTTCTTCATTGGGACAACCATCAGTTATCGTCAGAATGAGAAGCGGTCTTTCCAATTCGGCACCGCTATTGATTCGCTCGTAAAGGAACTCGTCCAAGACTTTGGCTTTAAGGTTTGTGCCAAGCTTCGTGGCGCCTTTTGGGGTGAAAGTCATTCTATCCCGCAGTTGATCGTAAGTCAGATTGTTTGCACTTCCGTCAGTCTTGTTAATAAATCGGAGATGCACGGAGCCGTTAGGGGCTGCGCGAGTCATGAGATCCGCCATCCGCTCGACCAAGTCGGCCTGACGGGTCATTCGATCCTCAGACATCGTGTTCCCGCTATCATCTGGCATTTTATCCCTTGTTTCCATTGAGCCACTGTCATCTAACATCGTTTTATGTCAGACAATGGCTGTTAAAATAGTGCTGAGCTCGCACTCACCGCAATAAAGAATCGGCTGGTATAATGCGTGCCGGGACATGATGGCTAAATTCTTGGACCATTGGGCACTAGGCGAGCCATTTTTCAGTAGCTCGGCTGCCTTTCCCGCTACCTGCTGCACATAATCATTACCATGTGGATAAAAGTCCTCCAAGCCACTTTCTGTGATAAAATCTTCAAGGTGACGCTTAAAGTCATCCTTTGTCTGCGGGTATTCATTGGCCTGTCTCAAAGTTAGCAGATCTAGTTACAGGCAGACGTAAAGGTTATAATGATGTTTATACTTTGGCTTGCGGTACGCTCAGGGCAGCAACGCGTCTGATGGCGTTGCTACCGATGTCTTTCCAGTTGCCAAAATAGGCGAGACCAAAAAGGGCCGAGCTAACGAGAAGATTCTCCAACTCATGCTTCCATCCCGGCTGCTCATTCCTCAGGCGCAAAGCCCTGTGAATAGCAGTATTTGTTGACTTATCTGCAAGGCTCTGGGCTGATTGACCACTGAGGTTCCGGTTTGTCAACGATGCTCCATGGTCGATGAGGAGGCGTATGGCTTCTGGGCTTTTCCCCTGTCTGACTGCCTCCATGATTGGGGTGTCATTTCCCAACTCCGGGATGCGGCCATCAGCTTTGGCCTTGTGCTGCAGGAGAAGCTTAATGATAGACGCGTCGTTTGCGGGTGCCTGAGTAGCCATATAAAGGGAAGTCTTCCCGTCAGGGGCCTTTTCATTGACATCCGCTCCACTCTGCAACAGAAGTTTCACAGAACCCACATGGCCGCCTCTGATTGCAAGGAAAAGTGGTGTTTCACCATAATCGTCCTGGTCATCGATGTCCTGGCGTGCCAGGTAGCTGATCAGCTTGGACCGGGTGAGAGTACCAGTCTTAGCAAGTGTGTGGAGGTTCTCCATAATTTCGGGATAGGATCAATGATAAAGTAAATAAAAGAACAACAGAACCTTCAGAATGGATGGAAGCAGCGTGGATATTATCTAACTGGTAATTCAATGAGGGATCTCACACATAAGAAACAGCTTTTTTAAGAACTATCTAAACAGTGCAATGTGTACTTGCTGATAAATCACGTCGTATCGATATATGAGGTCATGCCCTGGTGTACGTCTGCAGTCTAAGAGAGTCGGTGAGACTCGAGTCCGCCATAGCCCGAAGCGGAAGGGCAGAGATGGTTACACAACAGGTGCGCAACGAAGGGGAATGATGGAATCTTCTAACCAGGAATCTTACCAGCAAATAATATTGTAATACTTTTCCTCGAAATTCTTGGCGAGTACACACACTATCATGGGAATCCCTTGCATTAGAATGTATGACCATCCAATGTGGGCTTCCTACAGCTATCTTCTAATTTATCAATGTAAGGGAAAAAAAGATTTATTATTATTATTATTATTCTGATTGTGAGATCTGCTATAGAGGGTAGAGATGAGTGGGGCAACACAGGACCTTGTAGTTGCATTGCAGCGATGGGAAAATCACGTATAGGCAGCGGTTCGTTGACGCAACCTATACCTCAAGTAAGTTCTACTCGCTGGATATTCAAACACTGAAGTTAGGCCTACCAGAGAAGTGAATATATCGAGAGTAACTATTGCAAGAGTGCCGAAAGCAGAAGAGAGAAAAGGACTGCAATTATTCAACAAACGTGTTGATGTAATGAAAGGCTAGTCATTACCAACTAGAGGGAGTATTATCTACTATACTGCCCAATTCTAAATGAGTGACATTTCTGTTTGTATATGATGAGTACACTTGCAAGGTGGCATAACGTTCACAAGTGACAGCTCAGGAATCCCCAATACGCATGTTGCATTCATTGAGTAGCATTACACTATCATGATCAATGACAAAACGAAAGCTTCAAACCCTCCAATAAACCCTCACAGAAAAAGTTGGTGTATTTTGTGATTAGGTTGAAGTTGACTTCGGTTAAGCTTTCTCAAACTCATTAATATGCGTCATGCAGATAGTCCCCCAATATTACATACTGATATTTCACTATGGACCCCATCCATCGTGAAAACGTGCCAGAATTGCACGTAGTCACTGCTGAACTAGGTACGAACACGGATACTGCCACAGATGCATCGTAATGTAACCATGCTTCTCCAGTCCTTCACCCCTATGAATCATGGCTGTGTAAACAGAAGTCCAATCATAATTTCATGTCTTCAAGCTTGCATCTACAGAAACAGGTCTAGTATTCGAGCTCGCAGCAAGTCCATGCACCCTAAGAGCGAGAGTTAGCTTGATACCATGTCATCGTCTGCGCATGTCACGAACGTTCTTCCAAACTGATATCTACGTATAGTATTAGTCACATAGCCTCATCGGGTATGAAACGGAAATTCTCACATAGTTTCCTCCAACACACTCGAATTGCTCTGGTGCTCTTTTACGAAGACAAGAACGTGCGTCGTCGGTACCATCGTCATCAATGGCGGCATGGGTGGTAATACCAAGGGCAAGCACGGCCAGGAAGACAGCTGGGAACTTCATTTCTTTTAGGTGGTATGGATCGCAAGAAATAGAGATGAGGTGAACCCAAGAATTATACTTGAACTTATAACTGCATCGCTTACTTACCTAAGCCTTGTAAAATATACAAAGGTTGTATATGTCACTTGCGTTGCGGTCGTATTTTCGATTTGGTTTATACTGCAAGTGCCCCTTGCTACCCAGCTCCTGCCGTTTCAATAAGATGTTTCTATCACGTCATCTAACTCGTTAGATCATACAGCCATCGATCTGCATCCCCTTTACTTGCGAAGGATGTCTGAGAAATACATGTACCGAAGGACCAGGATCCACCTTAGGCTCACGTTGTCGTACATTCCAGGCCTTACGAGTATGTGCAACCGAAATTGAATTCCGGTTTGATAATTTAGCTGCAACTCCCCTGCAAGGCTGTGGTGGCTCCAGGATCTACGATTAGGATCCGCAAAACTGTCTTAGACTGAAACAGCGTTAGGAGCTTGGGTGCTCGGGGATTTGTAACGATCATTGAATACGCCATCACATGCTAGAAACAGTAGAAACGGCCTATGATTTTGCGTGACACTGTTATTCGCGGTATTGGACTGGCCGTCGCAAGTATGGCGATAGCTTATAGGCATAGATACAAAACAATGACTGGGAACAGTTGTCCGTAATGAATGCCGGGCAAATATCCATCCAACCCTCCCTAACTTGGAGGACAATAATACTGTCCGCGTATTAAGTGACTCTAGGCTATCAAGCGCAGGAGGAGTGAGGGATATGAACGACACTGCGGACGAACAAATTTCCGAATCTCGCAAACATAGTCTTGCTAATCCAGAGTCTCATAATATATGACACTCATATCTGCAAAGGGACAACACATTTACGAGAAAAGGTATAGTGTATATAAATAGCAGACTCTGTGTGCGTGCATAGACAGCAACATATGAATATCACTAAACCTCAATCTTCTATTTTCTCAAGCTCTCCCTGAACCTTCACCCATGCATCAGTCCGCAGAACGCCGTTGAGCCACCAGTTCCCACCAGCATCCCTTCCTGTCACAGCAAAAGTATTTCTGAATGATAGATCGGAATGTAGTACGCCATTTACATACGATGGCTTTCCAATACCGTGCGCCCGGCTGTTAAGGTCTTTTCCAGACGCAGTCACCACCGAAGAAAAGTCCAAGCCGTACATTCCAGCTTTGTGCCAATTTGAAGACGAGAAAAGCAGCATACCGGGCTCACCGATCAATGCGAGGTAGCCCGACTTCTCCATAGTTTGCTTCAATAGCGCAGTAACAGCCTCGACCTGCTCGGCCGTTTGCTGCAGGGCTACTGACTGCCGGATTTTCCAGGCGACATTGCTTAATGATTCCTCCTGGATCTGGTGTCCCTGTAAAAAGGTAGGTGACATACAGACAGCATTCCCCAAGTAAGCACTTTCAGGAGACGAAAAACTATCGTGCAGTGACGTACGCAGGTTGAAAGCGTTGTTGACGAGAATTCGTTGGCTTGGTGGTAGGCCGAGTGCAATATAGAGTGTGCGTGCCCACCATGCTAGTATAATATCGCTCTCGCTGAGAAAAGGATTGGACTTCGCACATCCATTGTCACACGAGCTTGCAAGCTGCTCAAGGGCCTTTATGTGCATCTTTCTCACGCATCTCGCGGGCAGGAAGATTGTGCGTCTTTCTTCCTGGCGATACCAAAGCGAATCGGCCATGCGCCGACCAACAAACATAAGCAGCTGGCCTTTGTTGAGTACCCGGTCAAAATGCATATATTTTTCTGCCGGTGTTCGCTGGCCGAGCTCTGTCAGAGGATTTGATTCGAAGCCTTCCAGAGTCGGTACGGCGGTCAGGTCTCCGCGAACCATGGCAGACCAGGCCCTCATGAAGATCCCAATTCCCATGACATCGGCCAGAGTATGTGGGAAGGTGACAGTGAGGATTGTCGCATCATCAAAACTAACAGCGTGGATAAAAAGCTGAGGATTGTCGGAATATATCCAGTCGTCCAGCTTTCGGGGAGTAGCCTTGCTACGCACAAGCGGAGTAAAATTTTCTGGTGAGGCGAAGAGCGTGGCCTTCCCTGTGGCCTCGGGGAATTGGGCTGCCAGCGGATGGGAACCGATGGGCATCTCGTGTCTGGCATTGGTGAATATAAAGGCGGGTCGGGCATCGTCATAGCATTGCGGTATATGATACTCTAAACGTCCGTTTCCCTGGGAAAGATCAATCATTAGATGAGGATATTTGGCAATGTAGTAAGATCTCGTCAGAGGATGATATGACTTACATTCAGACGTAGTCGAGCTCCAAGCTGCCTCCAATTGCCAGTGGAATACAGCTGATCCAGAGCAGCGTGAAGTTTGGAGATGTCCAGCACATCGTGGAAAATCAATGCAGTATCTAGGACTGTACCACGCATGGACAGGGCTGTATCCCAGGAGCGAAGGGGTACTATTGTATCTGAAGGCACTGTGGCTGGTTGGGCCGGTCGCGAGTGGAATAAGAAATTCATATTGGTGGATTGACGAAGGGTCAGGCGAAATGGCTCAGTAGAGACGAAATTAGGATGGGGATACTATGGCGCGGTCGGTATGGGCCAGGTATTTTCCTAGAGCTCCTAGATTGAAAGACCGGGACCCCGTTGGTACTATGACTATGACCACCCATTGGCTTCTAGTGCATTAGTATATTGTAGATAATCCCTGTGACCTCTGTGCATTACAGACATAGAGACTTGGCCCTATGCATAGCACTGTTGACCTTTTTATTTTTGTTTTCCCGGCTTTTTCTGGTGTCGCGTCATGCATCTTATGCAAGTTGAGTGGATCCCAAGTTCCCGCAGTACTGCGTGTGTATGATTTTCTTTTTTCAAGATCAATACAGGATAATACACATTACAACTGTATCAAGGGCCAATACTTTGTGGCGTACCTACCAGTTGCCAGGTAACGTTATCAGGTACTGGCCCCCGACCGCAGAATTATGGAGAGTGCTTCCTACGTCGTCGACCGTGACAATTGAAACATTTTTCTGATGCAAGTGGAGGTTAGGTTACGTCTTACAAATAACAAAAAGAAAAATGTTTGATCAATTCCTAGTGCGTACTCCAGCAAGTCTTAGTAGGAACCTGGATCAGTTGTTCAAGAAAGAAGAAAGGTGCACCGATCAATTTGTACCAGACTGATCGGTCATGTTCTTCTAATGGAGGACCCAAGGATATATATTCCGTCGACTGGATGTTTTGCCGCCAACTCATCCGGCTGTTCCCAATTCTTCACAACGAGTTGGGTGCCTGTATCACTCTGAACCTTCTTCCACAGGAGGTTCCAGCTATCCAAGTCGTGGTAGTAGTATGGCATGCGAGCCTGGGTGGCATTTACCAGGGTCTGGTCCCGGCATGCCACAATGCGACACACGATGAGTGAATCAGGCTTCGCAG
>ERZ1673737.4114-NODE-4114-length-10489-cov-4.465881_pt1 | contig 10489 bp, 9 predicted proteins | sample MGYA00580211_ERZ1673737 | MGnify/ENA primary metagenome ERZ1673737 (study PRJEB41218, sample SAMN15661789) | gut metagenome | host: Homo sapiens | place: Canada: London | collected 2015-08-20/2019-03-30 | study: EMG produced TPA metagenomics assembly of... | reverse complement strand
GTCTGGTATGAGGTGATATAGATCACGTGACAGAAAAGTGGAAAAAAATCGCTTGAATTCTGGGTCGAAACCAAGGAATAGATCAAGCCGTGCTCAAACTGTTGGTTCAAAAGGGCCGGGGTCATGAACACGGTCAAACGGACAAGAAAGGGGACTATTTAGGTTCTCCAACAGGTTTCCTGTTTAAACTCGCGACTAAATCACGTGGGTCCTTTTGAAGGCTAATTTACCAGGTTTGTTCATGGCAAGAAATTTTAAGTAAAACACATCTCATCACAGACCATGAGGCAAATTTCTTCCCAGTTACTTCATTCACCGAACATCATCCACTGTCTTGTTCCAAAGGACTCGCGGTCCTCATCCGGCTGTGAACTTATTCTGCAGCTTCTTACCAGTCAGAATGCCCTTAGGTCGACGGTCGCACAAAAAATCCAGAAATGGATGTGTGAGCTGTAAGAAGCGTAGGATAAAGGTAAAGCACAAAACTTCGAGAGCGTGTACCATTTTCTACCTATCATGCAACAGGACTGTGTTCATGTGCCCGCTTCCCATGCCATTTGTCTCTTAAAAGACCATTACTGAATTATTTCAACAGTGTGATGAGGGAAAGCCCATATGCATGAAATGTCTTCAGCATAGAATCAAATGCGATTTTAGCGAGCCTCCAGCACCATGCGTTCGGAAGTCTAGCTCACCAGTCCCATGTCAAACATTCATCCAAAATAGAGGTGAAGCCGCGCCATCTCCTGCAATATCATTTCAATCATGTTCAAGTCTGCAACCGCTACCGGATGACATTGACACAACGGATTTCAAGCTTCTCCATCATTTCACCACATCGACCTACCGCACCCTATCCGCCCAAGCTGAGCTACAATCTGTATGGCAACAACAAGCTCCCGAGCTAGCATTCTCAAACACATTCCTCTTGCGGATGATGTTCGCCGTATCCGCCCTACATCTCTGTCGCACAACATCTAATACGCATTATCTTCCATATGCACACCAACAATATGAAGCAGCACTACGGTCCTCGTCCGTAGGCCTTGCAGCGATTTCTCCTTCCAACTGCCATGCACTATACGCCTGTGCTGCCCTTGGATTTATCTTCGAGCTTGGCGCTTCCAATAACGTTAAAAATGTTCTCTACGCCGCCGACGGGGCCCTGGCGCACTGGACCGTACACGTGCGAGGCGTGCGAACAATTATAGAATCCTCCTGGCATGATCTGGATTCCGGAGTGTTGAGTCCTCTTCTCCATTGCGAATCTGGTCAGGGAGGTGTAGAAAATGTTGAGACCTGCTTGGAACAGTTTGCGGGACATATACAATCAGCAGGCATTGAAAATGAGAGGCTTTCTTTGTATTTAGAGGCTATTCAGGAACTCGTCAAGTGGTCGAAGATGGTGGAAGTGGGCTTTTTTGCATGGATGTGCCAAATTAGCGATGGGTTTTTGAATCTGTTGGCAAAGAAGGATCCTTACGCTCTAGTGATTTTTGCTCACTCATGCGTTCTTTTGGAGCACGGAGAACCGAAATATTGGATTGGAGAATGGGCCAAGAGCTTGCTGAGTGAGGTATATGAATGCCTGGATCCACCTCTAAGGGTGTGGTTAGAATGGCTGTTCACATGGACAAAACGAGTTTGACTTGATAAGAATTGACAGGAGAATGTTTGTTTCAGTCCAGTAAACGGGGTAGGCCCGGGGGTGTCGGATTTCTGATGGTGCCTTGTCTTCTGCCTTCGAAGTAAAGTGCAGAGTAACGTAATTCACCACCAAGTGGCCACCCTTAATACCCCATATTTAACGCCACAGTTTACAATTTTATATCTCAACAATAAGAGCTATATTAATAGTAAAAACTAGATTTTAATTTTAGAATACAAATTATTACAAGTTTAAGAAGTTAAGTGTATTTCACCTTAACCGGGACTAACGTAGATATATATTTGTTATAATTCTGAAAATTACAGCGTACTTTAGTGTATCACGACTGAATCATGATTTAAGTTACCTGAAATTCTTATGAAGCATTTTCTTACATTGTATCGATAGTCCTTCGAGAACGAAAGCGAAAAAGTCTGCTGTTGTTAAGATATAAAGATGGAAAATATCGCGTTAAGTATGGGGTATTAGGGGTAGCCACTCGGTGTTAATGGCCGCTCGGTGGTGAATTACGTTAAAGAGTGTAAAAGGAAGTTAGGGGCTTGCTTCGCCCACCAGTCTATACTTACCTTGCAGGAGTGCGTCGATCTTGAGAGCACTTATCCATCACATAGATTGCCAATAGTCCTCCTATTCTTATGGACTTTTCCCCAAAAATAAATAACGTATTTCACTACCGAGCTGGCCACCCCAAAAATTCCCTACTGTAGTGGTGGAACCAGTGACAGTGGTACATTAGTGGCCCTGAGGTATCACAAATGGCTTAGGAGATATGCAGTCTTCTCCCTCGAGAGATAAGAGCATCATCTGTGGCAGCGATTTAAGCCTCAATCTCACGCTAAAGACGCCACGTACTATAAAGAACGTTCGCCGGCAGGCTTCTTCTATTAAGAAATTGTAACAAGAGAACCTATCGCGCGCGGATAAAGCGTTTAAGCAGACTGAAAGGTGCCTATTTAGCTGTACACGGCGCCGCCATTTTACGGTAGGAAAGCCAGGAATTACGCGCCGCTAATACGAGAACTACCTAAAAGAAGAAGCGTACGAGCAAGGGAATAGCTCACGAAGTGGCATATTAGTTTTGGAGGCTATAGAGATAGTATCAGGTCTAGGAATAGCCGATGAAGTAGGCCTAGGTGGTGATGGCGGTTCATCACCGACTCCGAATCAGGCCAACAAGAGGAGGCCACAGTGATGCGGTATTTGTAAAACGCCTGGACATAAGAGAAACAGGTGCCCAGGGAGGTGTGAATAGCTTCATTTTTGATTATATGGCGTTGTGGTGCTTACTTTTGCAATTCAATGGTACCATGCTTGGTGGGGTGGCTAGCTCGGTAGGGAAATACGTTAGTCGTTGTTCATGCTGTTTGTCAGAGGGCAGAAGTGAATCATCGCCCCACCAGACGCGCTGAAGGTACGAGTACGTGAGCTTTTTGATTGGCCAATGCGTAATACACTATGGATGGGTATGAGATACAGACATTTCCTCTCCTTCGATGGGGTTTAATTAGTTTGCCACCAAAACGAGTTTGAGAACCAGAAGCGGCAAGAAGCCGAGTTAAAAAAAGCTCATTCCAAGCTAAAAGAGGCATAAAACCCTACATAATAGAGCCCTTCTCTCGGACTCTTTTTCTTCAACGGTTCCAGAACCTTTTCTCGCCATTCGTTTTGTTTATCAAGCCTCTATCTTTCACTCGCTTAGCCTCATTCTTTCTCATTCCTTTTCAGAGACAGCAAATACTATCCACGTTCATCATGGAAGACTGGTCTTTTTATGACTACAGCCCCACCAAGGTGGGAGCGGTCATTGCGATCATCTGCTACGGATTCAGCGCTGGCTACCACGTCTTTCAACTGGTAAAGATGAAGTGCTATTTTTTCACGACATTCACCATTGGGGCAATAAGTTAGTAGGCTGCTGTATACACAACGTCGATCCTACTAGCTAACCTGATGGGTATAGTGATGACTTTGGGCTATATACTTCGTGCCGCTTCGGCCGGGGACACGACCGCCTTGGCCCCCTATATCGGACAAAATGTCTGCATCTTACTCCCACCCTCTCTTTACGCAGCTACTATATATATGATATATGGACGTATCGTGATCTACGCCGGAGACCCGAAACTATCCATTGTGTCGCCGCTAAAAGTGACCAAGATCTTTGTGATTGGAGATGTCCTTGCATTCCTGACACAGGCCTCCGGTGGCGGTATGATGGCGATCTCCTCTATGGCGCGCATGGGACAGATCATTACCATCGCCGGCCTTTTTATCCAACTTGTCTTCTTTGGGGCATTCCTCACGATCTCGATTATATTTGGGCGGCGGGTTCAGCAGACCAAGACGGCGCTGCGTGGCTTGCCGTATGGAACTTTGCTCTATATTTTATTTGCTGTCTCGGGTTTGATCATCCTTCGGTGTCTTTATCGCATTATCGAATTCTGCGAAGGGAATGACGGGTACCTGATGAAGCACGAGGCATTTATGTACGTTTTTGACACGATCCCAATGTTTGCGGTTCAGGCTGTCTTTCATTTCTACCACCCCGGGAAGGTACTTGGTTCGAGGGGTTATAATGGGTTGGGAACGGAGTTGCGGTAGCTTAGACTTGGAACTGGGAGGATGTGATACCGGATGGAATAAAATTTATATGCAAACGATATCTAAATGAGGTCTTTCTTCCCTTCTCCATACCAAGATATTGAAAGAGTAAGTCAGGGTGTGCTTTCATGTGGATCTAATCTATCCAGGTTTACATTCTATGATAGAAAACACTTACAAAACACTTGGCCAGCTATTGCCTTCAGCATAATACAAGCCTACACGAAGTGAATTTAAACATTCTCAGCCAGTTTCCCGCTCCCTTAACGTCACATTGCTTACAAGCCTGAAAGCCAAATTTCACCTACCAAAATGTGCGGGGCCATCCACATTTCTTGCACTTTGGCACGTGTAATACAATTTTGCTTGCATGGGCTTCGAATGCTAGGTTGATTTGGGCAACATCCGAGGACATCTTTGTTGGCATTATCAGCCAATCGGATGGTGGACGTAGTCGTATTTGACTGTGGGTCCAAATCCACTTTGAGTGCCGATCCCTCCACCCGTATAGCACGGAAGGGGCGCATAAAAACCAGGTAGATTGTATAATTCCTTGATAGTAGTTACAGAATGGAGACCGTTGGGGTTTAATCAGCCAACAAGAATAAACTATGTTTTTCCTTCCCCTATTCACTGCCAAGCAATATTTCCCACGCCCGCCAGCTATAAAGGCCACAATGTACCCCCGACGCTCATTCACATACATTCCTCCTTTACTTGTCTTTGCGAAATCTTTCCACAAAATTCTCCAACTCCAGTCACTTTACTCTGATGTGGATACTCAAAGCAGCAACAGTCTCTGCACTGTTCCTTACACAGGCGTTGGCGTTGGCCGATCGTGTTTACATTCCGCCTGCGTACCACAATGGCAGTGTGAGTGTTGAAGGCCTGTCAGTGCCAGGAAATCTCGATGGTTTCAAGATGAGAACCGCGGCCAACCGAACATCTTTTGACTTCTGGTACTTTGATGCCTTCTCAAAAACAACCGGTGCGGCTATAAACATCGTTTTCTTCAATACGGGGGATTTCGCCGAAAATCCAAATCCCCTGGCAGTTCAGATTTCCGGTACTTACGATAATGGTACCGAATTCTCTGCTCAGGCATTAGCCTCTAAGGGTGCTGTTCTGAAGAACGACGAAGAAGGTGTTTCTGGCGACTGGAAAGGCGCTGGTGCTAGTTTCAGTGGAACCAATCTGAACAAGCCTAATGTCACGTATGAAATCATACTTGATTCTCCAAGTATCGGCATTAAAGGAACTTTTGTCTTGAAGTCGGTAAGTGGATATTCCCCCTTGCATATGTTTAGACAAGGTTCTTACATAGATTCACACAGCGCGCTCCCGCCCACTACCCTTGCAACCTGAACGTCGAAGGCATGAGTACGCTTCTTTTGCCCCATTTGCATTGGGCGAACGCTGTTCCAGACGCCCAAGCTATTGTCAATCTGGACATTAATGGCACCAAATTTAGCCTTACTGACGGCGTTGGATATCATGATAAGAATTGGGGCGATAAATCGGTGATTACCAGTCCAAAGTACTGGGATTGGGGGCATGCCCAATTGGGACCCTTTTCACTGGTCTGGTATGATCTCCTCGACTACAACAACACCGAACACACCTATGCGTACGTCGCAAAGCATGGTGACGTTGCCCTGGCCAGCTGTGCCAAAGATGTTGTAAAGGTTCGTCAGTGGGGTGCCAATGCAACTTACCCGCCCTCCTTTGGTATCTCGAAGGCAGCCGGCTTCACTGCTCGCTTTGATCTTGGGGGCGGGCAAGTTCTGGTTGCAAACTTAACCAAGGAGCAAATTGTACACGATCAGATTGTTTACGCTCGTGCACTGGGCTCCGTGACGGGTGGGATTGAAGGGCAGCAAGTCTACAAGGGACGCGGTCACTATGAAGAGTTTGTCTATGGGATCTTGTTCTAGCTGAGTACATTTGAAAAGAAGACTCGAGTTTCAGGGGCTTTCGGACCGCTTAGGAAATAAAACAACCGTCCTGGGAGCCCATCAGACTACTTCAGAGATGCTTTTCCGCACCCGGGAGCCGCAGATACAATATTACAATAAGAATTGCGGACTGGTACCTAGAGACCGTGTTATAAATTCTGGAAACCTGTTCTGTCCTCTGTCCTAGAATATATGTGAAATCAAGCTGATGTGTTAGAGCTGTCTCTTACGTTGTTAGGTAAATTTAAAATAAGCCTGAACCAATTTCTCCAATATCCATACAATCTGTCTGCACCCACATTCAATGATTCACGTTCTTTTCCATTTGAATGACCTCCAGTTTATAAGAAATGAAATCTTGAAAGGTGGCTATGATGATGAAGTTCCGAAAATACGATGCCGTACAGACTGCATGTAGGGCGCAGTGACTACAGAATGGAAAGGCGTTCACCATTCTTTGTTGCTCTCAATCTCATTTCCCGTCAAAATTTTGCTGTGATGGGGAATACTTTCCCAAAGTTTCGCCACTTTGTTTTGCATGTACGTTTCCTTCCTTTCCTATTTCAAACTAGATGAGCAATATCTGGCTGGGGAACGAAATTACGCAAAAAGTAATATTTGTTCGTAGCCCGAAGGACACGCGGGCTACTGTAACTATATATCCTTGCAAGTAAATATGATATGTACCTTCCTGGGCTTGAATGTAGGCTTTGGCAAAACCTGCTATGACAGTAAAATAGCCGTTACCACAGGCTCTTCACGTTTTGCATCTTTCGTGTCTGGCTATGAATCCTCGCGTTCTCCAAACCTTTTTTGTTAGGACACTCTTTATTGTGATATAATGAAAATGATAGAACCTGTCTCTAGTATATTTGGTCGAAAGAAATTGTGCGCTTACTTGTACAGTATCACTGAGATCTTCAGCGTAACCACGGCGTATTTGACAGGATATTGAATTGCCTTCGTTTCAGAATCTGCCATAAAGCCTCAACCATCTACCAGATCTAGCTCCAGATCTGCCTTTGCCACAATATCTCTGGAACTGAATCCAGCCCCAAAAGAGAATCTGCCCTTCGGTATGACCCACGACTGGAAGCTCGTGTTCCAGTAGCTGACATCACGCCTAAGAAGTTCGAATGTAACATCTTGTGACTTCCCCGGTTTTAGGAAAATCTTTTCGAACCCTCTTAGGACCTGCAATGGGGTCCCTTCAGGTGTCGATCCTTGCGGCATGGATACATATAGCTGAGGAACAGTGGCACCCTCCTTGGATCCAGTATTGGTGACGGTTGTGGTAACTCGCAAAATTGGCTCCCAAAGATCGGGATTGCCGCCCGGTTGGACCTCGTGCGAAGGATCGGGCTTGGATGTAAGATGAGAGTTCAGCTGCTTAACCTTAAGGTTTGATTTCATCCCAAATGTCGTATAACTTAAACCGAAGCCGAATTCAAACAGAGGCTCGATGCCAGCAGAGTCCAATTTCCGATAGTCGATCATTTGGCCCTCCACAAAGTCATCTTGCCAAGCTGTTGGAGATGTGACCTGACTTTCTGTCAGATTCACAATTGGGATATCATAATCCTTGGGGTTCTTGGCAATAGAGTATGGCAGTCTCCCTGATGGGTTGACGTCGCCCCATAGAACGTCAACAATGGAATTGCCTGACTCCTGACCGGGAAGATGGGCCGCTATAATAGCTTTGACATTCACGTTATTGGCCCAAGGCATAGAGTTGATGCCAGCAGAGTGTGTGACGACAATGGTGTTAGGGCACATGCTCGCTACGTTCTCAACCACAAGGGTAGAATTCCAGTCAGCTTCATATGTCTGCCTGTCCATATTCTCGGCTGCAAATGTGTTAAGGAAGACTAAGCAGACATCCGGGATAGGGAACAAGCTTGAAAAGTCCCCAGCAGCAGTAATGGCGTTGTGAAGAACGTACTGGACCCGGCCTCCAAACTTTTTGGCACGGGCCTGGATAGCTTCCAGGGGGGAGACGAGATACGTGTGACGCACTGTTCCAGCGCCAGCACCAATATCAAGCGTCCCGATCTCAAACTGCTTAGTAAAAGTCAATCCATCGGTGGAACTGGCGGCATCATTGCCAAAAACTCCAATGTTCAGAGGGGCCTTGAGTGGAAGGGTCGAATTGACGTTCTTCAAAAGAACACTTGCTTCCGCGCCAATCTTACGAATGAGCTGATGATGATTTCCGCGAACGTCGCGACTCTTGGGGATTGGTGTAGGGAGGTAGTCAAGTACGTTTGACCAGGCCGCAAAGCTATACGCTAGGGACGGATCTACCGTGGGGTAGCTCTCTCGGTCTTGGCCAAAGTAGAAGTAGGGGGTCATGATGCGACGGACCATCTCATCAATGCGCTCTTCTGAGACAGACCCCGCTTGCACCATGGTCGTGATGTTGCCTCCCCAGTAACTCTCCCCAGTGGCGAGTGTCTCCGCGTTGTACGCACCAGGCATGTTGAGATCCAGACCAGCATTGATCGATTTAGCACCGGAGTGAGTTGCAAACCAATCAGACATAATGTAGCCCCGAAACCCAAGCTCCTCTCTCAAAATTTCTTTGAGTACAGCCGAACTTTCACAAGTGTATGTCTGGTTCAAACGATTATAGCTGCACATAGCGCTCACGACTCCAGCTTTGATGGCGTTGGCAAACGGCCACATATATAGCTCGTGCATTGTTCGATCGTCTATGTTTGAAGAGATGCCCTCAATTCTCGTGCCGTTCTGAGAAATTGTGAAGCTGCGTTGAGTTTCTTGTTCATTGCCCACGATGTGCTTAGCACAGGTCTGAACACCTTGGGACTGTATGCCCTCGATGGCGGCAGCTATAGCAATGCCCGAAAGATACGGGTCGATTGAGAAACCTTCCCAGTTTCTCCCCCCAAGACCATGTCTGCCAAGTGGTCCTGCCGAGGGTCTGTAGCTATCAGTCAGACGTTTTGATTTGTAAGGGAGACCTATGCTTGTACATACCCTAGGGCCACATGGATACCTTTGGACCTAAATTCTTTGCCTATAGCGACTCCTCGTTGGTAGATGAGCTCCTTGTCCCAGCTCGCACCCATGGTCACTCCAGAAGGGAAGACGCTGGTGAGGTCGGCGAGACCAACGCCATTGGGGCCATCCTGCATGCACAATCCTGAAAAGCCGACTCGATCGATGGGTAGAAGATTTCCAATACAGCCACCCACATCTAGAGACAGTTTGCCCGTGATCATGGCGGATTTCTCGGTCAGGTTCATCCGAGATACGAACTCACTGGCCATTGCCTCAGCAGTGACCCAAGTGCGAAATTGGTTTGCATCTCGCGCTACAAGAAATAGTCAACGAGGCTGAAGCATTGCAGCTCATGGAATCGGCGGGTATTGTACATACCGGTTACCTGCCCACTAAAGGGATTCGCCAGCGCGTGGCTGAGGAAAAGTAAAAGTGAAATCACGCAGAGCATGCTGACAAAGCTGGGTTAGGACGTCCCGTTCCTTTAGGTGATGAGGGTTGGTCATAAGTGCAGATACAAGACTTTATAGTTGTCCGCCAATCGTGCTCGCTGGGCCCCATATTCCTTGCTGTCAAGGTGGCCACCAAGCTTACTTTTTCAGCCAGCTAGCCAGTTCAATGTTCGCTTCCCCACATTAGCCTCACCGCATTAGCCAAAGAATGGCAATGCAGGCACAAGAGAATTGCAAGCGGGGAAACGACAGAGACGGGACAAATCCAGGGCTACGAAGCGAGATCAAATTGAAGTGCGATGATGAACGAACACGAAGACGAACTCGAATACGTCCTAGAAAGTATCCGTATTCGTCTTCGTTTAGCCGGTTGACCTAACTTGCAGTCTAGACACACTTCACTCTAGGTTTCCGGTTAGAAGATTCTACTAGCGTAATTCCTATGCGCGCCGCCACCCCGAGCGAGCCGCCGTCTCCAAAACACATAGTAGATGCGATAAAATACAACGCGATATCTCAACAGTGGTCTATATGGATTTTTCCTTAGTCTGATGCTTTTTAAATTATAGCTGACCTCTTTAGGGACTTGAGACAGCAACTTAGAGATTTAGTGATTGAGAGCAATGTATTTTGGGCGATATTAGAAGGACTCCCATATGTAATAATTGGACCCTAGCAATGTACGCTAAACCAACCTAGGCCGGCCGCAGCAATTGTATTTCCAATCCTCAACCGCCGCTACTCGGGGCATCTAGTATTGCCAAGAAATGCATGCATTTTTACCGAATAAT
>ERZ1673737.4109-NODE-4109-length-10496-cov-12.739967_pt1 | contig 10496 bp, 11 predicted proteins | sample MGYA00580211_ERZ1673737 | MGnify/ENA primary metagenome ERZ1673737 (study PRJEB41218, sample SAMN15661789) | gut metagenome | host: Homo sapiens | place: Canada: London | collected 2015-08-20/2019-03-30 | study: EMG produced TPA metagenomics assembly of... | reverse complement strand
GACGGTGTCATATTGACACTAAGAAAACTAATGAGGAGCTTGCGGAAATCAGTATTGAATGTACGTGCGATCCTTATAAGTTGGATGTCACATCTTCCAATGAACCGTGGAAATGGGACACGTTCAGCTTTATAGATGGAGTGATCCGGAATACTTCAGACATTGACATCAACAGTCTGACATCCTGGAAAGAGATAATCCTGGACGGATATCCGTATAACGATACGCTGAAAATTATTTCAAACGCCTCAATGAAAGTAAAATACAGAAACGGAACGTATGATATATACGCTGGAGAAAATATCATGTATGACATTGAACTTTACGAGGGAGAGAATAAGCTGTACTTCCAGGGTAAAGGAAAAATAACAATCGTTCACAGAGGAGGTATGTTGTAAATGTATACAATTAAGGCTTTTGTGGATGGGAAAGAATACATGATCCATAACCCACGGGTTAAGGCACTAATAGTCGGGGATCCCTACTACCAGAAGGGAGATAATGTGAACGGGCAGGCTGAGTTTTCAGTCTACCCGACACACCCGTATTACCAGTACGTGAAAAAGCTCACTACTGACATTGTTTTCTACAAAGACGGAGTAGAAAAATTTGCTGGGCGAGTTCTCTATGATGACGAAGATTCCAAGGGTGTTAAGAAAGTATTCGTCGAAGGAGAACTTGCCTATTTTTGTGACAGCATTCAGAGGCCGACAGTGTATCATAATATTTCGGTCAAGAATTACCTGAAAACGGTAATTGACAATCACAATTCCCAAGTTGAGGAGCGAAAGCAATTCACACTGGGACGTGTATCGGTTACGGATCCAAACGATTCCCTATATCGGTACGCTAACTGGGAGACTACCAGAGAAACCCTAAAAGATAAGCTGGTAGACAGACTGGGAGGGCATCTTGTAATCCGGAAAGAGGACGGTATCCGCTACCTGGATTATCTGAACGATGATGAATTTTATACCCAGAACAGCCAGGAGATCAGGTTCGGAAAGAATTTGCTTGATTATTCTAAAAACATGGACGCTTCCGACCTAGTAACGTGCGTTATCCCTCTGGGGGCGAAATTGGAGGAATCCAGCATTGAAGGTCTGGAAGAGAGACTGACAATCAAAGAAGTGAACGGGGGCGTTGATTACGTCTCTGATGACAGTGCAGTAGCAGCTTACGGAAGAATCTACAAGACCGTTACGTGGGATGATGTAAAAGTAGCATCAAACCTGATGAAAAAAGGACGGGAATATCTGAAAAGCGTACAGTTTGAGAATATGGTCCTTGAATTGAAAGCTATTGATCTGAATCTGACGGATGATGATATCCAGGAGTTCGAGGTCGGAGATCTGATTCGTTGTGTTTCTCCTCCACATGGGCTTGATTCAAAATTGCCATTGTCAAGCCTGAAAGTATATATTAGCAATTTTGCTAAGAATACCATTACATTAGGCACGGAAAAACAGAGCAACACCTACACATCCTCAAATAGCCATACAGCCGAGGAAATAGAAAAGACTATAAATTCTATACCGAGCAAAGGAGAAATCCTCCAGGAGGCGTTACGGGACGCTACGAACCTATTAAACGACATGAACCAGAATGGTAATGCGATCCACACAAAAAATGAGTTCATTGTCTCAGATACTCCAGGAGTAGCCAACGCAAAGAACCTCTGGAGATGGGGGCTAGGTGGACTGGCTCACTACAGTAATGGATATGACGGTCCGGCTGACGGAGTAGCACTCACGATGGATGGAAAGATCAACGGAAAGATGGTTATGGCAAACAGCATCGTGGCGGAATCCATAGATGCAGGTTACCGAACTTCCGTGGAGACGAAGATCTCTGAAAGTGAAACGGCTGCGAAAGAGCATGCAGACAATTCCGTAAGAGTAGCCCGTGAGGAGATAGAGAACTCCATAACCAACATGGAGAACAAAATCGCACTATCTGTAAGGAGTGTGAAAGAAACAGTTGCCAGAAAGAACTACATTGCCGGAGGAGAGCAGGAAACGCTCGATATCGGCAAATTTACGTTGTCTGGAGCAACCGGAAATTGCAAGATTGAAAAATCAGAGTTCCGGAACACGAAAGCATTCAAGCTAACTTTTACTGGATCCGGATCAGTAACACTGACACAAAGCCTGGGAATCCTGGAAGCTGGAAAATACAAGATTGCTGTTGAAGCAGCATATCCGGAAGGATCGAAGTACCGACCTTCCTACATCCAGTATGGATTTTCAGAGAACAAAACCACCTCGTACCTGAGTGGATATAATCCGGATGAATTTAATGCTTTTAGCAAGGAAGTGCAGATTACCAGGGCGTCAAAATCTGTGGCGGTAACAGTATACGGATATTCCGGATCTGTATTGTATATCACAGACATCCGTTGCCTCCGGGATATGCAAGAGCTTCTGGATGACGTAGACGCCAAGTTGGAGGTCGAAGTCGGGAAAGTGGCTGCATCGGTCAAAGAAGTATATACCAACGTTCAACACGATTACTGCCAGAACGGCAGTTTTTCTGATTCTGAGGACGCTTTCAAAAACTGGTACAGATCAAACACGACATACATCACGAAAGTTCAGGATGGATCGAAGAACTGGGCGTTGTTGGATCGAGAGACACAGACATCCAGCTATTACCTGAGACAAATTGTAAAAGTTCCAAAAGCAGGCCCATTTACAGTGAGATTCAAGGCAAAGTGCGGAGAAGGTCAGACATCACGGATCCGGATATATTTTGCCGGAACCAATAAGTACACAGATGCCGGAAGCGTAACAGAAACGTATAAAACTTTTGAGCTGGAGTTCGATAATGTAACTGCCAATTCTTGGTACTTCTATGTTTACAACTATACTTCCGGAACAAAAGTTTATATCACGGATATTGAGATCCTGGGGTATATCTCAGGATATTCGGAAAGCCAGCTTCAAGTGTTGAAAGATTCTATCGAATCCGAGGTGTCAAGAGCTACCGCCGGAGAAGATAAACTTTCTTCGTCGATCAAGCAAAACGCCACAGCTATTACCTCAAAGGTAAGCAAAGGAGAAATGGGATCTTACATCACACAGTATTACAACAACGTGATTATAGCTTTCAATAAAAACTCAAAATACGTGCAGATCAACCCAGGAGAAATTGCTATTTACAATTATGGAGTAGAGAACTCTAAGAAACGTGCTGTATTCGATGAAACGGGTAATCACTTTTACAGAGATGGGTATTATGTCGGAGCGATCGGCACAAACCAGTGGTCAGGGAACAATGCTCATAAGGGATTAGTGTTCGATTTGGAACCACAAGGAAAGTATATGGCATTTGCTCAAAAAGCAAGTTCCTCAGCAACTTCCTACACTACTATGTTGTGTTTTAGCCGAGCAAACAGTATTTACGATGAATATGGAGTGAATATGGGATGCAATTTGATTGGAAACTGGTATACATTGAAAAATTTCAAAATTGGAAGCATATCAGCAGGAGGATATACGGCTTTTAGCGGAGCGATACCGATTGTGTGCGAAATAACAAACAATGGCAATAGCTGGACGTATTCTCATTTGAGAGTATACAACGGAATTATTGTCGGCTACTGGAATTAGGAGGTGAGAGTGTGGAAATTATCTTTCCAAAAGGTGAAGCACCTAAAAAAACAGCAAAAAACAGTGTAGCTGTAGGAACCATCAAAAGAGAGCAGGAGGTAGAAAAAGATGGAAGAGAGAAAGAAACCAACCAGACCGTTTAGCGTGATTTACGCAGATGCAAAACAAGCTCTGACAAGGCAGGTTGGAAATACAATGGCGGCTTACGGGCTGCCTATTTTCATGGCAGAAGGAATCCTAAGTGGAATCCTGGCTGAGATCCGAACTAATGCCGGAAATGAGTTGGCAGACGATACCGCAAGGTATGAGGAAGAACTAAAGGAGTATTACGAAGCCCAGACTAAAGAGATGCAAGAGACTTTTGAAAAAGAGAAAGCTGACCTGATCCAGGCTTTTGAAAATCCGGTCGATCCAGAGGATCCTGGAGAAGCTCCCAGTGCAGAACCGGATCCGGATCCGGAACCACAGACCACGGAAGAGAAACAGTGCATTGAAGAGGAGACTGAAATCGAGGAGGTGGACTAAATGGCAGATATCTCTCAAGAGGTTGAACAGCTGAGAAACGCTGAATACGGGGAAGAAGTACGAAGTGCCTTTATTTCCTGCATGGAAAAGATACATGAAGAAAACGAGAGTTACAACAACATCAAGACCGAAGTTGCAAAATCAGCTGCTACCATGAAACAGCAGGTGGAGACGATCAATACAAAGTCTGCAGAAGTTCAGAAAGCATTGCAGGATCTGACAACTGCTATCTCGAACGGGAAAACCCAGCAGACAGCTCTTGAGACCGCCACAAAGAACGGGAAAACCCAGCAGACAAACCTTGAAAACGTCACGAAATCGGCAAAAACCCAGCAGACTGCGACCGAGACTGCCACAAAGAACGGAAAAAGCCAGGAAACGGCATTACAGAAAGTTGTAGACAATGCGAAACAGATTGATTCTGCGATCCAGACATCAGTAAGTGCTGCGAACGCTGCGGCTGCAAATGCAAACCAGGCAACTTCCCTTGCTTCTGCAGCAGCTGGATCTGCGAACCAGGCGGCATCTACAGCAAATACGGCTGCCGGAAATGCAGATAAAGCTACGAAAGCGGCGAATGAAGCTGAGACAGCTCGTGCCAATGCTGAAAGCTCCAGAGTGAGGGCGGAGGAGGCAAGATCCCATGCTGAGACAGCTCGTGCCAATGCCGAGACTGCCCGTGCTAATTCGGAGACTAGCAGAAATCAGAATGAAGAGAAAAGGCAGGCAGATACAGCAGATGCCATTGCCAAGGCAAAAGAAGCCACAGAGTTACTTGTCAACCAAGCCAATACCATTGCGTTCCGGATCAACGAGAGCGATAGTGGTCTTGACGTTGTTATTTTAAGTGCATAGGAGGTAAGTTAAGTGAGTGAAACTATAAACATTCCAAGAGACACGACAATGCAGTTACTTGTGAAAGTACACAGAGATCAGATCGCTGGAGAGATGGATCTGAAATACAAAGAGAAAGTTGCGGCGGCTACTTCTAAAGCAGAGGTGGACGCCCTTTTTGCTGAATGGTGGAAGATTCAGTACAATCCGGATCTTTACACGAAGTCTGAAATGCTGGAGAGATGGTTCGGAAATGTTCTGGTTGATACAAGAGTTCACGGAGTAACCACACCAAGGTATTCCAAGAGCACGTCCATGATCGGAGAGTTGACCGATGATTCCACTGGATTAACTTGCACACCGTCTACAGAATCAACAGCCGGATCCGATCCTTTTGCACACCTTCCGCAGTTCTGGTGTCTTGAGGTTGCGGCAGAGAAAAAAGCAGATGGTTCACATGAGATTTTTTATGTGGAGCATATTGACGATACTGCAAAGGTCAGAGGCGGAGAACACCTGTGCTTGGTTCTCCAGAAGAATACCTACAAGAGAGAGTGGCAGGATAAAGATTATAAATATCTGAAAACCAGATGCACACCAGCACCGGGGTATAAGAGATGGAAAGAAGGAACCGACCGAACCGGAAAAGTGCATGAGTATATGGCACACCCGAAGTATTATGCCGGAATTGATGCAGACGGAGGTATTACATGCGGAACCGGATTGCAGCCAGTCAACCGAACTTCCCACCAGACAGGCGTAACCAGATGGAGAGGCAGAGGAGCACAGTATTCCGGAGCTTCCGGATCTCTTATCAAGTTCCTGGATGCTATGATGCGTTTGAAATATGGACGTAAAGGAAATTCCGGAAAGATTGAAGGTTGTACAAATTACAACTACCAGTACACAGTTGCAGTGAGTGAGACTGGAGTAGAAAGGGTAATTCTGACAAAGGAGCAGGCTGCAAACCTTTTTGTGGGATCTGCGGTCATGCTGGGAGTTCAGAATGGAACCGACCGAAACACAGCAAGCAATTATTCCATCTTTGATGCAAAGCTGATTACAGCGATTGAGACTGTGAACATTGGTGGTACGGATTACTCAGCGGTCTATGTTGACAACGGAGGTAAGACTTTTGATACCACAGCCGGAAGCACCTATCTTTCCACAAGTCCGTATTATTCCGGATGGAACGATAATGTACTTGGTAGAGATGGTAGCCGATACAGTCCGACTTCCGGAAAAGAACCGGGAATGATCCAGGGCGTTGAGTTTATGAACGGTTCCTATCTGATTGTCTCCGATGAATTATGGCAGTGGAGCCAGGATGCGAATGAGAATTATTGTTTTGATTGCTACAAATGTTACGATCAGTCAAAAGTAGGCTCTGCAATCAATGAGAACTACGAAAAAGTAAATGTTCCAACATTGGTATTTCCGAAAGATACGGCTGCCTGGTCATGGAAGTATATTACTGATAATGCAATCAATGATGATGTTCTATGGCCGGAGGCAACCAACGCAAGCGGAAGCGGCGTTGGAGTGGGAGCTGGCTTCTATTGCGTACCTGCGGCGTCTGGTGTTCGTGCGGCTTGGTGCTTTGGTCGCTTGAACGACGGTGGTACTGCTGGCGTTCCTTGCCGTCACTCGAGCATTGGGGTGTCTGACGCTCTCTGGTACGGCTCTCTCGGAGCACCTGGTCTTGAGGGTTAAAAACGGGGTGAATGCGAAGCAGAGGGGCAGTAAGCCCCTTTATTGTCTTATTTGCAAATAAAATAATTTTAGGGTTATACGGTGTCTGGGAGCTGGCTTCAATTGCGAACCTGCGGCGTCTGGTGTTCGTGCGGCTTGGTGCTTTGGTAACTTGAACAACGGTGGTAATGCTGGCGTTCCTTGCCGTAACTCGAACAATGGGGTGTCTAACGCTAACTGGAACGGCTCTCTCGGAGCAACTGGTACAATTTTGAAAAAGAGTATTTAAAAATCATTGCATCGTATAATCCTCGCTTATGTGCGAAAATAACTTGAAACCAACGAGGCTAGTACCGAAAGGGAAAGCCACGGAAGTAACCAGATGAATATTAAGGAGGTTGATGTGTGAAAACATATTGCAAACCAGCAACGGTCAATATTGAGGACTGGAAATTTAATGAACTTGCCGTTGTGGAATGCTTCCGGAATAAGCGGAGCAGAAAAGATTTCCAACGTCTGCTATGCAAGACCGGGAAAATAACAAAGCGTGAGATCGTAGAGGATCAGCTGAATAAGGATTTTAAACGAACCCTGGAAGCTGAATCAGAAGTAGCAAAGATGCTGACGCAACGTATAATCAACCGAGATTTACAATTAAAACCGATTCGCCAATTTCAAAGAATTGACGGACTGACGCAGAAGCTCCGTGATATCTGCCAGGAATCTCCAGAACAGCAGGTGTTTGAATATATCGGAGTATATGCGTTGAAACCTCTTTTCAGAGCGAAGATTTTACCGATTCAGTACGGGAGCATCCCGAACAAGGGAGGCGTAGCCGGAAAGCGGAAGATTGAAAGACTTCTCCGGAAGAAGTTCCACGGAAAAGTAGTTGCTTTGAAAGGAGATGTAACAAAGGCTTATCCCTCAGTGACGGTTCCAATCGTCATGGAGATGCTGAGAAGAGACATAGGCAAGAATAAAGTGCTGCTATGGTTCCTGGGTGCTCTTATGAGCAACTATCCTGGGAACCATCTTTGCATAGGTGGATATCTTCCGGCATGGCTATTCAATTACGTGATGTCTTATGTATTGAGATATATCTATGAGCAAGCTCAGATACGCAGAGGAAAGCGGAATAGGCTTGTATATGCGATTGTATGCTATGCAGATGATTTCACGATCTATGGCGATGTTTCAAAGCTGAAAAAGGCAATGAAGAAAGCTACGATCTGGGCTCATGACAAGTTTGGATTGAAGATTAAGGATATCTGGCAATTCTACCAGGTGGCTTCTTTCGATGAAGAACGGGAGAACCTGGAAGAACGAAGAAAAGGCAGTAAGAAACGTACATCCGGAGTTGATATGATGGGCTATGTAGTCCGGAGGAGATACACGATCATCCGTGGGAGAGTATTCCGGAGAATCCGGAGGCAAGTGCTCAGAGCCTGGGGAGATTTCAAGGCGAAAGGATTTATCCCATGGTGGAGAGCCTGCCGGATTGCAGCATACAAAGGCTGGATAAAGCATAGCAACAGTTTGAAATTCCGGATGGAGTATTGTTTTGATAAGCTATTCAAAATGTGTTCATACAGTGCAAGTAAGCACGGAAAGGAAGTAGAAAATGAGAAGAGAATCTTACTTATCGCAGCCCTCAGCAGTTGAGGTCTATCCGGTATTTTCCGGAACAGATGTTATCATGCGTAAAAACATTGAGTTGGTGGATAAAGAGGACATCCAGGATGGGAAAAAGAATAAGTACAAGGTGTGGGAGTGTGAGGAGGTCCAGTTCCATTACCAGGGTAAAGTAACTCAGGAAGAGATCGAATCTGATTTTGATTACTGGTACGCAAAAGCGGAGGAGGTTCCGGATCCTTCAAGCGTGGAAGATCTGAGCCTGGAGGATGCCAGAAAAGCGAAATACCAGGAAATCGCATCAGCATGTGAGCAGACGATTTACTCAGGAGTAGATGTGAGCACATCTTCCGGAGTGGAACATTTCAGCTTGACAGAAAAAGATCAGCTGAATCTTTTCGGAAAGAAAATGCAGTTGTTAGCCGGAGAGGAAAAGCTGGAGTACCATGAGGACGGACATCCTTGCAAGTATTTCTCGGCTGAGGACATGCAGAACATCGTCAATAAAGCAATGTTCTATGTATCATACTACACGACATATTGCAATGCCCTGAATATGTGGATCAAGTCGGTAACGAAACCTGGAGATCTGGATCAGATCCAGTGGGGAGCAAAAGTTCCGGAAGAGTTCCAGAATGAAGTTTTGAAAGATTACATGAAAACCATTGCATCCGGAGGTATTGCATAGTGAAAAAAATCATAAAGTACCTGACACTCTTCCTGATCGGAGGAGTTTTTTATTATTCCCTGGAAGTGATCTTCCGGGGATATTCATTTCCGGCAATGGCAGTGTGCGGAGGCTTATGCTTCATCATTTGCGGAGTGATTAATGAGAGATCACGATGTATGCCGTTGGTTCTCCAGCAGTTGATAGCTGCATCCGGGATCACAGTGATTGAGTTCATTTCCGGGTTGATCCTGAATGTATGGTTGGGGCTGAATATGTGGGATTACAGTAACATGCCCGGAAATATACTCGGTCAGATATGTCCGCAATTTACGCTGCTGTGGTTCTTTTTATCAGCATTCGGGATCTTCCTGGATGATCTAATCCGGTGGCTTTTATTTGGCGAAGAGAAGCCTCACTACCATCTTTTCAGGAAAAGGAAGGGCGATAAATGACAAAGTTACAGATTATCTCCAAATTATGGTCGGCAATCTATGATCTAATCTTCCTGATAAAAGGGACGCCAACTAAAAGTCTGGAGGAGATCGAAGCAGATCTTGACGTTATCGAGTACGCATGCCGGAGGTATGCAGATTGCGATGATGATGAGATAGCAATTAGTAGTGAAGGAGGTGTTGCATATGCAGATACGAGCGCAGCCCGGAAAACGAATTAGCTCGCAAGTTCCGAAGTAATAGGAGAAAGGAGACACAGATCCAATGGACTTATTGATAGCTGCCGGAGTTCCATCAGCGATCACAGCTTTTTGTTTTTGGTTGATCGAAAGAAAAATCCAGGCAAGAGCAGAAGCTGAGAAAGAGGAAAGGCTAAACCGACAGAGAGAGCAGGACGCCAAAGAAGAAAACAGGGAAAAACTCCAGTACATGACAGTAAAAGCCCTGGACGGAGCCCTTGCATTGTCAGAAGCTACAGCAAAAGCTATGCAGAGAATCCCGGACGCCAAGTGCAACGGAGACATGCACAAAGCCCTGGATTATGAGCAGGAAGCGAAACACGATCTGGAAAATTTCCTGACACGTCAGGGAGTAAATCATATAACCGGAAACTAAAAGCACTAATCGGCTCAAATCCGCATGATAGTAGCTTATGCAAGGAAATTACCATGTAACCAATTAACAAAGCCCCATGAGGCTGTACGGAAGCCTGAGAGGGCATGAAAAGAAATGGAGGAAACAAGAATGGAATTAGTAAATGTATTATCTCAGATCCCATTGCCAGTAATTGCAGTGGCTCTTCTGATCTTAGCGATCATTACGATTGTTTTAGCTTACCAGTATGCAAAGATGCAGGGACTGGACGGAATCCGTCAGGATGTATATCAGCTGATCTTGAAAGCAGAGCACATCTACAATGAATCCGGTCAGGGCAAACAGAAATTAAAGTATGTTGTAAGCCAGGCAAGAGGATTGTTACCTAAGTGGCTCCAGATATTCGTTACCGAGGAAGCAATGATGAAGGTTAGTGTACCTGACATCCAGGGAGAAAAAACTGATGCCGACACACGTTAGGATCAA
>ERZ1673737.4108-NODE-4108-length-10510-cov-3.805739_pt1 | contig 10510 bp, 5 predicted proteins | sample MGYA00580211_ERZ1673737 | MGnify/ENA primary metagenome ERZ1673737 (study PRJEB41218, sample SAMN15661789) | gut metagenome | host: Homo sapiens | place: Canada: London | collected 2015-08-20/2019-03-30 | study: EMG produced TPA metagenomics assembly of... | reverse complement strand
GAGTGTGATCTCGATATCCGATGGAGGGTTGGCTTGCATGTCAAGGCAGATGTCAACACGGTCGAAGTCACTGGGGGTCTGATCCCAGTCAAGGTTCACCTAATGCTTCCTCGGATGCTCATTGCTCTAGATCGCCCGCATTGACGTCATTGACTGGGTTATTTTCCTTCGGCTATCGTGGAACACGAGTTAAGTGTTTAGGCATGGCAGCCGTGTGTTAACCAGGGCCAATCGTGAAGAATCGGAGTTGTGCCTGGGCTGGCGTCAGTGGCACATCGTAAGATCTTGAGTCTTGATTTTCAACTCAACAGTCCACCTGGTTTCGATGCTCCACTGCAAGGCACGCCGGTACGCAAGCTCTAACGGAGAACCCACCAATAAAGGCATCAGGGTCGAATCATCTCTCGAACGTGGGGAGCTTGGAGATTCAACCCTGGATAGTCGCCGGTTTTGCGCGATTTATTGAGTCACGTGGTAATCTAGTCAGCAGTCACGTGAGACAAGTGTCTCACGTGGGTAGGCGGTGCTCGCTGGCAGATTGTTTGTTATGTTTGGTTGGCAATAAAGTATGATTAAGAAATGTACGTTACTCTGCTGGTCAAAAAACTACATGCTTCCGTGACTTAAGCATTGCATGTCATTCAGTGTGCTTTCTCATTGCCTACAAACTATCTTTTGCCATAAGTGTTGACATCATCTACCAATATGCAAAGTGGGACAAGTACGTAGTCGGTGAGCCCATTGACAGGTCGCCTACCAAGTCATCAGTTTGGGTCGGGCAGCTTCTGGAAGGCGGTGGAAGCTCGTAGTGGCGTCATGGACCTTGAAGTAGCTTCGGGCAGCCCACGCGTTTGGAGTATATGAACTTGCTTCCTCCTAGAAATACCTGTACATCCTCCAATTTACATACTCACATACCAAATCCAGCATATTTCCTGACAACTTCACAGTCCATTCTCAGCTACCATCCAAACCCTCGCTGATCTCACTCCACTATACCGTTCAATATGAACGGCGCCCAATTTACAGACCGGGCCAACAAGGCCTTGCTCGACTCCAGCAGCCTGTGTGAGCAGTACGCTCACTCCCAAATTCTGCCTCTACACCTGGCAGTCGCTCTCCTCAACCCATCCCCAGGTGAATCTGAAGACCAGCAGCCCGTGGGCCATGCGTCTCATGATGGGGCTACCGCACCCCTCTTCCGCCAAGTCATCGAACGCGCCCACGGCGACTCCCAACTCCTCGATCGAGCGCTTATGAAGTTGCTCGTACGTCTCCCAAGTCAAGATCCTCCACCAGAGAACCCCAGTGTTTCTCCTCAACTCGCGAAAGTCATCCGCTCCGCCACCGATTTGTCCAAAACACAAAAAGATAGCTTTGTCGCCGTTGACCACCTGATCCAGTCGGTGTGTCAAGATTCACAGGTTCAGCGTGCTCTGGGCGATGCCAATATTCCAAACCTCAAGTTAATAGACACTGCCATCCAGCAAATCCGTGGTACGCGCCGCGTCGACTCCAAGACTGCCGACGCGGAGAGCGAGAATGAGAACCTCAAGAAATTCACCATTGACATGACCTCATTGGCTCGTGAGGGTAAGATCGATCCCGTCATTGGTCGTGAGGAGGAGATCCGACGAGTTATTCGCATTCTTAGCCGACGCACAAAGAACAACCCCGTGCTGATCGGCGAGCCTGGTGTTGGTAAGACCACCATTGTTGAAGGTCTGGCCCGCCGCATTGTCAATGCCGATATTCCTGCCAACCTAGCCCAATGCCGTCTCCTCTCTCTTGATGTCGGCTCACTTGTTGCTGGCAGCAAGTACCGTGGAGAATTCGAAGAGCGCATGAAGGGTGTTCTCAAGGAGATTGAGGATTCTAAGGACACCATCGTTCTTTTCGTCGATGAGATCCACCTACTTATGGGTGCCGGTTCCAGCGGCGAGGGCGGCATGGACGCTGCCAACCTTCTCAAGCCCATGCTGGCTCGTGGTCAGTTGCACTGCATTGGTGCTACCACTCTCGGCGAGTACCGCAAGTATATCGAGAAGGACCAGGCCTTTGAGCGTCGTTTCCAACAAGTTCTGGTCAAGGAACCCTCTGTCGCAGAGACGATCTCCATTCTCCGTGGTCTGAAGGAAAAGTACGAAGTCCACCACGGTGTCAACATTCTTGACGGTGCCATCGTCACTGCCGCTACTCTTGCTTCACGTTATCTGACAGCCCGCCGACTTCCCGACTCCGCTGTCGACCTTATTGACGAGGCAGCAGCAGCAGTCCGCGTCACTCGTGAATCCGAGCCAGAAGCACTCGACACACTTGAGAGACAGGCTCGCCAGCTCCAAATCGAAATCCATGCACTGGAGCGTGAACAAGACGACGCATCCAAGGCTCGTCTTGAAGCTGCCAAGCAGGAAGCTGCTAATGTTGCGGAGGAGCTCCGGCCCATGCGCGAGAAGTACGAAAGCGAAAAGCAGCGCAGCCGAGAAGTTCAGGACGCCAAGATCAAGCTCGACTCTCTGAAGGTCAAGCGTGACGAAGCCGAACGCTCAGGCGACACCCAAACGGCTGCCGATCTCGAGTACTATGCCATTCCAGAGACCAAGACCCTCATTGAGCGTCTCGAATCTGACCGCGCCAGGGCTGATGCCGAACGCCGCGCCAACTCCGGCGATGACGGCGAGGCATTGCTTGCTGATGCTGTTGGCCCCGATCAGATCAATGAAATCGTCGGCCGGTGGACTGGTATTCCCGTCACCAGACTCAAGACTACCGAGAAGGACAAGCTGCTCCACATGGAAAAGTCCCTCGGTAAGCTCGTTATCGGCCAGAAGGAGGCTGTTGTTTCTGTTTCCAACGCCATTCGACTCCAACGCTCCGGTCTCAGTAACCCCAACTCGCCTCCAAGCTTTTTGTTCTGCGGTCCCTCTGGTACTGGTAAGACACTGCTCACCAAAGCCCTTGCCGAGTTCCTCTTCGACGACCCCAAGGCCATGATCCGCTTCGACATGTCCGAATACCAAGAGCGACACTCCTTGAGTCGCATGATCGGTGCACCTCCCGGCTACGTTGGTCATGATGCTGGCGGTCAGCTGACAGAGAGTCTGCGCCGTCGCCCCTTCTCCATCTTGCTCTTCGACGAAGTCGAGAAGGCCGCCAAGGAAGTTCTCACTGTCCTCCTCCAACTTATGGACGATGGCCGTATCACCGATGGCCAAGGCCGCATCGTCGACGCAAAGAACTGCATTGTCGTCATGACCTCCAACCTGGGCGCCGAGTTCCTCGCCCGCCCTACCACCACGGACGGCCGCATCGACCCACAGACCCGGGAGATGGTCATGGGCGCTCTCCGCGACTACTTCCTGCCCGAATTCCTCAACCGTATCTCCAGCACAGTCATCTTCAACCGTCTCACCAAGCGCGAGATCCGCAAGATCGTCGACCTCCGCCTCGCCGAAGTCCAGAAACGTCTCGACCACAACGGCCGCAACGTCTACATCGATTGTTCCGAGGAAGTCAAGGACTACCTAGGTGCAGCTGGTTACTCTCCCGCCTACGGTGCCCGTCCTCTTGGTCGTCTCATCGAACGCGAGGTCCTCAACCGTCTCGCTGTTCTCATCCTTCGCGGAAGTATACAGGATGGCGAGAATGCTCGTGTCGTCATGCGCGACGGCCGCATCGAGGTTCTGCCTAACCACGAGCTAGGTGAAAGCAGTGATAGCGATGATGACATGATGGACTCGGATGACCTCGCAGCCGAGATGGAGACTGACATGCCCGATCTGTACGATGATTAAATGGAATGTCAATCTTTCACTTGTGCTGTTGAAACATGAGCACAAAAAAAGTGTTGCACATATTGAGCTCTGGATGATTCTCGATTTTACATTTTTCCTTGATGACCTTTATCTTCTTTTTCCTGCTTCCATTCTTGGCATGGCGTTGGTCCTAGCATTTTATATTCTATATTTTTCTCGTCTTATGTCTATTCTGTTTAATTTTGTGGCTTTCTGCTTGTTACCTTTGAGCACATACGACTCGGTGGTCACTTTGATCATGTTAATATAAGACAGAGAGCATTTGTGCATAGCATTGACGCTATATATCAATTGCCTCTCTGTGAATACATAATATGGTTTCATTTAATCTACTCTACGCCTCAAGAAACATATACTTCATTCTTTAGTTAATGAATCTTAAATTCTTGATATTCCAACCGAAGCAGACGAAGATTTTCCGTAGCCGTAGCCCTTCCACACAACCAGCATGAACTTCCTGGGCTCGTTGCACACGATAAAAACTGAAACCACAAATAAATACATTGCACGCCGTGCTAGGCATACCCAGATAGCTTAACCCATACGCTTGTAACATCGGTACATGTTTTGCATGAGTCCGGGAGCGCAAAGTGCGAGCTGACCTTCTGTGGGATAGCAATGCAAAACAATGGCCAGATAGCATGAGTTGAGGAGTAAAGGACTAAGGGTAAGGTAAATCGATAGCAAGGCGCAGAATTCAAACCACGGACGAGAATAGATGTGTTGATTGGAGGGACTTCTTCTGGAACAAATAGATCCTGATCCTCGCCCATCTCCTCGTCCTATGTTTCCATTTTCCGAGGATAAACGTGGGGTCTGGTCGTTGAGCCATTTGGTTCGATACTAGCAGAATGAAATATCCGCTAGTGCGAGACATAGCAAAAACAGACTTTGAGGCGGGCTAGGAGTCCATTTGGGGTGCTTTTAGCGTCATAGGCGTTCGCTCCGTCGTTCTGGGAATCGCGTCACGTCTCGGCTTCATTCTGAGACCAAATTTGACATGGTATTTGCCGGACTTTCTGGGCATATCGTTCGCTTATTTGAATGCTGATTCAGAGCTGATGTCATTAGTATATGAGGCACAATTTTGAAGGAGGCGAGACTGCAGTTTTACAGAGTAAGTTTAATGTCGGAAGATAATAGTCAACGAAAAAGTGAAGGCAAGTTAAGAGATAATATGGGAGGTAAGGCGAGAGAAACTGAAGAAAAAAAAAGAGATAGCTGCCTGTATCTCAGCCTTGCCGATGTAATACATAAGACATGCCTTCCGTGGCGATGTTGGTGTAGAGAGGTTGGTGGTGAGGGTAAGAAAGGAAGAAGAGGAAAAGGAAGCGTAAGATACTTATATCTGCCTATTCAGGAGCAGCGCGAGTCATCCACTCGCCGTGCTAGTGTATGGAGGATGGGGGTGAAGGTTAGAGAGGAAGAAGATGAAGAGGACGCGGAGGGGTTAAGGGCGACATAGAATATCTACTTATCATATTTTCCGCGATTCTCGGCCCTATAGGAGGCTTTTTTGCATACAAACAGTATATCGACATTCTCTCTTATTCAAGTCACTATCTACGGCTGTTAGTGCTAAATGTTGATAGTCATGTCGTTATATATACTATTCCCACTTACTATTGTCGCATTCTAGACTAAGTGTCACCAAGAGATAAGAATTACTAATACCCCCGCAACGCCTAATGCAAGCGATTTAGCATCTTATATAATGTTATGTATGGGGAGAGCACAAACAAACAAATGGTTGAAAGCACAGAGGTGCATAAAAGAGGAGAGCACGATAGCTCCCGTGCTTAATACTACGATTCCTATTCTTCTCCTCTTTCATGTTGTCTGAGACAGTCTAAGTTTGCATAACAGAAGATATTCACCTTAAGATTTTCATAAAGATAGGGCTGATGCCCATATATAGACGAATAGGTGTTACATGTTAGTGGTCCTAAATTCTAATGATTTTCATAGTCTTACTGCCTTAGGCTGTAGCTATCTGCCTTCCCGAAGACCGAAGACACTATATGTTGTTTATCATTAAGTTAGGCCTACAATTGTACTATGTATGAAAAGGAGAGATCAGATCAGAGCACCTAATGTAACTGATGTCTAAACGCCTGAGGACACCTGATACCTCACCCCGACTTCGTAGGAAGATTCAACAGCTTGAAGAATGTCATACTGTATGTTTTCGCCAGTTCATCTGCCGTTATGTTACTGTGGAACTACGTGTCTGACTTAGAGACACGCTGTATTGAAATTTTCAGGCGAGTTCCAGTAGTCAGGGATGGTGATGATATTAGCAATCATTTCCTCGGCCTACCTACAGCGGCTTGATTTTGTCCTCTAAATGATTGACTGTTCTGTTTTCGTAATCTCTTCGTAAAACCCCGGAATTGCCAAAAGGTGCGTGCTGGTGACAATGTCTTGTACGTCCACGCAATGGGCCTGACAGGTAAATGTCAAAAGTAGTCAATGACTTATATTTAGAATAGTTCATGTGATACTAATTTGGCATGTCTGCCCACGTATCCCAATCCTCGTGTTGCCGTTTCCCAACCACTCAGGCTGAGCGGTTCTAGAACGTCGTACGAGTGATGAGTTTCTTTAAAGCGCTCTTTTGACCATTTGATAGTCTTGGGACTGTGAAATTACATATAGTTAGAAAATAAAATTGATCATTTCTCAACCACGTCTAGTGACATGCCTCACATCAGCTAAATACAATAATAGCAGGTTTTCCTGATATCTACCCTGGCATGAGAATGCACCAAAGCCCTCTATAGCATTTCTACCATGAGCTAATAGACATAGTCACAGCCTAGCATGTATGGGTAGGTTGACTAGTAAAGTCCTCTCTTCGCTTATTCGTGGCGCCTTCAACCGGTACCGTAGTATTCAATTATTCAATAATTCTCAGTGGATGCCTTTAGGATGGAAAACATGAATCATGCAAACTCTCAGGGACGTGCGTTCTAGTCCCCCTAGTTAATGATCAACAAAATTTACTGTACTTTACTTTACTCCTGCATAAGTCTAACTTTGTATCCAGGAGGTCTGTTCATAATCATACAAATACCTCACCCTACTTCCACTACTTCCGTTGACCCGAAACAACTTTCTCATATTTTCCCCCTTCTAAATCGAAATCCAGTTCCAAATCGGAAGGAGGGTCCGTACGCAGTTGAGCTTCAAAAATAATTTGAGGCTGCGCTTTGTGGGCTTCAAGTATCTGTGCGGCGGACGGCGGCCACATCCTCCAAGTAAGATATGGTCAAACTTTAACTGAACAGGATCTTGGTCAAGATTCAATAGTCTGAGCGTGTCAAGTTTCCTATGATATAAAATTGTTGGGTGACTAGATTTACGCATGTTGGGATGGCGGTGTAGGGAAGGAAGTTTTGAAAGTATATTTCCATACCAACTCACAGTATGAGGCAAGTACATCATCGAACGAAGATCCTCAAGGGATTGTACTCCGTACCTTGCCCAACTAGGGTACCTGCATAGAACTACCAACCCTTTCTTCTCGAATGTCTCACCCTATATCACAACAGCAGATCAGATCACTCCCTAAGCGGCACTATATCAACTAACAGAGCTTGGTCTGCACCTCATGGCAATCGGACGAACTACGAGATACTGCTAGAGGCAACACAACCCAGCCTTACAGAAGCACATGCCGCCACCTACCGGAAACTATTGTACCAAAAGACAGACAGACAAATCCAAAATGTGGGCTACTCCAATCCCACATGAACTCCAAACTTCAAAACCAATGCACGGACAGAGTATCAACCCGCAAATAGACAGTAAACCCGACCCCGAACAGTGAAACAGAGCAAGCTCAAGCCCAAATCCAGGTACAAGTCCAAAGCCAATCGCCCCTAACCCCAAGGGATAAGGTTCCATCCATGAAGAAGAAAACCAACTCTCCAAATCCCCTACTCGGGAACAACGAGCCCGCCAGGGCGACCATCAACAAACCAGCGGGGCATGGTTGCACGAGCCACCATGCACGGCAGGCCTACGATCCAAGAGACCGACATGTATTGCTTTGCACGGGGATGTGGCCAAGGAAGGATTAGATCATCCAGGCACAGTGCAACAATACAACATGAGAAAATGACGGAAAGGGGATAGGGGGTCGGGGTGGCTTACCACCATCCTGACCGGGCAATGATAGGCGTGAATTGATCTTGCATTCGGATTCTCGTATTGGCTGGTTGCTTTGTGTTTTGCCGAGGCTGGGAAGGGGGGCCCACTTACTTTGCTTAGTATACAGAGGATTTCAGTTCTGATTGGTTTGCATTTTTATATATTGTGTTCGCTTATATTGTCGCTCCCGGGATTACGCGTTGCACTATTGATTGTCTATCCATGGGCGAGTGTTGAAGATCTGTCGTTTGGACTCTTGCTCGAATAGGATTGATCGCCTGTTAGGACTGCCGCACTGTGTACATGTCCATATTGTGCTCCAAAATCACTTCGGGGTTCAAACAATTAAGGTGAGAGATAATACAAGGCGGTCCGTGTGGGTCGCCGAAACTCTGCTCAAACTCGGTTAGTGCCATTGCGCGGCCAGTGAAACTGTTTTTAGTGTCTTCAATTTACTATGCACGTAGCAATATACAATGTAATTGAGCAATATAAGTGTTATAAGTGTTATATTAGGCGGCCGATATGTGACCGACGGGTATTGATAATACTCCAGACTTATCATGTCACTTTTCCGGTCGATCCCGCGAAAATCCCAATCCCGAAGTCCAGAGAGAGACAGTCCATGGAACCATGAAATTTTATCGGCGATGCATCCGTTGCTGTTGATGCCGGTCCATATCCATGGGTATGGTCCGCGGTGGAGTTCCGCTACATACAGTATAGGCTAATTTCTTTTTTTTTCCCTCTTTAGATGAAGTCACCGATATCGGTGGCCATGCCAAGGCCTGGTATAGGAAGTCGGACGGTGATTTAGATTTAGTACTGTAGATGGCTTAGAACGGTCGAAGGATCAGCCCAGGATCATTTAGCCGTGGTAACTGCGGACTATTTTGTACAAGGCGCATATGCAATGTCCAAGCAAGACATTCCAAGCCACTGGCTTATTAGCGTCGGGGGTGTGAGCTGAGGTCTTTCTGGAAGGGTTCCATGGGTTTCACCAATCACTCTTGGCTTCCAGGGATATGTGTTCAAACCCCGACACAAAATCTTCGCATAGTTAACTTATTGGGCCAATCATTTGCCTTGTCTTAGACATGTCCGATGGCGATAAGATCAACGGTTGACGCAAGGAGGCGGGAGATCGGTGGGCCACTCTCCAGCATATTCTGCCTTTTAGCCTTTGCTGACACAAAATTGAGATTCGGTGTTTGATTTTAAGAGAACGGATGTGCCGAAGATTATCCATACCGGGGATTGGATTGTATAATTTCTGGAATTCAAGTAGAACAAAAGGTAAATGTACAAAGTTTGCTGTTCAAAACTCTATGTCAATGTAACGCCGGTGTCATCCGAAACAGGCCCGATATTCCGAACGCACATCTAGAAGTTAATATATACAGGAGAAATGAAATTAGAGGGGTATCAAGTCCGCAAGGACTTCGTGGATTCGTAAACAAACAAAAATAGAGACTTTTCAATCAAAGTGGATTAGACCTCCTCGTGAGCCTTGCGGACGACGTGCGAGGAATTTGATTCATACTCCATCGGCCGAGAGTCGTGGTGCACGGTCACGGTGATATCTTGACGAATGCGCAAGGCGCGCGCAGAGCCATCGTCACTGCTAACATCACGCTCCTCACTAGGCGGCAAGCTGATATCGGAAGCAGTTGCCTTCTGCGGAGTAATGGTAGCACTGCGTTGGAAGTCTTGCATGCCGAAGTCGCCTGATCGGAGATTGCTCGGTGGGCCGTAAGGAGGAAGGTTGGAGCCGCCCTTGCTGGTCCAGGGCCCGGACTTGTAGCGATCTGTGCCGCGCTTGGAGCCTCCGGTCCAGCTCTTGAGGGCGGGGAAGACGTCGCGCAGAAGAGACCAAATTAGAGGCAGGTTGGTCACTAGGATGGCGACGGTTGCTTCGCGGAAGTACCAGTTCATGTAGACGTAGGAGATCAGCGAGGGGACCAGGCAGTACACCTTGTTCAGAACGGCGGCGACGATGACGAAGATTCCCATTCCGAAAAGGAGGACGAGGATCAGCTTCTGCTTGAGCGGGACCCGGACTTGGATGAGCATTGGGATGGCGATTAAGAGCATGAAAATATCGGCGGAGATGGAGATGCAGCCTTGGACAATTTCGTAGTATTGGTAGGATGAACATTGGTAGTTGTCCGTTGGGACAGCCCAGTATTCCGTTATTGGGCGGCAGATGAGGAAGAGGGATAGTTCCGTTGCGACAAATCCAATGGCGACATAGATAGCGATATAATTAATCCACTTCTTTTGCTTCAGTCCCTCACTGTTGATGTTAGTGGGTGTGCTCTGAAATGGGACTTGGTGACATACGTGATACGGGCATAGATCACCAACATGCATGCCTTGAGACCCCAGACGCAGAGAATAAACGAATGCTCCGAGACGAAAACCCATTTGCTGCCAAGAATTCGCTCGGCCTTGCCTTGGGGCGTCAAGTGTAGTCTGTCTTCGTCGGTCATCAAGTTGGATCCTCCACCAGAAGCAACTTGATTTAGAGCGACACATAG
>ERZ1673737.4107-NODE-4107-length-10511-cov-6.501721_pt1 | contig 10511 bp, 7 predicted proteins | sample MGYA00580211_ERZ1673737 | MGnify/ENA primary metagenome ERZ1673737 (study PRJEB41218, sample SAMN15661789) | gut metagenome | host: Homo sapiens | place: Canada: London | collected 2015-08-20/2019-03-30 | study: EMG produced TPA metagenomics assembly of... | reverse complement strand
TTCGACAACTACCGTGGCTCCCTACCTTCATAGACTTCCGGAATCGTTTCCCCGGAGTCCTGAATGTCTCTCCAGACATCTTCTCTTCTTCCCCGTCAGAGCCTGACCTTTACCGCCGCGTCCCTTACGGTGCTTATTGCCTTCGGCGCCTCGGCGCTCCCGGTGCCTCTCATGAGCACCAGGACGCGTGAATTCGGGCTCTCCACTGCAGCCATCGGCATGACGGTGCTCCTCTACGTGATCGGGAACGCCTGTTCGCTCCTCTTCTTTGCGAGGCTCTCAGAAGTGATCGGCCGCAGGGGTGCGGTTTTCGTTTCCCTTCTTTTCGGACTCGCCGCCTGCGCCTTCTTCCTTCTCGCGAATACGCCCGCCTTTCTGATGGCCGGGCGCCTGCTTCAGGGCCTTGCCTGCGGCATCACGACGACGGCCGCCATGAGCTGGTGCGTCGACAGCGCGCCGCCCCGTCGCAGCTGGCTCGCTACGGCCGTGAGCTCATCAGGTCCGCTCGCGGGCTTCGTGATCGCCACCATCGGCGCCGGCGTCGCCATTGAAACGCAGCTTGCAGGCACCAGGGGGCTCTTCTTCTGCGTGCTCGTCCTTGAACTCCTGGTCTCGGCGCTGATATTCCTCGCGAGCGAAACCGTCACGACGAAAAGCGCGAAAAAAGGCATTCTGAAGCCCTCCGTCATGCCGCCTCCGGGCTACGGCAGAAGGCTGGCGCTCGCCGCAGCCGGCTTTGTCGGCACCTCTGCGCTCACGTGCTTCTTCCAAGGATTATCGGCAAGAGTTGCCAAAAGGCTCTGGGGGACCGACGCCCCGATTGCGCTGTTCTCCGGCCTCGTCTACATTTCGCTCGTTCTCCCCAATGCGCTCGGTGCCTTTGCCGCCGCCAAATTCCCGCCGCTTAAGGTCTTTGCGCCGGTGGGACTTCTCTACGTCGTCTCCGGGTGCGGGACTTTTTTGTCGGTCGCCGGGCGGCTCCCGGAACTCTTCATCGCCTTTGCGCTCGTCTGCGGCGCCACCCAGGGGCGCTCACAGCGGCCTCCTTCAAGATGCTGCTCGAAGGCTCGCGCATCATGGAGCGCGACCGGCTTCTCGCCGCGCTCTACCTCATCAGCTACATGGGCACCTGCATTCCGAACGTCGTCATCATGATTTTCGGCAAGAGCGCAGGGCTCAACGCCATTGCCTACGGCTTCGTGCTCTGGTTTGCGCTCACGCTCGCGGCACTTCTTTATTTCCTGAGAGAAGTAAAGGCCGAACGCGCCATGAAGGAGGTTCTTGCCAACGAGGAACGCCGGGAAGAGGCGAAGGAAGCATCCGGCACCGGGAAGTCGTAATCCGGCATCCTCCCGGATCTTCCGCTTCAGGCCCAGAAGACGGCGCCGCAGGCGCCGCGTCCAAGGTCAATCCGAAGTTCTGCGCTTCCCTCGCGCCAGGCCTGGATGATGCTCCCCGGAAGCGGGGCCGCCGCCCTGAGGCCGGAAGAAAGCATCTGGTCCCCGACCGTTACGCGAACAAGCGCGCGCTCGAGCCCCGGCAAAGGCGCGGAGAGAAGCGCGCACCGGATGCCGTCAAGGAGCGTTTCTCCTGAGAGCTTCTCTCCCTGAACCGCGGAGAGACTTCGAAGAATTCCCGGAATAAACCGCGCCAGCACGCCTGTCGCGGCTTCTGCTTCCTGCGGCGTTTCCGCGCCGAAAAGCCCGAAGGGAGTCCGCCCGCCCGCCGCGAGGGCGCGCTTCCGCACGAGCTGCGCGAGGGCTGTGGAGAGCCCCGCAATCACCGATTCCGTTCTTGGGTCTTCTTCCGAAGCGACCTCTGCGATCGGCGAAGCGCCCGTGGCAAGAAGAATCAGCATGTCGCCCGGATGGATTCCGGACGATGCGCGCCAGGCTGCCGGCCCCGCGAGCCAGAGACGATCACGGACGCCTTCCATCACCTCGCGCCCGATGCCCGCGCTCGAGGCGGCCATCCAAACTTCTCCCCCGGCGCGCTCCGCATGGAAGACCGCCGCTCCCATTTCGAGCGCTCCTTCGGCGATTCGAAAGGGGAGACCGAGCGCTTCAGCGCCCCTGCCCCGGGGCTCGTCGAGAAAGGGCTGCGCGCAGGCCGCCTGAAGCGCCTCAATCATGCTTCCGACGGGATAGTGCTCAAGGACCGGCCCGGCGGCTGCGGCAATGAGATTTTCCTTCTCCACGCTCAGAGTCCCGGATGCCGCATCTTCGAGCGCCAAAGCCGTCTGGTCCGAAAGCGGCCCGAACCCGGCAATACCGACAGTCGTCGAAATAAAGAGCCTTGCTGGAAATGCGCGGCGCTTCTCCGCTGCCGCCCATTGAATGCGTGCTGCCGATCCGTCCTCGCGCGGGGCGCCGGCGGGAAGCGACCGGCCCGCGGTGCGCGCAGTCCACACGGTTTCGCGCCGAAGATCCGCCGCGAAGACGGTTCCGGAGGGATCGCTCTGAAACCGGATTCCCGGCACATGAAAGCTGCTCCCAATGCGGATCATGAAGAAATTCCCCTGTGGAAAATGAAATCGCCCGGCGGGTCCTCTTTGCGGGAATCCGGCCGGGCGAACGAATGCGCCTCGTTCAGGCGCAGAACGGCTTCTTGAAAAGCTTCAGATTACTGGAGCTTCCCGTGGCAGTCCTTGAACTTCTTTCCGGAGCCGCACGGGCACGGATCATTGCGTCCGACATGGCGGAAGAGTTCGCGCAGACGCGCTTCCTTTTCCTCATCGGAAAGCAGGTCAAGCGAGCTTCCCGCATCCTGCGGCATCGGATCGGCGGTCGAACCGCCGTCTGCGAGACGAGCCGCATCCGCGCGCGCTTCGCCCTGCTCAATGTTGGCGTCCGTAGCGGCCTGAGCTTCCTCAGGGAGCTTGATCTCAACGCGCATGACGACCGAGACGAGCGTTTCGCGAATCGAGTCGAGAAGGCGCTCGAACATGCTGAAGGCTTCGCGCTTATATTCCTGCTTCGGCTGCTTCTGAGCGTAGCCGCGGAGGTATATGCCCTGACGCAGCGCGTCGAGCGCCGCGATGTGCTGGCGCCAGAGCTGGTCGATGACCTGCAGCAGCACCGAGCGCGTGAAGCTCGCGAACGCTTCGTGGCCGACAAGCTTTTCCTTCGCTTCGTAGATTTCGTTCACGCGGGCGAGAAGCGCCGTGAGGAGATCCTCGTCGGTCGTCTGCTCGTTTTCGTCGAGCATCTTCCGGAACGGAACCTCAATGCCGAATTCATTCTTGAGCTTTTCGGAGAGCCCGTCGAGGTCCCACTGCTCCTCAACCGTATCGGCAGGCACGTAGCTTCTGAAGAGATCCTGGAAATAGCCCTCGCGGAGGTTCTTCACCATCTCGGACGAATCCGGGGATTCAAGAATCTCGTTGCGCAGCCCGTAGATCTCGTGACGCTGGTCGTTCTGAACGTCGTCGAACTCAAGGAGCTGCTTGCGGATGTCGTAGTTGCGGCCCTCGACCTTGCGCTGCGCCGACTCGATCATGCGGGTAAGCATCTTCGATTCAATCGCGACGCCGGGCTCGAGCTTCAGACGGTCTGCGATGGCGCGCATGCGGTCGCCGCCGAAGATGCGCAGGAGCTGGTCCTCCATCGAGAGATAGAAGCACGACGACCCCGGGTCGCCCTGACGGCCTGCACGGCCGCGGAGCTGATTGTCGATGCGGCGCGATTCATGGCGTTCGCTGCCGATGATGCGAAGGCCGCCCGCCTTCACCACTTCATCGTGGAGCACCTGCCACTCGGCCTTCACCTTGGCGATCTTCTCCGCCTTCTGTTCGGGCGTGAGCGACTCGTCGAGCTCGATCTCGTCGACCGCCTTGTTGATGCCGCCGCCGAGCACGATGTCCGTGCCGCGGCCGGCCATGTTGGTCGCAATCGTCACCATGCCGGGACGGCCGGCCTCGAGAACGATCTGGGCTTCCTTCTCGTGCTGCTTGGCATTGAGCACATTGTGCGGGATGCCTTCCTTCGTGAGGAGGTTCGAGAGGAGTTCGGAATTTTCAATCGACGTCGTGCCGAGAAGCACCGGCTGGCCCTTTTCGTGGCAGGCCTTCACGTCCTTCACGATCGCGTTGTACTTTTCCTGAACGGTGCGGTAGACCTTGTCCTGCTCGTCGATGCGGATCATCTTCCGGTGGGTCGGAATCACAACGGTCTCAAGGCCGTAGATGTCCTGGAACTCATAGGCTTCCGTATCGGCGGTGCCGGTCATGCCCGAGAGCTTCTCGTACATGCGGAAGTAGTTCTGGAAGGTGATCGACGCCATCGTCTGGTTTTCCTGCTGGATGCGCACGCCTTCCTTCGCCTCAACGGCCTGATGGATGCCTTCGCTCCAGCGGCGGCCCGGCATCAGACGACCGGTGAATTCGTCGACGATGACGATTTCGCCGTTCTGCACCACGTACTGCTGATCGCGATGGAAGAGCGTATGGGCCTTGAGCGAGGCCATCAGGTGGTGCATGAGGATGATGTTCTTCGGCGAATAGAGCGATTCGCCGGGGGCGACGAGACCGCGCTCGGAAAGGATCTTCTCGAGCTTCTCGTGGCCGGATTCGGAGATGTAGACCTGGTGGGCCTTTTCGTCCACCCAGTAGTCGCCCGGTCCCTTTTCCTCGGTCTGGCGCGTGAGGAGCGGCGGGATCTCGTTGATCTTGATGTAGAGGTCCGTGTTGTCGTCGGCAGGACCCGAAATGATGAGCGGCGTTCTCGCCTCGTCGATCAGAATGGAGTCGACTTCGTCGACGATCGCATAGTAGAGGCCTCTCTGACGACGCCCCTTGATGTCGTACTCCATGTTGTCGCGCAGGTAGTCGAAGCCGAACTCGTTGTTCGTGCCGTACGTGATGTCGCACGCGTAGGCCGCGCGCTTCGTTTCCGTATCCTGCTGCGAGAGAATCTTGCCGACCGTGAGGCCGAGCCAGTTGTAGACGCGCCCCATCCAGTCCGCGTCGCGCGAGGCCAGGTAGTCATTCACCGTCACCACGTGGCAGCCCTTGCCGGGAAGGGCATTGAGGTAGACGGCGAGCGTCGCCGTGAGCGTCTTGCCTTCGCCCGTGCGCATTTCAGCAATCTTGCCGTCGTTCAACACCATGCCGCCGATCAGCTGCACGTCGAAGTGGCGCATGCCGAGCACGCGCCGGGAAGCTTCGCGCATCACGGCGAAGGCTTCAGGCAGAAGCTCGTCGGTCGTCGCCCCCTTGGCGATGCGGTCGCGGAATTCCTGCGTCTTTCCCTGGAGTTCGGCATCCGAAAGCGCCTGGATGGCAGGTTCAAGCTTATTGATCTGCGCCACCTTGCGCTGGTACTGCTTAATCAGCCGGTCGTTGCGGCTGCCGAAGATCTTGGTTAAAAGTTCGTCAAACATTGTTCTTAGCTCGGAATTCTCTGGTCCGCACCAAAAGGAAGCCGTCCGGGGAGAACCCTCAGGACGCCGAAGGGGACCGGTAACGGGTTGCGCTGCCGCGAAGCGGTTCAGGGAAGAATGGAAGACTTTGGGTAGACTCTTCACCTCAATGAAGCGGGCTTTGATGGACTTTCATCGTCTCCTCTGCCCGCAACTTTCCTGCCGCCGGGCAAGAGCTTCCCACAGCGTAACCATAGGATTATCGCAGATTGCGGAGGATCAATACCTTAACGCATCCGGGATTTGACAAGGAAAGTTTTCTTTCAGGCATCTTTTTCTGAGGTTCCACCGTGCCCAAATTGCGCCGAATGCCCGCCGACTTTCAGCTGAAGCGCCGGGGCTTCCGTTCCCCGCAGCGCTCGCTCGAACAGAGCTCACGCACGGCCGGCCTGGCTGAATCCTATGCGCTCTCCCTGCGGGCCGGGAAAGCCGTGGCGCCCGTCATCAAAGCCATGGGACTTGCGCTTGACTACGAGACCGGCCGGGGCGTGCGCATTGAGAACAATAAAGCGGTCTTCATCACCGACAGCGCCGCGCAGCTCTCACGATTGAGAAACCTCTCCAAACGCCTCCTTGAAAAGCTCATCGCCGACGGGGTGCCCGTCCTCGGAGTCGAATTCAGGCTCCGCGGCAGACGCGCACCAGAAGAGAAAGCTGAAGCGATCTCCCCCGTGAGAACGACCTCGATCATTGCCGCTGCGGAACTTCTCTCCGCAGCCGAAAAGCTCATCAACCCGGAGCTGCGCGAGCAGATCCGGGCGCTCGCGCATACGCTGGAACCAAGCCCCGAAGAGCTTCCGCTTGCCGTTCTCACTGCCATTACAGCCCAGCACGAGCGGCTCGAGAAGCTCGGAAGCGAAATCAAAGGACTCCGGGAAAAGCTCCCTCAGGCTCCCGACCCGCTTCTCGTTCCTGAAGATGCCGCCGCGGCCGCAAGCGAGGAACTCGCGGGCGTCCGGGGAAGGATGCTGAAGCGCATCGCGCGCCGCACGGCCTTTGAAAAAGCCGCCAGCGAGGCGGATGCCGAAAGAAAGGCCCTTCTTCCCATGCTCAATGCGTTCGAGTCCCGCGCGATGGCCGGGAAAGAAGGGGAGACCGTCGACTTCCCTGCGCTCAGAGACGAAGTCATTGCGTTCGCCCGCAGGCTCTCCGCCGCCCTGCGGAGCGTAAAGGACGCGAGGGAGCGCCTCACCGCTCAGGTCGAGGAGGAAAAGCAGAAGAAGGAGAGCGCGCACGAGCCCTCGAAAGAATCCGACGAGGAGCGCGCGCGCGCGCTTCGCGCTGGCTTTTCAGCTCCGCCCCCCAATATGGCGCTTCGCGAAAAGCTCCGCGGAACTCTTGCGAAGCTCCTCGCCGAAATCCGCGTGACGCGGAAGGAACTCCAGAAGGCCCGCGATCAGCTCCCACCTGCAGGCAACATTCTTGCGGGCGACGAAACGCTTGCCGCCGACATCGAGCGCCTTGCGGAAGCCCGGAAAAAAGGCGAGAAGGCGCCTGAGGAAGCGCTCTCGCCTCAGAGTTCGCGTCTTCTTCTCATCTGGAATTCCCGGTCGGAAATTGAAGAAAAACTCTCCGAAGCCTTCGCGAAGCTCGAGGCGCTCGAAAAAACGCTCGAGAGCGACCGGCCGAAGCTACGCGTACCGAGGAGCTTCTCTGCATCGGCCCTCGCTTCGGACTTCGCGGAACTCCGCAAAATTGATCTTCGCCGCCCGGAGAATGAAGGCGCGCTCAATGCGCTCTCCTCCGAATCGGAATATCTGAAGGAAGCGGCCGAGATGCTCCGCTCGAGCCTTCCCAAAGGGGAGCTTCCCGGCGAAAATCCCGCCGAGGTGCGGCTCGATGCCCTCGCGGGAATCCTCCGCGAACATCTGCGGGCGATCCTCTCCGCGCTCGGACTCTCTCCCAACGAAAGCATCATTCCCACCGAAGCGGAGGCTGCGACCTCTCCTGAAACGAGCGCCCTGAGGGAGCGCCAGCTCGCAAGGCTTAATCTCTGGCGCGAGCGGCGTGCCCTCGTTCAGAAGGCGGAGGACGCGCTTAAAAATTTCTCTTCCGTCCTCTCGTCGCCTAAGGATTCCGGTGAACAAACGTCCCGGAACGTCCTCTTCGCCGCGCTCGAAAAATCGCTCGCGAACGCCTTTGAGCTGGCGGAAGCCGCACGCCGTGAAGCGGCGCCGAAGATCCCTGCGCTCACGATCGAATCGGCGGATGCCGAACGCTCCCGGCGCGAGGAAGCCGAAAGGGCCCGGAAGGAGCGCGAAGCAGAGGAAAAAAGTAAAAAGACCGTGAAGGCGCCGAAGCCTCCCGAAGCAGCTCCCGGGAGCCTTGAGGAAAAGCTTCAGATCCTTCGGGACATTCTCCCGGTCTGGAAGGATCGCCTCCCCCGAGCGCCCGATCCGAATCTGATTCCGTCTGAAGCCGATGCCGCACGCCGGGAGGACCTGCGGGAAATCCGCAGCCGCATGCTGCTCAGGCGCGCAAACCACGAAGCCTTCACACAGGAATTCGACGAACTCTCCGGTCTTCTCGCACAGGTCGAGGGCATGGCGGCCAATCCGCTCGCCGACGGTGCAGAAACGGAGCGCCTCGCGCAAAAGCTTGATGATTGGGCGAACGACTTCTCCGCCCGCCTTGCAAAGCTCTGAAATCCGCGTGTTCAGCGACCGGAAAAGGAAAAGCCCGCGCTCACCGAAGCGTACGGGCTTTTCTCAACTCGGGAAGCGGAATGCCTCAGAGCGGCGTATTGCCGGAGCGGTCCGACTTTACGGAATCCTCTTCGGGAGACACGGCCGCGGGCTGCGGCCAGAAGTCGACCGGACAGTCCTTCGCATGCTCGAAAGTCACTTCTTCCCAGGCATCCGGGGTCGCCAGGAGCTTTCTCAGGAGCTGATTGTTGAGTCCGTGCCCCGACTTTTCGGCAATGTAGTGCGCGAGGAGCGGGGCTCCAAGCACATAAAGATCCCCCATCGCGTCGAGGATCTTGTGCTTCACGAACTCCGCCTGTTCGCGCAGTCCGCCGGGATTAAGCACCCGAAATTCGTCCATCACGATGGCGTTGTCGAGCGACCCGCCCTGAGCGAGGCCGATGCGCCGCAGCATTTCCACGTCCTGCACGAAGCCGAAGGTGCGGCAGTGCGCCACCGCCTGCTCGTAGTTGACGCGCGAAAAGTCGATGTCGGCGTACTGATCGGTTGCATCAATCGCCGGATGCCCGAACGCGATCCGGAAGGAAAGCCGGAAGCCTTCATGAGGTTCGAGCCTCGCGAGCTTGTCGCCCTCGCGCACCTCAATCGGCTTCAGAATCCGCACGAACTTTCTCGCGGCCTTCTGCTCGACGATCCCGGCGCTGTGAAGGAGGTACACAAAGCTTGCACCCGAACCGTCCATCACGGGAATCTCGGGAGCATTCACCTCAACAATGCAGTTGTCGACCCCGAGTCCGCTGAAGGCGCTCATCAGATGTTCGATGGTCGCCACCGCGGCGCGCCCCACATTGACGGTCGTCGCCATGCGGGTATCGTTCACATTGAGGGGTTCGGCGGGAATGTCGACGGGGGGCTCCAAATCCACGCGGCGAAAGACGATGCCGGTATCGGCCGGAGCGGGCCTCAGAACGAGGCGGATCTTTCTGCCGCTGTGAAGCCCGATGCCGACAGCGGCAACCGATTCGCCGAGCGTGCGCTGAGAAAACATTTGGTCTTAGCTCCCGCTGGAGCGCAGATAGGTCGGAATTGCATAGCCGCCGCCCGAAGGAACGGTCACGGGTTCGGGAACCTTCCGCTCGCCCTGAGAGGCGTCAGCCCCGGCAGCGGGCTTCTTCTCAGAGGGAATGGAAGCCGCGCCGAGAGTGGGCGCCGTGTAGGCCGCGCCGTCAATCTGCGGAATGGCGCCGGCAGGAAGGCCCTGCCCCACATCGGGCGCTTCCGCGGCGCTCGACGTATCGGGCGCTTCGCCCGGTTCGAACGGACGGTCGAGCCCGGTTGCCACCACGGTCACGCGCACCTCGTCGCCCATTTCTTCTGAAATGGCGGAACCGAAAATGACGTTCGCCTGCTTGGCAACGAAGGTATTGAGCACGCCCATCGCCTCGCGGATTTCCGCGAGCGTGAGGCTGTCGTTGCCCGTGAAGTAGACGAGCATGCCGCGGGCGCCCTGAAGGTTCGCGCCTTCGAGGAGCGGGCAGGCAATGGCCTTTTCGGCGGCAACGCGCGCGCGGTCGGGACCGGAGGCCGTGGCAAGGCCGATGATGGCGCTGCCGCGCTCGCTCATGACGGTCTTCAAATCTTCGAAGTCGACATTGATCGTGCCCGGCGTGTGGATGATCTCGGCAATGCCGACGCAGGCCTTGTAGAGCACTTCGTTCGAAGTCTCAAAGCACTCCTTCATCGTTGCGTTGGGCGGGCATTCCTCCTCGAGCTTCTCGTTGAGGATGACAATCATCGAGTCGACCTTGGCCTTCAGGTTTTCAATCCCCTGCTCGGCCGTGCGCATGCGGCGGGCGCCTTCAAAGCTGAAGGGCTTCGTCACGACGGCAACGGTGAGAATTCCCATTTCCTTCGCGATCTCGGCGATCACGGGCGCAGCGCCCGTGCCCGTGCCGCCGCCCATGCCGGCGGTGATGAAGAGGAGGTTGGCCCCGCGGATCGCCTCGGCCACCTGCTCGCGCTTTTCCTGCGCGGCGGCGGCGCCGATTTCAGGACGGGCGCCCGCGCCGAGCCCGGTGCTGCCGAGCTGAATATTGACGTGCGCCTTCGAGCGCTGCAGGGCCTGATGATCCGTGTTGGCCGCAATGAACTCAATGCTCTTGGCGCCGTGCGTAATCATGTGCTCGACGGCATTTCCGCCGCCGCCGCCCACGCCGATCACCTTGATGACGGTTTTCAGGGGATCAAATTCAGGGAGAACTTCGAAAGCCATTTCAACCTCTGATGGAAAAGTCTGCAAATTATCTACGAATTCTGAGGATGGCGGGAAGCCTCCCGCCGCTGCCGAAAAAAACTGTGTGTCCGTTGGAAAAGAATCTTTTTTGAGGGGGATGCCTTTCCTCAATAGTCGCCGAGGAAGAAGGTCTTGAGACCACCGAGAAAGCTCAT
>ERZ1673737.4106-NODE-4106-length-10512-cov-4.333365_pt1 | contig 10512 bp, 9 predicted proteins | sample MGYA00580211_ERZ1673737 | MGnify/ENA primary metagenome ERZ1673737 (study PRJEB41218, sample SAMN15661789) | gut metagenome | host: Homo sapiens | place: Canada: London | collected 2015-08-20/2019-03-30 | study: EMG produced TPA metagenomics assembly of... | reverse complement strand
ATGCGTGTCCAAATAGACCTCGTTTTTAATTTATTGAATTCAATGGCGTTGTGGTTAAGATAAATGCATAAAAAATTGATAGGTTAGATGGGGTGCGCAGCTCGGCCGGGTGCGCAGCCCGACCGGGAAATACGTTATCTCCGGTTTCAATGCAGTATTCGTAAGATATTGCCGACAAATGAAGCCTTAAACAGCAGCCAACCCAATGTCCTTGGGCTTGCAGATTCAGTTGGGGTTGGAACCTTGAATACGAACTTATTAAAATGCCTTCGGGTCAATTTAATATCCGTGTTCGAAGCGGATGACCGCCGCCAATGCCGGGTACGCCACATGACGCTCGTCGATCATCCGAGCCCGCTACCTTATGCTAAATTCGCCCGTGGTTCGGCCATCTACGGTTCCTCGTCACTGTCAAAGTCACCCTCCGCTGCATGTAGGCAATCGGTGTCAACTAGTACGAGCTTATTAATCAATATTGACGAACAGCAGATAGCCAGAAAAAGTGTAGTCGGCTACGGGCCGCCAGAGCTTATTCTTTCTTTCCACGTCGATGTGACCGTCGTGAAAATAATCAAGTGATATGCCTAGGGTATATGCATTGAATCCTCTTGAGTCCTTGTGCATTTTTGAATAGCCTAAACGATAGTCGCATGGCTAAACAAAGCCCCGTTCAAGTTTCTCAATAGAAATTTTAGGTCGACGATCGAGTCAGAATTTAGTTCTCCGCCAGGTTATACCGGCGGTCCGAATATACGTGATAAGCAGCATTATAAGAAATATCCTCATTGCTGCAATGAAACACGCTAACACTCGCACGTTCTTGAACCATTATCTTCCACGCTATATCGACACCGATATGCAGAGCGTTATAAACGGCCGCGAATCCAACAAGTCTCTGATACGCGCAATCACCCGGATAAGTAGGTGGATTGACAAAAGACGCCCTCGACATCTTACTTCAGAATAGCGAGCGTCCCTTCGAGAACATCCAGAATATGTCGAGGCCACTCGGCGAATAAGGGAGCAAGCCGAAGAGTGCAAATGCGATCCCAATGTAGCGATGTAATCGCGATTAGAGAAATTGACTCGCGAAACCTCTAATACATTCGGTCGGTTGGAAAGAGCACTGAGACGATAGGTCCGCTATAAGTTCGACCGCAAATAGGCTATAATAGACATTGAGCGACAGCTCTCGGGGGCTGCTGTTGATAACAAAGAGGCGAAGAAGGTACTTTAAGTAGAAGACTAGATACTACCTGAGCAGATTGATCTTCTTGAGAAATTATTCACCTAGCCTACCTCTCAATCCCTAGAGGCGGAGTGGCAAAGAAGGAACGCTGCTATGGCTACGATCTCCCGATACTGTTGTTTCCTTGAAGGTGGACCCTTGCGTGGGCGACGTAAACGGGCTGCACCAAGTGATGGGTTCGATGAAGAACAGACTAAATCCCTAGAGTCGGCCAAAAAGAGTTGCAGCTCTCCGGAGCCCTCGTAGCAGGATATTCTTCTTATGAAAGCCGAGAATTATATTAAAAAGGCAAAGAAGCCTCGACGATGTTTTCAATGTTATGGCGATACCTATCTTCCTATTCATCGTCGGACGTAGAAGTATAGCGAATATAAGTCGACTCTACGCCACTTTCGAGAGAAGCACTTGTAGGATAAAAGGTGTTATATATGTGACGAGGATCTACTACATGAGATACATCTTCGTAGGTATACAGAAGAAATCCATCGCCTCAGCACCGAACGGAATTACTATGTCAAAGAAGATACGGGATCAGACATCGACACTAATTAATTGGGAGGCTTGCAGGTTTTCTGTTAAATTGAAGAAATTTTAATGTCTTTGCTCGGGAATAATCAACGTTTGATGCTTATTATATTTTCCGTGACAGTGCTCTGGTTTCTACCTTTATTAACTAGAGAAATTCTGTTTAATATGTGCTCGTCGTATTGACAAACCCCTTATAGTAGTAATTTATGCCTTTTTATCTCTAGCACTCATCGAGGCATAGGAACTGACCCTAGTGGCCCCAGGAAGCAATCAAAGTTCCCCGAAGCAAAGTATCTGTTCCTAGAAGCTTTAAGACTGGGTTTCAGGACCTGGGAACGAAATTCTGGTTCCTGGAGCTCAAGTATGAATTCCTGGGAGTGCCTGAGCTCCCAGGAATACCCATGCCGTTCCTGGGAACTCCCATCCAGTTTCCAGGAACACATATTCAGGTCCCAGGAGACTGAGTACTTCCAGGAGCTCAAACATCTGCCCTGCGAGCCAAGGACCTATTGATTATCGCCACCCATGTCACTACACAACCTCATGCATAACAAATTCTGGTAGCAGAGAAGGATTACTATAAAGACTCAGATAAATTTCTAGTGGTATGTTTTTCAGTCGCCACCGCTGCCTTGATACCATCCTTGCCTCTCATCCACGTACTACGTTCAAGATGTTAGCCCCCCAATGGTTTTGGGCTCCTTTGACAATTTGTCAGATGGCGCTTCGGGAACAATTCCTGTAGTCTCCAGCTTCTCTGATTTCATTTGCATTCCCACCTACTCGGCTCCCCCTGCAAAGGAGCATTTTAACTACCTTGGGTACCTAGGCCGAGTTAGCAGGCCACTAGAAGCATCTTTACTCCCAAGGATACCTTGAAGCTCCCAATTCAGCTATATGGTCGCTGGAGGCTAGAGCAATACCAGGCTTCCAAGATCAGAAGGCTGTGGGATCGCGGTTCCAAACCGCCGAATACCGGTGTCCAATCAGCCTTCTAGAAAACCACAAGCGCCGCTCCTCCCCCTTAATGTGCGGTCGTGGGCCTACTCGTTAGTTCAAGCATAATTTCAAGTTCGCAATTCAGAATAACCACATTCGAAATCCTCGGTCCTGTCTCTTCTAATAGTCTTAACTCCTGGGGCCTTCGTGAATCCTCAAGAGTCATCTGTGGTGTAACACCGTCTCATGCTCTGCTGTGTTTCTCTCTGATATCTTGCAGGTTTCGGACCGTAGGATTTCGTCGGTGATGTGTTGTTTTCTTCCAGGGATTCTTCTTCGTATGGTCCTGAGAGAGACCATAAGAGGATGATGCTTCAACTATAGGGCCTACAACTCCAGTTTCATTCGGGATAGATTGGGAGTTCGCTATAATACCGCAAACTTTCCTTATGCTTACTAGAGTATTGGCCGTGTTAGGTCGCTGTGTGGAGGTCGCTGGATGGGAAGCCTGGTTTTAATCGTGTAACTTTGAATATTCCATGAAAATATGAAAAAATTCAAAATAATCCGAATCAACCTGACAGCGACCTTTTTCAGCGACCCCGCGACCTATTGATTTACCGATTCAAAACGGTATCAAACCGGTCAGAACCAGACTGGACCATCCCGCGACCTTCATCCCGCGACCCCGCAACCCAAACACCCATGCCTCACAGCCTTAAGTCTTGCACACACACACCCTTCGGCGGATACACAGCCTCCTCACCTAGGGAGGTCCGAATCCTATCGAATGCTCAGACTAGGCTCTTTTTCCAGGCGTCTTGCCTAGGGAAAGGGACCGCTCCCCTCCGCCCGCTGCCGGTGTCTGTTTAAACAAACATCTGCATATAGCGTGCGGTTTTGCTGCCCCCTAAAATCATGGGTAGTGCTATTTACGCACCGCAGATTGCTATTTACACACCCCTCCTACCATATTCGGCCAAGCGTAGTGCTTGACAACTGCAACCAGAATTTACACCGCAATTAATTATTGTCCTCCTCTCCTAACAATAAAAGTTAAATGCCACGTGGCTATACTGGTGAAACGATACCAGTCATCCAGAATTCTGATATATTATCTGTAGATAGTCCAACAGAATCAACAGTCTTTTTCGTCTCATCCCTACAGGCCATTCTCGATATACAACCATCTCTTCTTTCAAATTATATCGTTTAATCAGCTCTCGACAGTCTAACTTATAAACTACTTCAGCTCGTACGTTCCCGGCTTTTGTTCATTCAATACTCTACTTTTTCCACTCACGTTTCGACAGGCTTGACAGACAATTTTACGGCGACGCGCACGAGCGGTTAAAAAAAGAGGTCGGAAGCTCCATAATATACAGTTATTTAAGAACCAACGCATTGCTAAGGGCTTCTCTGACTTTGTCCTCTAGTAGGTCTAGCGATCTTTACACTTGCTGCTGCAAACTGCAAAATTTGCCGTCAGTAAAATAGATGCAATGCAACCAATGGCCCCGTAGCACTTCTTTTAAGGAGCCTGTTCCAATTCCTATTATTGAGACGTGAGCCGAGTCCAGCCGACCTTGGCACTCCGATCATTAGCGTCGGGATGGCGGAAGGATTCTAATTTAAACTACAAAGTCCCTGTTAGCTCAATAGAGCTCATAAGAAAATGGATGTTTCCTTGTTATGAAAGGGCCGGATATAAGTGAAACTAGAGCGGCGACGCTCGAAAGCCCTAAGTTATGCAAGTCACCAAACCGAGGATTCACACAAGGCCAAAATAGAAAGCACTAGATAGCTGTATTGGTCCGATGCATTAGGTAGGACACATGACCTGACAAGGCCTAGCAGTTTTTAATTCTCTCATATATACCTCCTGTCTGGACAATGGTGGAGTAGACAGAATATGGGCTAGACGCTCGGGTCGCAGGCGTGTACCAGCTTTTTACCAACTTCGTAGCGAGGGATGGATACAATGTTTCAGCTCATGTTAATTGTATCCGAGATCCATATGCGAAGAAACTAAAAAGGAATCGACTCCTCCACTTCAATGCCGCATGCAAGTGTCTCGCTTTGGACGCTGGAAATGCGCTGGATATTGCAGTACTTGATAGATAGCGTATGTCGTAATCAAATTATATTACCAGTTCGGAAAGATCTCTGGGCTCTCCCCGGGCACATCAAAAACATTCGAATGTTATTGCATGTTGAAACAACATCCCCCAACGGATGATATGATAATATATGCTAAGTTCACCAATAGAAGTTTATGGTCGTATCTACACGAAGTATTAATCGCCAGGGCTTTGTGTCCATCTACGAATTTATCATTCTCCCTTTATAGTCCGGGGCTATGGCCCGGGGCCGGCTTGAAGCCTACAAGAGTAAACATAAAAGTCCTTTCGGCCCCCAATATGTTTTAGTTCCACTGTCCCATTCTTGGTTGCATCAAAAGAGGAGACTAAGAACTAGATCACTTTAGCTTCAAAATTTTGCTCTAAAGTGGCTGTCGATTGAGCTCCATTCTGAAACTAGCGCAACATGGTCATTCCGGACATGTTAACGCCGTTGTACACTTTCCAGGTATAAATATCTTGCCATCGAATCTCATTAGTACTATATTTCCTCCAAAAAGTATCACTTCTTCTGTTTTCTACGGTCTTTGTTCTCAGTTGCGTCTAGAAATGAAGGTTCTTCGGGCTTTCCTTTCTCTTTCTCTCTTTTATGTGGCCTATGCAGCCCCCAGTGCCAAGGGAACTTATGCCTCAAAACAAAGTGCTTACTCTGCGGGCGTTGCTTAAGCTGAACTCAAGAAGAGAGTAACTGCTGCACAATGTATATCTGTAGCAAAGGCAATCTGGGCTCGTTCATCCCTCGAAGTGGCGTATATATTGACAATGCTCAATTTTTATAATCTCCAGCTCTATGTACATCAATTTTGACACTTTTTATCTGAACCTTAGGAACATTTTCGTCACTAAGGCATCGAATTACGTCAAGGGGGTCTGTGAGAGGCACGAGAATAAACAGTGCGCTGTTTAGGTTGAAGACGTCAAAGAGGGCTTCCAGTTGATTTTCGATGTCGGCTATGTCTACAAGCTAGGATCTGTCGCTGTCGATGCTAGCAACGTATATATGAATAGCCGATCGCTCCCTAGCAATGATGCTCCTTCAAGCATTGAGGATATGCTTAAACTTAGTGGCTATAGTTATGATTCTGTTAAGATCATCGCTTTTCCCAGCGACGGGATCACGACAAGAGACAATGAGCCAGCCCTAATGTCACGCCATATACTCAAGAATGTTAGACATATCGAGAGCAAGAAACCTTATAATTATACGATTCATCACTTCGCGGATGGAACTACGCATTTCCACATTCCGTTTGAGAACTCTGGAAACGCGACTTTTTCCAAGGCCAAGCGACACAATAGGGCGGGGATCAAGATCTCTTTCAAGCATGAAAGTCTTTCTCTTGTATCCAGCAGCGATAGCAGAGGTGCATCTACAGCTCTTGCAAGCAGATGGCAGCAATATGCGGAGGCTGGGCACGCTGATGTGTTTGGATTTGTCGAGCAAAAAAACAAGGCCCTCTTCTACTACCGCACCATTGTCGAGGGCAATGGCTTTGGAGATAACTATGAGCCTGTGGATGCCTGCGGTGACATGAGTCATTTAGTTTCAACCTACTTGGGGCCTAGCGAATAATTGCCGAAACTTTTTGAAATTTTGGAGGATCCGGAACTTGGGGAATCTACTCAGATTTAGTGCAATAAAGCTATAGGAGCGGACTAGCACCTCAACTCATATCTCTTACCGCTCCTATAGGACCAAGTAGCTTGAATCGTTAAATCATCTCAGCGTTTTCCACAGAACGTCAACGGAAAGCTTTTCAGATCCATATCATCATTGACAAATCTGCTGCCGGTCCATACGGAGCCACTGAAGAGTATGCGTTCGAACTGGACGCGATCCCCGGCCTTTCGTAACGTCACTATTGACCACCTGCGAGCTAGCCTATATGCGTAGCTGTAGTCATGGTCGCCGTGATTGTTGTTCTCGAATGCCCTGTTGATTATTTCAATTCTTCTAGAGCTCTCTATAAACATGATGAGATATTGCTTCTGCGCTGGTCGAAGATCTAGGCACAGAGCACCATCATTGCATGAGTGACAACAACGGAAGATCCACAAACTCTCCTTGATGTCTGACTGGAATCGTAGTTTTAAAGACGGGATGCGACAGCTCCTGCCATACTCCATTTCGAATCGCATTCGCAGAATGCAATAGTACGGCACTCCCATTGTATCTCAGTAAGCAGCGAGAGTCTTATCTGGATAAATCAGACTAAAGGTCGTTCACAAAACTGACACTGCCTAGGGCAGTTCAACCTACGTTAGGAGGGATTTCTGCCGTTGAAAATTAATATCCGCCTCCGTAGGGCGACAGTGTCTAACCTCTGAAGAACGGGCGGTCCCGAGTGTATATTAGATTTAAAATGGCAAAAGGGCGTGAAGATAATCCTTAGGCCCATTTAGAGACTCAGACTTTTCCATTGAGCCTCCAACGCCACCTGGGAAGCGTTACATCGACATGTCCAAAGTCTCCACGATAGGACCAATGTAAACCTTGCGGGCGCGCATAAAGTAATACAGCGTGGCAAGGACGGTGCAGCCGCCGATACCGACGACGCTATAGTTCATGTCAACCAGACCGGGGTTCATTTTCGAGGGCCAGAAGCTGAAAAAAATGATTATAGTGGTATAGATGACGGCAAAGAGATTCACCAAAGTACCAAAGACACCAGGGCAACGGAATGTTCCCCAGACCAGCTTCGAACCAGGCACATTGATAATGTCGTCCTCGTTGTCGTTGTAGAGGCTAATGTCTCCCCGGACGCGGCGGAAGAGAAGGAGGACAGAAATCACGAGATATGACAGGTACAGGCCAGACACGGCCATAGACAGGATGTCGCCTAGAGCCACACTGGAGCCAATGTTGATAAGGGCCAGGAGAGTAGAGATGGCGACGGAAACCATGACAGCATAGATCGGTAACTGATTGGTCGGAGAGACCTAAATACGATGACGATGAGTTGAGTGAACGACTTGTGCAGACAGCACCATTGTTATCTGCTTACGTTGCTCCACCAAATCCATCCAGGGACACCCCTGTCTCGGGCAAAGGACCAGAGCTGACGGGACGCGGCGGCCAGCAGTCCCATGATCGCGCAGCAGTAAATGATCAGGACAATCGAAATCATGGCCAAAGTCCCCGGCAGCGAATTAGTTGCTTGGAAGAAGATCGCCATGAACGGGTATCCCGTGGGTGACTCCAGCGCGGACTTCAGGTCGCCGGTGCAGAACAGAATCGCAATCAACATGCCGAACCCCAGGCAGCCGTTGATACCGACACTCAGCATGAGAGCCTGAGGGACGACGCGCGCCGCATTTCCGATCTCCTCGGCCATCTAGTTCGAAGACGGTTAGCTACGACCATCGAACAGCTTCCGAACAACTCAACACTTACGTGGACAGCGGCATCGCCGCCAGCGAACGTAAAGCCAAGGCTCGTCATCCCAACAAACCAGGACAGCCCCTGGGTGGCAAATTCACCACCGTTCTGGAACGACAGGAAAACATCATGGGCCGCCGCGTGGTCAGACATGTACACTAAGGGAATAATGACGCCGAAGAATCCAAGGACGTGCAGAACTAGGATGACGGCCTCAAGTCGGGGCAGAAGCTTTCCACCAGCCAGGTTCACCAACATTGCGACCAGCAAAGCCAGCCAAACAATCAACGTTCCCTGCCACGGCAGGGCATCATACTTGGAGTGGGCCAGGACTGCCGTGCCTTGGATCATGGTTCCGGTAAGAAAGGCACTCGCGGCAAACCCGCACTGCCAGCCGATTAAGGTAAACCAACCGGTGATGTAGCTGAGGAATTTCTCGAATCCGATCGGGGCAAGCATGGCAGCCCAGTGATATTGGCCACCCGCAGTGGGAGCCCTAGTTGGAGGGTTAGCTCTGCCGGTGTCAATGGAATGAGAAGACCATGAGAAGGTAAGCAAGTTTACATCGATGCTAATTCCGCCAAGACCACGAAAATGCAGACTGTCCCAACCCATGCGAAGATGAAGGCGTACACCGCACCTCCTGGGCCGCCACTGGGGTTCTGTTAGCGATATGCACCGGAAGGATCGTGGTGGTATTCACCCACTTTGTAACAGGGCTCAGGAAGGTCCTTGACAAGCCGTTAGCAATCCCCCTCACATGCCATGACAAGTTCTTCGTCAGACTCGGACTCACCCAAGCATACCCTCCCAAGTACCGAGGACAGTACAACTGAAGCCCAGGATCGAGAGAATGCCGAAGTTACGCTGACCAGATAGAAAAGTGAGTGATTTGGACTCCATTGCGTCGTGAACAGGGAACATTTCCGCGCATACCTTAAGAACAGGCTTTTTTCCCATGCGGCGGAGCTGTGCATTATCGCGGTCCTGAATGGACATGCCACTCCGGACTTCGCCCCGACTGATTACGGAGGCCTGGTTTTTCAGCTCATACGCCACCATGATGGATCGTTGAACTTTTGCGGGCAAGGTTGGGATGGACAGAAAAGAGAACCCAAGGGACGAAATGGACGACAGAGGAATGGGACCGATTCAAAAACACAAAAGGAAAAATATCAACATAAGAATTGGAATGTGCGGACGACGGCTCCAGATTGAGGAAGGTGCATTATTACATAGGCTTTTCTCCTAAAACGTTTTGGCAGCGAGTAATATACCGTACATCAGTTTCCTGTGCAATTCTCAAGTCTACAGAACGCGATGGAACCTAGACGACAATACGCCGTACCGTGCCAGGAATCGCGGATGGGCGTAATTGGCCTGAGAGGCTGATATCGAGAATGGTAGTTCGTAGGCCGCTGACCGCCATAAAGTTCAAGCTACTGCAAGTTGCGATGCCCCGATTACTCCCTACGGGCCAATCAATTACAGTTCCCATTTTAACGTGTCAACGAGAGTTCTGAAAGATCCTATGCTCCATATCGTTGGGTAAGGATCGATGTTCCTAGGTAGTAGTAGGTTTAGGCATATGCATACTGACTAGTAATGCAATATCCAATCGAGAAATTGTCTGTTAAAAACTGATAATCTACCCCCTAGGCCTAGTCTTTTGCTTGTCCAGCACTAAGCTTGTACTATCGAACTCTAATATACGAGGCACGAACTTTGAACATGCCCGTGAGGTGACGTACATCCTTGTCTCACGTTGGCGCTAACCTGTGCAAAATGCTGGAGAGGTTTAAAAATACAGGAGAGAGAAAAAGGAGATGGATACCGTGCCAGGCCCGACGGCCGCATCTCACACAAACCCCCGTCCAAGAAAATAAAAATGCAGCCACGAGCACGCGGGTTACAGACACTGCCTGCAAGCTTGAATTTTTACAATCTCCGTGCTGTAGCTCTTTCTGGCTAGCTTTCTACAACTGCTATCAAGTTTGTTACTTCCATCCCTCCATCCGTCCCTTGACATCCAGCGTTGATGGGTGGACGATTCAAAGGCGACACCAAAAACCCGGCAGTCAATGTCACAACATGGGTCCTCCTGGTCACGATCATCCTCAGTGTCTCAGCCCGACTTGGGACGAAGTGGTGGCTGTTTCATAAATTGACTGCCGACGATGTCCTGATCATGACATCCATGGTAGGGTTCGCCCGAGGCGATCTATGGGGGGGTGATGATCCGTTGTACTAACGAGAGGACCACAGGCATTCGGCAT
>ERZ1673737.4102-NODE-4102-length-10520-cov-4.852365_pt1 | contig 10520 bp, 4 predicted proteins | sample MGYA00580211_ERZ1673737 | MGnify/ENA primary metagenome ERZ1673737 (study PRJEB41218, sample SAMN15661789) | gut metagenome | host: Homo sapiens | place: Canada: London | collected 2015-08-20/2019-03-30 | study: EMG produced TPA metagenomics assembly of... | reverse complement strand
GGATCAAGGGAGAAAATCGTAGAAAACCATGAAATAATGTCATTGAACAGAATGCTTCTATCAAAGGCCACATCTATAACACAGGACAGCCGAAGATGCATTGTAACAAGGGGAATCAGAATGACCAGGCAAAGGGATTGAATGCATACACAAGATAGAGAAATTCATTCGGATTTCTCCTGCAGCCACTTATAAACCACCGAGAAGTCTTTACCCCGGTGCGCATCCTCAACAGCTTTATATACCTCACGAGCCTTGTCGCCCAAAGCAAGAGGAGTGCCGGACTCCTTCGCAGCTGTGATGGCCAACCGCAGATCCTTGTGCATTAGGCTGACCCCAAAGCCACCCTCATAACCACGGGAAGCAGGAGCCGTCTCGACAACACCAGGAACAGGGTTGTTAACCTCGGAAGGCCAGCAGCGGCCCGTAGAAGAGTTGATCATCTCAGCTAAAGCCTTGGGCTCCAGACCCCATCGAACACCAAGGTTCATAGCTTCAGCAGTGGCGATGTTGTTTAAAGCCAGAATGTAGTTATTGGCTAGTTTGCCAGAGACACCGGCACCAGGGTCACCAAGATGCCACGCTTTCTTGCCCATGAGGGACAGCACGCCGCGCACGCGCTCAAGAAGCTGTCCTGTTTGAGAGGAGGCGCCGAACATGAATGACAACGTCCCTGCGCGAGCACCGACAACACCACCCGATACGGGGGCATCAACGAAACGGCCCGCTTGGGTGGTGTGGATTGCGCTTGCAATGTCCTTAGACGTGACAGGGTCAATGGTGGATGTGTCGATGAACAGACGCTCTTGTGTGAGCGGTGGAAGCTTGCCGTGTTTAAGAATAGAGTGAAACACTTCAACGACATGCTGAGACTCGGGCAAGCTTGTGACCATCACTTCCTACATGACCAGAAGACAGAGTTAGCAGACTGGGCAATACATGTATAAATATGGGGGATAGTTGCTGCATGAAAGCGGGCCAGATCCGCAGTTGCTAGCACAAGGAACAAACCATACCGATTTCTCAGCGACCTCGCGCGCATTCTCAGCAATCTCAACGAGACCCTCACCGGCGCCAGCGCCGGTACTGCGCGCAGCCTCTTGAGCCTCCGCAACAAAGCGTTTCATAGCGTCTTCGTTGATATCGCGCACAATCAGAGTATCGGAAGCCGGGATCTTGGCACGCAGGTTCTTGGCCATGTGGTATCCTGCAGCGCAGTTAATGCACAAGTCCGATGCAAACACCCACAATCCGAGGTTTCGCAATTCCTGTAGATATCAACACATACCCATTTGTCCTAGACCGACGAAGCCCCACGTTGCGTCACGGTGGACCGTCGTTGAGAAAGCTCGGGCCGAGCTGGACGGCCAGCATCGGAGATCCACTGCGGATGCATGAGAGAGAGTGGCCCGCCGTGGGAGTGACAGAGCTGTTCGGAGACTCATTGCTTGGTGTATTTGGTGTATTACCTGTGCCCTCTAGAATGTGACGAAGAGAGGTAAGTGGTGACTTTTAGTAGGCGTAGGAAATGATGTTCGCGCCAACAAAGCCGAGTCCAAGGAACAAGCATGTGTGGAATGTTAGCTTCGGGAAGACTGAACGGGGGTGGAGGGGTATTTAAAAGTCCAGGATATGCCATGCCACTCCCACAAGGTTTCTGCCGCGGCTTTCCGAGACGCCAGGGGGCTGAGAGATGAGTCTACATCTTTACAGGTCGAAATGCGGGGGAGGCCGGGGGAGGAAAGCCGTGGGGAAGCGGGTCACGTGTGGGGTATACTATGCTTAAAGAGCCATGCGTGCTGGTTATGATAGAAATTTGTGGGCTCTTTATTTTACATGGTGAAGAGGTAATTCAGCATCCAAAACACCTTTCAGAGGCATACGACAAGACATCCGGGGCCGCGCTTGAAGGATTGTAGAGCAGAAATATATGGAGATGATTGATTGAATTCGAAATGCCAACACCCCCAATGGAGAAAGATTTCCAGGATATGATACTATACAAGAATGCGGATGTGGATGTGCAGATCAACGCTAGACAAACAGGACCAATTGCAAAGTAGATGGACAGGCACAGGGTATGGTATGTGAGAAAAGAAGCAAACTCCCGAGAAATGCCCAGACATCCCGGAAAGACCGAAAGCCGAAATGAAAAACAAAAAGAGGGAAATCAAAACAAGAAACTGAACACTATTGTTGAATATTCAGTGTTTGGTATTTACCTCGGCGATGCCGGGTGACTGGTCGGTGCCGAGAGATACTCCTCAGGAACCTTAGGAACGCGCGGTGAATTGGCCGTCTGTACAATAGCACGGTGTTGAGCACGTAGGAGGTCACGCTGCCGCTCTTTCTCCCTGTTGGCAGCTGCGCCGCCCGTTAATCGCCGCATGCCGCTGCGAATCATTGATTCGAGGGAATGGGGACCGTCGGTTGCACTGCGGACCATAGGTGGAGGAGGTGCTAGCTTGGTGGTTGTGGTTACTGGGCGTTCGTCTAGATCCGAATGCTCCTCGTCTGGCTCGTCATCAGACATGAAAGCAGAGTCGGTTAGTCCCACGTTTGATGTGGAGTTAGGTGCATTGGTAGTGTGGACGTAGAGATTGTTGGCGGGAGAGGTGACGGAGCGGGTGTGGTGAGACACTGGACGCAGCATCTGCGCAGCATTTGGAGGTGTGGTGGTTGCTGGGGAATACACGGCAGGTCCATCGAAGCGGAAGTTAGGCGGTCGAGACTCAGCTAGACCGTTGTGGAAAGACGACGTAGAACCTGTCCGAGCGAGGGATTTTCGCAATATTGGCGCGGTCTGCTGGTCGTAGAGGTGCGCGTTGGTATCGACGTAGCTTCCAGTAAATCCTCGCAGCATTGGCGGAGCCACGGGGTTCATGACAGGGGTACCTGGGTCGGTCTCCTCGAAGAAGTCATCCAGACTGTCCAGCTTCTGCACGATGTCTCCGATGTTGCCATCGGTCTGTGTGTCGATTGACTTCATGGTATCAGCTCTCATTGGGAAGAACGAGTCGCTGAATTCATCAGCATGGAATGCCACTTCAGAAGCCATGACGTCCTCAGCGTGCATATCATCGGCTTCCACACAGGTGTAGAAGACAGCGTGGACATTGTTCCGGGTCATGCTTGACTGAGTCGCAGGCATAGGGACGGACCATCCCGAGGGTTCAGGGATGCCGTAAAGACTCTGGATCCGCTCGTACTCCTTACGAATGGCGCGAGAAGAGCTTGCTGACGCCATACTCATGCGAAGATGGTGGCGCTCCATTGGATTGCCTGAGACGGTGATGATGTGATCCAGAACCTCCAAAGCCTGGGGACAGAGGTCTGTTTGCAAAAGACGAAGCAGCGGGGAGATCAGATCCGGGCCATGACAAGTGACCTCATTCCGGCGCATGTCCACCTCAGGAATCAAGACACAAAGAATTCTCATGGTTTTGACGCGGAACCAATCAGTAGTGTTGGTCAGAAGGCCCATGAGGAAGATCAAGCACTGGAAGTCCAGTTGCGGGAAGTAGTACGACTTGATCTCAGTGATGATATGATCCAAGAAGACACCAGCGGTCTTGTACTGCTGATTCGCGAAACCAAACAACGACGCTGCGAGTCGAGGGCATCGCTCATTCTCGGCCACGCGGGCAAGTAGGCTGGCACGAGTGATAGCTTTTTGGTCGGTGAAACCTTGCTCGAAGCATTGGAGGAAGTGAGGCAGGTTAGCCAGCACTGTAAACAATTGTCGAGTTCCATCTCCAATGAGATCATTGTTTGGAAGGCCGCTCAGAGTATGCAGCAGATCAAGGGTGCGATCAAAGGACTCAGATGACTTCATTCCCTTGAAAACAAGGTCCTGGAGACCATCGAATCCGCCCTCCCACTTCGGTGGCTGACCTTCAATCAACGTGGTCACGACAGCCGGATCACTGAGATCGACTCGAGAAAGGAATTTGTCAAGCATGCCAATACTCTCAATAAACTCCGTTTCATGAATTGTGTTAAGACAAGCACACGTAGTCCAGAACAGCTGAGGATAATTCAACAAGTCCGACGGATTCAATGAGCTGATAATGATCTTCAAGGTGGTGAGGATTTCCATCGAGAAAGTCTGATAATCGGTCTCCTCATCAGCAATAGTATTCGAAAGCCGAGCCAGCATATCCGCTAACCTCCTCGAGTCCAAAGACGTCGAAATGCAGCGGAAAATCTGGAACGAACGGCATGCCAAATGTCTCACGGGGCAAGAAGTAGCCCAGTTCAAAGCCTCCTTAGCCCACAATTCACCAATGCCTTCATAGGCGAAGCTAAAGAACGTGACAACATCACGAGTAACAGTGGCCATAGAAGCAGGCACCCGACGATCATCGGATTCCTCATCCTTGCCATGATTCTCTTCATACTCCCACACAACGGCGGGGTCACTCTTGCGGATAGACTCCACAAAGTCCTCGACGGATTGCCGGGCGCCAGCCGGGGCATCATCTTCAAGCTTGGCCGCTATCAGTTCATGGATGAGATGGACCAGCATCTCTCGAGCCTGCTCCTGTACAGTGACTGTATAGTGGTCCCAAAGAATGAGGACAACGTGAATGAGTTTGACAACATCATCCAGGGCAAGGGTAACCGGGGCGACCATAAGATCAACGAGGAAGATCAGGGCGACCTGTCCAAGGGAAAGACCAGCTTGCTTGTTGCCAACGGGGAGCACCGTTGCGAGGTCTGCAACATATGGTAGGCTTTTAATGTCGGGGGGAGGTGGGGTGAGATCCTTTCGCTCTTGCACCATATTCTTTGGCACAACCTGCAATAGGAAGAACTCAATGACCTTTGATCCAGCCGGAGTACCAGACAAGAACACGACCATTTGTTTGGCATACTCGACGAAGTTTTGCTCCTTGCGTTCCAGACATATGCTGATGATGAAGTCTAGCACTAGCTGCACATTGCCTCCGTGAGGGCCAGTTGCCAAAGCCTGCCACAATGCTTGCACTTGATTTGGCAGGATTGTGCTGCACCGAATGGTGATCTCAAAGAGGTTTGCAAGCAACATGTATGACCTGGCAGTAGGGCCACCATTAGGATCAACCTGGAGCTCCATTGTTTGAACCCACGGCAGGATGGCAGCAACCATGTTCCGTTGACTATCAGGCCGAAGATTGCGGAAATGCAAAGAGAATTCGGAGAAGATAGTAAAAGCCAAATCGGAATGCTGGCTAGCCAATCGCTTGGAAATCTCGAACTGGGCAAGCTTGTAGACAGCAGTTGTTTTATCAGAAATACTGATATCGAAGTCTTGAAGCCTGGAGTTCTTTTGCTGACGCTCCTCAAGCTTCCGAAGAAGCTTGGCAGACTTCATTCTAATCTCACGCTTCTCATTGCCCAGTGTTACCAAGACTGCACCGAGGATTCTCCAGAATCTGAGAGGATAGTCCGGGTACTCAAGGAGCACTTCAGTGACTACCTCGAAGTAACTCTCGATGGTCTTTGGTCGCTCAGTGATATAGCACATCTCAATCGATCGTTCCATCAGATACGAGTGTTCTTGATTATGAATAATCAAGTTCTTGAGGGCCCGACGGCCGATAGCATGCCACTTATCACTAACGGTGCTGAAGATCATCTCAATCCAGGACAGCATGCGCATGACATCGAATTGAAGAACCGAACCACTTTCAGTGGCGATGCTAATGGGGCCAGCACAAAGAGAAGCCATGGCGCTCAGGGCAGCTCCCCGCAGACTCTTCTTTTCAATCTCCATAGCAGCAGCCGTGTTCCTCATTTCGCCAGCTTCATGGGGCTGTGCCAGAGAATACTTCCGCATAGTTTCTTCCCTTTCAGAGATTTGAGACTGGTTTGGCGAATATCCGCACCATTCCTCCATGAGCGAGAAAGCGGACTTTCGAGACTCGAAGGGCATCCAGCGAGAAGGATCCTTGGCACGATTAATTCCCTCGAATACCTCCTCCATCAATCCACAGAAATGGAAGCGCAAGCGCTGGAATTCCCAGTCATTCTGAACCTCGGCATCACTGAGGAAAATTCGAATATCCTTTGCGTATGTAACCAGGTTATTGACGATCCAGTCGTCATTGTAAACCTCGGGTTCTTGAAGGAAATGAGAAGTGAGTTTGTAGACATTCGTAACTTCAGTGCGGAGGCGATCAGTCTTTCTGTTCCGGCGCGGGCTGCTAGGGCTGCGATAGTGATTGCCAATTCTCATCTTCGCTTCTTCGTTACAAGTAGTGACAGCGTACTGCAAAGATTCGAGAAGAGTGCGGTAGAGGTTCTTGTGAATAGCACCCAGAGCCACCACGATGGCACTCCTGATGGAATCCCGCTCAGCGGAAAGAAGGGGAATGACAAAGGCGAAAAGACTCCTAGCAGAACTGATCTTGTTTTGGGACTGCTGGGGTCCCTTGGAGGCTTTGCGGGCATGTTGAGCGTTTGCCAGCTGACTCTGAGACTGGGCTCCCACACTGGTGACAGTGGTACAAGCCATGACCAAGTAGAGCTTCCATTGCTCGACCAGTATCTCAGCTGTCACATTGTTCCTACCAATAGGAGGGCGATTGTGGTATGAATCCGCGGGGGCGAACGGAGGAAATCTTGTACTCTCGGCGAGAGATGTGATACTCTTGTGCATATGAACAAGACGTGCACATACAATCTCTCTGCCCAGGGTCACGGCAAAAGGACAAGTCTCAAAGCTGACACGGATAATGTTCGGGAATACCTTGGCCCATAATGTTGAATCGTAAGAGACTTCACTGCTGCACAGTTCCATGAGGGTATTCTGTGAGGCGCTCCTTCGCTTGCCTTTCTGGATCCGACTCCGCTCTGCCACAGTAAGGTGCTCGTCATTGACATCAAGGATTTGCTGGGAATCAGCCTCGAGGATGCGAATAATTCTGGTGTTTTCCTTGCCAAGAGCACTGTCGAATTCGGTAATCAACCGTAGAACAGTAATGGCAAAAGCTCGAACTCTTCTTGACTGCGAACACAGGAAAAACAGGCCATGTGATTCGATCTCCTCGACGTGGGCAAGGACACTCGATAAGTCGAGATGCAAAGCTCGGCTGCCGGAGATGGATCTTTCCAGTTGGTCCATAGCTGCACCCTTTGTTTTTTGCTTGATTTCATCAATCCAAATCTGCAACAGCTCAACGTACAGCCGTAAAGTTGACTCGATATGGCCCGGTCCAAGCATTCCTTCATCTGACATGGTGGAATAACGCTCATCAAAGTTGAAAATGAATCTGGCAAATCCAATCGTGACTTGCTGCGCGTGCAACTGTTTGGCAATGGCCTTCAGGGACTCTGCTGATGAGGTTGCAATATTGGACTGCACATGAGCAGTACCCGTGCAAAGGAGATTGATGAGAGAATTGAATGGAATATGATCGGAGAGACAACGTGGAAGGGCTTGAACTGCCACATGAAGTAAGTCGTAGAAGCCCTGCTTCTGATCCAGTGTAGTGAGATGATCATCACGTCGGCCGAAACTGAAAGCTTCTGAAATCGGTGTTTTAGGGGTACTTCCGCCGAACTTTTCGTCTAGAACTGCCTGTCCACCAAATGTGTTATCACATAGTAAAGTAATCTTGCCCAAGACTTCACAGAAACGGAAATAGTACTCCTTCACATTTTCACTCAGCCTCGCTGTATTGACAGGCTGCCATAAGTTCGGATCCTGCTTTTCAGTTGCACTCGCCACCGTGTGCTCCGCAAGCAACTGTGGCCTGTGGAAATACATGGGGGTCGAGGCATCGGTGAAAGGATTAGGAAGCGAGCCAGTAGGGATTGGAGGACACAGTTGGTCGCTTGTCTCCAAATCAGACATGGTAGCCAAAAAGGCACGGATACCAATGACCATTTTCTCGGGCTCCATCTGTTCAATCTTCAACTCTCTGCCAGACAGGAACAAGTCGGAGTTGATCAATGGGAATATGATGTTTCGGAAACAGACATCAGGATGCTTGAATCCAATTATTTGAATCAATTGTATCAAAGGATCGGCAAAGACCGGCTCTGCGCTTAGATACGTTCGACGTCCAGTTGGAAGGGCGATTTTCGCCACTTCTTCAACCTTGCGAAGTGTTGTCGTGGGAGAGTCCGAGAAACGGAAGAAGTATGTCCAGACCAGACGACAAATGGCATGGAGGGCAGGTGCACGGGTGGGACGGTCCTTCAGTCGCGCAGGCAAGCTCGAGATCATTGAGAGCCATTGGGCAGAAAATGTCTCCTTATTCGAGATGCAAAGTAACAAGACATTTAGTGAGAAAGAAGCCGCCCAATGGCGAGGTTTAGCGAGAAGCTGCACCAGACGCGGCTGGACTAGGTCTAAGAATTCCTTCCACCGAGGCAGGGAAAGATCGCAGCTGGGGTTGGCAGCAACGGGGAGAAGAAGCTTCTCGATCACATAGCAGTACGCTTGTTTGATGCGCTGCCCGTGGGCATTGACAAACAGCCGTGCTAGGGATCGCATAAAGTCGCAAGACTTAGGCCATCCTTCAGTATTTGTGGGAAGACGAAGATATCTCATGCATAGAATCAATACTTCGGCCTTTGCGTCACCATCTCGAGATGGACCCTTGGCTGCTTCGTCCTTCTGATGGCGATCGAGTTCTCCCAAGAACCGGTTGGCGACGCTGGAGAAATTGGATTCGCTCATAATACCAAGCAACTGGCCGTATATCCTCCAGTTCGCCATCCGGAGTGGTGATGCTGAGATCTGATCGGGGTCAGAGGTTTTCACCTGGCCAAACACAATGTCCTCCAAGCGATCTGCCATGTCAAGTGTGATTGAAGCCAGGCTACTCTGATTGAAGATCTCAATCAAGACCCTGCAGACCAGATAAACCGAAACCGTAGCGCGTCGCTCCACCAAAGCGATATCGTCATGACGAGCAAGGAAGGGCGTTGATTGCTGCGGCCGTTCCGCGGGAGGAAACTGATCACCAGGCTGTGTCGGCTCGGTGTTGCGACGAAGAAGAGGACCATTCTCGGACGCAGGCGATGGTTTTTGTTCGTTCGTCATCTGTCGTGCGGTGATGGCGGCATCTCCCTTAGCCTTGCGCCAAAACATAATCGTATCGATCAAGGGTTTCGGCTTCAGTCGGGCAATGTGACCCAATGCCGATATCAATTGATCAAAGGTCGGGTCCGCTCCAGGCCCGCAGACTTCCTCCACTGGAGCATCGGATTCTCCCAATTTCATGATCGCCTGATTGATCTTGCTATCCGCCTGCCCAACAAACGAGTTGAACAGATGATGTAACGCATATTCTCCCACCGTCTTCGAGTCCGAGTGATGCTTCGAGTGTGACCGGCTATGTGATCTCTCCCGTCGTGTCTTCCCTCCAGAGTTCATGCGTTTGTGGACCAAGTTCTCGGGATTGGCATCCATACTCTCAGTATCGTTGTCTTGTATGGTGCTTAACGTCGGAGGTAATCCATGGCCAGCGGCCATCGCGGATGGGGTGGAATACCCCGAATGAGAATCAAGGGGATCGAATTTCGCAGGTAGAGTGGCCTCGTCGAAAGCGCCGCGACCGAGAGACGCGATAAGTTCCGGACTGAGCGGGCTGGTGGAGGCGGTTGAACCAGCCATGCTCGGGTTCCGCGAATGCTGCACGCCGTGTACAATCGAAGTCTGGCGGTGATGACCGTACGAGTTCGAAGGCCGTCGTTCTAATCCTTCATATCCTGTGGGCCGACCGGCCGAAACGTCGGGGCTCTTTGAACCGGAGATACCGCGCCGCGTGAGAGTAGGGGCAAGGGTGGAGGGGTCAGCAGCTCTTCCTCTGACGGCGGAGGACTCGCGACTGTGCATAGGAGTCGACTGGGTAGTCCTGGCTCGGCGATCCGCTGGTGAAGCTAAATTGTGGTGTGGTGCGGATTTTAAGTCGTCAGGGATGAGGGGCGTTGTTTGCTGGCCGGGGCCAGCTTTGTGGGAAGCCACTATTTTCAGCAATGTCAGACCGTTTGCTCCGAGACGCAGCGGGTGACTTACTGTGTATCAAAGAAACCTCATTGCTTCAGACCTGCAGGCAACCGGTGTATACTTTTCGAGTTGATGTTTTTATCGGGTGCACGGGTGCCCAGGTGCCTTGGAGTAGAAGGATATTATTAAGCCTCTATAACTTCACTTCCACACTTTTACTCTCTACTCTTTTGTTCTTTCATTCTGATGTTTACAAGATCCTAGTCTTGTATTTGGTGCTCTAAAGCCTCGCAAGTCTATGGAAACATATGGTTGAAGCTCGGAGGGAATGCTCACTTGTACATGTCAGAGTACGGAGTAAGTTACCAACAGCGTCAAGACGTACAGGAACAGGCAAAGATTTCACCTGGGCAGCTATGTTTCGGATGCCGAGCGGGGTCTAAGACTTGTCTTCTGAAACAGATCTGGCGATGCCTCTCCCCACACGGAGATCTCGTGGAGGCATACCGTAGAGCATCTGTCCATACTCTGTGCAAAAACCGGGTGTCTGGTCTATAGGCTTTATGTGCTTGGTGAA
>ERZ1673737.4099-NODE-4099-length-10527-cov-6.555386_pt1 | contig 10527 bp, 12 predicted proteins | sample MGYA00580211_ERZ1673737 | MGnify/ENA primary metagenome ERZ1673737 (study PRJEB41218, sample SAMN15661789) | gut metagenome | host: Homo sapiens | place: Canada: London | collected 2015-08-20/2019-03-30 | study: EMG produced TPA metagenomics assembly of... | reverse complement strand
GTGTCCATCCGACTCCATTGAACTGATACCCGATGACGACATACTTGGCAGTAGGGGGCCCATCACCCCCCTCCAGAGCGACAGGATACGCGCACACGTCTCTAGATCCAAGCTCCGTAGAACAACCCAATAAAGATAGTCCCGGAATCGGGCGCCATTCGACCGAAATCTTGCCAGTATCTCTCTCAACTCCTCACATTCGTCCGCCGAAAGTCGGCCATTGACCCATGAGAAGGTTATCCCCTCTGATTTGTGATTGTTGGAGTTAGGTGATGGGAGCCGGTACCTCTTAATTGGTCGCACAAAATGGGGTCCCGTCTCGTTGGGCTGGAAGTGGACATAGCTGGTAGCTTCCTCATCCCGTTGTCTCCTGTGTAAATCAGGTGTTAGCTATGTCATGGTAAAGGAAGCTGGTTTCTTACTTATTCTGCGGCTGTTCCTCAACTCTTATCATCTTTCGTGAGGAGGTACCCACACCGCTGGAATTTGCCTTGTGGATTGAGACTGCAATGGAGAGGTTCGTGGGCATTATGCGGGCTTGCCCATCAGACTCCCGAAACCTCCTAGTACCCATGCCATCACAAAGAGGATTGCTAACCGCCTCGACCCGGGAGGAGATCTGATGTGCTTCAATGTAATTGTGTTGTTGGACATTGAAAGGAAAATTGCTGAGTTGGTTCGACGCGGTAATAGATGGATTTGTCTCAGCTGGAGATCTGGTGAAGTTCTCCGAATATACCCATGTATACGGCCCAGAGGCAGGGTAAACCTGATGAAGTGGCCGGTATTCGTTGTCGTTCGTCATGATCTTAAGGCATCCGAATCCTAAAATCTTTCAGGAGGTAAATCCAAGTCAGGACAGACGATCTCCCCTGGTGGGAAGCCAGAGAAGCAGGTGTGTTGTTAAGGCTTTGGAGAGGCAATATATTTGGGTAATCGGATTTGACGCGTACGCTAAAGATCCCGACGAAGTTCGATCAGAGGTAAAGACTCGCCTTTCCAACCCCCTAACAGACGTTACAACTGCTTTGGGCTAAGGTCGGAACCCTATGCTGGTCTTCAAAAGAGAAGGATAGTGGGAAGGCCAATGGCAACCCTAGGCCTCTTCACGAATGTAGGTTATCAAATGGCGGACCAAAATGAGTCGACTCTGGATTTCACTCCACAAAGGTTTGCACGCCGAAAGAAAGGAAGTATGCGAGGTTTGCTCCCCCGATCAGCCGGCGGGAGAGACGGACTAATACCGCCTATTTTTGGGTCACGGGACACCGGATACCGCTCCATTTCCATATGCGGAGGGATCTGTTTCCCTAGCCTACCATCCGCCATTGCCGCTCTCATTTTGTGCAAGGCTTTTAGTTTGGATCCTGCGCGAGACGCTTGTGACTCTAGGTGCGCCATGACCCAAGCTTCAAAGTTACAAGGGCACAGGCCAACGCCTGTCTGCATCCTATTACGGGGTCAAATATAGTCCCACTTAGCGTCAATTCAAGGTTTTGAAAAACCCTACCGTGTTTTCGAAAGATAGCGCAATACTACGGGCGCTTTGGGGTAACGTGGTCGAGGAAGTGGCTTAGTAACCGTTGATGATGCTTCCTGTACTACATTACTTAAAGCCCAGTATCTATTTAACGCAAAATGCCAATTGGCTTCAGATGAACAATGCCGACTACCATATTGCCTTCTTCTGCCGCTGCCTTTACGCCACGAGCGCGGCCCGTAGTGGTGCTGGAAAAAAAAAAAGTACCCTGGTTGATAGAGACTTCCAAGCGAGTGAAGCAGCCTAGGCGACCTTTGAACAATCTCAAACAGCAAACCAGCTATCTCATTAAAAAATTGGCATCAGAGAGCGCAATCTGGGTATTGTGCTCGGTGATGTTGGAGAACACACTTGGGATGGTTCACATCGAGCCATGGTGCTCTGTAATGTCAGAAAGCCGGCTCTGGATGATCCACATCGTGGCATATGTGGTGCATGTCGACATGGTCTCACAGAGGAAGGAGGTAGCTTTCAAGTTAACTGAAGAGACGATCAATAAACTGAGGAGATTCTATGGCCTTCTTGCTCGTTTTGTTTACCTTTGGCTTTTGCGGTGTCCCGCTTTTGCAAGCTCATGTTTGTGGTCGCTTCCATTCAATGAATCTTTGCTGCAAATAGCAATTGGCAATTCTCGATGGAAAGCCGAGGCCGCTTTTCTTTTTTTCCTAGCTTTCGCAACATGGGTAGCCTGCTCATTGGGCTGATTTTGGGAAGGAGGTGGCACTTCTTTTAAGATGTCAGTACAAGACCCCGTGTCTGCTACTCATCAGGTGATCACCTTGTCCAGTTCCCAATGTGCTTTGAAGAGGCAGGTGAATTGGACGGTAGTGCGATTCGGAAAAGCCGCAAGATGGGTTGGTTGTATTTGGCGGTAGTTTGTGGACGTAGCTTGGACGGGGTAGTAGTTTTGCTGAGAATTGAGTCTCATTTGTCGGGTATTCCGAAATTGTTGCGACAGGAGCATTCTGGGTTCTGCAGGCAGTAAGTTAGCAGCATACTAAAACGGCCACCAGTGGACCAAATTTCATACAGTCCTCCTATTTTGACTTTCCAGTCTCTAGAATTAGAGACCTGCGAGTCGAGTTCGCAGTATGATCGCGGGCTCCCATCGCCTTGCCTCGAACTGATCTCACTGCTGACATTTGTGCGGGTTGGCCCAGGCCATGTGGGAGAGGAACCGTTGGTATTATTGTGTTCACCGAAGTCGGACTGGTTCAAAGGTGGATAGGATGAGCGATTTGACACGAGAAAGGTGGCAACTGTCCAAGTCTCTGAGTTATTTGCGAAGGATCAGCAAATAGTCGGTAATTTAGACGGAGAGCTCATCGTACGCTGTTGGCTTTGTCCAGCCAGGATGTCCACTAGATCGGGACCTTGCTGGCTTCTGAGGGGGAGCTCAGTAAGCTTGACTGACGGTTGAGGGTATGGGTATATCGGAAGCTTGGAAAGGCTGGGCCTGGATTGGGGGCCAGCATTCTCTGAGGTGGAGGTGGCCGAGTGAGGATGATAAGGCGTAAACAAGGTGGAAGTTAATGGGGGATGGCAAGTATCCATGTTTAAGCGGGAGGCCAGCATGAAGGTTCTTCGCACAGAGAATGACGGGATGGTAGCCCGCCTTTAATACCAGTGGGAAGGCAGCGGCAGAGTTAGGATCCACTAGCCCGGAGCTAGGCAATGGCTATATGATTGGGATACGTCTGCGGGTGGTTTGACGCACATTGTGGTACTCCTGCGACGATTCAATGCCCCAGGAGCAATCGTCATTTGGGAAGGCCTGTAAGGTTGCCTTCCTTGGGCATGTCTGCTCCACTTTCAAAGCTAGGGCTGGTGGCCTTTACCCTGTGGTCCAAAGCCTGGTGGCAGTTAACTATTTTGGTTGTTATTTCCTGTTGTTTCTGATCTTTGTCTTTCCGCATCAAGAAGCGGCTTACCAACTCTTACGTTTCTCTCGCTTTTTAGCCCCATCCTATGATAATAATCTGGTCACTTTTGGAAATGCAATTCTACAACATGGGACTACAACTTTACCAGTCATGCATAAACTCAGGGACAAAGAGCTCACCGGGGCTCCCAAACAAACAAGCAAGCAAAAATTCGTCGCATTGTTTTTTTTTTTTTTTTATTTTTTTTTTGAAACCTCGAAGTAGTAGAGAGAAGAAGCCGGAACCTACGAGAAACACAAAATACATATGAAGTAAGTTCAGCCTAATGCCACAGAGAATTAACTATAAATGCCCGCCTTGAGTTCGCATCCCAAACTGCATTCACAGCATTGCAAGTAGAGTAGCTTCTGCGCTATTTTCCAGCAGGCTCCATTGAACCTCGAGGGATTTTTGCAGTTGCAAAATTGTCTCTCCAATCTTCCTTTTAAAAGACTCTCTCTTCTCACTTCTCGCCCATTCAAAGAATGCCGGTTTGGTCAGAAGATAATCTAGCATTCTCGGGGGAATAGATTGGAATCTCTGGAACGTTTCGAGGAACGTGAAGAGATTGGGAGATGAAGACATCTTAAAATCTTGACCGACAATATCAGGAGGTAAACCAAATCGCGAGTCGAAGTACCATGCAATATGTGCCAGTAAGGTGACCGTTGCAGGCGACTGCCAACCAGCAAGGCTGGTGGCATCCCTGGCGAGAAGTTCCCCCCGGATAGCACAAATCGTCTTCTCCAGTGGAGTTTTTGTTGAGGCTTTGACAGTTCTCCCAAAGTATTTGTCGTCAAATGAGCGACATTCCGCAGGGTATCCCTGTTGGGACATTGGTAACTTCGTCAACCACGCAGCGAAAGCCTTCAATAATCCTTCGGCGGCGGGAAGACACAAACGAACACAAACCGGCTGTGGTCACGAAGACTTGAGATGAGCAAGAGGACTTCTGGCTGAGGAAGAGTGTGATCTTACCTTCGGTGCTGGAAAGGGATCCATCCGTTTTCTTTGCGTACTCATGGTGCTAATTGTAGCAAGGGGAAACTGGAAGAAAGTCGAGACAAGAATGCGGCTGAAAGGTCGTTATATGGATTAATCGGCCATGGAATCTCGACCATGCCAAGGAACTGGAGCATCGGTTCATGCACATGCATCCTACTAATTCTAGTTCTGTGGCCCGCCCGCCGATGAGCGGGGCCCAATAGTTTGATCGTCCCCTGCCAAGCACTGACGTCGCAAGTAGGCGATACAATACAGCTCGGGAGCCATTTCCCGTAATTAGAATATACCATGTTACATTGTATTAAAACGCCCTCCAGGTAGGAGAGTTTGGACGTGAACACTCCGCCGCAAAGGTCAGGGTTTAACTTTTTACTATGCATAACCAAACGTACTTTCGACGAATAACCTCGTTTCCTGTTGAATTGGCTGACTAGGAAAGGCCTCTTATGATCATTCTTCTGATACTGTTCATCTTTTGTTACCGAAACGGGCATAGTTTGCCGATCGACGACCATTGTTTCGTTACATGCTCTTTCCAAACACCATGTCACAAAAGTAGGTGGGGCGAGTAGTTCTGGCCACTGAGCGTGCTCAAGTCATACGGATGAACTCTTCTCCGCGATACAATCTTGTATGTCCAATACATCAATGCTTCTTTGCATTAATTGCATTTGCTCGGATCGGCGCACCTGTACACACCAGATTTCCTGGCCGCCCAATACTCATTGGAGCGGTCGTTTTCGCAGCAGAGGTAACGAACACCCGGTACTATTCTACGGTCTCTTGCCACGATGCTGGGGCTTTGTTTACGCTTTCATAAGAATGCAACGATGTTCAACAAGATTTCATAAAATCTAGTCCTTCGTAATTGCTGTTCCACGTAGTAGGGAACGGAACAGTGAAACTCTACGAGGCAACGAAAGCTAATTTCGAGCAGCGTCAATTGACAAGAATAACGACCATGTCTAACATGTCAAGTCCCATGTGTACAATCAAGTTCCAACAAATAATGAATTACAACAAAAGAGGCCGATCAAAAAATGCGAGCCCATGCTACCAGAGCAATCCAACGTCTCATTGATTGCGATGGAATTTGCTGGGGTGGGAGGGCAATACTCCATCTTTGCGTCTGTCCGGAGTAGGGGTTCTGGGTCTCTGTTTCTCCGACATGCTGTCTCGACGGCTGCATTCCAAGAAGCCGAGATAATACCTTCACTCCTAATCTCTGAAACTTCCATACTATCTGCGAAATGCATGTTTTCGCAGGACAGTGTCTCACTCTCTACCGATACAGGCTTCTCGATGGAATAGAGCGCACATCGGTCAATACAGCTCCTGGCGAGTAGTATGTCCCCTTTTAATACTATGCTTTTCGCTGCCTCGCCAATGGGGAGCAGTGCAGGTATATGGCTTTTGACCTCGAAGAGACCGTCAAGGTTTGGCATAGAATGCTTCGAAGTGTTTTTTCTGAGCCCTGCCTTAACAGCATTTAAGGAGAGGTAATTGCGCAGACGGCAGAGTTCCTGAATGGTTTCGTCAGTCGTTATTTTAATGACGGGATTTCCTCAATATTACCTGAGCAAGTCCTATCATTTCAGACGCACTGAACATCTGAGCGTCCAAACAATCCTGTACCGAGAGTGTCAAATTGTTACAGCGCCGTATGATGACCTTGACAGCCTCTCCGCCTTCCCTGAATGAATTGATGTCCAACTTTCGATATTGAGCATGGTCCGCTTTGGTTATAGCTCTGGCGAGCCCTGAAGGCCCGAGAAGTTGCAAATCGTTCATAAAATCGGTAGAGGTGTCCAAGGGTTTGCTCCAGTCGTGGTCGAGGCCTGCGATGTATCTTGCAAAACGAATTCGAAGCACTTCCGCTTGATGCAAGGTCACTTCGGCGGGCTGAGACTTCTCGAGATGTTCTTTCAAAGGACCGGTGATGAGTCGAGTAAGTATCGTATCCATGTCCGGATCCTTCAGTGATTTCTTTTGAACGCACTCATATGCATTCTGAACCACGGCTCGGATGAAGGGATCAGCACCACATTCTTCCAAGGCCTTTTTGTTGTTAATGCCCTGCCATGTGGTATGCGATGTTGGAGAGCATACCTTTTTCACCTGGACCAGGTATTTGGCACACTTACGCCTGTTCATGAAGTGACTGTAAATATGCGCATTGAGCCATTCGTATTTCCGATGCAGGTCTATCAATTCAGGTAAATGACGACCTAACGCATGTTGTATCATCACCTCAAATGGAATGCGCTCAATCAGCGCCGAGCTCTGGCAATATAATACCCCTGAAGCTTGGCCACACGTCTCTTTTCGCATAGATTCAGGATGAAAGTTCCAAAGCGGCGTGCCCGCATTTTCGGAAAAATAGGACTTGCCCAAAAATCCGAAACTGCGAAGGCGGCCGACAATTGAACCATCAAATGTACCAAGATCACTGTGTTTTATTCTCATAATCTCTTTTTCACTCCAGGTGTCAAGCAGAGGATATATAGCCCAACCCACATCGTCCCCGTCATCTCGTTGCTCGGTAGCAGAACAGTCGACCCTTGTTGATGTAGTGCTGTAAAACGAAGCCGAATGGGCAAGCACTGCTTAAACTTGTGATCAGCTCACAATTCGTGGCAGTATCGTCTGTCTGCAATGGGCAGTTTTACCTTGCCTGGGTCCATTCTCAGGCTCTGCGTTGATTGTTGGTTTCGTGGATTTTTCGTTGACAACCATGGTATTGCAAGATGATAACCAAACCCTTGGGTTAAAGGAGAGGGATTCAGCCAATTTATATTGTCAAATAGTCAACTTGGCTTGGCTTAAAAAGGCATGAGCTGCGTCAATCCTTGTACATGCGCCAGAACCGGTCTCCCGAGCCCAGAACCTTACCAGGGGGGCCAATCCTTCGACCGGTGAACCCCGATCGGTCCACTCGAAGCGCTGCTAGAGGGTCTCACCTTGATACAAGATACACTGTCACGCGCCTGTAATGCTCAGTCTAGATTTACAGCCACAGCTCACATTCAGTTGTCCCGTACCGGCATAGCTCTCAGATCGACGCGCCTAGCTTCGTAACAAGAGCTTTCCAAAAGCCATTTCACAAAAGTAGATGGGACGAGAACCTCTGGCCAATGGGGCTGCACAATTCGCCCTAAAATAACTCTTTGCGCCCACGCACTATGTTAAGTTGATACGTTGCTTGGTTTGGTTTGGACGCACCTGAGAATGTCGGTGGCTTCTGTGCGTGCAATCATCGTTCGAAGCACCGGCACATATACCATGCAAGCAACATACAAATACACAGTCATCAGCTTCTTCTACACTACCCGCAATTACAGCTCACCAACTTCTCGCTCATGTCTCCTCGCACAGCCACCGGCAAAAATGGCTCTAAGATAAGACATGCTTACACGAGCCCCAGCCAACACCCTACCTGACAAAGCTCCCAGTCCCTGCGTGACCACGGAATCGACCCTGCTGTGATGAGTATAGCTTTCCAGCTTTGGTTCCTTGGGTCTCCTGGTTTGTAAAATGCCGAAATCGAGCATCAGACGGGAAGTCGAAGCCGTAATCAAAGACTGTCAGGAGCTACGGTAAGGATATTGTCGCAAAAACACGAGAAAAGAAACATTTGGCAAAAGATGAAACCCTCATTCTCATTTACGGTCTTTACGAAGTTCCTCTGTAACGACGACCTCCTCATCCTATCATGCGGAACTGCATTGCGTTCGGTTTTCCTTTCGCGAAATGTACAAATCTCCATCCAGGATGCGGAAATAAACATTCCCAAAGCTAAAACCCAAGCCTTCTTCATACACCAGTCTTTTGTGATACCGGCCTGGTACATTGTATTAGGGCCTTAATTTTCTTGCTGTGAGATACAATTCCCACTTACTTTTGTGCCTCAAGACTATGTCGAGTTCAAAGCATCGATGAAAGTTCGGGACACCACGACCATCGTAATCAATGTCCAAATCAGTATAATCGATGTTTTGCTCCATAAGTCTCCCATAGAGCTCCGCGAAAGGCCTCACATCCTTTGAGAGAAGACCTTGGTGATTGGCATCGCTTTCTTTGCCACAATGCTCCAACACGCTGTCAGAGGTTGCGAATCCGCTCCAGCAGCACGGACAGACGTAATGGATCCCGGCTTTAGCGAGTATGATTCTAAGGATATCAATCCTTGCTTCGATTTCGCTGGTCATCATCTTCAGAATATAGTCGCGTTTAAGACAGGAGCCGTATGCTGGACGATGTGATGGACGCAGATCCAGTTCTAGCTCTTCGATAGTAATCTCTCTCCGTCCGCAGGCTGTAGCCAAAGACTGTCGAAAGTTGTGAATGTCCCCTCCAGTATTCACACAACCGATTCCGCTGTGTATTTCGCACCTCACTATCTTTTGGTCGCTCATTTTCTCCTTCTCTTCTCCCTTCGTCCGACAGTGTCCGAAAGCAGCATCGGCTCGAGAATACGAAATTAGACATAACGGGCAGACGAATTTCTTCTTGGCGTTTTTGAGTATCTCGCTCATCACATCATGCAATGTCTCAAGATCGGACATCAAAGGCAGCTGGCATGGGAGAATCCAAAGGTTTTTAGTAGGTAGAAAACGACAAAAGAATTTGTAGAGAGACAGGCACTCTCAAAGGATTGGCGGGCCTCTTATGCGCAAATCTCTGTTAACTCTGACACGACCATCGATGAACCAGCCTTGTTGGGTCGCTAGTCCTCTCTATGCCCTGGTTCCGTAGCCGCAGGCAGAGGTCTCGCCGCTGACCGTCCTAAAGCTCAAGTCCACGGCTCTCTTTAGTATTCCAATTAGAACACGAAGTCACGCAGATAAAAATTTCGGGGGCATTCTGAACTATGTCTCTGACGTGTTTTGCTCTGGAACTAGCGGAAACTTGACTGGTTGTCATCAGTGCTTCTTCTCTTTTACTGGTAGGCACTACCTTAAAGCTGCTTTTGCCTCCCCGTAGCTACCGCCCTGTGAATGCTTCCATGAACTAGCCACCCAGTCTTGGTTAATTTTGCTCGCTTCTTCGCGCTATCTTTAAGCTCATCCAACTCATTCTGATCAAAGGTCCCCTCGTGCACTGACTGAGCTATGCCTTCCAGCTTGTAAAGTATCCAGCCAGCCGTTATAACCGCTTCCATGGCCCTCTCACCGAGTGATTTGAAGACTCTCCAGCTAGCCCGTTGTTGACCGTTCCGGTTGAAGAATGTAACATTCAGATCATCTGCCGACCTTTCCACCCCAACGAACAAGATAAACTGCTGCATTTTCATATCTGAAGCATCTTCGCAAGTACAAGATCTGACCTTTGGCGAAATTGTGCTATATTCCGTCGAATAATGGCTTTGGTGTGAACCGTTTTCTATCAATCTGACAAATAAGCGCGATTCATTGACAACAATCAACGTTGAGAAGGGCTTACTTTCGCAAAAGAGCGGAAGCCATGATACCCTGGTGTCTCCGGCTAGCAGTTAAATAAAATATGGTCCACGAACCAATGAAGTTCTATAAAAACATGGCTTGAAGACAGGATGGGCCAGCTGGCGCTGTGAGGTCTTGATGACTGAAGGTGTGCTGTACACCAATGGCGGAGAATATGCGGGTAAATGATTAATATGTATTGTCCTCGTGTATATTGTCCTCGCCTAGAGAAGGATGGCCTCCCCACCAGGATTCGGTTGAGTTATTTCGTTAGCAGGTCGAGAAACAGGTCGAGAAACAAGTCGAGAAACCAGGTCGAGTAAAATGGAAATACCCAAAAACTATGGCGAGAAAGCCCATGAGGTCTAAATAAGATGAAGTGCCTTGGTAATTGGAGACAGAGAGCGCTGGTCAGGGGGTCTCCGTAGATGCAGCAGGGCAGCAGTGTATTAGGATTCCCGCGGCGCAAAGGCTGTATATATCCCTGAATTGTACCAATGACTCGTATGTTACCCTCATTATCTACCGTCATCATTGGCTAGGGTTGTTCGACTTCGCGGATTGATGTACTAGAAAGGTGGCAGGGACTGGAGGCTAATCAATGGAGCTGAATACGAGG
>ERZ1673737.4097-NODE-4097-length-10530-cov-4.219857_pt1 | contig 10530 bp, 6 predicted proteins | sample MGYA00580211_ERZ1673737 | MGnify/ENA primary metagenome ERZ1673737 (study PRJEB41218, sample SAMN15661789) | gut metagenome | host: Homo sapiens | place: Canada: London | collected 2015-08-20/2019-03-30 | study: EMG produced TPA metagenomics assembly of... | reverse complement strand
ATCCACTCTCTTCTATAGAAATTGCTTCACAGAAAGAGGACATAAACGGTGTTTGCTTTTTCTTTTTGATTGTCTGGTTGCAGTGACAGAGATACTTTTGAATTCTCTCATACCTACATATTTGTCAAGTGATGGGACTCGATTATCGGCACGGTATCTCCTATTGGAGGTCCTTGTTGTCCCACCTACCTTTTTCGTTGCTCTTTGGGTATCATCCAGATGTTGGTTCAGCAAGACTCAGAGTGGGTAGCTTTGGTTATTCTCTCTCTTTTTCGCGTGATAAGTTTCTGTTGCTATCTGGCTACGATATCCAACCCAACCTCGACGAATCTCTACATCGCATGGGCTGTCGGCAACTCGACTGGATTGTCGCCATTTACTGTGGCATATGTTGGTCTTTTATCCCGAGCGTAAGTAATTCAGTATCTTTGTCTCTGGAATTACGAATTCTAGCTATTTTGTCTTCTAGAAACGAAACTTATGAAGCAAAGGTCCGGAAAAGAGGTTTATCGGCGCTTGTTCTCTTTAGTCAAACTCACCACTCTAGTAGCAGTGAAACTAAGCAACATCAGTGCAACAAAGAGCTCCAACGGTGTCCACGCTGGTCCAACAAATTCACTGTCCATGGTTGGGGCGGTTATATTCCTAATTGCTTGGGCCAGCCTAGTCTTGTTACTACTTTTGATTGGAATGCGCTACCGTCAAATCGAAAATAGGGAATATAGACTAGTCCTTTTGTGGGACTGCCAGCTCCTCTTCTATTCATTCGCATTGTCTACTCGTCTTACGTTGTCCGCACCAGATGTTGTCACTAATTACCATCTGCTCATCAGGAGTATATATATCTACAAACACCGGCCAGTTACGTTGTAATTTTTATTCTATCCAACGAATGGGGTTGGACAATATATAATCCTCTACTCTCAATTCTGCATTTTACTTATCCCGTGTAAATCAAGGAGAAGTCGACCACCAACGCCAGCGTAGGATCGGGTGAGCAGATGATATCAACGGATGCCGCCAAGGGTTGGTTCACCGCCAAAACAGTTAGTGATCGTCAACACCCATCTCTACAGTACCTCTCTTCCATCTGCATTTGGAGGACACTACGGCACAGGTTCAGTCATCGGAGCCTATCTTTTCAAGTCTCTTCAGATAGCCCCACATCCCTACTGCAACGTCCAATTGAACTAAAATACTGCAAGTGGCCATCCAATCTAGCGCATCTACTCATATGTCATCGACCTGACACCTAGCCACGACACTTACTAAAAATGCCTACTCAACTAGCGCTAAGTGGGCACAACCAGTCCTGATCATAACAGTCCCTGGAGCACGTCAGTTACCATGCCGCAAACATCACCCCAGAGCCCAGGTACTTAACACCCTGGCCGTCTCTCGTGGAGACTATCCACCCACTCCTCCATCCTCCCTGCCAGACTTGAGCAAGTTACGTTACACCCAGTTCCTTGTCGGTGAGTGCAGCCCAGTATATAGGAGGACGTAGAGACTAGCTCGGCCTATACAGCAACCCAATCCAGTCCAGCATCTAACATATACACTAGTCGCATCCTATCACAATGCGTTACGCATTCGCAGCTCCCGCCCTGCTGGCCGTGACAGTCGTCGCTGCACCTGCCTTCAAGCGCGAGGAAGACGTGCATGTCAACAGCTTGGGCGTCGATAACCTCGATGTTCTCCCTCAGGTTTCAGTCAACAACATCCCCAAGCGTTCTGAGGATGTCAGTATTGACGGTGTCACTCCTGGTATTGGCGTCCCTACCCTCCTCATCCCCCGGGAAGATGGTGATGATGTCAAGCGTGAAAAGCCCCTGATCGACAGGGATGGTGACGATGAGCAGCAAGAGAAAAGCAATGCCGGTGAGCTCGGTCTGGGCTTCCTTGGTTTTAGCAAGCGCGAGGAAACCCTGACCGATGGAAGTAACGGCGATGGCGACCTCCTTGACATCATTGACCTTCGTAAGCGTGGTGATGGCAACGGTGAGACGGTCGATGACAGCGACAGTGGCCCGCTCGACCTTGGTCTTCGCAAGCGTGGAGATATCGCGGATGACGACATTGACAAGGGAATTGGCGAGGTTATTAAGACATCTAAGGGGGTTGTAAAGCGTGATGACACCCTGTTTGATGACAACATACTTGGCGGACTTCTTCGCAAGCGTGAGGAAACTCTGCTCGGTCTTGACCACCACGACGGTGACGACCTCATTGGCAAGCTTCTTGACACGGTTACAAAGCGTGATGGAGCTCTACTCGGTCTTGACAATGACGACAGTGACGACCGCCTTAGCGAGCTTCTTGACACGGTTACAAAGCGTGATGAAACCCTGATCACCGACGGTGACGAGAACGGTAACAAGAACGGTGACGGCAGTGTCCTTGGCTTGATTAACCTTGGCAAGCGTGAGCAGGACAGCGACATTGGAGGAGTTGGTGGAGTTGATATTGGCACGCCTGTCTTGGACGCTGTCAGCATCTAAATGACACTTCTAAGGGCTTAAATTTGAGTATGTGCCCTTTCATCGTCAAGCAAACAACGCTAACGTACGAGCTAGCAACTGGGTGGCTTATTTGATGGAGTGAGACAAAAGGAACTGGCGTTATGGAAAGGATATGATTTACGTTAAGCTTAATGTCTAATACACAGTATAGGCTATACCTCTAATGGAAAGTACTTCTTTAATCTCACAGTAGATTAGGCGACGGCACAACTAGTAAATGCAATAGTCCGATCCGATGTATCAATATAGGAAAATGACCAGTTCAAAGGACACAAACATTGAAAGGGATCCCTGCACAAACAACAGGGGCACACAGCCGTACAATCCCTGCCAGTCCACCGATCAATGCCAGGTTACATTCGGCATTCAACAGGATCTTCCATAGTCGCACATAGTGGCATAAATAGTCAACAGCCGACTAGTACAAAGCATGACGACTATTGCGGCTATTAATGGGATTAGCCCCAGCACTTACGTCGATAGTGTTATTTTGCCCCCCTCAAAACTCCACAGGTGGTTCTAACGGGCGATATACACTATACTTTACCCAGATAAGCGACCGTTAGCTGTCCAATAATATAATTAAATTCTACTAGTTAGCACTAGGCAGCGATTGTATGACCTAGTACGTGCCTTGTGGCAGGTTACATACAGAACATTAAAGAACTGCTTGGCGATATTGATCAATCGACTGTCGTAATAATACTGTAGTCATATTGCACTGTAAAATCAAAACCATCCAAGCGAAGACATGTCGATCTCGGCATGTGGCCAGGGGAGCACACCGAACGCGTTCGCGTTTTGAGCTCGAACCAACAATTAGCTTAGACCTGATACATAGTCCCAAAGTCAAAGCGAAACGTGCCTCGAACCTTGGGTGTACCGTTATCGAGAGTTCCAGGGGGTATTCTAGCTCCGGCTTCTAGGCTCTAACATAGATTGTTATGGATTGAGTCAAGGTTTTCTCATTTTTCACCTGGAGATACTAGGGCTGAATCGCTAAAAATATGAAAAGTAAAACTACGAAGCTGTACTCTCTGTCTCGGAATGCTCATCCTTCCTCCAATTTCGGGGCATCTTCTATTTCTGCAGATCTGGCCTGGACTTGTGGGAACGGGGCGTGAGACGCTTGGACCCGAGAACTCGGTTGTTCGCCGATGACGAGATGATCATCGTGGACGCGAACCGCCGGTGGAGATTTGGACCTTCTAAATTGGGATGATAGTGAAAGTATAAGAGTATAGGAGTAACCATGGTACCTGCCTAGTAGGCATTTGAAGCATATAGCCTAAATTATATGTTCTATGGTGCCTGTATGTAGTGTACACACATGTACCTGGACACTGTCAGCACTACGTGGTGTACTTCGTGGTACTCGCAGACACTTCTAGACGAGATCGTCAGGAGTCCCGCAATACTAGCGCAATACCAGTCCCGTCTTTTGTTTCGAATCTCTCCACTGGATTTACAGTACAATACAGTATACATGCAGTGTGCAGTGACAGTAGAGTAGATGTAGCACGGAATACTACCTCAGGTATATGTACATGCACATACCATCTACTGAGACAACGTTTCAACTTCATGTAAGTTCATGTAAGGGAAACACATTTCACATTCTTCAGCTTTCGGAAGTTTGAAAGTTGTTTTACCTTTCTCACTATATTTACATGTACAGAGAGATAGGGGAACGGCACCCTCCGAGGCGTCAGCCTCCACCGATCATCCCCTACAGGAACAGGAACAGGAAAAGACAGGAACGAACCCGAATACGATTAGATCCTTGCTCGTGCTATCGACAGGGATGTATGTAAGAACATATGCTGAGCACATGGGTAAGTGTAATACAAAGTCATTATGGATCCCCACTGCCGAATTCCGTAGATTGCGATCGGTCTGTTCCAAGCCCTACTCAAAAAGCGAACTAAAACACTAGACTAGCATGAGATGAAAACCGTTGACCGAGGCTCCGCTGGGACGCGGGGAAAAGGCGCTTCGTGGCTGGTCTCGGGCTTTACGCAAGGATATGGAAATTGGAAGGAATATTGTCCGAAATTGAAACAGAAAAAGAATTGACAGTGGAAAAGTGGAATATAAATGTGAATTATGCTCTGTGGGATATGAGAAACCGGCACACTCCACTTGAGTTGATTACATGAAGGAATAGTGTACGTTACAAACGAAGGATACTCTCCTATATCTAAGTTATATCTCTACATCTATATCATCCACAAGTCCTCTGTAGAATCATAACTTTAATAGTCTACTGTCTACAAGTATATCAACCCGGTGAATTGGGATACACGTACCGGGCGTATCAATACGCTGATACCTGCCAAAGGTGGCCTAGTGCAAGTCTTGTTCCCCACAATATCACACGTTCACTTGGGCCGGAAGTGCACTAGAACCGTTGTGTTTCGGCTCCGTGATGCTGGGATTCTTGTTCCGTGGGCTACTGGTCTACCTATACCCTCCAGCCTTCTGTGTAGTCTGTATAGGTCGACTGTGTCTGATGTATGGCGGTAGCTCGCATTGTATAACTAGCAAATATATAGCAAAGAGCATATAAAATGTAAAGAAAAAAAGGAAATATGAAAATATGAAAATAAACAAAAAAGGTAAAAATAAATATAAAATAAATACAATACAATACCAGATCATAAATTACCCCTGAACCAGCCGTGTATCGAGTCTCTCTTCATTTATCTCCCGGCTCTCCCTCCTTTTTACCCACGGGGATCTCCAGATGTTTGGTCTTCACAATGTCGACCTTTGCTCCCTTCCCGGCCAAGGGCCAATGGGACGATGATATTGACCGTCCATCCACTCGTTCTTCTAATGAGCATCCAGAGCATGCGGCTCATATCCGGTCGAGGTCAACAGCTCATGTGAATAGCCCGAAGCGTCTATCAGTCTTCAGTGGCCGTTCGAGAAGCAACACTACCACCTCGACCTCGACAACCTCACGCCGATCCCCAGGTTCATCCATGACCTCGGAAGGGTCAATGTCTGATGAGCGAACCGTCTCATCGCTGGGCATGCGTGCTGATAAGGATAAGCCCTCACGGTCCTTACTGGCGCGCGGAAGTCGCATTCTGCGCCGTCAAGGTAGCAAGATCAACATCGTCGCCACGCTGGACGAGGAAGACGAGGTGGATCGGGAGAGGCCAAGGACTGAGAAAGAGCTGTTTGGCCGTCGTGCCCGCCATACCGACAATCGTAAGTGCCGAGCTATCAAGCACGTGGACTCAATTGACCCAATGCAGATGAACGTCTGAAGAGCATCATCTCAGACCCATTCGACTTCCACCACTTGACTCATACCAACCCGTCGCAATTCCAGTCTTTGGATCAAACCCGTGAGAACGATCTCGTCACCGAATTCTCCGCCATCCGTGCATCTCAACGGCCCCAGACCGATCTTAAAGGCATCCGCGCCGAGGACATTCATTTCCGCAATTTCTCCACGGAAGACCTGGCCGCGTTTGGAACTGCTACCACCGTGGATGTTCCCAGTGTCAGCCCACCGGCTTCTCCAGATGGGTACCGTGGCCATGCACGTAGAGAATCTCGTGTCACCGAGAACTTCTCCCGGCCCGTCTCTCGATATCCCCGTTCATGCCCTACTACTCCCCCGCCGCCTGCGGTTCCGGAGACTCCTCCACCTGAAACTGCCGAGCCGGCTCCTCGGGCCATTGATGAGATCCTAGGCTTGTCCACTGCCACGACATATCCGGAATGCTTGCAATCTGCACAGCCAACCCGGTTCTTCAGCCCCGAGCCCACGGATGATAGTGCCAGAACCTCGTCCATGAGCAGCCACTATGATCTGGAGGACGTCCAGGAAGAGGAGGAGGAAGGAACCCGGTACTGGGACAGCCCCGAGTCTAGTATGGGATGCCCTCCCTCCTGCTCAACTTCCCAGGCCAGTCCTCGGACCAAGACCCGGTCTAGTGAGCTCAAGGCTCCACTGTCGATCAATGTGGCCGAGGAGTTGTCCAGAAAGTTCTCCGAGGCACTTGGTTCGCCAACTCTGCCCCAGCATCTTCAACACACTCCTGAAGCCCGGGTGCAGGTGACATCGCCCCCGACCTCCAGCGTGCGTCAATTCTCGTATGATGATGAAATGTACGACTCGTGGGATGCAGATATCGACTACTGCTATGAGCATGCAGCCGAATCCACCTCCAACTTTGATTGGTCGCGCACATCCCTGGACGAAGCCCGTCCACAGATCGGTGTTGCCTGCAGTGACGGTCCCTGGCTGTCACAGAAGACCCGACACCTCCAGCCCAGCCCGTTGAGCACCTCAGCTTTACCCACGCCGGATCTAGATCCTAGTCCTGCCCAGTCGGTACCGCCGCACTCGGTCGCCACTCCTTGCGATTATGAACAAGAGTACATTGCTCGGCCCGGTGACTATTTCCCAGTCAGTTCCTCGATCCTGCCATCGTCCCTTGGCAAACAACTCTCCCACGAACCGTTGTATGAGGAGTACCTGGCAACTGATGGAGAATCAGATCGTCACTATCCCTTCTCGGGCATGATGGGCAACCCCATCTCTCCCCGTAGCAGCTTCTCCCCCATCAGCAAGTGCAACTCCCAGGAGAGCTTGATGCTCTCCCGCGCGGCCTCCATCGCACGCAAGCACCGCTCCTCGGTGTCAACCACCAGTGTACCGGAGCTCATTTACAGCCTGTCCAGCAGCCGCGAGCTGATGCCGACTGACCGTTTGACTGCCGCCGAAGCCCTGGCCCGCCCTGCTTCATCTTCCAACCATCGCCAAACTAAGAGTTTGGCCGAGGCGCACCTCCTCGAAAATGCCGAGTATGCAGACTCCATGTCTCCATCCGTTCACGACCGGACCAAATCCACCTCGGAGGTGGAAGTCCGATCGATCCCAGTCGCGGCCCCGCTGCCTCCTCTTCCTCCTAAAAACCCCAACCGAAAGAAGAGCAGAAATCCATCTTACTCTCTCTTCCCAACCACTGCTCACTAGAAGTGATGGTTTATCTCTCGCTCCTGTTTCTTGGTCATTTCACCCCTTGCGTCTTATCGAGGGTATTAACTCTCGCTTCCCCTGACCCTTTGTGGTCTACGAGTCACGATCCGTGTTTTCCTTGTGTTTTTAACCTGTCTGTTTAACATGTCTGTGTGCCATATTTTCCGTTTGTTTTGGTTTCAGCTGTGGTCGTTCTTTCATCTGCATTTCTCGGCGATCAGCGATTTGGTGTCTTGGAGGGGATTCGGGAAAAGAGAGAAAAAGGAACTGGAGGGAATATGGGTTGGGAACATTCGCTATAGATTTCCTTTTAGAGGAGCTCAAGCTCCAATGCAGCCATTGGCATTGACTCGTTTGACTTGCGGTGAACGTAAAGTAGTAGACACGTATAGCCCAAAGCGGTTAGCCCAGATGTCATCTGATCCCTATCTTATCTCACCTTTCTCTTCCTCAACTTCAACTCAACTGAACAATCATGTCGTCTTCGCAGGAGCTGGTCAAGCGCCCGGATGGCCAGCTCATGCCCCCTCCTCCACCTCCGAAACGGATTAAACGCCCCGCGACTGTACTCGACGAAGATGTCTACACCAGTACACTATCCCACATCATCGCTCGCGACTTCTTCCCAGGATTACTCGAAACCCAAAGCAAGCAAGAGTACCTGGATGCGCTAGAATCAAAAGATAAAGCATGGATCGCAAGCTCGAAGAAGAAGTTGGCAGATGTTATGCGCACGCCCACACCAGGCTCAAACGCAAGGAGAAAGACAGACTCCGCGGGCACGCCACAGCATTTCCCATCCAGTCGACCTGATGAAACACCCCATGGCTGGGGAGGCGATACACCCATGTCTGTCGTGTCGACATCAACAGCAGCGACAGATGCCCAGGAGCAAAACGTCCCCGACGTATCGAACATAGGCCTCCTCGGCTTCCAGGCAAAATACACCAGCGAAGATAACGAGTCCTTTAACAAAGTCATTGACAAGCAAAATATCAAACGCAGAGAAAAATACCCCTGGCTCTGGACCGGCAACAAAGTCCCCTCGGCCCGCCAAATCGCCCACCACAAGCAAGAAACAAAGCGCATCACAGCACAAGGCGGGAATCCCGAAACGGCCCTGATCAAGCAAGACGGCCCGGCCATAAAAACAGACTTAGATGCTCGCCCTGCGAAACCAGACTCGTGGAAGACCCGCCCGGATAATACCCTCATGTTCCTCCCCTCGTCGGTAGAGGATACACACGAAACCCTCCCCCAGAAGGCAGAACTTTCGTCCCGCGCCGGGCCCAAACGAACCCTCTACCAAAACACAAGACTCCTAGACGCCGAAGCCGCAGCTGCAGCAGACTCAATCCCACAATCCCCTTCTCTCTCCGTAATCCAAGACGCCATAGCCGGCCGACCCCGCCTGAATGAATCGGAAGCCATGTCCACGGCGGGAGGCGAAACACCCCGTGTAAACGGCTATGCCTTCGTCGACGAAGACGAGCCCGAACCTGAACCATTCAGCTACATCTCATCCTCCAACCCCGGATCGTCGGACTACGAAGCAGACTGGCGCCTCCTAGGTCAAGCAGATAAAACACCAAACCCATTCCAACTATCCGAAACTGGTAAACGCGAAGCCCTCCATCATCGCATGGTCGACCGTGTTGCGCGCAATAAACGCGCCGAGAAGGCTGCGCGGGTGACCAAAACGCCTGTTTCGAATACGCCGCGTTTCGCTAGTAGTCCCATGTTGGGTTCTGGGAGGACTCCTGGCTCTGTTACTTCTGCTTCTACTTCTAATGGAACTGAGAAGCAGGGGAAGATGCTTACGCCTGCGGCGCATCGGTTGTTGAACCAGGTTGGGGGGACACCGAGGTTTGGATCCTCTGGGAATCGGTCTAGGAGGTCTGGGCTTGGGAATGTTTGGTCGCCGAAGTTGACGCCGAAGAAGAAGTGATTTGATTCTTTGATTCTTGTTTCTTGCATTATACCATGGGAGTTTACTACGGCGTTATCTTTCTGACCTTTATAAGGCTGTATCATTGCTATGTGTATCACTTTACACAGAACTTAAATTAAGCACAAATTAGACTTGAACAGCTACCTTGGAAAGGGTGTAAGTAGTATAAAGTCAAGTTAAGTATGACGCCCAGTACAGTATAAACATCGGAACGAACAGGAAACGGGGATTATCCGCCCGAGAAGTTCTTACCCGGCCCCGAGAATCGGCTTCATATTCAACTTCAACTTCACTTTATCCCGATCTTTCCTGAAACACAAGAAAAACGCAAAGCGGTACTGTCTATTCTTCGAATATTTTGAATGACATGGTTCTTGACTCTGGACTTGTGGTTTGTCCGATGCAATATGATATCAAATGAGGATTCGATGCTAATGATTGATAGATTGGATCAATTGCTCTTTATATGATCTACTCTTCTATGCTGTGATATCTATATCCAATTCTATCTTGACCATATATCAAATGAGCATCGATACACAACCTCAGGTTGTCTCACCGGCTTCAGCTTCAACTTCAACTTCAACCTCATCCACTACTCCTATCACCAAATCAGGAGATACCTCTAAAGAAAAAGATGCAGACTCAGAGACACAAGTTATATCACCAACCCCAACCACAGAGCAAGACAAAGAAAAGGCAACAGAAGACCGCAAACCATCAGCCTACACCCCAACAACCCTTCTAACAACTCTCCTCTCCCCATTCACCTTCTCATCAACACCCTCATCCTCACTCTCACCTACACCTGCACCTCCACCACCAGAACCATATTACACCCCAGCAGAAACACCCCTCTTCAAAACCCTCCAAAAAAGCCGCCTCACGCGCACACGCGAGAAACAACTCCTCCGCGCTGCAGAGCGTGACTATAATGATCCACCTCCACCGCCTGGGCTCGGCGATTGTTGTGGGAGTTCTTGTGATCCTTGTGTGAGGGATTTGTGGGGGGAGGAGATTGGGGTTTGGTGGGGGTGGTGGGGGGATCGGGGTGT
>ERZ1673737.4095-NODE-4095-length-10530-cov-118.799332_pt1 | contig 10530 bp, 10 predicted proteins | sample MGYA00580211_ERZ1673737 | MGnify/ENA primary metagenome ERZ1673737 (study PRJEB41218, sample SAMN15661789) | gut metagenome | host: Homo sapiens | place: Canada: London | collected 2015-08-20/2019-03-30 | study: EMG produced TPA metagenomics assembly of... | reverse complement strand
TTTAAATGAGTGTGGAATTTACTTCTGCACTGGAATTTACTTTTTCAAGTTAGCTCTCACTAATAGGCGATTGATTTACCATATATCTAAACTATCTTCCTAATCCACCCAAGCCGGCATCTCGTTATCCAAGACCAACCGGGCATACTCCATAGGGTTGTCAATGGCAAGAGCGTTCAATGCACATTTTGAATTTGGTGAAACACATAAAAAGCTGCTCATCAAATATCCCCCGGATAATAATGTGGAGGATACAACTAGTACACCGAGTAATATTTTCCAGCTAAATACATTGATAAAATCGTACAAAATGAGTATAATAATAGTACGAAGAAAGGAAGTGATGATATGTCAATTACAGCAACTGAATTGAAAAATAATCTTGGAAAATATTTATTATTATCTGCAAAAGAAGATGTTTTTATCACAAAGAACGGAAAGGTAGTGGCAAAACTGACAAATCCACATCAGGACAGAGTAGAAGTAGCAAAATCCCTGTTTGGAATCTTACCAAAGGATGCAGACCTGAATGAAGCAAAAGAAGAAAGGCTTGGTGCAAAATAGATGAGGATTCTTGCAGATACAAATGTGATAATAGATGCCCTGACTTCAAGAGAGCCATGGAATAAAAGTGCAGAAGAAATATTTCTTATGGCAGCAAATCATACAATCGAAATGTACATTACTGCAAGTTCAGCAACAGACATCTATTATCTTATAAGGAAACATTTGCATAACATAGAAGCAGCAAAGATGATAATGGGAAAGCTTTATTCATTGACTGGAATATTAGAGGTTACAGCGGATGACTGCATGGATGCACTTGCATCTGCAATCAGTGACTATGAGGATGCAGTTGTTGAAAAGGTGGCATCCAGAAAAGATATGGATTATATTGTCACAAGAAATATAAAAGATTATCAGGCAGGTGGAACAAAGATAATTCTGCCAGATGATTTTGTGAAACTTGTTGAAGAGGAATAATTTTTACCACCAAATCGTCAAATACCGATTTTGTTAAACTCTTTCTATGCTCCATCCTCTGCCTTATTGCAGTCGATTCGTAAAAGCATATTATCATTAGAACGTGAAACACATTACAGCCTCCTGCCGCATTTGGGACAGAATTCGAAGTCCTCTGTAGTTGTATATCCACAATTGCTACATCTTTTTATTGTGTTTCCACTTCCATTTTCAAAGCCGTAACCATACTGCGGATTTACACGCTGCAAATGCTGTGGCAATATCTCCACGTCCTCGCCTCTTGCTATCCTGCGTCCTATTTCCGGATCAAGCTCGTAAAGCGCATTACAGCATGTGGTCTGCACATAGTAGTGCCTGTTCCATTTAAAACACGGAATGAAGAACAGTGACAGCACCATGTATGTCATATACACCTGATACCTGCCATACCTGCCACATTCATCGCAGGTAATGACCTGATTGAAGTCAAAGTCCTTCCTGCCGTCCGTTATTCCCATCATAAAAAACATATATGATGCCTCCGTTTATCTGTGCCATAGTCCCCAGAAGTCTCCAAGCGATTCTCTCGTATGAAATCCCCGCTCATCCTCAACCACCGGTATTGATTTGGCATCCATTTTCTCTATATTTACATAAGTACCCTGACTCACCATTGCAAATACCCTGTCTATCTGCTCCTCTGTGCCCTGTATTTCCATAAATACCGAGCCGTCAGGGTCATTTCTCACCCAGCCTGTTGCGCCAACGCTTTCTGCCGCGTGCTCTGTTCTGTAGCGGAAACCTACTCCCTGCACAGAGCCGTACACTCTTATCTGCTTTCTGATGATTTTGCTGTCGTAATCACTCATATGCTCCCACTTCCCTGATACACATTATTTTCAGTCTACAATAGCCCTGCAAACAGCCGCATAATTGACTGCCCCAGCCTTCGCCTTGCACTTCTTCCTGTCCTGTACTTCTCCGTCACCTCCGCTGACTCAGTGAAAAGCCTGATAAAATCATCCCTGATTTCATGCACCACTTCACAATCCGCCATAAAACAGCCATTTTCAAAGTGATGATAAAGGCTTCTGTAGTCAAGATTTATGGTACCGCAGGTTGCCATTATATCGTCTGCCACACTCATCTTTGCATGGCAAAAGCCAGGTGTCCACTCAAAAATCCTCACACCATGCTTCACAAGCTGGTTGTAGAAGGAGCGTGTCACGCTGTATATTGGTTTCTTATCAGGGATGCCCGGCGTGATGATGCGCACGTCAACTCCACGCTTGGCGGCAAGTGCCAGTGCATGACTCATCTCATCGGTAATAATAAGGTAAGGAGTGATAAACCAGCAATAACGCTGTGCCTTGTTTGCCATGCTGATATAGACATCCTCACCCACCTGCTCGTTATCGAGAGGGCTGTCTGCATATGGCTGGATATATCCACTCTGTTTTGCCTCATAATCATAGTGTAGCAGATATTGCGATACATCCACCTCGCGCGGTACCTTGCGCTCTGATGCATTCCACATCTCGAGAAATGCGATGGTAAACGACTTGACAGCATCTCCCTCGAGCCTGATTCCCGTATCCTTCCAGATTCCGTATGGGTGTGTCACATTGAAGTACTCATTTGCCAGATTATAGCCGCCGGTATATGCGATTTTTCCATCAATTACCGTGATTTTTCTATGGTCACGATTGTTTAAAAACATGTTAAAGGCAGGTGCAACCGGGTTGAACACCCTGCATTTGATGCCAAGCTTCTCCATCTTTTCCGAGAAATCCCTGTCTATGAAAAAGATTGAGCCCATATCATCATAAAACACCCTTACCTCGACTCCTGCCTGCACGCGCTCCGTGAGCACCTTCTGGATACGGTGCCACGATTCCTTGTCCTCTATGGCGTGATACTCCATGAAAATAAATTTCTTTGCCTTTGATAAATCGCTAAGCTGCGCTTCGAGTCCCTTTGACGCCTGATCATAATATGTTACATCCGTGTTCTGATATACCGGATAAAGTGCATTTTTGGCCAGGTATGTTGAAATTCCCGCTGCCTGTGGCACCTTTTCATACATATCGGATAGTATGTCTGCGTTTTCAGGCAGACATGGAAGAAGCATGGAATCCACCTCTTCAAACCGTGCACGCATCTTATTCGGTGCGCCGTTTAGTCCGACTAACAGGTAAAGTGACACTCCCATTATCGGAAATGCCAGTATCAGTATAATCCATGGTGTAGTCATGGATGCGGTCTGCTCACGATTGTACAGTCCGAGCACAAGTACGATTGCCAGAACGCTTGTGGTCGTGTTTATTGCTGCCGCATATTCATTTAGCCTTGTAAACATATAGACCATGAAAACTGCCTGCAATAATATCGCAAGCACTGAAAAAAACATTCTCTTTAAACCATTCTGTGTTTTTTTAGTTCCCTCGTAGGTTTTTTCCTTCATCTATTATGCCTCCATTATCTTACTGTCTGTAATACCAAACCTCTCCATACATTTTTAGCCACCTTCTTATTTAAGAAGCCATTCAATTTCCTCTTTATAAGGAGGAATAGTCTTCTTCGCAGAGCTCTCCTCACAAAGCCATGGTGTTTCCAGAATCTTTGGTACATTTGCAAAGGTCTCATCATGCACCAGGCGGTGCAGTGTATCATAGCCGATGGTTCCCTTGCCTATATTTGCATGCCTGTCCTTGTGTGCTCCGAGAGGATTTAAGCTGTCATTCACATGAAATACCGCTATCTGCTCAAGTCCTATCACCCTGTCAAACTCCGCAAAAACATCATCATAATGGTTCACAATATCGTATCCTGCATCATTTACATGGCACGTATCAAAGCAGACACGCAGCCTTTCTTTCCTGTTCACTCCATCATAGATTGCCTTAAGCTCCTCAAAGGAACGGCCTATTTCACTGCCCTTTCCTGCCATCGTCTCAAGTGCGATAAACACATCGTCATCATTCTGATTGAGCACTGTGTTAAGTCCCTTTACAATCTGTGCGATTCCAGCCTGCTCACCGGCATTTACATGACTTCCCGGATGAAGCACCAGTATGCGGCTCTTCATTGCCGCGGTCCTTACTATCTCCTTTTCCAGAAACTCCACTGCCAGCTCGTACGTCTCAGGCTTTACGGTGTTTGCCAGATTTATGATGTATGGCGCGTGGACCACTATCTCATTTATCCCATGCTCATGTGCATATTCCCAGCCTGCGTCTATGTTGAGCTCAAAGATTTCCTTTCTTCTCGTGTTCTGTGGTGCCCCGGTGTAAAGCATAAACACATTCGCGCCGTATGACGCTGCTTCCCTGGCTGATGCCAGAAACATATCTTTTCCTGCCATGCCTACGTGACAGCCTAATTTTATATCATTCATATTTTTCCTCTGTTTCATTGAATCTATATATCTATTATTTCTACTATAACACTACATCCCTGATAACTCTATCTAAATATTCTAAATTTTTACTAAACATGGCAAAAGTCATTGACATAGTATCAAAAACTACATATACTATCCTTTGCAACCACATATATTAATGGCATATAATTGCAATGTATGTGATGCATAACTACAGTTAACCAATTATTATAGAAATACGAGGGTAAATATGTTTGAAATAATTGTTGACTCTGCGGCAAACATTCCTGCAGAGCTATGTAAAAAATATAAAATCAAGGTGCTATCATTTGTAAACCTTGTCAACGGAAAGGAAATGACCTGCTTTGAGCCTGACCTCACACCGGAACAGGAGCGGGCAAAGGGTAAGGAATACTATGATGCGATAAGAGAAGGTGCCGAGGTAAAGACCGGACTTATCAGCAGCGGAATCTTTGAGGATACTTTCAGGGAAATCATTGAAGCTGACAAGGATATCCTGTATTTCTCCCTCAGTAAAAACATAAGCGGCAACTACAACTCAGCCCGTGTCGCAGCCGATGCTGTCCTTGATGATTGCAATAACGGCAGAAAAATACGCCTGGTGGATTCATTAAATGCATCCCTCGGACAGGGACTTCTCGCAATATACGCCAGCGAAATGCGTGAGAAGGGCATGAGCTTTGATGAGGTGGCTGACACGATAGAGACCTATCCTGCCAGATTAAACGGTGTGTTTACCGTGGGCAATTTAAAGTATATTGCAAGGACCGGCAGATTAAGCGGAACCACCGCTTTGGTTGGCAACATGCTAAGTATCAAGCCTATCCTAAGGGGCAGCAAGGACGGATATATTGTACAGTTCAGAAAATGTCGTGGCCGAAAAGCCGTATTAAATGAGCTTGTCAATCTGTTATGCGACAACATTACAGACCCTGAAAATCAGATTATCGGAGTGGCACATGCTGACGCATATGAAGATTCGCTCTATGTGATTGAACAGATTAAAAAGCGCATAAAGGTGCGCGATGTGATAAATACCACCTATGATTTCTGCACCGGAAGCCATGTTGGTCCGGAATCTTTAGCAGTATTTTTCATGGGAAAGGACAGAGAATTGGGAGCCTGATATCAGGCTCCCATTATATTTTACCTCTTTTATTCATCATACCCACATAAACTAAGAAGTCTCAGGACCCGCTTATTTAGCGGATTCTGAGACTTTTGACTTCTATTAATAATTGCAACTTCTATCTCAAATATTAAGCTGCAGCTTTCTTGCTTTCTGATTTCTCACAGAGCTTCTTCACACCCTGAATTGCGACAAGCACACCAAGGATGAGCAGTAATACTGCGAATATAAGCTGTAATGAATTTCCAAGGTCAAGTCCTACAGAGAATAATGCCTTTGTAAGCTTGTAGATTGTCATGCCAAGTGCAGTAAATGTAACTGCCATCATGAATACCATTGGAATCCAGAGCATGCAGCCCTGACGCTTTGTCTTCTTTAAGAATACTGCGCAGGCAACAAGTGCAAGTACTGATAAGAGCTGGTTAGCTGAACCAAACAGTGGCCATATCTCTGCATAGCCTACCTTTGTAAGCAGGAATGCAAGTACCAGTGTGATGATTGTTGCAAAGTATTTGTTTGTCATCAGCTTGACAAATGGACTCATATTGTCATCATCTGTGTCTGAATCAAGCCAGAACTCCTGGAATGACAGACGTCCGACTCTGGCTACTGAATCAAGTGATGTCAGAGCGAAGGCTGATACAGCAAGGTTAATCAGTGTGAACACAAGTGAGTGTGGTAAACCGATTACTGACAGGAAGTTTGCGATAGCTCCTGCGAAAATCTGTGGCTGTGTTGTAAGTCCCTGAGCTGCTGCCTCTCCCTTACTGAATGATGCTACTGCGATAAGTGCAAGGATTGCAAGCATACTCTCCATAAGCATGGCGCCGAATGAAACAGGAAGCATGTTCTTCTCATTCTTTATCTGCTTAGAAGCAGTACCTGATGATACAAGTGAATGGAAACCTGAAACTGCACCACAGGCGATTGTTACGAATAAAATTGGGAACAGATACTGTGGGTTTCCGTTTGCATCAGGGATTGCAAATGCTGTGAAAGCATCAAGGTTACAAGCAGGATTTGCAACGAATACACCGATTATCGCACCTACGATCATGAAGATTAACAGGTAGCTGTTAAGGTAATCACGTGGCTGAAGCAGTGCCCATACAGGTGTAACACTGGCTATAAGTATATATACAAATATAATTATGTGCCATACACCAAGGTTTAAATACATTGGGAAATTGAGTCCCAGTGCTATAGCTACTATAAGTAATGCGATTGCAACAAGTGTGTTAATCCATTTGTTGAACTTAGAGTATTTAAGGAAGAAACCAAGTGCAACTGCTTCTATGATGAAAAGCATTGATGTAGTTGCAACTGCTCCGTTGGCTACAACCTTTGTAACCTCACCTGCTTTATCAGCAGCAAAGCCATTGAAGGTTCCGGCTACGACATCTGCGAAGGCTGCAACAACAAGTATACAGAACAGCCAGCAGAATAACAGGAATAATTTCTTTCCTAATTTACCGATGTACTCCTCGATGATGTAACCGATTGTACGACCCTTGTTCTTAACTGAAGCGTACATAGATGCAAAATCCTGAACAGCTCCAAAGAATACACCACCAATTAATATCCAAAGCAGAACCGGAAGCCATCCGAAAATAGCTGCCTGAATTGGTCCGTTGATTGGGCCTGCACCTGCTATAGATGCAAACTGATGTCCGAATACTACATTGGTATCGGCCGGTACATAGTCCACTCCGTCCTCCATCTCGTAGGCAGGAGTCTTGGCATTTGGATCAATGCCCCATTTGTTTTGCAGATAACGGCCATATAATAAGTATGCTCCACCGAGCACAACAATGGCTATTACCATCATTAAGATTCCACTCATATTATTACCTCTTTCTTTTGTTTATCTTAATTTTATTTGTATATTATGTTTACTCTTTTTTTAACAAATTTCAATAAATATTTTATACATAATTTATTTTTAATTTCTATTATTTTTGTTTAATTTACCAATCGGTTATAATAGGTATTCATTCTCTTTATGCTGTCTTTGTCTCAGCGGCTTCTTCTGCCTTTTTAGCAGCCATTTTGTCCTTTAATGCAAAGGCTCCGGCAAGCAGTGTGCCTGAGATTGAATGCCATGTACATGACACTGCACAGATGATGGCTGATTCAGGTGTTGAAGCAAACTGTGCTGTAGTTGTGGCAAGGTTTGTGGCAAGACCTGCATTCTGCATACCAACCTCGATAGAGATGGTTCTCTTCTTGGCTGTGTTCATGCCTACCAGCCTTCCTGCACCGTATCCGAGCAGATATCCAAGTCCGTTATGTAACAGAACTGCCGCAAAAATTACTACTCCTGATGTAAAGAACTTTGAGCCCTGTGATGATACAACCCCACCTACAACGAATGCCAGACCAAGCACCGCAATACCCGGCATGACCTTCTGAGCCTCGGCAAATGCCTTTTTCTTTCCAAGCAGGTAGTTGAGTAAAAATCCAACCGCTACAGGAAAGATTACAGTCTCAATGATTGACACAAACATCGGAAGTGCCTTGATTGAGACATGTGTTCCGCTTGCAAGCAATGATACCAGAAGCGGTGTCATAAATGGTGAGAGCAATGTGGAAACTGTTGTCATTCCAACTGAGAATGCCACATCACCACCGCAGAGGTATGACATAATGTTTGAAGAAACACCACCAGGACAGCAGCCTACGAGGATAAGTCCAAGTGCGATTCCGTCAGGCAGATTCAATGCCTTTGAGATACCAAATGCGAGAAACGGCATGATAAGATACTGTGCGATCGCACCTACACATATATCAAATGGTCTCTGTGCAAGTATCTTGAAATCCTGTGTCGTAAGTGTAAGTCCCATACTAAACATGATGATTCCGATAATGATTGACTGACATGTGAACTTGTTGGATACCGGATCCACAAACAGCATCTGATTTACCCAGGCCATCAGATTCGGAACCAGAAATGTGACTACGGCGATTGCTATGACAACTATCGATGTGTAGTCTGATAAAAATTTACTTACTTTTTGTAATGCTTTCATTGTAAGCCTCCTTAACATTTTTCTGCTCACTAAAACTCTTTTATGGAATTAAAAAATCCCTTTCCAGATTGACATAATCTGAAAAGGGACGAAATAATCCGCGTTACCACCCTGATTCCACAGTGTATTACTGTGACACTCTGCATACCAGCATATGCTTTCCATATAACGGTGGACACCGGCGAGGTTTACAGACACACTTAATGCTTTCAGCCCGCTTCTTAGAGAGGATATTCCAATCTGACCATTACCTGTTCGCACCGCCCACAGGCTCTCTGAAAATAAATACAAATCGGACCTTGTTCTCATCAACGAATTTTGGTGAACATATTTATTTAAATCTTGTTTTGTATTATAGCCCTCTGACACTATATGTCAAGAGAATGATACAAATTTGTACTATAACATTTATTTATAGCTTTTATTCATGCACTTTATTCTTATTATTTATTCGTAATCTTTGTTGTTATACTCATCATTCCATGACTGCTGTTGTGATGTACCATAGGAATTTTGAGCATCCCCTCCCTGTGCTGTGCCGTTTCCATACATGTTCTGGCCGTACTGCTGATTTGTGCCATTTCCGTACATGTTCTGGCCGTACTGCTGGTTTGCTCCGTTTCCGTACATGTTCTGGCCGTACTGCTGATTTGCTCCGTTTCCGTACATGTTCTGACCGTACTGCTGATTTGCTCCGTTTCCGTACATGTTCTGACCATACTGCTGACCGTATCCGTTTGAACCGTATGGATTATAGTAGTTATTATTACTATTATATCCATCTCCCACATAAACAATGTTTTTGTTGAAGGCAATAATACAGATAAAAATCACATTGAGGAATATAAGTCCGCAGGCAAATCCGGCTCCCTTGCCAAACGCATGTGACAGTCCGACACAGCAGAGGATACTCATAACCAATGCCACAATCATTGCTGCAATAATCAGAATAACTGCAAATATCAGCATGCCCATGTGATTTCCGATACTGCTTACACCATATCCATAGGTAGAATCATAATACGCTCCCATATAATCGGATGTCATAACAGAAAGTCCTGATGCAATAATCTCATACATCAATATAATACATCCCACTATAATTCCGATAGTAGCCACAAGATATTCCCAGAACAGCTTCTTTTTCCCTGCAATCTTAAATCTGACGTATGAGCTGTAAAACGGTACAATAGCCGCCCAGCCGGGCTCTCCTGCCTTTGCATACATAATCCATGATGCAATAATTGTCAGTACCATAACTGCCAGATTGATAAACGCCTCAAAGCCGTCAATCATACTCATAATAATATAATATGCGCTCATTTTTTCTTCCTTTCATAACCAAAGTTTGTTTGTTATTCAAAGTATACATCACCACAGGTCAGAGTGCAATAATTAAAAAGCTTTTCATACTTTCATACACCGCTTTTTGCACCCTTGACAAACCCCTTCTTAAACAGCTATAATATCGTCAATTGAAGCACAATTACATTTCAACAGGCTTTGATGGGAACAAGTACATTTCTGCAATACTTACAGAGAGCTGCCGGCAGGTGAGAGGCGCAAGGAAACAGATCTGGAATACATCCCGGAGCTTTGCACCGAACGTCATACCGGATGGTTAAATATCGCCGGTTCGATTAATAAGCCGCAACGTATTGGCACACGTTATAGTGCCGGAGTGTTAGCAGAATCGGCTATTTTCACTATATAATATATGTCGAATAATGTGTGACAACTCACGGAGGCATTCCTGTGCGAGCAGGATGCAAATTAAGGTGGTAACGCGAGAAATCCCCCTCGTCCTTAAATGGATGAGGGGGATATTTTATTTTTCAGAATACAGATTCATCTTATCAGGAGACCAGCTATGAAAAGTCAACCATAAATTAGCAAAAAATTTCTTTTTCATATCGGTGGTAAAAAAGGGTAACTTTAATAGAGCTCCCTTAGGGTGCTTTTTCAAAATCTATCGATATTGGTATACAGACCTCTTATTCGAGGTT
>ERZ1673737.4094-NODE-4094-length-10532-cov-4.243008_pt1 | contig 10532 bp, 12 predicted proteins | sample MGYA00580211_ERZ1673737 | MGnify/ENA primary metagenome ERZ1673737 (study PRJEB41218, sample SAMN15661789) | gut metagenome | host: Homo sapiens | place: Canada: London | collected 2015-08-20/2019-03-30 | study: EMG produced TPA metagenomics assembly of... | reverse complement strand
ACAGGCGAACGTTATCCTCGACAAGGAGGCTAAGCTCAACAGCGAGGAACTTACCTCGATCAGTTTGACTATGCTTTCCGGGGGACTTGATACTGTTACCACCCTTGTCGCATGGAGTCTCGGGTTGCTGGCCCAGCGCCCTGACATTCAAGACAAGGCAGCCAAGGCGATCCAGGAAATGTATGGTCAAGATGAGCCTATGTGCTCTGTTGAGGATGATCAGAAGTGTGCGTATGTGGCGGCTTTGGTCAAGGAGTGTCTTCGGTATGTGTCACGGTTCAGATCCTGGAACGTTGAACTGACGGAACTTTTAGATTCTTCACCGTTCTGCGATTAGCCCTACCCCGTACTTCCATCCGGGACATCAACTATAATGGAATTGTCATTCCTAAGGGCACAGTATTCTTCTTGAATGCTTGGGCATGCAACATGGGTAAGCTAATTGATCAGACCATAATTCACTTCTAACCACTTCATAGATCCCGATGTGTGGACTGACCCGGGTGAATTCCGACCCGAGCGATGGCTCGAGCAACCCGACGCGCCACTCTTCACCTACGGCATGGGCTATCGGATGTGCGCAGGGTCATTGCTGGCCAATCGCGAACTCTACCTGGTATTTATTCGAACCCTCAACAGCTTCCGCATCGAACCTCATGACAAGACCGATTGCCATCCGGTCCGTGGCAATTCGGACCCTACCAGCTTGGTGGCCATTCCTTCACGATACAAGGTCCGTTTCGTGCCAAAGGATGAAAAAGCTCTGTCAAAGGCTCTTGCTCGACCGTGATGGCATGACTTGAGCGAATTATTAGACGTCCTGCAGGATGCCGAATCCGGACTGACCAAAACTGAGAAGGACACTTGGTACCAGTCGCATCTGCTGCAGCCCAAGCATTCCCCGAGATGGATAGCATCGGACACATTCCTCAAGGTCCCCCCCCAACATAGAACTTTGACGGGGAATGACATACCCAACGAGTTGGGCTTCAAGAATGATCTACAGATATCAATGCAACAAGTTGAAAATGATTCATCCAGTCTTGATTATAGGCAATCTGGTACATAAAAAAGTAATTCAACCCCAAGGCCGAAACACCTTGTAACTCCTTCCAATGATAATATATAACAGGTTTAACAAATTGAGGGGTATAGGTCCAAGTAGAGCGGGGTCCCAAAACAACAGGAAATGTATCTTTTCCATCACTGACGCCTTTCCTATGCAAATTATTGGTTGAGTGCAGCATGAGAGCTGTATGCAGCTGAGCCATATCGTCATTGGGCTCGAGAAACACGCTTCGGTTCGCGAGTTTCAAGTTGACTCGATGTCACTAAGTGGTAGTCAAGCGGCGCTTGAGGTCACGGACTTGGTCGAAGCAACTGGCATAATCCCGTAACTCATCTTGGAGCCGATCAGCCGCGTTGGAGGTAGATGCATTGCTCTTCAGAGAAGAGAGGGAGGTTTGAGATGATGAGGCCGATAGGATTCGAGAGGGTTGGGCATTTGCGCGAGCATTGGCTTCAGATGGCTGCAAAGGACCAGTCTCCCAGTGTGTTGATGCCTGGCTTGATCGCCGTGACATTGCATCTGATGATTCCAAGTCCAGTTCTGCTAAGCGACATGTTTGGGAGCAGTAGGGAGCTCCTAGGGTCTGTCGGTCACAGACCAGACAGAAATCCAAGGACCACTCAGTTGACATGATTGGGGTGAAGGGACAGATTCCAAGAAGAGGGATATAGAGAATATAGAAAAAGGAAGAGAGGAGAGAGGAGAGGGGAGAGACGAAGAAGAGAAGATAATAAAGCAGAAACAGTATCCACTGTCACACAGCGATCATGCCACTGGAATGGGAAGCAAATATGTAGAGAGATGTAGGTACCGAAAGTGCATTGCGGGGGAGGATCCACGTTGTGTATGGGAATTGCTGTGCTTCGGGCGCTTACAGGAAAAAGGAAAGGTACCTTGGGTGGAGGTACCTTACACATGGGCCTCACAGCCAAGGAGTACCTAGGGCCCCGGTATCCCCATATCCCCACGGTTATGGATTTTAGTTTCTAAACTGCTGCAGGTCCCTCAAACTGGTAATTATCGTCATTCTCTCGGATCGACGGCATCAGAGCGTCTGGTGTCATCTGCTCTGATAAAAAAAAAGACTCAGACCCCTTTCTGCATGCACACACCAATCATAGCAGTTGATTCTAACTATCTCTCAGGTCTCAAAAGTGTCGCAATGAGGGGAAGACAGACCCGGTTACTCCACTGTTCACTTCCTGATTTGTTCGACATTTCGAGATAACCCAACTTTATTGCATGCCATGGTGCGAACTCCTCTTCGCTCCTGGATTCTCATGATTTGCAAGCCATCCCGCATGCTCAAATCCACTCAAATCCGCAGATCTGCGCCAATACCCGGGGACTTTTGGGATTTGGATTGTTTTTAGCTTTTTGACCTGAGCTGTTCAGATTGCCTGCATTCTCAAGCAGAGTGGAATTCTCGTGATGCGAACTACCGACTCGGCAGAGGGATGGCGCGCTTGTTATTTCCCAGCCACAGTAGGTTCAGCCCCGGGGTCTCAGTCCGGAGATAGTGAGACAGAGGCCACGGGTTGATTCACTCGCCAGTTTTCTCACGTGGCTCAGCTGGAATGCGAACCAGCGTTGCCGGCAAGCGAGCTTCGGTTTGCATGTCCACATTCTTGTTCTCCGGCTCGGGCTCGTGGAGTCCGCTCGCTTTTTCTACAGATAACGGAAATCAGTACGGATGAGAACGTTGGGTGGAAGTCTAGGCTTACTGGAGGCAAGGGTAATAGCTCGTAAAACATTATCCCAGTTGGATAAGACGTAGGCAACAGCTAGAAGTAATCAGCGGCCATCCCGACCGAATCAGAGGGGGTATAACCTTCTGTGCCGTCATTCAGCGTGGAGACCTTGGTTTCCAAAGCTTGCATCTGCGTCGCCAGTGTTCCACTCAGATCGCGCAGCTGGCGTAAATTCTCTAGCTCAGCCTTCTTGGCTGCAATGCGGGCCGACAACGCCGATGATTGTTGAGAGGTTGATTGCGAGCCGGGCTGGCGAAGAGAAGACCCACCAGGCGCACCTGGAAGTATCGAAGTTGGTCTTGGGTATGCCATTGTGATAGTTGTCACTGCTGAGGTCGTAATGCCCCGCTGCCATCAACAAGAGCCCTGGAGGGTGGATGCTGAGTCATCCCACTAAGCCCGATGCGGGCAAACATCAACACGAGTGTGGCATTCAACGTTTGTTTACTTTCTCCTCTGTAAACCTCCGGTATTTTGGATTCGCCCACCCTTCCAATTAGAATAGGACTCGGCTTTTATTCACTTTACATTCACCCCGTGGCCATTGGCTTTCTCCAATTTTCGACTCTAGGCAGTGGTCGCTGTCCTCAGCCTCCACCATGGCTCGGTTGAATGACTACGCGGCTCCGGCCGAGTCGATCGATGTCTGTGAGTGCGCATCATATCTTTGTTCGTTTGAGCTATAAATTGACGCGTGATGGTTTTTTTTTTTTTCCTATAGTAAAGCGTCGATTTGTGCGACAAAATCGTGAGATAGCGCGAGTTAACTCTCTGCAATCTCTTCGCATCCGCAGTCTGGAGTCTGAGGTGTCGCATTTACTGTCGGAGAATGTACTGCTTCGCAAACAGGTCATCAACCTCACCCAAGAAACGGAGAGATTGGAGGCAGCAAAAACGCTCCACGATGGGATTTACGATATAAAATCCAAGTTAGATGCCAAGTTGGCGGAACTCAGCAGCTTGGCAACGGACCTGGGCTCCTTGCCCCGCAAAATGGATAAGATGTGGGATGAACAGTCCGATCGGCCAAAAGTGGCAGAGTCAAGACTTAGAAACCAACACAGCATGGGATATGATGATGGAAGACTCCCCGCCATTGTGGAGGACAAATATTACCCACGACGGACCTTGGAGTAAGCATCTACCCTTCAACTCTAGTTATCGGCCAATTGCTAACTTTATTTAAGGCCCCAGGAGCTTGAAAAAATGGTCCACGAGGACCAGAGCATTTTTGATTCGCCGCGAGAGCCCAGTCTGATGGAGGACCACGAAGAACCAGGCAGCCAAGATTCAAGTCCCTCGCCACCGGAAACAACCTGTAATTCCTTAGTGGATGATGATTCTCCTGGAGAGCCCGAACCCGAGCCAGTACTTCCCCCAACCCTCGAGACTCGCAAGAAGAAAAAGAAGTCGACTTCGATTGCCGCCCTTGAAATGGTCACCGCAGACACAAATCAGCCTACAAGCCCGCGCAACGACCCAGAAAACCTCAAAATATCGGGCTCTAAGCGGAAGTTCTGCCCCGAAGAAGATGACCAATTATCCTCGACCATCGACATTGAAGATGATGAATTCCAATTCAGGCGACCGACTCGTAGCCCAAAGAAGCAGATGGATCCGTTCGAGCTCACCCGACGAGACCAGTCGCACATCAAGAGTCATGTTGAATCGCCTGTCAAGACCAATATTGAAATGACAAAAGGATCATCAAACCTTGGATCTCCTAAGCGGAAGGTCCTTGAACCGAGTATGTTCCTCTGTTCTTTGGTTTCTTTTATTATTATGAGAATTTCACTGACGAGTTGACCAGAGAGTTCCAATTCTAACCTAGGATCCCCGAAAAAGGCTCGCGCATCTTCTGGTCGCGACTCCAAGGTTCTACAAAGATCCATTAAGGGTGATGAGAACGCAAGCTCGCCTCACAAGACCAAGGTCTTCGAGAAACTCGGAGGAAAGTCTTTGAGCCAGAGACCGCGTGTTTCCAACATCGCCTCATCAAACAAGGAAAAACGCACCAGTCGCCCATCCGAACAGGAAGGACATGCCCCAAGCCTCCCAGCATTGTCACCTCACCCCAATGCCTTGAAGGCAGAGGCAGAGTCCGACATGTCCTCAGGAATTCGGCCTTCACGACGTCGTGGCGCTGTAGTAAGCTATGCAGAGCCCAATCTACGAGACAAGATGCGTCGTCCAACTAAGGAAATGATCGACGCTGTTGCTCTCGGATCGCGGAGGTCGTCAAGTTTCCAGCCAGGTCGGGATAGTTTGAACGGCGAAGACGAGAAAGATATACAACCCAGTGGCAGTTTCTCGACGAATTTCGGTTCGGTTGAGCAGAACCCAGATGTTTTCTCCCAGGATAGGTCTTCTGAGCAACTAATGGCAATGGTGTCCCGGCGAAAGCGCAAGGTATCGCCGGCTCCGAAAGACGATGTTGATTCCGGAAATCCAAACTCCGGTCTACAGAAAGAGATTGAGAATAGCATCGCAGATATCTCTGCCCAGGTGTCGCAAGATACCTCAAGTTCGAGACGACAGACTCGGCGACACTCAACGAACCCCAAGAGTACGAGCGCAAGCATGGCACAGTACGATCTTGACCTGACCGAACCACCGTCCCCTGGACAACTCGGAAATTCTCCAGAAGACGAGGCCTTATTTGGAGTAGGACCGACTGGTTCAACAGGGCGTGGTCAGCGAGTCGCGGCAAGAAGAAAAAGTATGATGGTATGACGGCCGCCGTTTTCCTTTCATTTTCTCTTTCTTTTTTTTTCTTTTTCTGGAGGAAATCAAAATTCTCTATTCCATCATGTATGTACAATCGTTATAAACCAGTCCGGGTTGGAGTTATGTTTCAGATACCCGTGCAATGCCGATCTTCAGAATTTCATGTCATTATTCATTCTCTCATTATATTGCCAAGGCCATTCGCTCCTAAATTTGCCCAAGTGGTGTGATGCCCTTCAAGTGGCGTTGGAATCATTCCACGGACCGGGTGCAACCCAGGGAGCATCAGAAAAGGCCTTCATCCCTGCCTTCTTGATCATGCCATTTGTACTCCTGCATGTCGCCGGACAGGGGTATCTGTCCCAGGGTTGTGCAAATGCCGTAGACCCGTTGCAGCTGGGGAGCGTAAGTAAAATGTATGATTTTTGATAATGTGCATGCGGACAAGTCGTGCGTGGTCCTCGGGGTTTCGTTGCCACCCGCCCCAGCTATCAAATTTAGGTATTCAAGTACCCCGCGAATGGGTCTTGGATGGTTTGGGCATTTTCTCATAGGCATTTGGACTTGGCTTTCGGCGCTTCGATTTCGGCGCTCCGTGATCTGAGCAACACGCATCCTCGTTTGAGTCAGGTGCGTGGTTGTGTTCACCATGAGGTTTCCGTCCTCGCGCGTGTGAGTGGCGAGCGTGATTTGCTCGTTTAGCACGGTCATCATTAGTGTCGCTGTCTGAGTCGGAGGAGCTGGAATCTGAGTCGGATTCCGAGCTGCTCTCTCCTACCGGCCGGGCTTTGTGGTAGATGCAACATACTAAGGGCTGTTAGGGAAATCAATTGCTTAAGTGGGGAGGCATAAAGTTTCGACGTACCTTTGGAGCTCTTCTTTCCCATGCCTTCGTTGTCAACAACATCTTCGCTCCATCTAATCCTGCGACTCGCGGAGGTTTCTTCGCGAGTGTCGGTTGGTGCGTCCTCCGCTCGCAATCTGAGGGTGGCGGGAACACGGGCCATCGATGAGTCCCGAAAAGATTCAGTAGTTGTTTGGAGCGCATTTGACATCGGTTGGCGTGTTCGAGACATTGTGCGAGAGGTGTATACAGTTGCATGAAAAGTAGGAACTTTTTCAGATGATGCAACTGATAGGGGGCTCACCGCTTTACATGTCACGGGATTCAAGAGCTACATGTTATGGAATGAATTGGAATTGGAATTGGAATTGGAATTGGTCTTGGCTTTTTGGTCTTTTAGACCATTTGTTAAAAACTATCTCGCCTTTCACGAGTCGAGTGCACTAGAGGATGAAACTGGTAGATCCGTTCCGTACGGTAGAGCCTTCATACACCAACCCCGAAGAACCTGCCGCTTAGCCAGAAATAGGGTCTATGTCGCATGCCCGATAGCCAAGGAAAAGAAATAAAAAAAAACAATAATAGATCCACACACATCTTCCCATGGGCCTCGAATTGCGCCTCGCAGCTTCCCGTGATCTAGAGCTCGTAGAGGGACCAGCCATCAAGGCCGTCATTCCTAGAAGTCAACCTCGAAGCCTGCTCATGTCCGGGAGAACCAATAGAAGCAACGAACTCGGTGCGTAGTTCTTGGTCTAGTCATAGCTCATCCTCCTGGTCCATCTCCGATGGCTTCAAGAGACCTCCTACCTTCATGGCGCGGTCGCGCTCGGCGGTTTGGGCATCGCGCACCGCCTGTTCTCTCTCCTCGGCATAGAGTTCGGCATTATCATCGGAGAACTCCTTCAGGGAAATCAAGAAATCACGGAGATGAGTCTTGAACTTGTTGAGATCATCGGTGTATTCAAACAGCCCGATGACAAACAGCTTAATTTGTCCCCTGTTGAAGAAAGTTAGTAACAATTCCGTAAGTGTCACTGATCCAGTAGTTAGAAGACTTACTCCTGAAGATTCTTGAAAGCATTATGGAGCAGCGTTGCAATGTACTGCTGCAAGAACTCCTTGTTTGAAGTTCCGGCTGGGGCTTGATCGGGGCCATAGATCGGCTCTTGGATCTTGCCAGATTCGACGAAGAAGAACATGCGCTGCAAAAGCAGAGCCTGTGATTTAAACCCTATAAAGTTGTGAGTCTCTTGCTGAGTGTCAAAAACCAAGGGCTATACGTACCAGCCTTGTGGTCACTGTCCGTCAAGACGAAGAAAACATCCTGAAGGATCGAGACGTAGAACTGGCGGAAGAAGATACTTGAAGTTTGCAAATCTGTTTCGGCCATGTTGTTCATCAGCTCCAGACACATGGTCAGGCCAGTGTTCTCAACCTCTCGGTTGTCATGCTTTGATGCCCACATGCACGAGTCGATGACAAACTTGAACTGCGCAGCATCGAGCTTGAGGAGCGCCTGGAAGCAGTAAAGGTTGACCGCTTGGAGCAACTTGAAGAATTCGACTCGGTGTTCGGGGTATTCGTGGAAATCTTTGTTGATCATCTCCAGAGTACAGTTGAAAACACTATCCATGATGGCGGGAATCTTGTCCTCCATCAGATTATGAAGCTTGTGGATGATCGTCGTCATGGCATTCAGGACCTCAGCCTCTCGGGCATCAGGAACGTTGCGAGCATAATCAATCAAGACGGCCTCCATGAGTGGTGGCACCATGCTGTCGTTAACCATGGTGACGTCGTCTGACTTATCCACGTAGGTATCAATGAGCTTCAAAATTTCTTTTTTGATGGTCCGAAGTCCTCGGACTCTGGGGGTTTTGGGAGCGATGGCTCCATCATTCGCGACGGCATCATTAATGAGCTGACTAGCTGCCCGATACATATTCAACATGTCATGGTAGATCCGGCCGATCTGGGAATAGAAGTAGGTGCCAATTGAGGAACAGGCTGCGACATTCGTCTTCATGATGTTTCCAACGATCTTGATGGTGTTGCCATCCTGGAGGATTGCCGGGTTTTGGTTGGCTTCTGCAATAATCTGGTCCCAGGCGGAATTGGGAAGGGCCATCAAGTTCTCAGTCAACCGGTCCTGGAGTGTCTTTTGACCTTGAGCAGAGATCATGTAGCCACAGGCTTCGTAGAAAGTGTGGATCTGCTGAGGCGAAAGGTCCATGGTGATCTTCCGCATGTTCCGAACAATCTCCTCAATAAAGGGTTCGCTCTCGCCCGGCTGAAGGGCCACGAAATGACGTCTGCATTTGTTGGCAATCTTGATGAAGGTATCGCAGGCCATATCTTGGACACCTGTATGTGGGTCAGTTAGGGAATCTTGAAAATATGGGGGATATCGAGCAACCTACCTTCGTGCGTCTCATGCATAAATTCGAAAAGCTTGTTAACGACAGTCTTCAAGAACTTCCAGTGAGCCTTCAGGAAACGTGGATATTGTCCCACGATGTACATGATGTTACTAGCCACCACAGCTTTGTTGTCCTTTCCACGCTTCTGTTCTGTGAGGCCAAGAAGGTCCTTTATGACAGTGACCAGGAAACGTTTTTCGGTTTCTTCATTCATGGCGCCGGAGATGGAACCAATGGCCCAGCAGAGGGTGTTGCAGTTTACCCACGACCATTCGGTTCCATCGACCTGCTTTGCCAGTTTCTCGATCATGATGGTCTCAGTGTCGACCACGTCAAGGTGAGTCAGGTAAACCAAGCACTCGCGTATCGTCTTGTAAAGCTGGATGGTATCACTCTCCTTGACAAATTCACGGACAATTTCACCTTCATCGTTTTCAACAACTAGGACCTCCTCCGGGCGGACCATCTTCTCGATCATCACAGTGCGGAGGTTGGATAGCACAGTCTCGTACTTGTGCTTACGCAGAGGGTAATTCGCTAGGGTATTGGGGTTGGGCGCACCGCCATTGGCCAGGCCGCTGACGCTCATCGATACTAGCGGGTTGATGTCGGTGATGGGAAGCTGCTGCATCTCTTCGTAGAGCTCTTGCACCAGCCGAGTCCAGTAATCCAAACAGATCTTGAAAACTTCCCGGTCGTCGATCTGGCTGACGCGAATGAGGTAGAAGTGCGCATGTGTAAGGTAATCCTGGTTCGGCAACTTCTCAATGAGCTAGATTCGAGAAGGGATATGTTAGCAGTGCTCTCTAAAAACCAGGGTTCCCACGTACATCCAAATGAGCACTGAAGAAGCTCGAGAGGAACAGCGCCAGGTTTGATACAAACTCTTGGTCTCTTCCATTGCTCATAGCATATGTCTCCTTCAAATCCATGGACAGAGGAATGACGTTGGACACGGTGGTGAGTGTCTCGGTGAACATGTGCACCAATCGTTCGTCATAGTTGTAAGGAGTTCCAATTTGCAGTCCACCAATCTCCGTCAGACACTTGAGGGTCACATTTCGGAAATCAGGCTCACCGAGGAATCGGGTGAGGAGAGTGTTGATGATGGGCGTTTCAAAAATGTAGCCCAACGGGATCCAGTTGAGGAAGCGGAGGAGAGTTTCGAGAGTCGCCTTGACTAAGCTGGGCTGGTTCGCGGTGTTTAAGACTTCAGAACACAGTTGGAAGATGGAAGCAAACTCAGAGGTCATGGATGTTTTCAGATTCCGTGCTTTAACAGAAGTCATTTGATCTTGCGAAAAGTCAAAGACCTCTTCCGACAGCAACCGCAGAATAGTCATATTGTTTTCGCAAATCGAGAGGCTGGCGTGGCAAGAGGAAATGATCTCGTTGATAAAGTTCGGCCAGTTGTGCGGCCATTCCTGTTTCAAAATCGAGACAAGGACCAGATTAAGCTTGTTCAACAAGGGCCGCTCCGCGTGTAGCTTCTCCTCCGAATCGGAGTTTTCGATGATGAACCGGACGATGAAATTGCGGATACCTGGAGACAAGCTTGGTTAGGACCAGACGGAAGCAAAGTGATTGTGGCTCTTACCTTGGCATTGGTCTCTTGGGAGAACCTTCCACCGGGTCATAATCACATCGTCAAGGACTTGAAGCGCAATGTCTATCAGGGTCAGCAGGGCTCTGGCCTTCGATCAGCACCAGTGGGGGGA
>ERZ1673737.4092-NODE-4092-length-10536-cov-11.518748_pt1 | contig 10536 bp, 6 predicted proteins | sample MGYA00580211_ERZ1673737 | MGnify/ENA primary metagenome ERZ1673737 (study PRJEB41218, sample SAMN15661789) | gut metagenome | host: Homo sapiens | place: Canada: London | collected 2015-08-20/2019-03-30 | study: EMG produced TPA metagenomics assembly of... | reverse complement strand
TGAACAAGGTGGACAGCTTCGAGTTCCCCGGCCTGACCGGCATGGAGAAGATGGCCTCTATCATGCAGAAGCTGCGTGACGAGCCCCTCACCGAGCTGGCCGGCCACAAGGTGGTCAAGGTCACCGACTACAAGAAGCCCGAAGAGACCGGCCTGCCCGCCGCAAATGTCCTTATCTACTCTCTGGACAACGGCGCTACCGTGGTCGTCCGTCCCTCCGGCACTGAGCCGAAGATCAAGACCTACTTCACCACTCTGGGCAAAGACCTGGCCGAGGCTCAGGCTCAGAAGGATGCTCTGGCCGCTGCCATCGAGCCCATCCTCGCATAACGCAGAAATTTCATAAAAAATTTATGCCCCCGTACAGCGCCAAAAGTGCTGCACGGGGGCATTTTTGATGGGCGCGGGCAGTTGCAGTTTGTGGGTGGATACGCTATAATATTCAATGAATAATAATACGCTCTGTGCAGTGCGGCGCAGGGCAGGAATAAAATGGGGCAGGTGTAAGAAATTGGAATGTCGTGTGACGGCAGTCCTGGTGGCGGCTGGTTCTTCCACCCGGATGGGATTTGATAAACTGAGCTTCGATCTGGGCGGTGAGACCGTCCTGGAGCGGAGCGTCCGGGCCTTTGACGAGTGTCCGGAGGTGGACGAACTGGTGATCGTGACCGGCGCGTCCGGTGAGAATGCCCAGCGGGCCGCTGCCCGCTGCAAAAAGCCGGTGCGGCTGGTGAAGGGCGGCTCGACCCGCGCCGAGAGCGCCCGCAGCGGCGTGGCCGCAGCCCACGGCAGACTGGTGGCCGTCCACGACGCGGCCCGGCCCTTCGTGAGCCAGAGCATTATCGCCGACACGATAGCGGCCGCTGCCCGCTGCGGTGCCGCCGCCCCGGCGGTGCCGGTGAAGGACACCATCAAGCAGGCGAAGGGCGGCGACGGCAAGACTGTGCCGGAAGGCTGCATGGTGGAGAACACCCCCGACCGCAGCACCCTTTATGCGGTGCAGACGCCCCAGTGCTTCGACCGGGCCGCCTATCTGGCGGCGCTGGATGAACTGGACGAGGCCAGCGCCCGCCTCGTCACCGACGATTGCAGTCTGTTCGAGCTGACGGGCCGTCCGGTGGAGCTGGTCCAGGGCGACTACGCAAACATCAAGATAACCACCCGGGAGGACCTGCCCCGGGCCGGGAACGGAGGAAAGAAAATGCGCATTGGTCATGGTTACGACGTCCACCGTCTGGTGGAGGGCCGCAAGCTCATCCTGGGCGGCGTGGAAGTGCCGTATGAGAAGGGCCTGCTGGGCCACTCGGACGCCGACGTGCTGGCCCACGCGGTCATGGATGCCGTGCTGGGCGCAGCGGCGCTGGGCGACATCGGCCAGCACTTCCCCGATACGGCGGAAGAGTACGCCGGGGCCGACAGCCTCATGCTGGCCCGCCGTGTGGCAGAGATCATGACCGAGCACGACTGGCGCATCGAGAACATCGACGCCACCATCCTCTGCCAGCGCCCGAAGCTGGCCCCCCACATCCCGGCCATGCGGGCAAAGCTGGCCGAGGCTTTCGGGATGCCGGTGGACGCCGTGAGCGTCAAAGCCACCACCGAGGAGCATCTGGGCTTTACCGGCGAGGGGCTGGGCATCGCGGCCCATGCCGTCGCCCTCATCGAAGCAGTGTGAACGGGAGAATGTGACCCATGACTCTGAACTCTATCGTAGCAAACTTCCAGACCTTCAAGCTGGTAGACCTGCTGGACATCCTCATCATCGCGTTCCTCATCTACCAGCTGCTGGGATTCGTCAACCGCACCCGCGCCGGCCAGCTGGCCAAGGGCGCGCTCATCGTGATGGCGGTCTATCTGGTGGCGAACATCCTGAATATGCGCACCGTCACCTGGCTGCTCAACTCGCTGCTGCAAGTCGGTCTGCTGACGCTGGTGGTGCTGTTCCAGCCCGAGATACGGCGTGCGCTGGAGCGGATGGGCCAGACCGACCAGTGGGCCTATCGCTTCTTCAATAAAAACCGCTACAACGACACCAGCCTCAAGGGCGCGTGGCGCAGCGCCATCATCGCCATCTGCGATGCGGCAGAGCGCTTTTCGGAGACCAAGACCGGCGCGCTCATCGTGCTGGAACGGAACACCAACCTTTCTGAGATCGTCCGCACCGGCACGCCCGTGAACAGCGCAGTCAACCTCGAGGTGCTGGGTACCATCTTCTACGAGGGTACCCCCCTCCACGACGGCGCAGCCATCATCGAGGATGGCCGCATCAAGGCCGCAGGCTGTGTGCTGCCCCTTTCCAACAACCTGGACCTGGGCAAAGACATGGGTACCCGCCACCGCGCCTGCCTCGGCATCGCCGAGAACTCCGACGCCATCGCCATCGTGGTCAGCGAGGAGACAGGCATCATCTCGATGGCGAAAAACGGTGTGCTCATGCGCCACTTTGACCGTCAGACTCTTTACACCCGGCTGGTGGATGAGATGATACCCAAGGAGACCGCCAGCGAGAAGAGCGCTGCCGAGGGCTGGAAGGCCCGGGGAAAGCGCCTGCTGAACTGGGTGAACAACAAGGAGGAGGATGAGCAGCAATGAGCACTGAGCAGAACAAGGGCAAGCCTGCCGTACCCCCCAAGCGCAACCTGCTGAACGACCGCCGCATCCGGCTCCTGCTTTCTTTGCTGGGTGCAGTCATCGCGTGGATGGCTGTTACCATCGTCGTGCAGCCCGGCACCACCACCACCATCTATAATGTTCCGGTGGACTTTACCTATGATTCGGCTGCCTACACCTCCCGGGGCCTGAGCATCGTCAATGCGGAGGAAAAAACGGTCAACCTGAAGCTTTCCGGCGACGGCTACACCATCGGCAGCCTGTCGGCCAACGACTTTGTCGTCTACCCCGACTGGTCCAGCGTCCGCGACAGCGGCGAAAAGAGCCTGCGCCTTCAGGTGCGGAGCCAGAGCACCCTGCTCACCGGTGTGTCCGTCTCCATCGACGGCGACAACACCGTGGACGTGGTGTTCGATGTGGTGGAAGAAAAGACCCTGCCCATCCAGGTGACGACGAATTACCTGAAGATAGCAGACGGCTATATCCTCTACGGCACCGACATCTCGAAGGAGACGGTGACTCTCTCCGGACCCAGCACCGAGCTGAGCAAGGTGGAGACCTGCACCGCCGAGGTGACCTACAACGGCGAGCTGACCAGTCCCGTCACTCTGGACACCGGCCTGCGTTTTTACACCCGCAGCGGCGGAGAGGTGAAATTTGAGTATACTACTCTGGAAACGGACAGCGTCGAGGTCACGCTGCAGGTGTATAAGCTGGCCACCCTGCCGGTGGAAGTCAGCTTTATCAACGCGCCCCGCGACTTTGACCCCTCGGTGCTGGTCTACTCCCTGAGCAAGAAGACCCTCAATGTGGCCGGCCCGGAGTCCCAGATCGACCGTCTGTCCACCCTGTCGGTGGGTACCATCGACCTTTCCACCTTTGCACTGGATAAGGTGTACGAAATGCCCATCGAACTGCCCAGCGGCATCCGTCTGCTGGACAACATCTCCAGCATCACGGTCAGCTTCGACAGCTCCCGTCTGGAAACCAAGACCATGAACCTGCCCGCCAGCTGTGTGCAGGTCATCAACCTGCCCTCCACCTACACCCTGACCGTGGAGACGGAGCGGCTGATGAACGTCACCCTCTGCGGCCCGGCCGGTTCGCTGGAAGCACTGAATCCGGAACAGGTGGTCATTGAGATCGACGCCGACGACTTCTATGTCGCCATCGGCCAGCAGAACATCGCCTGCCGCCTCTATGTGCCGGCCAACGACAAAATTTTTGCGCTGGGCAGCTATGTGGTGCAGTGCAAGATAGAAAGTAACTGAGTATATGATCCTGATCCATGATATTCGCCTGCCCCTCTCTGCCGGGGAGCCGCAGGCCTACGAAAAAGCCCTCCGCCTCGCCCGCATCCCCCGGGGAAAGGTGAGCCATCTGGGCATCGCCCGGCTCTCGGTGGACGCCCGCCACGGCCAGCCCAAGCTGGTGTACACCGTGGCTGTGACCCTGAAAGAGGAGGGGGAAGAGGCCGCCTGTGCGGGTGCTTCCCGCAGCGTCACCGTCCGGGGCAAGACCGATCTCTCGGTGCAGAACGGCACTCTGCCGCTGACGCACCGGCCTGTGGTCTGCGGCCTCGGCCCGGCGGGCCTCTTTGCGGCGCTGCTGCTGGCCCGTCAGGGCTACCGGCCCATCGTGCTGGAACGCGGCCCGGCGCTGGACGAGCGCGTCAAGGCCGTGGAGCATTTCTCCGCCACCGGTGAGCTGGACGAGAACGCCAACATCCAGTTCGGCGAGGGCGGCGCCGGAACCTTCTCGGACGGTAAGCTCACCACCCGCATCGGCGACGAGCTCTGCGGCTTCGTGACCGAAGTGTTCCTCGAGCACGGCGCGCCGAAGGAGATCGCCTGGCAGCAGAAGCCCCATGTCGGCACCGACCTGCTGCGGGGCGTCATCACTTCGATCCGAAAAGAGATCGAGTCGCTGGGCGGCGAAGTCCACTTCAACACTGCCCTCACCGGCTTCGAGCGGCGGGATGGCCAGCTCGTCGGCATCCAGACCACGGACGGTGCGTTCCCCTGTGAGGCGCTGGTGTTCGCGGTGGGCCACTCGGCCCGCGACACCTTCGGGATGCTGATGGACAGCGGCCTCGTGCTGGAGTGCAAGCCCTTCAGCGTCGGCTTCCGGGCAGAGCATCTCCAATCGGAGATCGAAAAGAGCCTCTACCACGAGGCGGCGGGCCATCCGGCCCTGCCGCGGGGCGAATATCAGCTTTCGCAGCACGTTGAAAAACGGTGCGTTTATACGTTCTGTATGTGTCCGGGCGGCCAGGTGGTGGCTTCGGCCAGCGAAAAGGGCCGCGTCGTGACCAACGGCATGAGCTACCACGCCCGCAGCGGCAGGAATGCCAACGCGGCCGTGGTGGTCAGCGTGGGCGGTGAAGACTTCGGCAACGACCCCCGGAAGGCCATTGCCTTCCAGCGGGAGCTGGAAGCCCGGGCCTATGCGGCAGGCCGTCCCGGCGGAGAGTATGCTGCCCCGGCGGAGAACATCCAGAGCTTTTTGGAGGGCAGGGGCCGGCTGAACATTGGCCGCGTCCAGCCCACCTATGACCGGGGCGTCGTCGCTGCGGACCTCGGCGCACTGCTGCCGACCGAACTGGCCGACACTCTGCGGGCCGGTCTGCGGGCTTACGAGCGGAAAATTGCGGGTTACACCGCCCCCGAGGCCATTCTGACCGGCCTCGAGACCCGTACCAGCAGCCCGGTGCGGCTGAAACGGGAAGAAAATTTTGAATGCGCCCAGCTGGCAGGATTGTATCCCTGCGGCGAGGGTGCCGGATATGCGGGCGGCATCATGAGTGCCGCCGTCGATGGCCTGCGGGTGGCCCGCGCCATCATCAGCCGGTACAGCCCGGCAGAAGGGTGAGAAGTTGAATGACTGATCGTGAAAACGATTTTGACCGCACGGCGAAGGACAGCGAAGGCCGTAAGGTGCAGCAGGAGCTGGAACGCCAGCTCCGTGAGCTGGGTGACACCATGTCCGACTCCTTCCGACACGGCTTTGAGGGCCGGGGCGAGGAGATCGGCGACCGTGTGTGGGATGTGGGCCGCGCCGCGGTGAACGCCGCCGGTTATGGCATCTCGGAGGCAGGCCGGGCCTTTCAGGCCGGAAAACAGGAGTACCAGAAGCGGGCCGAGGAGGCCAGAAGCAGTGCCGGCGCCAGCGGGATGACCGACTGGGCGCGCAATTTCTTTGCAAAGAAGCCGAAACCGACGGCCATCGAGAATATCCGCACCAGCGCGAAAAAGCGCCACGGCGCAGGCGTCGCCATGCTGGCGACCGGCATCACCTTCGCCGTCCTCTTCGGCATCACGGCCATCGCCTGCTTCGGCACGGCGGGGGCGTTTGCCTCCGACAGTGTGGCCGCTCTGCATCCGGAAACAGTGGTTGAAGTTGCAGACAATGCCCTCAGCGCCATCGGTGATTTTGCTATGAGCGCTACCCGGGCCACGGGGTGGTTCTCTGCCGCTGTGACCGCTGTGTTCGGCTGGCTGACCGCAGCGGGCGCGTCCCGTATGAAGGCCGCCAAGACTCTGGAGCTCTACGCCGATACCGCCGAGGGCTTCGACTGGCACAAGGGCCTGTCCCTCTCCATGCTGGCCGACCTGACGCATAAAAAGAAGACCAAGGCTCTCAAGATGCTGCGGAAATTCATCCACAAGGGCTGGCTCAGTGCCTGGCTGGACGAGAAAAACGACAAGCTCTACCTGACGGCAGAGGACTACCGCGCTGCACAGGAAAATCAGCCCCAGCCCGAACCGGAAAAAGCGCCGGAACAGGCCGGAGAAGTCCCCCTGAACCTCGAGACGACCCGCCGCTTTGCGCAGGTGCTCGAGAAGGAGCAGGAGCTCATGGAGGATGAGCGGGCTGTGGAGGAGCTGCAGCATATGCAGAAGACCACCGAGTCCATCTGTGCCTGGCTGGAAGCCCACCCCGAGAGCCTGCCCAAGGCCCGCCGCTTTGCGGAATACTATATCCCCACCACCCTCAAGCTCCTGCACACCTACAACGACGTGCAGAGCCAGCAGGGCGAGAACGCGGAGGCCATCCGCCGGGATATTGCGGGCATCCTGCACACCCTGAATCAGGCTTATGATAACCTCTACGATAAGCTTTTGTCGGATGTGGCACTGGACGTTTCCAGCGAGATCGCTGCGCTGCAGGGGATGCTGGCGAACGATGGTCTGGCCGGGGAGGGATTGCGATGACCTACCGGGCCTGGAATATCAAGACCGTTGACCGCGCCGCCCTGAAAGAGCTGACAGCGGCCATCGCCCAGCAGAACACCGAAGAGCTGGAATACCAGAACATGGACGAAGAGTGGAGCGAGGAAAAGTACCGCTCTGTCCTCGCGGCCCAGCAGAAAGAAGCCGGCCTGCTGGCCGGCATCCTCGCTGCCCGGGGCATCACCGACCCCGCCGAGGCGCTGACCCTTCTGGCGGGCGAAGAAGAGCTGAGCGACCCCATGCTCCTGACCGATATGGACAAAGCCTGTGAGCGCATCCTGCGGGCCATCGACGAGGGGGAGACCATCGTCGTCTTCGGCGACTACGACGTGGACGGTGTGACCGCCACGGCCCTGCTCTATCAGCACCTGAAAGGGATGGGCGCCGCCGTCAAGTGTATGCTGCCCAGCCGGGAGGGCGACGGCTACGGCCTCTCGAAGAACGCGATCCAGTCGATTTACGATAAGGGCTGCCGTCTCATCGTCACGGTGGACAACGGCATCTCTGCCGTAGAGGAAGCCGCATTCGCGGCCAGCCTCGGCATCGACCTCATCATCACAGACCACCATCTGCCCCACGACACCCTGCCCCAGGCAGCGGCCATCGTGGACCCCCGCCGTGCCGACGACCACAGCCCCTTCAAGGGCCTGTGCGGCGCGGGCGTGGCCTTCAAGCTCTGCGCCGCGCTGGATGGCTGCCCGCCGGAAGAGATGCTGGAATACTGCGGCGACCTCGCCGCTGTTGGCACCGTGGCCGACGTCATGCCCCTGACAGGGGAGAACCGCACCATCGTCAAAGCAGGTCTGCGCCAGCTGCAAAATACGGACAGACCCGGCTTCTGCGCCCTTTTGGAAGAAGTGGGCCTTGCAGGCAAGCCGGTGACGGCAGAGAACATCAGCTACGCCATCGCGCCCCGCATCAATGCGGCGGGCCGGATGGACAGCGCTGTCACCGCTTTGCAGCTGGTGCTCTGTGAGGACGAAGAACGGGCGGTCGAACTGGCGCATAAGCTGAGCGACATCAACATCCGGCGGCAGGAGACGGAGATGGAGATCGTCAAAGCCGCGCAGGAGCTGCTGGACGCTGAGCCGGAACGCCTCGAAGACCGGGTCATCCTGCTCTGGGGCAGAGACTGGCACCCCGGCGTCATCGGCATCGTGGCCTCCCGCCTTGTGGAAAAGACCGGACGCCCGGTCATCGTGGTGTCGGTGGATGAGCACGGCGAGGGCAAGGGCAGCGGCCGCAGCGTGCAGGGCTTCAATCTGCACGAGTGCATCGCCTCCTGCGCCGACATCCTGCTCCGCTTCGGCGGCCACGCCATGGCAGCGGGCCTCTCGGTGCGGGAAGAGGATCTGCAGACGCTCCGCCAGCGGCTCAACGACTGGGCGGCCCGGGAGTGTCCCGTGCTGCGCACCCCGCCGCTGGAATGTGATCTGTCCGTCCACCTCGACCGCCTGACGGTGGAGAGCGTCCGCCGCCTCGACCAGCTGGCACCCTACGGTGCCGACAACCCCAGCCCGGTCTTTGTGCTGGAAAGGGCTGTCGTGGAGGGCGTCTACGCCGTCTCGGAGGGCAAGCACTGCCGCCTGCGTCTGCGGCAGGGCAATTCCAGCATCTACGCCGTCTGGTTCGGGATGCACCCGGAACAGGTGCCTTACTCGACGGGCGACGTCGTGGACGCAGCCATCAGCCTTTCGGTCTACGATTCGCCCCGGGGCGCACAGCTGTCGGGCCGCATCATCGAGCTGCACCCGGCGGGCCTCGGCAACACAGCTGCAGAGCAGGCCGCGCTGGTGCAGGCGCTGCGCCGGGGTACGCCCCTGACGCCGGAGCAGAAGGAGAGCATCGCCCCGGAGCGCAGCCATATCATCACCGTTTATCGGGAGCTGCAGGCGCGGCGCTGGCACGCCGAAGACCTGCAGCCCCTGTTTGCAAAACTCGGCGAGGAGAACACCGGCCGGACGCTGGTGGCCGTCGCCGCGCTGGAACAGGTCGGCCTCATCACAGCGGCTGACCGGGGCGGGGCAAAGTTCTGGGAACTCGTGCCTGCCACCGGAAAAAAGAACCTTGCCGATGCGCCCATCCTGAAATGTCTGGAGGAACGATAAAGATGCCTGAGGGAAAGAAACCTGTCGCCCCCTCGCCTGCAGCACCGGCTGCGGCGAAAGAGGACAGCTACTCTGCAAAGACCCATCTCCACCAGCCCGTGCCGGTGACGGAGATGGCTACCGTGGCCGCAACGGCCCTGCCGGCCAACGCCCCTGAGGGGACTCTTCCCTCGGAGGTGCGGCCCGAGATCGTGACCTGGGAGAAGCTGGTGGAGGCCATCAAAGCCAGCGGCAAAGCCTACAATATGGCCATGATAGAAAAGGCTTACAATCTGGCCAACGACGCCCACAAGGGGGTCTGCCGCCGCAGCGGTGAGCCCTATATCTGCCACCCGCTGGCCGTGGCCCGCCTCGTGCTGGACCTCGGCATGGACAGCGAGAGCATCGCCGCCGCCCTGCTCCACGACGTGGTGGAGGACACCCCCACCACGCTGACCGACCTGACCGCCGCTTTCGGCGAAGAGGTGGCTGCGCTGGTGGACGGCGTCACCAAGCTGACCAAGATCCAATTTTCCAATATCGAAGAGCTGCAGGCTGAGAACCTGCGCAAGATGCTGCTGGCCATGAGCCGTGACGTCCGCGTCATGATCATCAAGCTCTGTGACCGCCTGCACAATATGCGCACCGGCGACGCATGGCCGGAGCAGAAGCGCCGCGACAAGGCCCGGGAGACCATGGAGGTCTACGCTCCCATCGCCAACCGTCTGGGCATCCTGAACGTCAAGGAGGAGCTGGAAGACCGCAGCCTCCACTACCTCGACCCCGTGGGCTACGAGGAGATCAACAAGATGCTCAGCGAGCGCGCGGGCGACGAGTTTCTGGCCAGCGTGTCGGGCGTTATCAAGAGCCGCCTCGAGGAGAGCGGCATCGAGGGCGCGACCATCAAGCGGAGAGTCAAGAGCATCTACGGCATCTACCGCAAGACCATCATGCAGAACAAGTCCTTCGACGAGATCTATGATATCTATGCGGTGCGCGTCATTCTGGATACGCTGGCCGAGTGCTACAGCACGCTGGGTCTCATCCACGATATGTACCACCCGCTGCCCAACCGCTTCAAGGACTATATCTCCACCCCCAAGCCCAACGGCTACCAGAGCCTCCACACCACCGTCATCGGCCACGAGGGCATCCCCTTTGAGGTGCAGATACGCACCCGCACCATGGACGAGCAGGCCGAGTACGGCGTTGCCGCCCACTGGAAGTATAAGGAGGGCCTCGAGGGCCACGATAAGCTGGACGAGCGTCTGGCCTGGGTCAGCCAGCTGCTGGAAAACCAGCGCGTCAGCGAGGATTCCGGCAACCTGCTCCACGATTTGAAGAGCGACCTGCTGCCGGAGGAGGTCTTTGCCTTTACCCCGAAGGGCGACGTCATCAACCTGCCTGCGGGTGCAAACTGCATCGACTTTGCCTACGCCATCCACTCTGCCGTCGGCAACCGGATGGTGGGCTGTAAGGTCAACAACCGCATCGTCCCCATCGACCACGTCGTGGCGACGGGCGAGATCATTGAAGTCATCCTCGGCCCGGCGGACAAGGGCCCCAGCCGCGACTGGCTCAAGATCGTGCGCACCAGCGAGGCCAAGA
>ERZ1673737.4088-NODE-4088-length-10539-cov-4.143647_pt1 | contig 10539 bp, 6 predicted proteins | sample MGYA00580211_ERZ1673737 | MGnify/ENA primary metagenome ERZ1673737 (study PRJEB41218, sample SAMN15661789) | gut metagenome | host: Homo sapiens | place: Canada: London | collected 2015-08-20/2019-03-30 | study: EMG produced TPA metagenomics assembly of... | reverse complement strand
GCGAGACAGGATACGAGGTCGGTCAGTGTCTTCAACACTACTGCCAGAAGGACTCGCTGCTCGAGAGGTCGAACGAGATGCGGAGGGTCGGGGGAGAACCTGGTCGGAGGTATTGTTGAACTTGTTGATCAAATCTTTGAACGAAGCCTGGCGGGATCTGGGACCTGGTCGTGAAGCTATGTCGGATGGGCCTAAGCTTGAGGAGTCTGATGCTGAACGGTATGTTTGTCGCCGGGCACGCGATGACTCCAGAACATTTGTTGGCAGTGGTGACACTTTGTCACCCATTTGTGGATAGTCGGCCGCAGCCACGCCTGTTGTCACATCGCTGAACCCTTCGCTAACATTGGACGTTGACAAGGCCCCACGGCGGTAATAGTCGGCAGGGTCTGGAGACTGCCCTCTATGCGACTCGGTCAAATGATTGGAAGAATGGGGGTCACTGAAAGCCGGAGAATACGTGGTCGAAGGTGCTGGGTTGAAAGGTACGGTCGGCGAGTCTAAAGAGTGGCCAAAGGATTGTCGCCCAAACGGGAGCGGCTCACGATCCCGAACACCAAAAGCCTGTTCGTCACCGCCAGACATTTTGCATGCTTCAGGCCGATCGACGTGGACTGGCACCTTAGGGAGCTGATGCGTTGTTCCGGAATGTTCGCCCAACGAGGATGTCGCAGGTGAGTCGGTTCAGGCTACAAAGCAATCTTCTCGGGTGGCGCACACCCATTCAGCATTCATATTTGAGACACACGCAAACCTCACACCGAGGGGAGTTCCCCTTCGAATCCAAATCAAAATGTGGGGAGATTCGGATCGGAGATTTTTGGGTAGTGTCAGGAAGAAGATCGGCTTGAGGCCGACGCCAGAAGAAGCCAGGAAGCAGACGAATGGGAAGATCGTAGGCGAAGGCGGGACTGACGTTTGTTCGTCTCCAACGGGCGCTGATAGGCGATCTGGGGAGGGGGACAGGAATCCTGGTGGGCCGGTTTATTAGCTCTCCGGTCCAAGCCGTGCCTAAGTACAGAGTAAGGAGGGGGGGGTCACTTACTAGCGACTGTCGATCCCTGAGGTGGCGAAAGAGAGGTTGGGAAGAAAGAAGGAAAGAGGTAAAAAGACAGAAGAAAGAGAAGAGGAGAGAGGAAGTGAGGCGAGAGGAGCCTAGAATGGTTCACGATCAAAAAAAAAAAGGCGAAACAATCCCAAGTCCGAGGTTTAATGGTTTAATTAGAAGGAGAGGTTCCGCATAACTTACATATTATATATTACATCATAAATCATAAATAACTATTAACTTACATTAACTTACTACTATATGTTCAGCCACATGGAAAGTATTCAGGAACAAGTAACTTCGCGTCTTCCCCTGAGTGGAGCTGAAGGCCTTTTCTAGACTGCCCGTTCCATGGTTCATTGCATTGTTTAATTAGAGCCTCTGATTGGTCATTCCCAGCCTTACGCGGTTTCACGTGAACATATCGAACATCTACCTAGGTATACTTGTGTTTGGATTCAACACCAGGTCAACAGGTCAAGGTTAGGACCTAAGTTGGGTTCCATTCCTTTACCCAATCCCTTCCGCGTGACGCGTTACCCATTGACGCGCAGTGCACTCATAATGGGCAAAAAAAGAAAGAGACCCATCAAGGATCGGGGTCCGCCTTCGTCTCACCCGAGTATCACCAGCTCTCCCCGCCGTTTCAGGAACCCGACCACATCCACTGGGAAAACAAGCCATCCCGTTATCTCCCTGTACTACCCACAGGTAGTGACCCTGCGAGAGTACCTCCTAGAGCAACTCCCAGTGACCTCCAAGTCGCGTCGGCGGCGCATCCTAGCAGGTTCGCGAGCCGACGACCCAGCATCCCAAACATCCCAAACACTGGCGCATCTGCTGGACTCCACTCTAGTGGGTGTGCTGAAGGAGTCCTCACCGACTCTCAACTCCGAACGCCAAAAGGAATATCTGTCTTTTACCCAGTCTCAGTCACGGTCTATTCTCGTGAGCACAGATACTGGTCCGGCCTGTCCGCAATCCGAGGTGCGTCCGTGGCTGCTGAGTAATCTTACAGACCTGACCACTGACCCTTGCTGCAGGTGGTTGATTTCGTTATTTGGAAACTGTTCAACCGGAATGGCTCTTATTCAAAGCCCCAGCATTTGCTGGCACATGGATTCCAACGCCCAGCTATGGGGTTAAATGCCCTTGAAACGAGCATTCCGGGCATTGTGTCTCAATTTCCCAACCAGAATGTCCGTACTCTCAAGGATGGTGCATGGGCAGAGGTCTTGGACCTGCTTGGTAGTAATGGAGACGAGATCATGATGCAATTGTTATTCGATTGCGGGGTTTTTGCGGCTATCAATGCTCGAAAAGGCATTTACTACCAACTAAGTGGTAGGTTTCGTCGATTTAGTGGCATAAAATATTTTGCTTATGATTTTCCATACCAATAGGGTCACCGCTGTCAATACTTGAGCCGCTGAATGATGGCACAAGCCCCAACGAGCTCGCCAAGACAAAGACAAAAGGACCACCTGTCAGTGCCCGGGACCTCCCCAAGGAGAATGGCGACCGCAAACGGGACTCTGACAAGTCTGTTCGGGGTCCGAACAGTATCATCTTTCTGCGCCGGCGTATCCTCTACGGACGAGCCGAGTCCAATGTGAGAACACCATCTGGGTTAGGAAAGACACGTATGTCCATCGCCGTTTGAAGGTTGCATCCAGACCTGAATTGACTTTTTATTATAGATGTCCTTAACCGCTTCTCCTCGCTTGACTCAGCAGCGCAGACTGTGCATGTGCTGAAATATGTCTTTCCCCGGCAATTCGGCCTGCTGAACGCGTTTACGGTTGACCCAGATGGCCGCAGCAACACAGATGACCTCAAGAGTTTCATGTTCCGAGAGAATGAAATATCTTCTCTGCAGGAACAGAGACCTCGGCGGGGCCCCCAAAATGGGTGCGCAGCATCAGATGAAGGCATTGAACAAATGAAAGTCCCTAAAAGGCTCCGTGGGAGTGCCATTGAGCTTACCCGGAAACTGCGGGCTCGCAATGCACGGTGCTCCTACGTGGAGCTGCTGCGATACTATTGTCCAACTGATGTGAGACATTCCTATCACTTGCGGGTAGTGAGTAACTGACATCTTGCAGCAAACGGGTCCGCAGAGGCTCGGCGCCTTCGCCTCGGATATCAAGTCGGACACCAATAAAACCGAGCCTAATTCATCTATTCCATCAAATTTTGTAACGCAGGTACCACTTGGCCAGCTATCGTCAAGTACAACTTCGGCGCCGACACCGTCCTATGCCACGACGTCCAACCACACAGCAGGCGACTGCAGTGGAATTGAGACTGAAGAAAACCCCGCCATTCAGAAAGCCCGAAGCAGTCTGACTGATTATGCCACTCCGACATCTTCGGTTTCCGCATTCTGTCGGTCGGTGCTCCAGAAATTGATACCCCGTCAATTCTTTGGAGTTGGTCCCGATGGCATTCACAACCTACGACTGGTGCTTCAAAACGTCGACCGATTTATAAAGTTGCGCCGATTCGAGAGTCTCAGTCTGCACAAAGTGTGCAATGGCATCAAGGTTAGTTGCCCTGTGCGTTTGAGACAGACTCCATACTGATCGACACTCTAGATCACAAGCATTGCTTGGCTGGAGCCACCCCAGACCCAGACTCCAGCATCTGAGACAAGATCGAAGATCTCTTTGTCCGATTTGCGCAAGCGCATGGAGTTACTTCATGAACTTATTTTTTGGATTTTTGACTCAATTCTAATCCCTCTGGTTCGCTCTCACTTCTATGTCACCGAGTCCCAAACACACAAAAACCGCCTCTTCTATTTTCGCCATGATGTGTGGCAGCAATTGATCGAGCAACCTCTCGGAGATTTAAAGGCTACTATGTTTGAAGAGCTTGAAGCAAACCGGGCCCAGCGTGTGCTGGCACGGCGACCACTTGGCTTTGGTGCTCTCCGTTTGCTCCCGAAGTCCACAGGTCTCCGGCCCATCTTGAATCTTCGCAGGCGAGTCATTAAAGAGTCATTTTGGGGCGGAAAGCGGCGCACGTTCCTTGCTCCCAGTATCAATTCAAGTATCACTCCGATTTACAACATGTTGAATTATGAGCGACAGCAAGCGCCCGCCAAACTGGGATCGTCCATGGCGTCTGTGGCAGAGATGCACCATCGGTTGAAAATATTCAAAGAGCAATTGACCGATCAATTGCCTTCAGAATTCAAGGGTCGGAAATCCAACATTCCACCCCTGTACTTCGTTAAGCTTGACATCCAAGCTTGCTTTGATACTATCCCCCAAAAGAAGTTACTCAGTCTGATAGCAGAGCTGGTCTCTGAAGAGGGCTATCATATCTCCAAACATGTGGAATTTCAGCCTCCTGCTCAACAAGGGAAGCCCGCGCGAAAATACATAGGTCGTGCTGCCCCTATGATGAGACCACAACACTTACCGGACTATATCAGCAATGAACCCGCAGGCCGAAAGGCCAACACTGTATTTGTCGACACGATAGCTCAGAAAGACTACAACACCGGAGATCTTCTGGGCCTCCTTGATGAGCACGTGCGATACAACCTCGTCAAGTTGGGCCAGAAGTACTTCCGCCAGCGCAACGGCATCCCCCAAGGCTCTGTCCTTTCCAGCATCCTCTGCAATTTCTTCTACGCTGAGCTCGAGCGGGAGGTATTGGGTTTCATCAAACCCGAGAACGCCCTGCTCATGCGACTAGTGGACGACTTCCTACTCATCACCCTCGATGCAAATATAGCAACACAGTTCCTGGAAGTAATGATCCGCGGCCAACCCACCTACGGTGTCCGAGTCAACCCAGCCAAAAGCATGGCAAACTTCAGCGCAGCAGTCGATGGCATCCTGCTACCCAGACTTGAAGGATCGCCTCTATTCCCATACCTGGGTAAGCTCATCGACACGCACACACTAGAAATCCACCGCGATCAAGACCGCATCCTTGAAGGCGGCGAATCAGCCGCTGTCACTCTCTCCAACACCCTCACCGTCGAATCCAGCCGCCTCCCAGGTCGCACCTTCCAGCGCAAAATGCTCTCCTCCTTCCGCTTGCAATTGCACCCTATGTACATTGACGACGGACACAATTCCCGCGCAGTCGTACTGGCAAACCTGTACTCGAGCTTCGTAACATGCGCCATGAAAATGTACCGCTACATGAAATCGCTCCGCGGCCGCGCACAGCCAGGATCCCTCGCTGTCAGTCAAACTATCCAAGCCCTCATATTGCAGACACAGGGCATGATTCAGGCCCGGCGTGCTGGTAATTCCGGGTCTTCATTTTCGTGTTTCGTGCAACAATCGCATGTTATCTACCTGGCAGCAGCAGCTTTTCGGTTTGTTTTGAAGCGCAAACAAACGCGCTATCGGGAGGTATTGGGATGGTTGGATGATAAGATCAAACAGGCTCGACCTACATCTGACTCTCAGGCATTGAGGATGATGCAGGTTGTGAAAAAGAGTAATGAGAAGTTTGAGGAATGGCGGTTTTAAGTAAGAATTAACTTATCTACAACAGCTATCGTCCAATGAGATCTATGTAAATGTACCATATCTACTTACACCGCGGATCAAATAACATTGGATGAAGACCCGACTGGAGAGAGATTGTGGTTCAGGGGTTCGAACGATATGTAGAAATCATAATTGATACAAGCTGATATATGATTTACATATAGAAGGCTGTGTCTGCTCATCCCTTCCCGTGTCAGAAATGCGTTAATACCTGCGAGGTACAAGGTTGAGGGTCCAAATCTCCGTAGTGGGACGAGTATTTCCGAGGTAACCCCCTGTTCTCGGCCAGACCGAGTGCGGCACCGTGCCTGAGGCTGCTCCGCGTGCATCGCGGATTCTCTTCACTTTCTCTCTTCGTCCCTCATTTGAACTTCTTCATTTCTGTCTGCTTTTTCACATTCATTTCGCCTTTCTTTTCGTTTTCTTTTTCACCTCTCGTGGTGCTACTCATACCCCCGTGTCGGCCTCTCCTGATCCCTCGTTACAACACCTAATCTGGCTTTAATCGGGCTGCGGCTGAGCCTGCAATTCGTTTCTCGTTGACTGTGTTATTGTTCTTTGTCTTTGTTTTCTGGTCACCGATCGATCGTGCCCCAGTCCGAACCTCCAAATCCCGATCCTCGTGTCCGATTTCGATCCCTTCCGGCCATCCCGTCGGTTCCCTCCTGTGTTTTCTTTTTTTGGCCAGGGCGATTCGTGGGGGATCAACACGTTTGAATAATTGCACGATACCATGACCACCGTTGGCCCGACGCCCAATTCTCCGCCCGAGCTCTCCGGGTCCAAATCCTCCAAATCCTCCTCGTTTCATTCGTCGTCCCACCTGGACGGGCCGGACAGTATCTTCACGGATATCTCGAACTTCGAAGAAATCGGCTTGGAGGATGATGCCGAGATATCCTACGTGGACCCAGCGGGATCCTATGGCCGCGCTGGGGCAATGGCACGGTCGCCCGCTGCTAGAATGAGCAAGAACCCCCCGGCCTCTACACGCGACCTGACCGCTACCCCGAAGCCTCGAAAGCGGAGTCCGTTACCTCCCATGCAGGTCAATGGAGCAACCAAGACTCCCCAATCTGCAGGCTCCCTTTCGGCAAGACCTGGCAAACGCAGAGATTCGAGCAACACACGCCATTCTCCAGGGTTGACCCCCTCTCAGCCTCGTCGATCGCGGTCAATCTCACCACTCCGACCGACGTCCAGCCGCTCCGCCTCAAGCACCAGCTTAGCTCTGTCTCCGCTGTCCGCGCGTGTACCTGTCCAGAAACAAACCTGGCAGCCGAATCGTAAGTCCCTGAAAGACCTGGAGGAGGAATACCATGACTCGGACGATGAACTGCCAGACGATGCAAGCCTGTGGAATATCCCTATCTCTCCACGCCCTCAGCAGGATCGCACCCTGTCAAGGCCCGCCAGTCCCAACGGCGGACGCAGTCCCGGCCGGCGCCCATTGCCCTTTTCGCATACCATATCCGAAACGCAAGTGCCACTCGCACCCGAGAATACGGCCAAGGCATCCCGCATGAAGCGAATACAACGATCGAGCTCCGCAGGTCCTGAGCGCGGTCAGATCTCGCCTCGCAATCCTCGCGCCTACTCGTACAACAGTTATATGTCGGATTTGTCCGAGGAAGCTAAGATTATTACGGAGGCTCTTGAGCTGCATGCGGATGATAGAGATCGTCAGCGTGAGGAGAATGTGCAAACTGGCGCCTCGCGGAAGTCTAGCGAAGACTCGCACCGAGCGTCTCGCGATGCTGTTGCGTTGCCGCCTCTGCAGAAGAGCAATATCATGATCGACCCGTTGCCGATTAGCAAGGAGAAAGAGAAGGTTCTCACGCGGACACGGCCTAGCTGGCTTCCGCCTAAGGATCAGAAGGAGGAAAAGAAGCATTTGAAGCAATATCAGCAGATGATGGCCCAGTCTCGAGAGACTGGTAAGTGTCTATAATGGCCCAACTCACTGTCAATCTTCTAACTCGCATTCCAGAGAAACGTAAAGCTGCCCGGGATGCCTCCGCGCAGTGCGAGAAAGACAGCACCCGAGTAACGCTGCAAAACATCTGGGATGAATACGTATACCCTAATTGGGACCGCGCTCTCCGCGAGCCTCGAATCCGGGAACTCTGGTGGCGCGGAATCCCACCTCGCAACAGAGGAGATATCTGGAAACGCGCCCTCGGCAACGAACTAGCATTAAACGAAGAGACTTTCACCAAAGCGCTCCAAAGAGCGAAGGATCTAGAATGCAAGAAAGACGCAGAAAGCGAGAACAACAAACGACTACTGGACTGCTTTGAAGCTATCAAGACAGACGCCCCGAAGGCCTTCTCAGATCTCAACCTTTTCCAAGAAGGTGGTCCATTACGGGATACCCTCGTCGACGTCCTTCAAGCATACTGCATGTACCGCAGCGACGTAGGCTATATCTACGGCCTACACACCATCGCCGCCCTCCTCGTCCTCCAATTCCCAACACCAGCATCCGCCTTTCTCGCCATGGCCAACGCTCTAAACAGGGCCCTCCCTGTCGCATTCCTCACCTGGGACCGGGGCGCCATGGCCCGCTCTTACACACTGGCAACAGATACCCTGCGCTACAAATTCCCCCGCCTCTTCGCCCACCTCACGGAAACCCTGCATCTCTCCAACGAAGAGATCTGGGAACCAATCTTCCGCTCACTCCTGACAAACGGTCTCGATCTCGAGCGCCTCTCCCGCGTCTGGGATTGCTGGGTCTTCGAGGGTGATCGCATCATGATTCGCTCGGCTGTTGCTGTTCTTGGCTGTCTACAGACTCAGCTATTCTCCTTCAACCAGCCAGATGACCAGTCTCGCATTGCCGTCCGTGATATTATCGGTTGGGGTCCTCGCTCACTCGGTGCTAATCAGAAACCAAAGGATCGCCATAGTGCTCCTGCAGCCTCTGGCTTTGGCGGTGGATCCATTGAGAATCCCGGTGTCGCTGATTATTGGGTCCTTTCCTCTGCTGGTGATGAGGATGGGTTTATGAATGCTGTGAGAGAAGCTGGGAAGGTCCGCAATTGATTTGCTCCTGGCTTCTTTTCCTGTCTGTCTGCGTTTTTAGCTGCGCCTTTTCCGGTTGAGCCTTCGTCTTCCTTCGACTTTTTTTTTTTTTTTTTGATATCCACTCGCTACCCCAGAGAGAAAGGAGCGCAATTCAACTATTACATTACGGCTTGACTAATTCAATGGAATCCCATTACTATTACTCTTCCGCCTATTGTCTATTGTCTATTTTTGTCTACTCCAGTCACCACCTCACCCCCTCGCTCGCTGACACCCGTTTCCTTCCTCTACTCTACATCTTATCCTGTATGGCATGACAGATACACCACTCATGCCAGTCGTTTCTTATTTCCTATTCTCTTTTTTTGTCTCTTGTCTGCTTGTTTCTTTTGCTGTTGAATTCTTCTCCATCTTGTATTTTTAGCCTTTTCGTGACTCATGCCCCTCTGATGCATTGCGTTTTTTTCGTCGGTATCTCTTCTAGTGATATTCAAGCAATCAAGGTCATTTTTCATTCTTGGGTTTGAGTTCGTTCTTTTGGTACTATACCAATCAGGAATAAGATTATTAGGGTTGTGGCTTACTTGACTTGTTGTCAGGTATATAGATTTTAGGATGTTGGCTGATGGATGGATTGATGGTGCTTCAACTGTGTAAGAATAAAGTATCTCAATTGTAATGTTCTTGTCATTATCATTTCTCTATTTCAGTTGGATGTTGACGAGAGCCTGCGTAACATTCCTTACAATATTGCGCGGATAGGGGCAGCTAAATGACCGGACAAAAGAGAAAGAAAGCAATACCCTCTAAGAATATGCACAACAAAAATATGCGAGAAAAATAACCCAGCCTCCACTCTATTTCATGATCAATCATTGCCACACATTACCACGAAACCCAAGCCACAGGCCCCTTGGGGAAAAGCCGCACAAGAGCCTTGCGCAGCTCATCCATGCAGAGAATACCCATCGCAAGGCCAAGCGGAATAAGCCAGAACTCAATAGGGACAGAAGCAGTGCTGAACAAATTCTGAAGACCAGGAACCTCCGTAACGAAAATAGCAATAACCAGGGAAATGAGAACAGCCAACGGCAACCAGGGATTGCGACGAGCAGGGCGAATAGGATCGGCCTGGAGCAAAGACATGCGCTTACTGCGAACGGATAGCACGTTGCCCCATTGCATGATAACCAATGCGACGAAGTAGCAACATTGGCCCACGCTCGTGAAGTGGTTCAACTGGTCCTGTGTATACCCGTGGAAACCATCTGTATAGTTTTCGAAGGAGAAGATGAGATCTGAGAATGGGATGCCGGCGTAGCGCCACATGTAAAAGAAGAACATGGCATGAGCGCTGAACGCTTCCATTACTCCGACGAAGAGGTACGATTGGCCATAAATGCGGAGGTTGATGAGGTGGTCCTTTTTTGGGCGGCGGGGAGGGAGGCTGAGAAGGTCGAATTCTTCTTTTTCCATGATTAGGGAGAGGGATAAAAATAGATCGGTGAAGACGCAGACTATTATCATTAAGAATGTGCTGAGGGGTGCTGGGCAGCCGAAGAAGACGTTCATAAGGACCGGCCAGATTTCGGACCAACTTCCTGCTGGGAGTAGGTAGGCGATGACCTTTTGCAGGTTCTGGAAGACTAGTCGGCCGAGGCGAATGGCTTCGATGATAGAATCAAATCGTTCGAGGAGAACTAGGTCTGCGGCCTCGATTGCCACGTCGCTGCCGGATCCGACTGCGATGCCGACATCTGCTGCGCGTAGAGCTGGGGCATCATTGACGCCGTCACCTGTGACTGCTACTATGTAGCCGCGGGCTTGGAGCTCGGTGACAATACGGAGCTTTTGCTCGGGGGTGGTGCGGGCGAACACGATTTCATCGTAGCCGCAGATCGTCTCCCAGTGCTCCGAAGTCAATGATGAAAGGCTAGGGCC
>ERZ1673737.4086-NODE-4086-length-10540-cov-3.917787_pt1 | contig 10540 bp, 10 predicted proteins | sample MGYA00580211_ERZ1673737 | MGnify/ENA primary metagenome ERZ1673737 (study PRJEB41218, sample SAMN15661789) | gut metagenome | host: Homo sapiens | place: Canada: London | collected 2015-08-20/2019-03-30 | study: EMG produced TPA metagenomics assembly of... | reverse complement strand
GATTGGATATTTGGTTTTTACTTTCAATCAATACTTCTCTTTTGCCTCTTACATCGTTCGGGTGCCTAAAATTTCGCAGGTTTGACAATTTAGAAAGATGGATTTGTAGGCCCTGGCAACCTTTGGTTCCTCTACTTATATTCTTTCAAAAACATGGTTTAAAGTCTAGAGATGTGTATCACTATACCATTAGGAATCCTCAAAGACACATACTGTCTATGAAGCATGGAAATAGCCAAGATTAAGCTTGTATTTCTCCGTTGAGGTAAGAATGTTTGTCACTTTCTCTGTTCTACACGTCAAATAAAAAATGTGACTCTAAGTCGGGCTTGAAACATATCTACAAGTATACCAGGGAACAAAGGACATGCTAACCAACTTTTTATTTACCTAGTGGTGAAGCTAAACAAGACAGAAACTTGAGTACTAGAGCCAGAATATAGACTAAAATGGGTCCATCTACACTTGATCCCTAATTGAAGATTCCACGCTCAACTACGCCCCTTTGAGAAGGAAGACCCCCACTGGTTGACCGTCATAAGCTGGTCTGCGATCACGGGCCAAACCAGATTGACTGCTGCCTTTTCCAAGTCAATCGAAAATGCCGCAGTTGCATCGGTTCTGATTCAAAAGTTAGCAATCTCGTTAGAAGACCTTCAGCTTTTAATATCGGAAATAGATTGAAACCCACATCAAAGTGACATGGAAGCCACTATTCAAAGAGAATGTTTTCTTAGTAAAGTGTCCAATCAAAAGGTCGGGTAGGTGAAGAATACTCACATTTCACGAGCAGCACGCGCAGTAGACTCCACACATGTATTGGTGGTTAAGCCTGCCAACACAATATGAGCAATGTCATGCTGCCGGAGTTGATACTCCAGGTCGGTGTTCGCAAAGGAACTGGCGTTATATGTATTAGTATTGTCCCCTATACAACAGAAGAACTCGAATAGGATTGGTCTTCCAATACTCACCTGCTGTTCCAGTGTCGAGAGACAACTACATCGCCATTGCTAGACTGAGGTTCCAGTCCTTTTAGAATCTGGCCACCAAACTCTTCGGAAAAGGCCGCATTCTGTTTGATTCGAAGCTGCGACGCATTCATGTGGTTCCAGCCTGCGTAAGTTCCATCCTTGGTGATTTGGTGAAGACCATAGAAGATAGGAACGTGGGCTTCTCTTGCGCCGGCAACCAGCTCCTTCATATGTTCGAGAGAGTTGGACGACTCTAAGCTAGCCTTGATGAGAGGATACAACTTTCCATCGGGGTGGAGGAAGTCATTGAGCGGATCAATGAGAACGACAGCAGTACGAGGGCTCATGGTTGCAAATGATTTGGAAAAAAAAAAAAAAAAAAAGTATGTTTGATGCAAAGTAAGTTAAACCACTGTACCTGGTCTGCACTCTGATATCCTATCCCTTAATGGTTGATTTATAAGAGCACCGGTGTTCGGTATTTGATCATTGAGAGTTACAGGAAATGATTATTCAACGAAAAGGAAGAAGACTCCGCAGATTACGTACGAGGTTGCGGAAAGGAAACGCCAGAGAAATGATCTTTGGGCGCTGTGATTTCCATTTGGGACTAGTGTGGCGAACGGGCGGAATCCTCGGGTAGCCGTGGACAACCCAGCTCACAATCATTCTACTTGGTGTATTGCTTTTCGAAATTTACTCCGAATACATATTTGGCAGTCACCGAGCGCCCGCTTGAAAGTAATTGGCCCACATTGGAGACTCTCAGGTTGTTTGCTAGCCGCCAGGTTGCGCCATCCCGCTTTACCCGGGAGCATCTCAAGGATGCGATGAATGCCGCCGACGCCGCAAGAAGGTATGGATATTGTTCCGTTCCTAGAGTGATACGCTTCCGCTCTGTATTAATGCTGACAACAGTAAGTGTGACCTTAACAAACCTGAATGTCTTCGGTACTGCAAAGCTAGTATCAAATGTAGCGGCCCGAAAGATTCACGGACGTTCATCAATCGGAACGCTGCAAATCTGACCCAACAGACTGATAAAAAAGCGCTAGTCTACGCATTACACAACCAACAGAGTGAATGCCAGAAAGCATGTGCGTGCTAGGGATATCACTTTACGACAGGTCCTGTTTGGATACTAACGGCCAAAATAACGGCTACAAAGGGGTTGGAAGTGGCAACTGAGAAAGCGGCGTATGAGACTATAAACCCTTGCCACTGAGCCACTGAAAGGTTCCGTCGTCAGCTGGTTGGAACAAACAGTTTATAAATACATCTACGAGTCACAATGCATATGGTGACCCCCAAGGCAGCGCAGAAAACACCGTTCATTATGGCAAAGGGCCTTGGCAGAGATGTGATCAGAGAGCAGCAGCAACAAGATGAATTCTGCAACTTGATCAGTAACGGATGTGTGATAACGCTTTAGGAAACTCTTTCTACAATTTAAGAGCCGAATACAGGTCATTCCATCATTTAGAGGTGTCGGCACATTGGAAGAAGCTAGAACCAGTAGAGCATGATCAGGCGGACGGGACACGAGTGTGCTTTAACTGGTAAGAAGCGCCTACATGCCCATTACGATACTAGTTAGGCTGCAACAGGTTAATAGAACTCTGATTGATTGATAGTATAAGTTCTATCGCGGAAAATGACGTTGTCAATCCTTGGGCGAATGAATGTGCTATGCGCTTTATTGACATATTAGTCCGCTTAGATTCAAAAGCATCGGACGCACCAGGGTAGTAAATAGACAACTATTGACAAAAAGCATCAGATGTCCTCTATTAGAAGATCTGAAACCCATACTATGATCTGTTTGTCGCTGACGGCATATATCCCAATTATGGCCCCACGAAGTTATGTTTAGGGTTTCTCTCGTTGCAAGCTCCTCCGTCTCTGCATCGCTAACAGTGATAGACCACTAGGACATGACTTCCAGCTCGGTTTAGTCAACACCAAATATACGCTTCCCCCCCTTGCCTAGCGCACTCACGCCCAGAGAAGTTCTCCGTTTGATAGTTCTGGCGCTGTTGACCATTCCCAGGACCCTGATCAAGCTTAGAATTTGACTTCTGGCCCCGTAGCAAGCGATTCGAAGTAAATAAATGTCGTTCTCTATCCTCTGGCCCCTGAAGAAGCGCTTGAAATTAAGATCAGGGCGCAGTTGCCGTTGCTGAGATCGACGTGTCCAGAGAGAGGTATATAAGTTAGGGCGCTCTCCAGCCGGTCGAAGGAGTGTCGCACTGTGGGCTCCCCAGTTAGGCTCTTCTTGGCGTATCACCTCTGGTAAAGGTAGCTTTTAGGGGTAATGAAATACAGAGTCATTGATATCTCCAATTGGCCGGATACAGTACATAAACTGCCTTTCTTCTGTTTCGCTTCGATTGCTGTTTCCAAAAAGTATACAGTCCTTTTAGGTGCCAGAAGAAGAGCGGGGAAAAGACGAGAATCTAGAACGAACGATCCCACATGCTGCCAGCCCGTATACGCAAACTAAACCCGCGGTATATGAGCTAGAAGATACCAACCCTGTAGCCGCAAAATACCTCTATTAGTTTGCATTCCAGGAGGGTGGGTGCTTATCTCGACTGATAATCCAGGAATTCTATACGACGATGAATCAGTATCAGAATGTGGGAGAGACAAGTCTGCATTTATTTCTCTTCTACCTTAAGATGAGAATTTTCTTTTTGTCTGCTCCATCGTTCCCCTATCTGATATGTTGCCACCAATTATGCGTATTGGTCTTTATTATGGCATTCAAACAAGTGGACTACGTAGATCCGAGGGGTTGATGGTAATCCAAAAAGCGGGCATTCCAAAACGGACGATGAGACGCGGCGTTCTAAATTTGCTTATCACATACCTGTTGATCTAAATATTGCCGCAGAAAGCTTAGTAGATAGTTTCTTGATCTGGATATCAAACTTTCCTTCCCGCTCTCGGACCTAGTGTGACGTTCTTGGTTACACAATCATTTAAATAATACAAGCCGGCCATTAAGTACGGTTACACAGGGGAAATCTAACCTGATTCCTATTTTTTTGATGTAATCAATCTGCATGTGTCAATATCTAGCAAAATAAATGCATCCAATGACATATTACTGCTTTTGCTAGCCTCGGTATAGGCGTTCACATGATTATGATAGACACGTATAAAGTAGACATAGACAGTATGCAATTCGGCATTACTGCTCTTCCTTTTTCTAGAACTTCCTAGCAGATATATAACCCATAACCAACACACCTCAAAATATCACCTTCAGCGAAATCCTGCCACTTCTTGTCCAAAGTGAACATGGCACCATTCATCTCTGCACTAGATGCCTCATCCTACCAAAGCCCTCATCAAAACGGGTCATACTCTCAGCTCCGCGAGAAAACAGTTCAAGCAATGATTGAAAGAGGAATCGACCGTCCTACATTGGCTGAGTATGGCATATCCTGGGGTGAAGATCAGGACCCATTTGGACACGTCATGGCTCAAACCTACCCACATATCGGCGGGAAGTCCTTCACTCGCCTCCTAGAGTCTTTCCAGGAGCAACTGAAAGACAGATTCCCCGATTTCATGGCGGGCCGTGGCATAAGTGTCATGTCGAATCGATTTAGCCAAGTAGGAAAGCGAATGGTCAAGTACCCTGACCTGGTAAGTTATGTTTCTATTCGCTCTCTTTGAAACCGCAGTTGAGCACGGACTAATAGGCGATCATGATCTAAGTAGCTTATCTCAGGGATTCGGATTGCAGAAGTTCAATCGGACAGGTTCTTCGCTATTTATTCGATCTGGTCTGTGTCCCAGAATACCCTGGTCTGCGAAATTAACTCCTGGACTATTTTCGTCAATCAGAAGACACAGAAAAAAGTCAATATAATCGAGGAAGGTGGAGAATACAGTGATCTACATGCTTCTTTGGTCAGGCGGGCTGCACAATCGCATCATACGCTGAAGATATGGGAGGAGAATCAGAAGGCCAGAAGCGAGACAGCAAAGCTTTGAATGCTTGGTCTTAAGGTTTGAGGATAGGAATCTGCTACACGCTTATTGGGACACTCTTTGGACTCGTTGAATGTGAATTTCATATATTTTTGCTTGGGATCCGTAAAAAGGCGTATGAAATTGTTCGTGCTGTAGGGAACATCACTGAATTATAAGCAGCCTTGAGGGTGCGTGGGCTCACCGGTGTGTCTCAATTGTATCTTCAATTTCGGAAGATATACAATTGATCAAGATGTAGCTTCTGCTGCTGTGTTTGCTTATGAAGCTGTTGGATCCAGAAAGTCCCAACCATCCGGCACGAGATCATCAATTATAAAGCCGAAGACCCACGAAGTCCGCCCCGTAAGACTGGAACACATTCCCAGCCGCCACGTTGCCAATGATAACCTCATTATCACCATTCTTCCAACCGTCAACTACGATCCCCAGTGTCGAGCTATCCCACCAACCTAATCCCGGCCCAAACAGCTCACTGTGACGACCAGTCAAAGGGACTTCGAGTCGGAGGGGGTCTCCACCGTTCAGAGTGATTGTCATGTTTCTTGTGTTCGACCCGAAGCCCCAACTAGTCGCTAGAGCAATGTCATTGTTGATGAAGTCAACTTCCAGATATTTCGACGTTGCGTTGGTGGTGCCGAGTGTAGATACAGTTGCGTGGACGCTGGCGCGAGCGGTCGATTTTCCGTCGATGTATCCAATCTTGGATCCGACTGGAAAACAGAAACCTGTACCACATTTTGCAAGGGCCGCGGAACCGCTCAGGGTAAATGAAGTACATGGGTAGTATGTGCTGGACGGAGATTCGATGCGAATGGAATCGATTGAGGTGGTGGACTGAATTGTAATCTCGTTCGATGATCCTGCCACAAGAGAAAGTAGTGAGGAGACGCTTTTGGCAGACTTGCCGACTGGAATGCTGATTGGTTTTGTATCTGAAGATGACTGTAATTGAAGGCTTCCAGTCGTAGCTGCTGGACTAGAAAACACGATAGAGACGGTATGATTGGCGCTAGTCGTGTTTGCGAAGATGGAATTGAATGTAATTTTGTTGCTATAGTTGCTGAAGTCAGTAAATAATACCAATATAACAGTGTCAAAGCCGCAAATTCAGCGTAGTGCAACTACTCACCCATTCCGAATTCCAAATTTCGAGCTTGGGTACACGCCCGCTGGTGTAGTATCCCGCAACTCCAGAAGCATCACACCGTGAGCCTCAACGGAGCTAGAATAGGATGTCTTCACATTGCTGACGGTCTTGCCCTTCCAGATATCCTTCGCAGTTCCTGCAGTCTGAAGGCCAACATCCGGAAGATTCAAGGTCAAATCCCGCGCTTCATTGGCCCAGTTAATCAACGCAACAACAGTTTTGCCTCCAGACAAGGGCCCACTCCACACCTCATATGCCTCTTCCGTCCAACGACGCCGAAGACTCGCACTATGGCCAAGAGAATCCTGGTTAAAGGCAATAACATCTTTGTTCGAGAGAACCGAAAGCGAGGCATCGCTGATCTGCGTCAACTCATCCTTCAACGCAGCCCCGATCACAAGCGGGCTTTTCAGAATAGCCCACATTGAGAAGTGGGTTTGCTCTTCAGGTGTTGTGAAGACGTTGTTTCCAACTTCCAGCATATCGAGGTCGGGCCATTGGCCACGTCCTGCGAAGGATGTCTGCGGTACTGCTTGGTTGAGTGTTCGGAAGATACTTCGCCATGCTGGAATGATGTCGTTGCCGATACGCCATGTATGGCCCAGGGATGGTGCCCAGAGAGCGGGAAAGTCGAGACCCCATTCGCAGATTTGGAAGAGGACTTTTCGGCTCTGGGCAGCCAGGGCTTTAGTCATGTTTGTATACCTGAGGCGCGGCGAAATGCTAGGCGCGTAGTTTGTGTTTGGGTATCCAGTGGTTTCGTCAGAATAGCAGTTGTCATCTACTCCACGGTCAGTCTATCGGACGTTGTTTGTAAGGTACTGGTCCTATACATTTCAGCGAGTCGACATTCCAGGACATGAAAGTTGCAGCATCCTGTTCCTCATGATCTGCACAGTGGCATTAGCGAGGCCCAGAGAACTTAAAATTCGTCCGGAACATGCATACCCAGACTGCCAGCCTGCTCAATCCCCGTTGTACAAGTTTTAATACCGGCATCCTCATAGACACCAAATAGCAAACCCAAGCCATGGATGTACTCTCCAAGAGCAGAAAATCCGCTTGGAAACAGCGTTTCATTCCAAGTTAAAGATCCATTTGCTAGGCGATTAGCAACCGTCCACCCGCAATCAGTTGTCACGTAGCGATAACCGAGTTTCTTCAAGCCTAGGTCAACCAAGGCTTTCGCGTTTGAGCGTACAATTTTCTCATTCGGGGAACACGAATAGTGATTGTAGGTATTCCATCTGCAGTGGTGTTAGTTTAGCTATCCCAAATACAATTAATCCAGCTAGGTTCTGACCCCATTGGAGGTGTATCTGCTACTCCATCATCAAGTCGGGGCTTCAATATGGCGGCATTGATACCGAAAGGCAGCAAGGCCAGTGATAGTATGTTGAGCAACATTGTTCTATTCAGCCTTGTCTCTCTACAGTATCAAATGGAGGGGCATTGTTTTATATCGTGCGTCATTTATTTCGGGCTTACCTTCATTTGCGGGGTTCATATTGTTTTACACGCGGAGTTGTCACCGGAGAATTACCCTAACCGGAAGCCAGGAGTTCCAACGACCGTAGATCTTCCGCCGAAGAAAACGTTGATTCGCTGGGATACAGTGTGACGGAAAAATGGGTTAAGTCTCAAGATTGAATCATTGTGTATGTATAGGTACCTGGTTTTAGTTACATTTCGGCCCCGTCTGAACAAACTGCACAATTATCGAAGCGTCTCGGCAGATCAAACGTTTGTGATGCAGCTTTACTCCTTGAAGACAGGCTCAGCCTTCTCAATATCCGCCTTACTCAAGCACCATTTATCCTGCAAAGCGGGATCGAGACTGGTGGCATAAACGTCCGTCGGCCACCACTCACCCCAGCTCGTCAGAAAGATCTGCTGAGGATCACTGGGCAGGTCCTGAGTCTTGAGAGCGCGAAGAATATTTTGGGCACCTGTAAACTGTTAGCTATTTTGTATCAACCAGCAATTGAGATTCGCATTCTCTTACCCTCTGGCACGCTCTTGGCGTCGGGCATGTCCATGCTCAATCTTAAGCTTGGGTGTTGCGCAAGCTTGGTGTTGGGAATCAGGCCGGGTGATACAGCTACAACCGTGCAGGTTGGAAGCTGGCGACGCCAGTAGTGGGCGCCTAGAAGCTGGGCGAACTTTGAGGCACTGTAGACCACTCGTGCACTTGCACCGGAGCCTGCTCTTAGATCTACATCGAGTGTGGCTGAGACGGGAAGTCCACCATTAATTAATACTTGCTCTCAGCTGAGGGATTTTGGGGATCTTGGCCTTGACTTACAGGGATCATTTCCTCTCACGCCGCGGATTGCACCGGAAGATACAATAGCAAGGCGCGATTGCGAGGCAGCCAGGGTGTCAGCTAGCAGATGAATCAAATAGTGCTGAGCTGCATTTTTTTCGTAAATTAGCAGGAGTTCGACCGTTGAAACGAACCCGGATGGTAGATCGAAGAGCAACATACCCAAGTGGTTCACCACATATGATTCACACCACTGCGAACCATGAGGACCAGGCCCATCAGCACTGTCCAGCGTGCCAGCAACAAGGAACAGAGAGTCAAGCTTTTTTTGGCCCAACTGACTCAGAGCTTGCTTCGCAAATGATTGGACACTACGCAGATCAGAGAGATCGAGGGGCAAGATAGCAACAGAGTGCTTTGCAGTGTCGAACTTCAAGGCATCATATGCGGCCTGAGTTCCTGCCGTGTCCCGGGCACCAAGGATGAAGTTATAAGACTGCTGCTTCTCTTCCAGGAGCTGTTTGATAGCTTCGAATCCCTGTCGTGGAATTTGGTTAAGAGGTTGGCTGATTGATTGCTGAGTTGGGTTCTTACTAAGCCCGACGATGTGCCGGTTGCGATGACAGTTTGTGTAGCCATTGCGTTCAGATTTTTGTTTGTTTACAAGTGATACTTTGCGTGAAGGGCCTAGAGGGGTTCGCAAAGCCGAACTGTGTGATCCGTAAGCACAGCGGGGATTCATGACGTCACTGGGTCTCCAGATGTTCCTTTTCCTTCGCTGAGTTTCAACACTGACAAATTTGGTTTTATCGATGAACGCGTACATTTGTTATGAATTATATTGCACTGAATAGCCTACTTCAAGCACCTTAGGCGAATTCGGGGGAAATTTGGCGGATTAGGGATATATAGTCTTCATGCTGTGAAGGTAACGCTTTGGTTATTCAATCTTCAACTAACAGGAAAGTACAAAGTACACTGATACTTGAAGTGCGGCAAGAGAAGTTCTCTCCAAAGCCGCAATTTATACAAGGGTTCCCCGGATTCAGGACGCTCAACCTTGGAAATATCCAAAGCGTTCATTGGCCAATGCCTTGATGATCTTCTACAAATTTGAACGATTAGTGCCAGGTGAAAAATACTACTGATACCCGGTAACAATTCATTATGTATGCGCAATGCTAGTTATACACCAGAAAAATAAAGCAAGCCCACATGATGCGAAGCTCGGTCGCTGACCCGCTCATGAAAAATCATCACAAGTCATCCAAAGCCATCGAAGCACAAAAGCCAATTTAAGAAAATGCTGCCATGAAAGCCGACCCAAACATCAAAGCCACAAGGCCAAGCCCAGACTTGGACGCGGGCTGGTTCGCAACAGCAGCATTGTGAGTCGAAGTCGAAGTTGAAGTGTCGGTAGTGCCAGAGGATGTAGAAGAAGTCTTAGTGGCAGCAGCAGAGGCGGTCGCATTCTGACGAGAAGTGTTACAGAATACGTCGTGGTAGTTGCCGCTCTTGCTGGTGATGCAGGACTGGAGTGTGCCGATATCCTGGCCTTGGGCGAGACAGTAGATACCGCAGTCGTTGTCGTACTTGCGAGGGGAAGCGTCCTTGCAGCACTGGTCCATCACGTCGGTGACGTTGCCGCTGACGATGGCAGCGCAGGCGGCATCTGTTGTTGGGATTTGCCAGACGCTGCCGCCGCAGCTGGCAGTGTTGGTTGCGCTGACTGAGCTTGTGGTGGTGGACATTTTGGTTGTAGGTGTGGATGTGGATGCGGGTGGAGTTGAGGTGTTGGTTTGAGGAGCTGGGTTTAAGTAGGTGGAAAGAAAAGAAAATTGTGATGATGAGATAACTTGAATAAAAAGAATCGAAACAAACAAATTGCCAGGATCCAGAGTTAATCTATCGCAGGGTCAAGTAAGACAATAGTGCCTGACGATCGATGTGACTGGTCGGAGCGAGACCAGTCTCCACTGCTATACATAGAAAGTGACCCCGGAAAATGTTTGCCTAGCTTGACTGTTTTGTGGTCTGACAGATCATTATACGGCCGCATGTGATACGTATCACGCATGTAGAAAGGAATAGTCAGGGAGTAGTACTCCACATAAAGTATACACGGCTAAGATTGAGAGTTCAGAT
>ERZ1673737.4085-NODE-4085-length-10540-cov-8.042442_pt1 | contig 10540 bp, 8 predicted proteins | sample MGYA00580211_ERZ1673737 | MGnify/ENA primary metagenome ERZ1673737 (study PRJEB41218, sample SAMN15661789) | gut metagenome | host: Homo sapiens | place: Canada: London | collected 2015-08-20/2019-03-30 | study: EMG produced TPA metagenomics assembly of... | reverse complement strand
GGAATAAATAAAGAAGATTTAGATAGAATGAAAACGTATTGTCAAATCTTTGAAAAGAATATTCGTTTAATGAAGGAGGAGTTAGATGTTCAAGATTAAAGGATATTTAAAGAAATTCTGGTATTTAATTCTTGCTTGTATTTGTTTATTGTTTGTACAAGCACAAACAGAATTAACTTTACCAGATTATATGAGTGATATTGTTTCAGTGGGAATTCAAGCAGGGGGATTTGCTTCACCTGTTTCAGATGTTTTAACGGAAGAAACTTATCAACATTTATTATTGTTTGTTGATCAAAAGGATCAAAAAACAGTAAAAAAAGATTATAAAAAAGTTAGTAAAGTCAATCAAGATATCATTGATACATTTCCTAAGGCTAAAGGGAAAACAGTTTATCAATTGAAAGATTTATCAAGTGATGAAGAAAGTGAATTAGAAGATATTTTAATGAAACCGATGTTAATTATTACTTCGCTTGATAGTATGGATACTTCTAGTAAAGAGTATCAAGAAAAATTTGGACAATTACCTCCAAATATGAGTGTTTATGATGCGATTTCTTTTATGGATGAAAGTCAAAAATCAAAGATGTTTGAAGACATGGATACAAGAATAGATACAATGGGTGAAAGTACTTTAAAAATTGCAGCCGGTAATGGTGTTAAAGCTGAATATAAAAAATTAGGTGCTGACATTGACAAAGTACAAACCGATTATATTTTTAAAACAGGTTTAAAGATGTTAGGAATTGCTTTACTTGGAACAGTGGCTGCAATTTCAGTTGCTTTCTTTGCAACAAAAGTTGGTGCTGGTGTAGCACGTGCTTTAAGAAAAGATGTTTTTGAAAAAGTAGAAAGCTTTTCTAACGAAGAATTTAATCATTTTTCAACAGCGTCACTTATTACACGTACAACAAATGATATTACTCAAGTACAAATGGTGACAATGATGCTTTTACGTATTGTATGTTTTGCACCAATTATTGGTATTGGGGCTTTAATTAAAGTTTTAAAAGAATCACCATCAATGACATGGATCATTGCAGTTGTTATTCTTGTTATTTTTGGTGTGATGGCGGTTGCGTTTGCAGTTGTTATGCCAAAATTCAAAATTATTCAAAATTTAATTGACTGTTTAAATCTCACAATGCGTGAAAATTTATCAGGAATGCTTGTTATTCGTGCTTTTGGTAACGAAAAACATAGCGAAGATCGTTTTGATAAAGCCAACAAAGATGTTACAAATTTAAACTTATTTGTTAATAGATCAATGGCTTCTATTATGCCAATTATGATGTTTATCTTTAATGTCGTTACTTTAGTAATTGTCTATTATGGTTCTAAACAAATCGATTTAGGTAATTTAGCAATTGGACAAATGATGGCCTTTATGCAATATGCAATGCAAATTATTATGGCCTTTTTAATGATTGCAATGATTGCTATTATGTTACCTCGAGCTAGTGTTGCTGCTAATCGTGTTTATGAAATCATTGAAACTAAGCCAACGATTCAAGATCCAACAAATCCAGTTGCTTTAGATGAAAGTAAAAAAGGACTTGTTGAATTTAATCATGTTTCATTTGCTTATCCAGGGGCAAGTGAACCGGTTTTAAAAGATATTGATTTTGTTGCTAAACCTGGACAAACAACAGCCTTTATTGGCTCTACTGGTTCAGGAAAATCAACACTTATTAATTTAGTACCTCGTTTTTATGAAGTCAGTGAAGGAAGTATTAAGGTTGCAGGGGTTGATGTTCGTGAGATGACACAACATGAATTACGTGATCGTATTGGACTTGTTCCTCAAAAAGGAAACTTATTTTCTGGAACAATTCGTTCTAATTTAAAATATGGTGCACCAGAGGCAACAGATGAAGAATTAGAAGAAGTGATTCGAGTTGCTCAAGCAAAAGAATTTATTGATCAAAAAGAAGAACGTTTTGATATGGAAATTTCACAAGGTGGAACAAACGTTTCTGGTGGTCAAAAACAAAGACTTGCGATTGCTCGTGCTATTGCAAAAAATCCAGATATTTATATTTTTGATGATAGTTTTTCAGCACTTGATTTCAAAACAGATGCTAAACTTCGTCAAGAATTAAATCAACTTGTTAAAAAGACAAAAAGTACAGTTTTATTAGTAGGGCAACGTATTGCTTCTATTATGGATGCAGACCAAATCATTGTCCTTGATGAAGGAAGAATTGTTGGTAAAGGAACACATGGTGAACTAATGAAATCATGTCAGGTTTATCAAGAAATTGCCTATTCTCAATTATCTAAGGAGGAACTAAGTCATGAGTAATGAAAGAAGAAGACAAGGGCCTCGTGGACCAATGGGTCGTGGAATGAGAGGTAATGGTGAAAAAGCCAAGAATTTTAAAGGAACATTAAAGAAATTATTTGTTTATTTAAAACCTTATTATTTTAAATTAGCGGTTGTTATTATTTTTGCAGCTGGTTCAACAGTATTTACGATTATAGGACCAAAGATCCTAGCAAAAGCAACAGATAAATTATCTGAAGGAATTATGGCCAAGGTAACAAATACCGGTGGAATTGATTTTGATTATATTGGTATGATCTGTTTGATTCTTGTTGGTTTCTATCTTGTCAGTGCACTCTTTAGTTTTATTCAAGGATTTGTTACATCTTCGATTTCACAAAAAGTTGCTTATGATTTAAGAAGCTCTTTATCTAAGAAGATGTCAAGAATGCCTTTAAGTTATTTTGATAGACATTCTAGTGGAGACACTTTAAGTAGAGTAACCAATGATATTGATACAATTGCACAATCACTCAATCAAAGTTTATCGCAAGTGATTACATCTTCTGTTACAGTTGTTGGAATCTTTATTATGATGCTTACGATTTCAGTAAAGATGACTTTGATTGCGGTACTTGTTTTACCACTTTCGATGTTACTTATTATGTTTGTTATGAAACATTCTCAAAAGTATTTTAGCAGACAACAAAAAAGCTTAGGAGATGTTAATGGTCATATTGAAGAAATGTATGGTGCTCATGATGTTGTCAAAGCATTTAATGGGGAAGAAGATTCTGTTAAAACTTTTAATGAATATAATGATGCGCTTTATGATTCAGCATGGAAATCTCAATTTTTATCAGGTTTAATGCAACCATTAAGTAACTTTGTAGGAAACTTAGGATATGTAAGTGTTTGTTTATTAGGTGGTTTTTTAGCAGGGGGTAATACGATTACGATTGGTGATATTCAAGCCTTTATCCAATATGTACGCCAATTCAATCAACCAATTGCCCAACTTGCTCAAACAATGAATATGTTACAAAGTACAGCAGCCGCTGCGGAACGTGTTTTTGAATTCTTAGAGGAAGAAGAATTAGAAGTTGAAACAGTTAAAATTGAAACAGATGAAGTTGAAAAATTACATGGTTCAGTTACTTTCAATCAAGTTAATTTTGGTTATCTTCCAGAAAAAACAATTATTCATGATTTCAATATGCATGTTCATGCTGGACAAACAGTCGCTATTGTTGGTCCAACAGGAGCAGGAAAAACAACGATTGTTAAATTGTTGATGCGCTTTTATGAATTAAATAAAGGTTCAATTATGATCGATGGTCATGATATTAAAGATTTTTCAAGACATGATTTAAGAAGTTTGTTTGGAATGGTTTTACAAGATACATGGCTTTTTAATGGAACAATTAAAGAAAACTTGATGTATGGTAAATTAGATGCCAGTGATGAAGAAGTAAAAAATGCCTGTGAAATGGCGTATGTAGATCATTTTGTCAATACCTTAGAGGATGGTTATGATACGGTTCTTGATGAAGAAACATCAAATATTTCACAAGGACAAAAACAATTATTAACGATTGCTAGAGCGTTTCTAAAAGATCCTAAAATTCTTATTTTAGATGAAGCAACTTCTTCAGTTGATACACGTACAGAAGTGCTTATTCAAAAAGGTATGGAAAAATTAATGGAAGGACGTACAAGTTTTGTTATTGCACACCGTCTATCAACGATTCGTGATGCTAATACAATCATTGTCATGAAGGATGGCGACATTGTAGAAATTGGTAATCATGATGAATTGTTAGAAAAAGGTGGATTCTATGCCTCACTTTATCAATCACAATTTGAAGGTAGCGAAATTTAGAAGCAAAGAAATTTGCTTCTTTTTCTTTTCAAAACATGTTTATATATGGTATAGTACAAGCCGAGGGGATGATGTTATGGTGAAAAGAAAACCACAATATGTCAAAATTAAAGAATATATTATTCAAAATATTGAAGATGAAAAATATAATGAAAATGAACAAATTGAAAGTGAACATGCTTTGTGTGAACTTTTTGGTGTTACCCGAATGACAGTGCGCCAAGCTTTAACAGAGTTAATCAATGAAAACATAATCTATTCTGTTCCTAAAGTTGGCTCATTTGTTTGTAAAAAATCCAGATTTAAAAGTTTTGATGGATTAAACAGTGTTACAGAAGACTGTGCTAAGAAAAAAGAAGATTGTACAAGTCATGTTGTTTTAAATGAACTTGAAGAAGCTACAGATTTAATGAAAAAAGAAATGGCTTTAGAAGATAATAAAGTATGGCACGTTAAACGTGTAAGACTTGTAAACGGAGAGCCTTTATGTTTTGAAGATGATTACTGTAATTATGATTTAACAGGAGATATTCCTTTAGAAGTATCCAGTACATCTTTATTTAATCATTTTGAAAATGATCTCAATTTACATATTGCTTTTTCCGATCAACAAATTGATGCGGTTTTAGCGGGTGAAGAACTAGGAAAATATTTACAAGTTGATCCGGTGACACCTTTGCTTAGAGTTTTATCGATTACATGCTTACATAATGGTAAATGTATTGAATATGGGTATACTTATTATCGTGTAGACAAGTATACTTTTAACCAAGTTGCATATCGTAGAAAATAAAAGGATGTTGTCAAATCCGTTTGGTTTGTTATAATGAGAATGTTAAAAAGGAGATTTTAGATGAATTATTTATATATTGCATTAATATCAATGGTACCTTTAATTGAACTTAGAGGAGCAATTCCTGTTTCTCAAGGATTAGGATTACCAATTATTCCATCTTATATTGTTTGTATTCTTGCTAATATGATACCTGTACCTTTTATTTACTTATTTGCTAGAAAGGTTTTAGTATGGGGTTGTGATAAACCAGTTATTGGTAAATTTTTCACTTGGTGTTTAGACAAAGGTGAAAGAGGTGGAAAGAAACTTCAAGAAAAAGTAGGAAGAAGTACTTTTGTTGCTTTATTATTATTTGTAGGAATTCCACTTCCAGGGACAGGTGCATGGACAGGAACACTTGCAGCTAGTATTTTAGATATGGATTTTAAATCAACAACGATTGCCGTTATGCTAGGAGTTTTACTTGCTGGTGTAATTATGATGGTGGTTAGCTTTTTAGGATTTTCATTAATTTAGAAGTATCTTTATACTTCTTTTTTTGTAAGGAGGACGTGTATGAACGTAGAAATTATTAATGTTGGAACAGAATTGTTACTTGGAGAAATTGTCAATACCAATGCAACCTATTTACAAAAAATGTGTAAAGAATTAGGTTTTAATGTTTTCTTTCAAACAGTGGTGGGAGATAATCCCCAAAGATTTTTAGATTGTTTAGATATCGCTTTTAATAGAGGGTGCGATTGTGTTATTACCACAGGAGGATTAGGACCTACTGAAGATGATCTTACGAAAGAATTATCAGCAAAATATTTAGGATTAGAAATGATTTTTGATGAAGATGAAGCAAAGAAAGTCAATGATAAATGTTGCTTTGTAACACAACTTGATAAAGTTAGTGATAATAACTTTAAACAAGCTTACTTTCCTAAAAATTGTTATGTGTTAGATAATCCTATTGGAACAGCCAATGGTTGTGTGATGTCTAAAGATAAAAAAATGATTGTTAATCTTCCTGGACCCCCTAAAGAGATGACTTATGTAGTTGATCATCAACTAAAACCTTATTTAGAAAAATATCGTCAAGCGAAAATTTATACGTACGATTTAGTAACACAAGGCATTGGTGAATCAGCAGCGGCTACTTTGATTGATGATATTGTTCAAAGTCAAAAAGATATTTCTATTGCTTTGTATGCTTCTGAAGAGTATGTAAGGGTAAGACTAGGGGTTAAAGCAAAACATCAAAGTGAAGCCGATGAATTTGTTAAACAAACAAAGAAAATGATTGAAGAAAAATTAAAGGATTATCTTGTAGAAAATCCTAATTTGTTTGAAGAAGTAATGAAAAAGGTTAATGGTTTTACGATTTTAAATGAATGTGATTTTTTATTAAGTGATTATTTTGTTAATAATGGAGGGCCAGTCTTTATTCATTTAACTTTGAAGGAACATCCATTAGGTGAAATTGTTCATGTGTTATTAAAATATAAAGAAAAAGAAATATCTTTCGATATTCCTTTACTTGTCAAAGCGAGTCTTTCTTTATCTAAATTAGAATCTAAATTGATTTATCAAATTGATCAATTAATTCGATAAACTTTAAAGTTGCTTGTGATAAGCTTCTTCTTTTAAGATAAGTATAGCCAATGCTTCTTGAAGGAAGGGGCTTTTTTAATTGTATTTCATAAACTTTATTTTTGTCTAAGAAATCATGGGAGAATTCTTTAACAACACACGCATTTCCTAAATTGGCATGAGTAAATTCTAAGAGTAAGTGATGTGCTCCGAGTTCCATTTCGGGTTTTAATAAAATACCATGTTTAGCAAAGTATTTATCAATATAATTTCTTGAATTACTTGATTTTTCTAAAAGAATAAGATTCTTTTTCGCAATTTCTTGATAGCTGTAAAGATGATCATCTTTTTCTTTAGAGATAAAGATATCATGAATTGTTAAACATTCTTTCATCGCTAGACTTTCATCATCAAAAGGAAGATTGATAAAGGCAAGATCAATCGTTCCATTTTTTAAATGTTCAACTGTTTCAATAGAAGTTCCATTGACAACATTGATTTTGATTGTTGGATAAAGATGATGAAATTGTTTTAATAAATCAATTAAGTAATTTTCACAAATTGAATCACCAGCACCAATATTTAACTGTCCTGAAAGTAATTCGTTATAATGAGAAAGTTCATTTTCAACGCTGGTAATTAAAGCAAGGGCTTCAGTAATGTTTTTATGAAGGAGCATACCTTCTTTAGTAAGAGTAACGCCTTTGTTTAAACGAATGAAGAGTTGGGTATTGAGTTCTTTTTCTAAAGCATGGATTGTTTGAGAAACAGCGGATTGTGAAATGAATAAATTCTTTGCTGCTTTTGAAAAGGAAAGGGTACATGCTGCTTCGTTAAATATCTTATATTGTTCTAGTTTTATCATATTAGTACTCCTTATATCAAATATATTATATATTAATTTTACTTATATTAAAATATAGCATATAATAAAAATGTATGAAAAAGCCAATGATAGAAAGGTGGAAATGAATTATGGCTGGTGTAGTTGTTGTAGGAAGTATGTGGGGAGATGAAGGTAAAGGAAAAATTACCGATTATCTTGCACAAAAAGCAGATGTTGTATGTCGTTATGCTGGAGGGAACAATGCAGGTCATACCATTGTTTATGGTGGTAAGAAATTTGCTTTAAAATTAATACCATCAGGTATTTTCTCTGGGCATGAAGTAATCATGGGAAATGGGATGGTTGTTAATCCTAAAGCATTTTTAGAAGAAGTGAAATATTTAAATGATGGTGGTATTGATACAAGCAAAATTAGAATTTCTGATCGTTGTCATGTGATTTTACCTTATCATCTTGAAATTGATGAATTACAAGAAAAGAGAAAAGGTGATAAAAGTATTGGAACTACAAAAAGAGGTATTGGACCTGCTTATGTAGACAAATATAGTCGTATTGGTATTCGTATGGGAGAATTCGTTGATGAAGAATTATTCTTAGAAAGATTAAAAGAAACTTTCCCAATGAAAGTTGCAGAATATCCTGAATTAAAAGACATGTTTACTGTAGAAGGAATTTTTGAAGAATACAAAGAATACGCTAAAATTATTAAGCCTTTAGTTTGTGATACAGGTATGTTATTAGACCAATATTTAAGAGAAGATAAAAAAGTCTTATTTGAAGGAGCTCAAGGAGCTATGTTAGATATTGATTATGGTACTTATCCATTTGTTACATCATCACATCCAGGAGCTAATGGGGTATCTGAAGGGGCTGGTATTGGACCTTTATATATCAAAGAAGCAATTGGAATTATTAAAGCTTATACAACTCGTGTTGGATCAGGACCATTCCCAACTGAATTAAATGATGCAACAGGTGATTTAATTAGAGAAAGAGGACATGAATATGGTACTGTAACTGAACGTCCAAGAAGAACTGGTTGGTTTGATGCAGTAGTTGTTAATCAATCAAGAAGAATGTCTTCTTTAACAGGTATTTCATTAATGTTATTAGATGTTATGAGTGGATTTGATACAATCAAAATCTGTAAAGCTTATAAATTAGATGGTAAAGAAATTTATGGTTTACCTGCAACTGTTAAAGATATTGAAAGATGTGAACCTGTTTATGAAGAATTACCAGGATGGAAAGAAGATATTACACATGTAAAATCTTTTGAAGAATTACCAGTAAATTGTCAAAATTATATTCGTAAAATCGAAGAACTTGTTCATTGTCCAGTAAGAATGTTCAGTGTTGGACCAGATAGAGAACAAACAGTTGTTTTAAAAGATATTAAATTTTAATAAAGGAGGTCTTTCATGAAAAGAGAATTAGTCATTGTCATGGATTTCGGTGGGCAATATAATCAATTAGTTGCTCGTCGTGTTCGTGAATGCAATGTTTATTGTGAAATCTATTCTTATAAAACACCTTTAGAAAAAATTAAAGAAATGAATCCTAAAGGAATCATTTTAACAGGTGGACCAAATAGTTGTTATTTAGAAGATTCACCAACTTATTCTAAAGAATTATTTGAATTAGGTATTCCTGTATTAGGTTTATGTTATGGTGCTCAATTAATGCAACATGTTTTAGGTGGAAAAGTTGAAAGAGCAGATGTAAGAGAATATGGTAAATCAATTTTATTAGTTGATCAACCACAATCTAAAATTTTAAAAGGTGTTCCTGAAACATCTACAGTTTGGATGTCACATTTTGATTATATTTCAAAAATTGCACCTGGTTTTGAAATTACAACACATACAAAAGATTGTCCAGTAGCATCTTGTGAAGATAAAGAAAAAGATTTATATGCGATTCAGTTCCATCCAGAAGTTTTACATAGTGAATATGGTAAAACAATGCTTTCTAACTTTGTTTTAGATGTATGTAACTGTGCTGGTGATTGGCGCATGGATTCTTTCGTTGAAGAACAAATCAAAGCAATCAAAGAAAAAGTTGGTAATGGTAAAGTATTATGTGCTTTATCAGGTGGTGTTGACTCATCTGTTGCAGCCGTTTTACTTTCTAAAGCTATTGGTAATCAATTAACTTGTGTCTTTGTAGATCATGGTTTACTTCGTAAAAACGAAGGGGATGAAGTAGAAGCTGTCTTTGGACCTGATGGAAATTATGAATTAAATTTCATTAGAGTAAATGCACAAGAAAGATATTATGAAAAGTTAAAAGGTGTTACTGAACCAGAAGCTAAACGTAAAATCATTGGTGAAGAATTTATTCGTGTTTTTGAAGAAGAAGCAAAGAAAATTGGAGCAGTTGATTTCTTAGTACAAGGAACAATTTATCCAGATGTTGTTGAAAGTGGTCTTGGTGGAGAATCTGCGGTTATCAAATCACATCATAATGTTGGTGGATTACCAGATCATGTTGATTTTAAAGAAATTATTGAACCATTACGTGATTTATTCAAAGATGAAGTACGTAAAGTTGGTTTAGAATTAGGAATTCCTGAATACTTAGTATTTAGACAACCATTCCCAGGACCAGGTCTTGGTATTCGTATCATTGGTGAAGTCAATGCTGAAAAAGTAAAAATCGTGCAAGATGCAGATGCAATCTATAGAGAAGAAATTGCTAATGCAGGATTAGGTCGTTCAATCGGTCAATACTTTGCTGCTCTTACAAACATGCGTTCTGTAGGAGTTATGGGTGATGAGAGAACTTATGATTATGCAATCGCCTTACGTGCGGTTAATACTATTGATTTCATGACAGCAGAAGCTGCAGAAATTCCTTATGAAGTATTAAATAAAGTTATGTCACGTATTATAAACGAAGTTCGTGGGGTAAACAGAGTAATGTATGATATTACAAGTAAACCTCCAGGAACAATTGAGTTTGAATAATTGAAGTGAGATAGTTGGGGTTGTTATTGAAACAATCCCACTATTTTATATTCACTAAAAAGAAAAAATTCTATGAGTATTACAATTACACAAATCGCAAAACTTGCAGGTGTTTCTAGAGGAACCGTTGATCGTGTTATTCATCAACGAGGACGCGTTGCTCCCGAAGTAGAAAAGAGAATACGTGATATTATGGATGAAA
>ERZ1673737.4078-NODE-4078-length-10549-cov-7.644082_pt1 | contig 10549 bp, 4 predicted proteins | sample MGYA00580211_ERZ1673737 | MGnify/ENA primary metagenome ERZ1673737 (study PRJEB41218, sample SAMN15661789) | gut metagenome | host: Homo sapiens | place: Canada: London | collected 2015-08-20/2019-03-30 | study: EMG produced TPA metagenomics assembly of... | reverse complement strand
ATCGAGCGTTTGTTTGACATAGAGTTGGAGTATACCTTTTCAACTTCTGAGCAAGCCTGGGCTGCTTTGGTCTTAGCACTAGAGATTCAAGATATTCCAAAATTCTTTAAGAAATGGAAGACCTCTAGAGACTTTGCTAAGACGGTGGAGCAGATCGTGGAGATTCTAAAACTCCGAGAAAATGGAAGCCTAGACAAGCGTGCCTGCTACAAGTATGAGAAACGTTTGTTGCTAGTGGCTGAAGAGCTCCGGGAAGCCTATGCCTTGAGTGTGGATTATTTGGCCATTGAGCGTGTCTATGATAGCTTGACCATTCATGATAAGCATGAAGTGGTGGTCAATGGCGGCATGTTGATCAAAGACTACGGTTTTCAACCAGGTCCAGCCTTGGGAGAGATTTTGACAAAAATTGAATATGCCATTGTCGATGGGGAGCTGGCCAATGAAAAAGAGGCCATCATTGCCTATATCCAGCAAGCAAAAGAGGAGGAAAAATGAGCGATTTTATTGTCGATAAATTAACCAAATCTGTCGGAGATAAGACCGTCTTTCGTGAGATTTCCTTTATCATTCACGACTTGGATCGGATCGGATTGATCGGGGTCAATGGGACTGGAAAAACCACGCTGTTAGATGTATTGTCAGGTCGCTCTGGCTTTGATGGAGATGTGAGTCCTTTTTCTGCCAAGAGTGATTATACAATTGGTTACTTGACGCAGGAACCTGATTTTGATGATCAAAAGACGGTTCTGGATACGGTGCTATCTAGTGATTTGCGTGAAATGCAGCTGATTCGCGATTATGAATACTTGATGGCGGATTACCGAGAAGAGAACCAAGCCCGTCTTGAAAAGGTCATGGCGGAGATGGATTCGCTTAATGCTTGGGAAATCGAGAGTCAGGTCAAGACAGTTCTTTCAAAGCTTGGAATTGAAGACTTGAACGCCAGAGTTGGGGATCTATCTGGGGGCTTGCGTCGTCGGGTGCAACTGGCCCAAGTTTTGCTGTCACATCACGACCTGCTCTTACTAGATGAGCCGACCAACCACCTGGACATTGATACCATCGAATGGTTGACCAATTTCTTGAAGAACTCTAAGAAAACCGTGCTCTTCATTACTCACGATCGCTATTTCTTGGACAATATCTCGACTCGAATCTTTGAGTTGGATCGAGGTGGCTTGATCGAGTATCAGGGCAACTACCAGGATTATGTCCGCTTAAAGGCTGAGCAAGATGAGCGTGATGCAGCCCTTCTTCATAAGAAGCAGCAACTCTATAAGCAGGAGTTGACCTGGATGCGGCGTCAACCCCAGGCGCGTGCGACCAAGCAACAGGCGCGGATCAATCGATTCCATGATCTCAAGCAAGACTTGTCTGGTCAAAGCAACCAGACGGATTTGGAGATGAACTTTGAGACCAGCCGAATCGGAAAGAAAGTCATCGAGTTTAAAGATGTGAGTTTTGCTTTTGAAAACAAGCCGATTTTAAAGAACTTTAACCTCTTGGTGCAAAACAAAGACCGCATTGGGATTGTCGGGGATAATGGCGTCGGCAAGTCCACCCTACTTAATCTGATCGCTGAGCGACTCCAGCCTCAGTCTGGGCAAGTCATTATCGGAGAAACCGTGCGGGTGGCTTATTTCTCACAACAGATTGATGGTTTGGATGAGAGCAAACGCGTGATTAATTTCCTCCAGGAAGTTGCTGAAGAAGTGAAGACGACCGTTGGGACGACTTCGATTGCTGATCTCTTGGAGCAATTTCTCTTCCCACGTTCCATGCACGGAACCTTGATCGAAAAACTCTCCGGTGGTGAGAAGAAGCGCCTCTTTCTTTTAAAACTCTTGATTGAAAAACCCAATGTGCTTCTTCTCGATGAGCCAACCAATGACTTGGATATCGCTACCTTGACGGTTTTGGAAAACTTTCTTCAAAACTTTGGAGGGCCAGTCATTACCGTTAGCCATGATCGCTATTTCCTAGACAAGGTCGCAAGCAAGATCCTGGCTTTTGAAAATGGGGGCATTCGTGAGTTCTTTGGCAATTATACGGATTACCTGGATGAAAAAGCCTTTGAAGCAGCCCAGGTAACGGCTAGTCACAAGGTTGAAAAAGAGAAACCTGTTAAGCCAAAAGAAGAGAAGAAACGCATGAGCTACAAGGAGAAGCAGGAGTGGGCAAGCATTGAAGCAGATATCGAAGCCATTGAAAATCGGATTGCAGAGATTGAAGTGGAGATGAATGAAAACGGCTCTGACTTTGGCAAATTGTCAGCTCTTCAAAAGGAATTGGATCAGGAAAATGAGCGACTACTTGAGAAGTACGATCGCTATGAATATCTGAGCGAATTAGATGAATAAGGAGGCCCTATGAATCAATTGAACCGGATATCCCTTGGGATTTCAGCCACTATTTTTACCATTATCGGTATCGTCTTGTTTATCAATCCAATTGAGCACATTGGCTCGTTTAGCTGGTTGATATCTTGTGGCTTCTTTTTAATCTCCCTTTCGCGTTTTTCACGCTATTACCGATTGCGTCAGGCTGGTATAATTCAGCAGCAACAGCTCTTTCACAGTATGGTCGCCTTGGTTTTTGCGGTCTACTTACTGCTTTATGGCTACAAGACCTTGCCGATTGTCTTTCCAGTCACTTTAGGAATTTGGCTGATCTACCGTTCGATTTTGAACTTCCGGAAAGCCAATTTCTACTCGAGGAAGGTTGAGGAACTGTCTAAGCGTTATATTTTCTTTGCCTTGCTACAGCTCTTCGTCGGCTTATTCTTAATCGTTAGTCCGCTTTCGATTAGCGTCTTTCTATTAAATATTATTGGTTTGATTTTCCTTATTTTAGGATTTCAATCCTTTAGTCTCTTGTTAAAAAGTTAAGAAAAGTTACGTGCAAACCTTTGCGTTTGATAAAAAGTCTGATATAATAGATCTGTAAGTGTTTACAAGTTTGAAAGGAGTTACAGATGTCTAAAAAAATTATTGGGATTGACCTTGGGGGAACTTCAATTAAGTTTGCTATCCTCACTTTGGATGGGGAAGTTCAAGAAAAATGGTCTATTAAAACAAATATCTTGGATGAAGGTAGCCATATCGTAGATGATATGATCGAATCCATCGCGCATCGTTTGAAAATGCTTGAGCTGGATGCTTCTGAGTTCCAAGGAATTGGAATGGGATCACCTGGTGTCGTTGACCGTGAAAAAGGTACAGTTATCGGTGCCTACAACTTGAACTGGAAGACCCTTCAACCAGTCAAAGAAAAGATCGAAACTGCCCTTCATATTCCATTCTTTATCGATAATGATGCCAACGTTGCTGCTTTGGGTGAACGTTGGAAAGGGGCTGGTGAAAACCAACCTGATGTTGTCTTCATGACACTTGGTACAGGTGTTGGCGGTGGTATCGTCGCTGAAGGTCGTCTCTTGCACGGTGTGCGTGGAGCTGCTGGGGAACTTGGTCACATCACGGTTGACTTTGATGATCCAATCCAATGTACCTGTGGTAAAAAAGGCTGTCTTGAAACGGTTGCCTCAGCAACTGGGATCGTCAACTTGACTCGTCGTTACGCAGATGAGTACGAAGGGGACGCTCAATTGAAAGTCTTGATCGACAACGGAGAAGAAGTAACGGCTAAAACGGTCTTTGACCTGGCAAAAGAGGGTGACGCTCTTGCTTTGATCGTTTATAAGAACTTCTCACGTTACCTTGGACTTGCTGCAGCCAATATTGGTTCAACCTTGAACCCGTCTAAGATCGTTATCGGTGGTGGGGTATCTGCTGCTGGAGACTTCCTCTTGAATGGTGTGCGCAAGGTCTTTGAAGAAAACTCATTCCCACAAGTACGTGAATCTACTCAATTGGCGCTTGCTACTTTGGGAAATGATGCGGGTGTCATCGGTGCCGCATCTCTAGTATTACAATAAGATTAAAAGGAGATTTGCCTCTCCTTTTTTCTTTATCCTGTGATATAATGAAAGCAATAGTAGATTAAAGGAGGAGATATGACAAAAGCAGATACCATTTTTAAAGAGTATATTCGGAAAATCATGGAAGAAGGGGTCTGGTCAGAGCAGGCGCGTCCTAAGTACAAGGATGGTAGAACGGCCAACTCCAAGTACATCACAGGAGCCTTTATGGAGTTTGACCTCTCAAAAGGCGAGTTTCCTATCACGACCCTTCGTCCCATCGCCATTAAATCAGCCATCAAAGAGATGCTCTGGATCTACCAAGATCAGTCGAATAGCATAGACCTGTTAGAAGACAAATACAATGTCCACTACTGGAATGACTGGGAAGTAGGGGATAGCCGGACGATTGGACAACGTTACGGAGCAGTGGTCAAAAAGCATGACATTACCAATAAAATCCTCAAACAATTAGAATCCAATCCTTGGAATCGCCGCAACATCATCTCGCTCTGGGATTATGATGCTTTTGAGGAGACAGAAGGACTTTTGCCATGTGCTTTTCAGACCATGTTTGATGTGCGTCGGGTTGATGGAGAGATCTATCTAGATGCGACCCTGACCCAGCGTTCAAATGATATGTTGGTAGCCCACCATATCAATGCCATGCAATATGTAGCTCTTCAGATGATGATTGCCAAATATTTTGGCTGGAAGGTTGGGAAGTTCTTTTACTTCATTAATAACCTTCATATCTATGACAACCAATTTAAACAAGCAGAAGAATTGCTCCGTCGGGAGCCTTCAGATTGTCGGCCACACTTGGTTTTGAATGTACCAGATGGAACCAATTTCTTTGACATCAAACCAGAAGATTTTGAACTGGTCGATTACGATCCAGTGAAGCCACAATTAAAGTTCGATCTTGCCATTTAGTGATCAATCAAGTTTTTTTGATGCCCTGATCTATTGGTAAAATCCTTTCAGAATTAAAACAATTTTAGCTAAAAATTTTTACTCATTTTTGAGTCAAAATGTTTTGAAAATCGTTCGGGTTTTGTTAAAATAGATAAGGTTTGGAAAAACTAAACAGTTTTAAAAAGAATGTTAATTTATAGATAAAAATGGAGGTCCATTAGATGGGGAAAGACTTATTTAATGATCGTATTAGCAGATTCTCAATTCGTAAACTGAATGTGGGTGTTTGCTCAGTACTATTGGGAACACTTGTCATGGTTGGTACAGCCGCAAGTGCAGCCGCAGAAGAAAATACAGATACTACCAGTGAAAGTGTAGCAGCAGTTGCAACATCGTCAGAAGCGCCAGCTTTATCAACAGCCACAGCAACTTCAGCAGCATCAACAGCTGAAACAACTAGCACAGCAGCGACAACATATGAAGCAAGCCCGGCTGTTACTGCAGCAGCAACTTCAACAGCCCCTGCTTCAACTAGTGAAGCAAGTAGCACAAGTACAGCAGCTTCAGCAACATCAACTGCTACAGCTACATCAACAGCTGCAACACCAAAATTAGAAGCAACTACGCCAGAAAATAATGTGGCAGCTGCTTCAACATCTCCAGATAAAAAAGAAGCAACAACTCTTTCAGCTGGACAAGGTGTACCAACAAACAATACACTAGCCACTGAGGAGACAGCCCAAACTTCTGGTAAAAAACGTAATCGCCGTGCATTGGGTGATGCCAATGATCCAAGCTTAATCGGGGATGATGTTGAAGATGCAACTTCAACACCAAAAGTTGAAAAACCTGGCTTTACAACAAATGTAAAAGCTTCAGACCTTGCTAGTCAAATCTCTTGGCTGGACTTTGGAGATGTAGCTAACTGGACAGGAACTACTACAGTATTAGTTCCTAAAAGTGAAGCTAAACCAACTGAGAACTTAGAAGAAAAATTGGCTCTTCAAGTTGGGTCTACCTATACCAAGGAAATCATGCCTGGTTATGTAGTAAAAATCAGTGTTAAATCTTTGAAACCTTTCCAAGCGACAGAAATCTACAAAAAGCGCTTAGAAGAGCGTGGAGCTACAGAAGCAGAGAAAGCTACCTATGATCCAAATGCTAAAAATGGTTATGTGAATGGTACTTCTTCACCGGCTTCGAAGTTAGCTATAAGCAATGGTGAAGAGGCAATGATCGTTGCTGACCCTCAAAATAATTATACAGAAATACGTAGAGAGGGGATTAATACAGGTACAAAATCCACAACAATAAGTGCGGCCTTGAATGGTGGAAACATCGGGATCCAGTTTGAAGTTTCCGCTACCTTTCGTGGTAAAGCTGTCAAACCAGCCGTTGTGATGGCCGATGGCGAGTCAGCTAACCCTGGTGAATTGGTTATGTTCACCACCAATGGTGAAGGCTGGCAACATATTGGGGAATGGAAAAAGAATGGAAATACCGTACCTTATATTCCTCAAAATACAGATAACTTGTTTGGACCTTCACCTACTACTAATATAAGTGGTAAAAATTTCTACAGTATTAACCTTAATCAACTTCGTAATAGTACTCAAGTCGGACCAGACAAAAAAGCAGTTGCTTGGAAATATTATGGAAGTGCCGATTTAATAACTGGGGGCCTCGGAACTGGAGTCTTCGGGCCAAATATTTCTGCAGGAGATGTTGCTGTTCCTCTTGTTATGACCAAAGGGGCTTCTGAGATTGGTCTTTACATTGCTTCAGGTGGTAAACAATCTGCTATGGTTGGATTTTTCCCACTTGATGAAGGAGATGCGCCTGAATCATACGGTAAGGCGATTCATTCGATAGCAACTGTAGATGGAATTACTGGTAAGAAAGTGAACCAACCTTATCTTGGTCACTTGAGCCCAGATATGGATGAAAACAATACGCTTGATTGGACTGGTGATGACAAGGCGACCACTGCGGATGAAGGCATCGACCAATTGCTTCCAGATGATCTTAAAGGGAAAACCAATGAGATGATCAAGATGGACCGGACACGTCCAGGTAATTACACCATTTCAGTGGAAGCTCATACGGATGGAGCAGCAAAAGCTAACATCTATGGTTGGATAGATTTCAACCAAAACGGAACCTTCGATGAAGATGAACGGTCTGATTTAACAACCATTACCCAAGATGGAACGGCTACGTTAAGATTTACAAAGAGTAAAACCTATATTGATCCTAGCGTCAAGGAATTAGGGGTACGGTTACGAATTGCTAAGGATGCTGATCAAATTGAGAGTCCGACAGGAATGGCCTTTTCAGGTGAGGTTGAAGACTTCAAGACTCAAATCACCCACCCACCAAAAGGGGAATTTAAAGAAACAACTGGCCTTCAAGGTGCGAAGCAAACTGCAACTGTAGCCTTTACCGCTCGTGGTTTGCAAGGCTATAGCCTAACTGAGCCAGCAAAAATTGATGAAACAGTAGCTCCACAAATGATAGATAACCGTACGGGGCAAGTCGTAACACCTGGTGCAGATGGCTACTATGCTGTAGCTGGTCAAGGGAAGTACAAAATCACTTCAAACGGAACTTCTGTGGATGTTGAGTTCATTCCCGAAGATCACTTCCTTGGAACAGCTGACGGTATCTCTATCCGTCGTACAGACAGCAATGGCTACGATACGGGTTGGTCAACAAAATTCCCAGCCGATGAAGCCAATGTCGATACTGCCATCAATACCATGGACGGTCTATACATCCCAACAGTTACACCAACGGAAATTGAAGGGGTAGATAAGACTTCATCAGATGTCCAAGGTGCGACTCAAACTGGTACACCTACTTTTAACACAACTACAACGAATGCTAATGGCGAAAAGATCTCTGTCACTCCAAGCTTGGAATACCCTGCTAAATTGGTGGACCCAGCGACTGGTCAAGTAACCAATGCAACCTCTGTAACAGTAGCAGGTGAAGGAACTTACAGCATTGACGATGCAACTGGTAAAGTAACCTTTGTTCCAGAACCAGGATTCACAGGTACAGCTCAAGGTGTTACCGTATCAGTAACAGCACCTGTCGGAAAAGATAAAGACGGTACCGTCCGTGATGAATACCTTAAGACAGCAACCGCTAAGTACACACCAACGGTTACTCCAATCACAGTGACTCCTACAGACAAGGTTTCTGCGGACATTCAAAACGTTCCTCAAACCCAAACACCAACCTTTGATTTGAGTAATGATAAGACTGCTGAAATCACTAGCAAGAAACTGGTAGATCCAGCAACTGGTCAACCAACTGATGAAACAACAGTGACAGTAGCAGGTGAAGGTAGCTATACAATCGATCCTACTACAGGAGCGGTGACCTTCACACCTGAAAAAGACTTTGTTGGTACTGCAAAAGGAGTAACTGTTCAGGCAACTGCTACTATTACAAATGCTAATGGTAAGACTGCAACCATTACTTCAGATGCGACCTACACACCAACTGTTGTGCCAGCAGTTCCAACTGCAAACCCTGCAACTTCAAAAGATATCCAAGGTGCGACTCAAACCGGTACACCAACCTTTGCAGGAACTACTGTTCAAGTAAATGGTGAAGATAAAGCTATTACCATAAAAGACAATAGCTACACATTGCTAGATAAAGATGGTAACGAAGTTTCAACGACACCAGCTTATGCGGCAGACGGTACAACCGTGATCGGTAACTTCACAATCGACCCAGCAACGGGTCAAGTAACTTTCACACCGACTGATAAATCATACACTGGTGCAGTCACACCAGCCAAGGTTCAAGCTGAAAGCTCAAACGGTATCAAGGTGGATACAACTTACACACCAGAAATCGTTCCAGTAACCCCAACAGCAACATCAGCTGAAACAAAAGATGTTCAAGGTGCCACTCAAACGGGTAAACCTGAATTCAAGGGTGGAACCGTAACGGTTGATGGCGTTGAGAAGACTGTTGAAATCAATGAAGATGTTCCAGCGACATTTGACGATGGCTCAACAACTAAGACTGTAGACGGTGTTGGTACTTACACAGTAGCAGCAGACGGTACTGTTACATTTGTACCAGAAAAATCATTCGTCGGAACTGCACCAGCCGTGACCGTTGTTCGCGAAGATAAGAACGGAACCAAAGCTTCTGCAACCTACACTCCAACAGTTTTACCAGTAACTCCAACAGCAACACCAGCTGAAACAACAGATATCCAAGGTGCTACTCAAACAGGTAAACCTGAATTCAAGGGTGGAACTGTAACGGTTGATGGCGTTGAGAAGACTGTTGAAATCAATGAAGATGTTCCAGCAACATTTGACGATGGCTCAACGACTAAGACTGTAGACGGTGTTGGTACTTACACAGTAGCAGCAGACGGTACTGTTACATTTGTACCAGAAAAATCATTTGTCGGAACTGCTCCAGCAGTGACGGTTGTTCGCGAAGATAAGAACGGAACCAAAGCTTCTGCAACTTACACACCAACTGTAACTCCAGTAACACCTACTGCGACACCAGTTGAAACAACAGGTAAGCAAGGTCAAACTCAAACAGGTAAGCCTGAATTTACTGAAGGCGACAGCCGTGTACCAATGAACGATGACGTTCCAGCTACTTTCGACGATGGCTCAACTACTAAGACAGTTGATGGCGTTGGTACTTACACAGTAGCAACAGACGGAACTGTAACCTTTGTCCCTGAAAAATCATTCACAGGTAAAGCACCAGCCGTAACAGTTGTTCGTGAAGATAAGAATGGAACCAAAGCTTCTGCAACTTACACACCAACTGTAACTCCAGTAACTCCAACAGCAACACCAGCTGAATCTACTGGACCTCAAGGTCTTGTTCAAACTGGAACTGTAACCTTCACTGAAGGTGATGAAGTAGCGCCAATCGATAAGGATACCATTACTCTTCTTGATGAAAATGGTCAACCAGCCGCATCAGTAGAAGCGAAATCACCAGCAGGTGATGTGATCGGTACATACACAGTTGATAAAGACACAGGTGTAGTTACTTTCACACCAACAGATAAATCTTACTCAGGTGATGTGGTTCCAGTTAAGGTTCAAGCTGCTGATACAAATGGAACAACTGTAGAAACAACTTACACACCTAAGATTACTCCAGTCGTTCCAACTTCTGAAGATGCAACATCGACAGATATCCAAGGTGCTACACAAACTGGCAAACCTGTATTTACTGAAGGCGATAGCCGTGTGCCAATGAACGATGATGTTCCAGCAACATTTGACGATGGCTCAACGACTAAGACTGTAGACGGTGTTGGTACTTACACAGTAGCAGCAGATGGTACTGTTACATTTGTACCAGAAAAATCATTCGTCGGAACTGCACCAGCTGTAACAGTGGTTCGTGAAGATAAGAACGGAACAAAAGCTTCTGCAACTTATACACCAACCGTAACACCAGTTACACCAACTGCAGAAGATACAACATCTACTGACAAACAAGGTCAAAAGCAAACAGGTACACCAACCTTCACACCAGGTAATCCAAATGTTCCAATGGATGATGATACACCTGCAACATTTGAAGATGGCTCAACTACGAAGACCGTTCCTGGTGAAGGAACTTACACAGTTGCTCCAGACGGAACCGTAACATTTGTTCCAGAAAAATCATTCACTGGAGAAGGTACAGGCGTAACGGTTAAAC
>ERZ1673737.4077-NODE-4077-length-10551-cov-4.500762_pt1 | contig 10551 bp, 15 predicted proteins | sample MGYA00580211_ERZ1673737 | MGnify/ENA primary metagenome ERZ1673737 (study PRJEB41218, sample SAMN15661789) | gut metagenome | host: Homo sapiens | place: Canada: London | collected 2015-08-20/2019-03-30 | study: EMG produced TPA metagenomics assembly of... | reverse complement strand
AAATAGCCGCGCAGATTATTCATTGTAGGGAAATTTCAGCCGCTTTTCCTCCCCATCGCAGTTGATTTTCCATCACCTGGGCACCGTCAGCTCCAGATCAACTGTCGAGCATTTCAATATCACGCGATTTTTAGAAAGCTTCTATGAAAGCCCTTCATCATACACAAAAGTAAAATTCTAGCATTTACGGATATATGAATTTATGAATCGCAAGTCGGACACGGTGGAAATTATTGAACTCATTTTGAAGCCTGGCCAACACCCCTCGCGCGGATGCCATCCATCAGGGCGAGCACCCGAAGCGTCTCGTCCCAGGGCATGGTGGCATTTTCCACTCGCCCCGCGACAATGTCGTTTGCCACCGCGTCGGCTTCATAGAAGAATCCTTTCCCCACCTTCGGGGGAGCATCATAAATCTGGCGCTCTGCAGCAGCGTCATTGGAAACGACCGTAAACCGGCGTGGCACAGACGGAGCAATTCCTTCGATGAAAACAGTGCCTTTCGATCCCTCGATCCGAGCGAACACTGGGTCCGACTTGGCCTTCATGGACGATGTGAGAATACCCTGCCGACCGTTCTGTGGGTAGTGCAGCACAATCGAGGTTGTAACATCAATACCCTCGCTGATACTCTGCGCCGAAAACACCTGTGGGGTCAAGGCTGCGCTGGCGATGCCCTCGTCCAGTCCCAGCAATCCCCATGTCAGGGAATACACCCCGATATCGAGCAGAGTTCCTGCTCCCAATGCCGGGTCCTTCAGACGCGAAGTAGCAGGCAAGCTGTCAAGATCCATGAGCAGACCAAAGTCACAGAATACGCGATGCACATCACCGATCCTCTTCTCTTGATGGATCAATCGTAGAAGTTGCTCAGTCAATGGCATGAATCGGGTCCACATCGCTACGTAGAGATTTAGTAGCCATCCGTGAAGACATAAAGTGGAAGTGAACATGCGCCTTACCTTCCATCACAAAAACTCCCTTCTTCTTGGCTGCATCAAAGACTTCCTGCGCCTCCTGCTCGTTCAAGGTAAAGGGCTTCTCGCAAAGAACATGCTTCCTACGGCTGATCGCTTTCAGACAGGCGTCTTTGTGGAACGCGTGTGGGATTCCAATATAGACAATATCAACCTCCGGGTCTGCATAGACCGCATCATAACTGCCGTAGATAGATGGAGTTGCGTCCCCCCCAAACTTTTGGGCGAATGCCCGACCCTTTTCCTCCGAGGATGATCCGATCGCTTGAATGATATGCTTTGCGGTTGCGTCTGCCCGTGGGACAACCATGTCATTCACAAACCAGGATGAAATGAGGCCAGTTCCTAGAATGCATCAGACATTGTACTAGACATTACTGAAATCTGGGATTGTACCAATGATGCCCCATCGGAGTGTCGGCTTTTGCAGTTCATGCGACATAGTGTGATAGAACATATATCAAAAGAGTACTCGAAGATCGGGTGAGGAGATGGGGTTCAGCTTTCATGTATGAAGGAGAAAAGAGATTGTAGGGTCATTAGTTGGGGACTGGATCCTATATGTATGCTTAGGTTGGTGGGGGGGGGTCGCATTTTCCGAGCTTACATAGATCAATTTCAAAAAATTACTTACCCAGGCCATGAAGAATTAAATTCCGATCGGCTCAATACTCATCAGCCTTACATTTGTATTGAATCCCCCGGGAAAGTCTTTGGCGTTGTCTCTAGAGTTACTTCTGCTGATCTAGGCGGTGGGCGTTTTTTCTGGCACCATCATGATCGTGAGTTAAATTTCTTTTGCTTAATGTGTTCTATTTGGTATTTTATCACTCATTTAGCATGCTTGGCTGCTGATCGCACCAGCATTCTAAAGATTTCAAGGTCCTTCTTCGCGTCTTCGGCAGTCGTTTTGATCGCTTTTCCGTCGACCACCACCTGATACAATTCTTTCATCTCTATTGTGTACGGATCTTCATAGGTCTTGCGAATCACACTCTCTTTGAGTCCTCCGTTAATATTCTCCTGCATGTGCATGGTGATGGGCAATCCCTTGATGTAAGGCGAGTCGTACTGAACGCGAACGGTCTTGGTCGCGCTATATACTTCGATGTGAGCATCAAAGCGCGGCACAGAGTCCAAGCCAGATTCATAGGTTACCGAGAAGGTCGGATATTCAAAGATCGCACTATTTGTCTGTTAGTCACTGAGTTATTACCCCTCGTCTTATGGGATTCACGCCTACCTCCAGAACGGCGGCTTCAAATAGGCGCCCACCACGCCCGACGGCATGCCCAGGGCTTCTCGCATCAGACTCAGATCGTGTGATCCGAGGCCTCCTAGGGCCCTCCAGATTCGTGGAGGAACATCGGAGCTGTTCACGCCTGCCTCCACCTGCATCCCTTGCGCGACAATTTCTGTTGCGCGTGCCGTGCGATCCTCTACATCTGCCGCTGCGAAATCTGATGCTTTTTTGGGAAAGGTTCCGGACTGATCCACAAATGTGGAATTCGGCCCGATGATGTCTATTGACGTGCACTTGATTAGCTCTCTCTCTCTTTGCTGACAACCAGGAACGGCAGAGACCCTCAACGTACCTCTCACACGAGCGTAGAGAATCTTTTCCATTCCGCCGATCTCACGGATTGCAGCTTGAAATGCTGGGGCATATCTTCTCATGTATCCCACCATCACGCATCCTTCAGACGCCTTTTCGGCCGCAATGATTGCATCCGCATCGCGATCATTGAGCGACATAGGCTTCTCAATGAAGACGTGTTTGTTATATTTCAAGGCGAGGATTCCATGAAGGGCGTGGTACTCGTCACTGTTAATGACAAATACCACTTCAACTTCTGGAGATGCGCATAATTCTTCGGGATTGGTTGTAGTCGCGGGTTCTTTCTGCCCAGTCACCTTGGATTTGCAGTGCTCGAGCGAGGTACGGGAGACATCACAGAGATATGTGATTTGGAAGAGATCGGAGAGAAAGTTCAAGGTAGGAATATGTACCACCTGCGCAATCTCTCCGCAGCCGATGAGGCCAACACGGACTTTGCGTGACACTGGTGCAGAAAGTGACATAGTGTGTGTCGTCTAATGAGAGGGAAGAAGGGCAACGGAGGGGGAAAATGGTAGAAGAAAAAGAAAGGCGAAAGAGTAACATAAAATCAGCTGTAGGTCTCCTTTTTATTTTTTGCATCATTAACAACTCATTAGCAACATGCAGTTGCTATGTAGTGTGGTGAACTCCTCCATCCGGTCGGGTTAGATCAGGATAGTGGGGAATCGTGACTGGGGATTCCTCTGTCCCGACACTCCCCGTCCCACTGGCCTCCTGCATCTCTTGCATCGCTCCGCGCCAATTCAGCCACTAGGCACCAAGTCACGGCAGATAAGAGAGCTTAAGGTCCTCCGGATACGTCCACATGGAGAAATCAACGGCGGGATCAGCCCGAGGCAAAAAACGAGCAGTGCCGCCCAACACCCAGACCATGTCCTATCCCCGGAAACGAGCCGTAACGGCCTGCCAGCTATGCCGACGCCGTAAAACGAAATGCGACAATGTCCGCCCCACCTGTGGATTCTGTGCGAACATCGGCGGCTCATGCGTCTACCAAGCCCCAGAGACGGACTATTCCTCGTGAGACCCCAGTCTACTGCCTACGCCCCTTGGGGGAAGCTTACCGGCCCAGATTCGACCCCGCCGCATTGGCTTTGCTCGAGAAGATGGACTACATGATCTCGCTAGTGGAAAAGGCCAAATCCGACCCACCAGTAGATTCTAGCCCGTCCGATGTGCCGGTCACGAGTGACCACATCCAGAGTAGCGCGGTCTGTCCATGGACAGCTCACGCGGACTTGCAAGAAATCCCGTCGCGTTGTGATATCTCGTGTCGAATCCTCGAGTGGCCGATATTCGATGAAATTCAATATAATCGAAAGCGGGACGCCCTGTTTGTCGGCCGGGTAAAAGCCTCACAGCAGAGTCATCTGAGGTCGCAAGGCATTGTGGAGGAGCATATCTCTTCATATGTTGACCAATTTCTGATCAATGTGCACACCAAAAATCCCGTTGTCGACCACACTCTGCTCAGCCAACATGTCCGCGATATTGCAGAGAATGGGCTGGGCTGGGACGGACCGACCAGCGTGACCGTAAGTGAACGCATCCATGCCATTGCATACTATCCACGAACTAATGAGTCTTCAGCTCATGGCATGTGCATTGGGTATTATCTCTCAACCATTCCAGCGAATTCCCGTGACGAACGTGAAGACTGTCGAACCCGATCTTTCTTTGGCAGATGTCTATTATACCGCCGCCCGAAAGCGCATCGGCCTACTTGACACCGCCTCGTTGGAGTATCTGCAGACCACGTTCCTGTCAGGTGTTTATGAAATGTATACACTGCGTCCGTTGGTAGCCTGGCACTCTTTCCATGCAGCCTGTAGCAGCATGCAGTTGTATTTCAAATCAAGAGATCCACAACTCGAAAGCAGTGAAACACGAAACCTGGAACAACGGTTGCATTGGTCATGTTTTAAATCAGAACGGTAATTTTACCCATAATTTTTACCCATTTTGCTAGGTTGAAAAGATACTGATCAGGTTCAATTGCAGGGAAATTCGCACGGAGATCAATCTCACGCCTCTAAAAACACCTAGCTGGAACTTGACCGAAGAGTTGCCAATGCCACCACATGAAACCAGGGATGAGGACGTTCCCACAGTCTTCCCGCTGGAAGAAAGCTGGTATTACTATCTAACAGATATTTCACAAAGAGCGATTCTAGATCGTATACTCAATTCATTCTATGCGGAAGAGTCAGATCGACACTGGCTTCAGACCTGTCCAAATGACATGGCTCGCATCGCATTAGAACTAGACCGGCAGCTGGTTATGACAGACACCAATCTGCCTCCTTTTCTACACTATTCACAAGAGAATATCGGAGACCGCGAATTACCTTATTTCATCCATCGGCGATTGCTCCAGATGCAAGAATGTCTCTTCAAACCCTTCTTGTTCCGGGTATTACATTTCCATGAGACTCAACCTCAAGTCATTTCCGAGCTGGCGCAACGTTGTGTGGAGGCATGTCGGACGAATATTTTGGAAACCGCCATCCAGCATCGACACCATGGCAGTTGGTTTGTGGCCCGAGGAGCATTTCGGTGCGCGATGGCAATAGTTGCCGCGGCCAAGAGCGGGAAATTGGTCATGCCAAATGATTGGTTCGCGTGTGTAGAAACCGCGTTGACGGTTATTGAATTCTGGGGACAAGAGGCCGCTGATCTCCAGCCTCTCGGCCAAATTCTCCGCTTGGTGTACGATCACACAAAGGAGCAGCTAGAGCAAGAACAGTCGCGCTACTGACCAAACCGTCTCTCTTCAGGGTTTGTACCGACATTACAGAAAGAGAATAGCAGGAAGAAATGGATGATATTTAGTTGCTAGATTACAAAAGGGACGGACGGGCCGAAGAGAAGATGAAGACGGGGGAGAAGGAGAGAGGAGAGGAGAGAAATACATCTACTCAACCAAAACAGGAAGGTCCTGGAGGCCTGACATCCTCAGGCCGTCAACAATTTGCGATCGTGCCAGTCATCCGCCCTTCTCGCGGCTACAAACCATGCCAAACAGCAGTTTTCTCTTGTGTGAATCGAGTTGTCAATATGATTTGATCACTCGAGGTGCCGACGAAGACGTCGTACTCCCCCTTTTCAGAAACCCATGCGTCCTGGGTTTCACTCCAATAGCTGGTGGCGTTCCGGTCAAGACTCATTTTGACTTTGGTTGCTTCTCCCGGTCCTAGATCAACCTTGGAAAATGCTTTTAGTTCCTTAACCGGGCGGCAGGTGTCAGACTGTACCGGGGCAACGTAAACCTGAACCACCTCTGCACCCCGTCGAGTGCCAGTGTTCTGGACGATAAGGTGGACATCCGATGAAGAGACTTCCAGATCTGATAGCTCAAAAGTTGTATACGACAAACCGTAACTGTAGTCATTTAGTTTGCGAAACAACTGGTGACTAGCACCCATGCTACATGATTTGGAGTATCTTACCCAAATGCGAACTGTGGCTCCTTCTCCATCTTTTCATAGAATCGATATCCAACGAAAATATCCTCGCCATATAACACTCTGCCATCATTGGCGTTGAAGTTGAGAAAGGCAGGGTTGTCTTGCACCACCTTGGGGAATGTCATGGGCAATTTTCCGCTCGGATTCACCTTGCCAAATATGACGTCCGCGATCGCGTTTCCCAGTTCATTGCCACCATACCAGGCTTGAATGACAGCCTTTGCTTTGGAAGCCCAAGGCATCGCCACTGGTGTTCCAGATTGAATGACCACGATTGCATTGGGATTAGCGTCCAGGACTGCATCAATCAAAGTATTGGTGTGCCCGGGCAGGTCCATTGATTGTCGATCGTAACCCTCACTCTCGATATCTTGCTGGAAGAGATTTAACATCCTATGTCTGCTCGGAGAAAAGGGGCATGCAACTTACATTGAGACCGGTAAAGATGACGACGTGTTTCTGGCTTTTCGCCATCTGAACTGCTTCATCGATAGCCAGCTTTGTATCAATTCTTGGACACCCGCCCAAGCGAGCACCGCCATTTGACAGTGTAGTAGCACCAATTTTTTGAAGCGTCGAGGTGCGTCCATTGCCCCATTCCAGGCGGAAATCGTATGTCGTGCCTTTCCGAAGTTCGACAAACCCAAGTTCTTCCACCGTTCCGCTCCCAAAGAATGACCCTCCCGCTCGTTGTTGGGTGCAATTATCAATCACGAGCTTATCATTGATGTATAAAAGCGCGGTGCCGTGGCACATAACCCCAAGGTCCCACACGCCCGTCTTCTCGGGGGTGAGATACCCTGTCATGGAGGCATAGAAAACCGGGTTGGCACCTGGTGGCTTATAATCTAGTAGCTGAAACGATGAATCGGCAACATTTACTACTTCCAATGCTGTTCGATCGGGCGATGTGTGAGGATCATTGTAGAAGGTTACCATGATCCCTGGGCTCGTCTTCACATACGGTCCCAACAATGGTTGAAGTTGATGACCATAGGCGCCGGGACAGTATTCGATGTTTTGCACGTAAGATTGTAGCCCCTCCATTGGTGTCACAACATAATAGGGACTCAGTTTGGCAGATCCACCTATAGAATCCCAGTCAGTTTGGCAGTTTGGCAAGGTACCAAAACAAAGAATATCTCACCTCCGCAGTAGGTTGCAGCTTTGGAATGAACACCAATTACACCTACACTTTCGGTCTCCACCCAAGGAAGCATTGCATCGTCATTTTTTAACAGAACGATGCTTTCAGATGCCAGACGACGAAGAACGCTTCGATCTTCCGGGGTGTCGCGAATACTCTCTTCGTCTGATACCTCACATTCGCTAGCCCGTTTGACCAGTTCGAGAACGCTTCGGACTCGAGCATCAACTGTGCGCATTGGAAGAGCCATTGCAGAGACTGCCGCTGACAATAGCCTACCTCTCCATTGTGGTGGACCCGGCATCTCGATGTCAAGCCCGGCGACCACTGACTCGCTAGTGGAGTAGGTGCCGTACCTGTTGATTTTGAGGTTAGCTTGCACGCTTGTCTATGGCAGGGCTCGAGGCATGATTATACCAGTCGCTGATCGTAGCTCCTTCAAATCCCCATTCCTCGCGCAAAATTCGTTGTAGCAACTCAGGGCTTTGCGAACACAATTTTCCATTGAGCTTGTTGTAAGCAGTCATGATCGCATGGGGATTACTCTGCGCCAGTGCCAACTGGAATGGCTTCAGATATATCTCTCGCAATGCGCGGTCGGTGACAATCGTCTCCAAGCCTCTTCGGTGCTCCTCTTGATCGTTACAAACAAAGTGTTTTGGAGTTGCGACCACCCCTTCGCTCTGGACACCCTGGATAATGGCTGCTGCTAGCATACCGGACAGATGAGGATCTTCCGAGAATGATTCGAAGCCTCGACCACCAAGAGGAGATCCTATTCGCGATATTGTCAATATTTTGATTGAATCCATCGATAACTGCTTGATTTGCTCTTACTTTGTATGTTCATGGTCGGCCCTAGCCAAATGGCTGCACCTTTGGCTTTGGCTTCCTTGCCAATGAGAACTCCAGCTTCTTGGATTAGGCCTGTGTCCCAGGTTGCTCCCAGTCCTGTTCCACATGGCAAACATGCTGCTGGGACACCATTGAAGAATTTAGTGCCTCGGATCCCATTAGGCCCATCGGACATTCGGATCGATGGAACGTTGTAGTTGGGCAAGGGCGTTGTGTGCCAAAAGTCATGTCCTAAGAGTTCGAGCTCAGTGATCAACCCGATTTAAGGATAAATAAAGAGCACCAACCTGCAAGGAGGTTTGATTTCTCTGCCAGGGTCGCATTCTCCAGAATAAAGTCGATATTGATCTCGGGCTTCGTTTCCAACATCGTCACGAGCTTATACGTGTGAATACTGCAGCCCGGAATTCTGCTGTTTTGGCTGATTTGTTGCCTTGTAGTTAAGAGATACTTCAAAACCAAGTCCTTTAAACAATTCGAAGATTCTATTCTCTAGGCCTTTATTTATCTGTGCCAATCTATCTTAAGGATAGCTTCCCGACCCCGACACTCCCCGTGTGGGGCAGGTCCGTGCACCGGATATAGAGAACCTCAATATCTAGGCTTGCTTTAGCTCTATTGGCAACTTTGCTCAGGAAATGAAAGCTATGAATGATAACTCTGGGGACGGAATCCTTTGATCAATTTCCATCTGACTTGGTCTTCTAGTACCTACCGAGGTCTTGAGATAGACTATAAGGAACACAGACTAGCGTGTTTCCGCATTGAATCGGGAAAGGATCAAAGAAAATAAATAGATTTTATTGCTATTTTTTGGAATTTGATCAAGCAGGGGAGATAAGAAAAAAAAGCCAAAATTATTTAATGCGTTCAACAAAATCTCAATTGCTGTGGTTTTAATTACACCGAGGAAACTCAACCCCAGGTGGCGCGATAGCCTTGTAGACTACTTTAGCCGAAGGGGCTGTATGAAAATAAATTGGCTTCCCAGCTGAACGAGAGCATGGTTTTCTTGGACCACCTACCTCCTCAGCTCGGTCTCTTGGCATCTGCAAATAGCCGCCAGGTGGAATGGATGGTCTCTGTCACGCCGTGGGAACGGACTAGCCCTAACGCTGACCTAGATTCGGAGCTTGTTGTAGCAGCGCAGTGTACCTAATAAGGGGCCATATACTTATTGCGGGCCTGACGTGTACATCCAAGGCTATCTATCCATGGATGTCTCGGCATGAACGTTTCAAATGGGCAAATGACAATGGAATCGATGCTAAAGAGTGATAGAGAAAATACGACTACCCAAAAATGAAGAATAAGGGAAAATAAGCCAAGGCAAGTCCATGAAAAAAGACACAAATGCTCCAAAATCTTGACCTTAGGCAGTCTATCTAACCGTCCAGTAGACTAGGAAACAAAGTGTGTTCTTCTTCTAATCAACTATTGGAGCGAAGACGTGGTGATTTTGTTTATCATTCCCTCACCTCGCTTCGACCAGACTTCGCGTTTTCACTTTATCGGGCCTTCGTCGTCCTCGACCCTACAAAGAACGTCGGAAACCCCGGTATTGCCTACTCCAGACTAGAGCAGATTATTGCCACCATGGTCTCTATCACTACACCCAGGGGAATTGCCATCCAGCGGGCTCAAGGCGCCACCATGCGCGACAGGATTGAGCGCATCACCGAGGATCTCAAGGATATCAAGAATTTCTATCCCATCGGTATCTCACCCAAAAGGACACGAGAGTTAAACCGATTCCTCACTTTTGTGCTCGGATCTCTCCGTGATCTTTATGACCAGGAAGGAAAGGTTGATTCCCTTCTTGTGAAGAATTACCTGGAAAGGCAGATCCGACAGCTGGAACTCGAATCCAAGCAAGACGAAAAGGCTGCACCACTATTGCCCTTTTCTCCCATTTTGATTGATTTGTGCGAGGCTCGTGCTTTGGTCAAATCGCTGGATCCAAAGGATGCTGCTCAGAAGCTCTTCCAATCACAGGCCCAAATCGCAGCCCTGCTTGAGAAGATCAAGAATAACTCGAGCGATTTCCAGATCGAGAAACCGACTGCCTTTAGGGCAGTAAAAACGACTGATACTCTTCGAAAATGCCTGAAAGAATGGATGGATTTCTACAAAGGATACGACCCCTTGTTTGATTGGTGGGTGATGCATCCCTATGTGACCGTGGACAAGAGATTGGAAGATCTTTCAGTCGGTATTCAGGAGAAACTAGTTTGTATCCAGCCCGGGAAATGGCGCTGCGATAGTGGGAAATCCTATTGGGCGTGAGGGATTGCTCAGTGAGCTTACGGCAGAAATGATTGCCTACACGCCAGAGGAAATTATCGCGATTGGCGAGAGAGAATTCAAATGGTGTGTACATGAGCTTAAAAAGGCATCACGCGACATGGGATATCAGGGGAACTGGAAAGAGGCTCTAGAAGAAGTCAAGCATGATTTTGTGGAACCAGGGAAACAGACGGATCT
>ERZ1673737.4074-NODE-4074-length-10553-cov-3.863498_pt1 | contig 10553 bp, 10 predicted proteins | sample MGYA00580211_ERZ1673737 | MGnify/ENA primary metagenome ERZ1673737 (study PRJEB41218, sample SAMN15661789) | gut metagenome | host: Homo sapiens | place: Canada: London | collected 2015-08-20/2019-03-30 | study: EMG produced TPA metagenomics assembly of... | reverse complement strand
AAAGGGGGGTTCTCAGGGCATGGGCGAGGTTATTGGCGAGGAGGAGAGTGGAAGAGTGATTGGATGGATGGACCGTGCTAGAGAGATGGCCGGCATTGTGTATGATGCGGCGCTTGAGGAGGTGTGAAAGGGAGCTGTGTCAGGCTCAAACTCCAACTGTCAATTTACTGGTTAATTCCAAATCGGGTGTTTTTTTTTTTTTTTTTTTCTTTTTTTTGCTACAGAGGAAAATAAAGACAAAAAGAAAAAGATCTGATGATTGGAAGGCATGCATCAAGGTACTATTCAAATTATCCAGCACTCAGGTCTTAATATTAAATAACACATCTTCTTTCCCTTTGTTGCTTCGTACATGGTTATCGCCAAATCATTTATACCAATCAGTAGGTTAGGAGCCTATGGCAACTATACCTTTTTCTACCCGGTTCTTTTTATTTCCCATTATTTATTCATTGTTCTCGAAGGAGAAGAAGGAGCCGATTTTGGAATTAACCTGGATCCCGGGGACCAGCCGGGCTAGTGGAGGGTGGACCTACACAGGCGATAAAAGGCATGAGCTATGCAGTCAGTTTGCTACCCGTTAAACAACGTAGGAAGGAAACTCACGACGGCAGCAGTGCAACAGAGCTCATGATCTGGATTACCACATGCTCCTAGATGTACTGTTAAAGTGGTTCTAAAACGCTGTAGAGGGTGACTTACCAGCCTTACAACCTGCCCCAGCGCCATAGAAGTTTCCATAAGGCTTTATAACCGTATTACAACACCAGCAACCGTTCACGTTGATCGCCTGTCTTTCAACAAGGGCGTGAGATTCTGTGGGCGCCGCGGCGGCCCAATACGCGACAGAGCCGAAGAAAACGATGTTCGTAAGACGCATATCTGTTGAATAGTAATAGGATATCAATATAAGCAAGCGATAGGCTCTTTTTAATACCGTGTAAGCTTATATATAGATGGTGGAATTACGTAGTTGACTAGTAGCCTACGATTATAACTGCTCTGTGTCGTATAGTAAGTTCTCAATTCCCATGTTTTGATGGTTAATAGAAAGATGGTATAGCTATCATTTCACGGTGTGGGGTACCTAATCGACTTGGCCCAGACCCCACGCCAAATCGCGCTCTTTAGGCATCCAATCAGCAACTGGGAGTAAGGAAGCACTATAAGGTTTTCGGGTCAGCTGCTGAGGAATCTAAAACGTACATAGCGAATTCGATGTAAATCTCGACACGGGCATGGGAGAAAGCAGGCGGGCGATCATGCTCGTTAGAACTATATAGTATTATGACGATGACTCACCGGTCGTCCACGGCCATTACCGTTACAGTTCTGATATTACGGAGCGGTGAACTAAAATGCAGCGCCTTTCGTCTTTATTTTCTGGGAATGAAATGGCAAGTGTAGCGGTATAACTGATTTCAAAAACTACTGCAGGCAACATGTCCCGACAGCGTAACATTATCAAGGACCTTGCAAGGTACACCTAGCACATTTATGGCTTCTTTTTCAAGAGCTGATATTGTAGAAGGATCTTAGTACAGTCGTAGAACAACGATCAACGGCCATACATAGATGACACCGCTATCTTGCTTGCGGAGTTCCAATCTAATTCTGACCTTCTTGCTCGAGAAGTGCCATGGGTCCGCAAGGAGCTCCCGTCTCTTTGCTCAAGAGCGCTCCCTTTTGTTCTTAGCCACATGACCCTTATTGTGATAAATCTCCTCACCAATCCCGAAGCTAGAAATATCACAGGGATTGTCGACTAAAATCAAGGATTCTGCCATTCGGCTTCACGCTATATAGGCTTGAGAATGGTTTAGGCCCGATAGATTCAGAGGTGACACTACTACCCTCGCGACCGCGAACTCGAAAGCCTCTTCTGGCAAACCCTTGGGGGAAGCTAATGATACCTCCGATGCTGAGTTGCATTTGATCCGCGCTATGAGGATGGCCGTGCATTTCTACCATTATGAAATTTGTTTTTGACGTAAAAGGTGCGGCGCAAATTGTGCGGGCAGATCAGCTTGATGGTTACCTCGCCTATCTCAATGCTTTCTGTACTACTGCTGAGTGGACTTCTATTTTGTGAGCCGGCTTATGGCGCGTTACAAGGCAGGCAAGGTGGCAAGATATCATGAGCGGCTGCGGGTATTTCTATACGTATTGATAGTAAACTTTGAACGTTTGTACGTCGATGACGACGTTCTGTGCGTGGTGGCGGAGACGGAGGTGCGTCTAACCTCGTATTTTGCTTGTTCTATAGGTCCACGGGGCCTAATTATGCTATGACGTCACGATATTCGTTGGATCCGGTCAACTCTCTCATTCACGGTTAGTACTGTAGCGGCTCGCCCTTGCTTTACAGAAGATACGAGTATAAATAGTTCGTGTGCGGTCGCTTGAATAAAGTTGAACAAACTTGGCACGTATTTCCAGTTCTCACCAATCTCAACCGAACAACATTCCCCAAACACACGGCTTTTGTTAAGATGTCCAGGAAATGGAAAGTAAGTGCTTCCAACAACCATGACTTCGCAGACCATTAGTCCCTGATTGAGTATCTCAATAGGTTGTTTTCAACCAATCTGCCCCACGAAAATCTGTTTTACATGACTACGAGACATATATCCAAAATCATGGGGGCACTGTGATAAAGAGTTTTGCCCCGGAAAACTCGAACTTAAGCATCGAGCAAGTATCCTAGGTCCATAGCCACGATAGCTATGCTAAGTATTGAATTAGCGCGGTCCTGCCCGATTCTCTCAAGGAAGGTTTGGAGAATGACGGTTTCGTTGACCACATTATCGCCGTGTGAAGAAGATAAGCATCGTGAGATATATGAGAGAGTATCTCAGTGAATGGATGAGAGGGAGTAGTATCGGTCGCCAGGGCCCAGATAATCTTGCGAATTCACAGACAGTTAGCTATATATTCAACTTCTAATTTATTACTATGGAATACTTCCAGAATACTGTTCGCAATGTTCGGGCAGATCTTATGGCTGAAGTATTCTCCCGGGGCATCGAGCCCTACCTACTCGTAGTCAACTTTCTAAGAACTGTCTAATTTAAATTGATTGATCTAAACCACTGTAGAGGTGCTGTTGAGAGACTCCTGTATCTATTTAATATGAGTTGAGACATCGTACTTCTGAGATAACCCAATTTTCAATACAAAAGAAAAAGGCGAAGGGAAGGCCAGACACTCGATTAACGGCCAAAAACTGCTCCTTCCACTTGACATCAACCCTCCAAACCACTTCCGTCCTGTTCCATCAAGCTAAAATCCATACTTCGCTCTGTTGATGACCCCAAAGGCAAGGCCTGAAGCGCTAGTCTAACTTGCTAAAACCCCTTTCCTCCCACTTGGCCAAAATATTGTCCTGAAGAGGTTTGGGATAACCTCGGCGAAAGCTGGTATTGATCCAGTTCCTGCCGGTGGTGTACTCGACGGGAAACAACGCATCGCAGACCATCTTGCCGCCTTTGGTAGGATTGCCATTGCCATGAGCCATGTAAGGAATGAGCGCGAACCCTTTGACATCTTCATAGGGATACTCATCCAGCCCGGGTCGACAACGTGTGGAGAATGCCCACATGATGTCTGCATCGTCGTGTACGTCGATGTCCTCGCTGACTAGGATGATGCGGTGGAATGGCACCCCGGCTTTGGACTTGAACACGATATTAGCGACAAGCTCGGCTTGCTCCTTCGGGGTGATCTTCATGGCTCGAAGCCGGTGTCCATCAACCTGGACCGCGATCCAGGTACACTGAGAGATGAGCGGCGAGCTAGCTTGCAGAATCGGTAAGTCGGCAGCCCGACAGAACTGCGCAAAGCTTCTGCGGCAGTCACTAGACCTCCCAAGGATTGCTGTTTCAAATTGGTCAGCCAAAGCTATCCGAGCAAAAGGGAAGTTGTCTTTAAATGTCGGGAGGGATATCCTAACCGTTTCGTCCGTCAGCCTGCCAGTGGCTGACAGGGGAAGAATCGCGTTGTTGCGGTAGGTGATCTTGTTGACCTTGAACAGTAGCATCATATGCAAATCTCCAGGGAAGTTCACTCCATGCATCTCACTATAAGGGCCTTCGGGGATTTGTCCGGTGATCGAAATAGTGCCCTCAAGACAATCTCAGCGTTGGCCGGTACGTAGAGATCATTTCGTGTCGCATTTGACCAGCTTCATAGGTTCCCCACTCAAGGACCCGACGTAGCCAGCTTCGCTGACACCATCTGGAATAGGCATAGCAGCCACTATAATTGACAAAAAACAGCCAAATCACGTGTTCGCGAAAGGGGAGAACGAACCTGGCAACCCAAATTCATTCCACATAACCTCTTACCATCTCATCATCTTATGAAAGATCCACACAACGCTCGATCTCCTCATCAAAATTGACAAGGGTATTATTTGCTGCAGGATTCCCTTTTTCAATGGAAGCATGCCCATGGCGAGCAAGATCTTCAATATGTAGCGCGCCACTGGGAGAGCACATCCAAAATACCTCAAAGGAGGAATCAGGCACGTATAGGTGAATATCGATCCCTAATATCACATAAAGCAAACAAATCTCATCTTCCGGTGGAATCGTCCGTGCGACAAAGTTCAGTCAAGAAGTTTGGATAAGCGTAGATAGATACGGGGACCGACTAAAAATTTGTCGCACCATGTCGTGACCAAATCCTTATGTAGGGCGGGACGGACCCTATATTGTAAAGCTAAGAGTGGATAGTAAGGTGTCGGCATAAAGGATATTCAATCTATCGCACGGGTTAAGACCGGTTAAGTCAACCAACTAGAAGTCAAAGAGTGATACGAAGTTACAATTGCATTCAACGTAGCTCAAAAGTACTTAACCATCTTCCCAACTCAACTCCAAACTGTCCTGGTTGGTCAAGCATACTAAGATGGCCTGCTTTCTCAATGACCGCAACCTCCTTGGCCTCTAGTGCGTCTCCTAGTCTCCAAGCACTTTCTACCGGAATCCACTTATCCTCCGCACCCCAAATAATCTTGATTGGCATGTTGCGTCCGATTTCTCCATATCGTGCTTCAACTGCTTCCGTGGATCTTGAATTAGCTTGGCATAGCTCTCGGATAAAGCCCGCTTTCCCACCCTCTCTCATCCAAGGGGACTTCAAGGTCTGCATTATCTCTTTTGGTATCTCATAAAATGCGGCATTGCGGATGTAGCTCTCCAATATACCCTCGAACGCCATGTCAGGGAGTTGTTGAAAGTGATGAGGGTCATTCGCGACAACCTCGAAAAGTGATTGACCGAACGGTCCAATGGCAACCACATCGATGAGACAAAGACTCGCGTATTGGCAGTCATGGAGCAGGTTCGCTCGTAAGCTGACCAAGCCAGCATTATCATGAGCTACAATGTGGGCCTTCTGATTGAGCCACTCTTTTTCCCACGACTTAAAAAGCGCAGCATAGACCTCAGATTGTCGGGCAAGATCCGCATCGAGCTCTTCGACTTTACTAGGGCTGGTCGTTGTACCGGGTAGTTTCCGTTCAGGGGGAGAAACTCCGAAACCAGGCCTATCAAAAAGATAAACGTGGAACTGCCGAGATAGAGATATGGCAAAAGGCACCCAGAGTCTAGAGGACCAGGGCGTTCCATGTATGAAAATAAGCGGTGGGGAGGCAGGGTTGCCTAGCGCGCACCATTTGACAGTATAGCTGTGAGTGGAATTCTGATACTGAAAGCTCTGGTTAAGAGACGTGGTGTTGTTGCTGTAGACCGAAGCCATCTTTTCTGTGGGTGTTCGCTCGGACAAGGCCGCGGAGAAATGGTAAACCAAGTTAAGTTGCGATATGCGTATCGTTTACGGCTAGGAGCAAGGGTGAGATAAATAAACCGGGGGCGCAACTATGCACTCACACCGCTCTTTCGAGGTTGTTTTTATGAGGGAGGACGTTAGGGATATTGAGATCCTAACCTTGGAACAGACTGGCGATTCGGGCTTTGCGGAACAACTGGCGTCATGATCCACCGTTTCTTTGTTCGTCATCTCTAGGCTAACTAATGTCCTAGGTTATCACTCATCTAACATAGATGGGCTAGCTATATCCTTGTCAATCGCGATGTTTGTGCGACTATCTTAGGTTTAGTGCTCTACCTCTCTGTCGTTCAGAATGAATGCATGGTACTGCATTACCGAGTAGTGGCTCTCACTTGGGGTGCTCAATACGGGTGGACCCGATCGCCGGCAACGCTACCGGGGCCCTCGATTGTCCCAAGAAACAGATGACTTGTCCGTTACTAGGACCTACCCTCACCTCGGCCGCCAGAATTCTCACCTAAATAATTCACACCTATCGTAGAGTGCCGCTTAGGTATCAAGGGTGTATTGACAGGTAGTCGTGCATCTAGACAGAGAATGGGACTGAGCGGACAGGAAGTCTTGTTCTCCACGCGCTGTGATCGTTTGTGCATATTCCAGCCTCGAAGGGGGTTATGTATGAGATCACAAGCAACATTGTGGTCTGTAGCCCGAGTCTCTGGACAGCACTTTATCAGCCACTTAAGCTATTCCGAATGATCCCTGTCCAATTGGACCTGACATCGTATTTTGCCAGGTACTCTTTTACTAGGCCACTACGTGAAAAGCCACAGCTGGCTGCAGCCATGGTTGTTGAATATTGGACCGCATCAGTTAAAGGTAGTATCTTTCTGATACAATTGGGATTGTGAGAAACGCTGTAAGTGTGGAACGAAAATTTACACTATTTATAATTTTGGCCTTTCACTTTTAGTAACAGCATTCGAGCTATGCGGGCTAATGAACCAGAATAGTATACATCACCGACACTCCCAGGCTCTGGAAGCCTGAATTAACACAGCGCTGAGTATAGGATCTGCATCAGAGCTATGTCCTCTTCATTTGTCTTTACCTACGTTCACTACGTTGCTTTTCTTGTCTTTCCTGTCTTTCAAAGTGGTTAAAGGTGTGTGAAATACCCGCTGAACGTATTTATGGAAGCCGTGGCACTCGATCAAGAATGGTATTTGAAGGCACGAATGGTAATTATGTTTTCAGCAAATATGAAAAATATATACATGAGACACATAAGAAAGCCCGACCCAGCCATCAGGAGGATATGCGAGCATAGTCCTTGATAGGCGGCTCTTCACTGGATCCCGTATATCCGAAAGAAATGAAATCAATAACATTATATACATATACCTCCACCTCTGTGCCGAGCAGGTCCGTTAACACAAGTCCTGGAGCGAGGACCTGATTACACACAGTGTCCAGGTCAACCCGGGACAGATCCGCCGGCCCCTCATGTGTCAGTGCATCAACAAAGAGCGCATAAACAAGCGGGTTGATTAACATGGGATCATGAGTGTAAAGACTGCCAGCAGGCAAACCCGGGCAGGCCAGCTGGATCTGCGTATTAGTGACGCCAACTCCGCGCACATCCTTCAAGCGCGCCGACGCATTCGGGCCAACCTGCGGGGCAACGAGCTCATCGATACCGGAGTACACACTCGTCGTCGGTACATACGCCGAGTCTCCATCTTCAGCGAGGAGTGTCTTGATCAAATTGGAGTCGTAGCCTTGCTGCCTGATCGCAGGCGTGCATAGAGGATTCTGCACCAAGCACGGTTCCGCCGAAAGGGAGCCGTGGAACTCGCCGCTAATCACCAAAAAATCATCGACCGAGTCCCGCGTCGATGGCCAGTACTTGAGTGTCCACTGGACGTCTATGCTACCTTGCGACCAGGCGATCACTCCGATCTTGGTGTCTTGGGAGATACCAGAAATGTAGTTGATCGCGTACGCGATATATTCCGCGGTCACCTGGATGTCGGCGAGGGTATTGCCGGGTATGTTGATCCAGACGGGATCGGCGAAATCACTCTGGGAGAGTAGCTTTTCGTAGTTGAAGTAATACGTGGTACCGGCTGCATTGGCCGTGCCGGGGATGAGAAGGACAGGTCGTTTGCCGTTAGCGCCATATTGGAATTCGTCGGGGATGTAGATTGTTTTGCGGAGCTCTTCTTCGCTCAGACTGTACGGCGCATCGTCGGAAGCCTTCTTGGGGAATATAGGGCCTGACGGTTCCTCGGAGTTGTCGTTGTCCATCGAATTCAAAGGCGCGTTTGTCAGACCTTTCACGAGGTCGAGGATATTCTTCGGGGCTAGGCCATTGGTGACGACATCGATGGCGACCCCGACGAGACCAACATCACTTGCGTTGCGTACGTTTCCAAGGGAGCCCAGGGCTTCTTCGAGGGTTGTAACAGGATCGGTCTTGCCGTCTTGGACATCGCGCAGTGCAGATACTAACAGAGTTACATCTTGCGTGATACCTTGTGCGAGGTAGCCGACGGCCTTCAAGCTGCTTTCCAGATTTGATATCAAGTCTGAAAAGCCGCGGGTCTCTACTGAAGAGACACTTGCAGCTGGCTTCGCCCAAGCCGACAAGAAGAGTGGAAACAGCAAACAAGCTGACCTCAAAGAGTACATAGTGTCAGAGGTGCATGCGAGTGATAAAATGAAGTACCCAAGATTTGAAGAACTGACTATCCCTAACCCACATCGGCAGATTCCAAGGTTCTATTAAGATCCCACAAGCCCCTGAGCCAGATCCATGGTTCCAGCTCAGCCCCCGATCTGAGATCTCCACTTTAGGTTTGTTGCCATGGCCCAGAACCTTGGGAGGGAAACTTAAATTTCCCAGTACGGCAGAAATCTGTTCAGCTCTGGGACCATGCGCGTATCGAGATCTCGCTTATTGCACAGGCTATTGAAGATTAAGTCATATCATCTAAACAACGCAAAGTTGCCATTATTAATACAGAAATTTCTTCATCTCATCGACAGCAGGCCCTTGCTTTTTGTTGTTTTGACAGAAATGTTATGGGCCCTTGCATATGCCGATTAAATGGCGGTGTCCGAGCTAACGCTTAAGTGAACACTTCCAAGGTTGGATACATCGCTGAATATTTTTGTAGTCGTACACGGGCTACTCTACCCACATATTACGAGACATTGTGGGTCGATAAGCCATTTTCAATCGGGATTTTTCGGTCGGACCACTGATCGGGTGTTTGTGATGCAGATCCTTATAACAGACCACGCCTTCGCTCATTTAACTAACTGATCGGTGCTCGAATCGGGATACTTTCATTGCAAATCTCATTTACCGAATACTGCGTCCACCTCATTAGTTTATGAACGTAAACTGGGCACTGTATAAGTTACATGCATAAGCAGGCAAGTGAATGGCTTCATCCACCTTTATCTATCACCTCAGTTTATCCTTTAAAAGTGTTATTAAGCACGTAAGTTTTTTATAGCATTTGGTCATTGTCTTATTCGAGCGATTACCAAGAACATCGGTTAAGTTATGTACTGTAATCTTACTTGTTGGGCCCAACAGAGCTGTATTTACGTACTGCACGTCTGTGCTTGAGTCTATTTGTCAGGGACATAGACGTTGGTTCCTATTGCTAGCATGACTGAGCCTTATGAGCATGGCTCATTCGGCACTGGACCCATGAAGATACATGTATGTACATGTAGCTCAGTCATGATCACGGATCGTCCATGGAAACAGGGTTTGTTGGGCGTCAGCCACAACCTTATTTGCCGCAGCCTGGCGTTTTTCCCTGGGCCTTCAAGAATCAGTCTCACTTCATAGTTTCAGATGTTGTTCTCTAAGAGTTAATTTCTCGATTTCTACTTTCTAGACCGGCATGGTTCTTCGCGACCTCCTTGCGAATTTCTCGTCGAGTACGTTAACAGAGAAGCACTTCAGTTGGAATATGCGACATAGGGGCTGCATACGACCAATAAACGCACAACAATCTAGTTTACTTACAACCTACCACATAGGTTAGGCATACGTCGGTAGCTTCTACCTCGTATTGAGAAATCACACCTCGCTCGATTGCAATAAACTTAGTACAAGCTCAGAATTTGAGCGGGCTAAGATGGATGTTGGCAAAACTTTATATACTTCTCAAATTGCTGATGCTACTCTGTCAAATAAATTCCCAATCACATCTTAGCAATGATAGATAACTTACTTATCCCTCCATTAAAAGATACATCGCATGCTTCTGTTTGCACCATGTGATGTTCATATACTTCAACCAGCTAACTCATACCATGACCGTCCGCATTATACATCAACCCAGCTGTCGGCAGGCGCTGTCTATATATTCACCCTGTTCCTCACAGCCTAAAAGCTTGCTTCTAGGCTGCAGCTCCTATAAAGCCAAGTAAAATGACAAGTCAGCTGCCTCGGCTCTCTCCCATTCAAGCTCACCATTTCCGAGATACGAGAAAGCATCGGAAGTAGCATATCGGATATCAAAGTCCTCTCCACGAATATCCTCAATAGCCTCTGTAAATTCACAAGTCAGTATCCGTGTAAACATCTCTTTCTTATTCTGTGGGTGACTTGCCTTTGAAATGAATTACACTTCCAGGATACATGGCAGTGACAGTATGCTCGTTGTTATACCAAGCATTGCAGCCCTTGCTCCAAACGGTGTTTTTCAAGTTGGCATGTGCACGGCGGT
>ERZ1673737.4069-NODE-4069-length-10560-cov-4.464350_pt1 | contig 10560 bp, 6 predicted proteins | sample MGYA00580211_ERZ1673737 | MGnify/ENA primary metagenome ERZ1673737 (study PRJEB41218, sample SAMN15661789) | gut metagenome | host: Homo sapiens | place: Canada: London | collected 2015-08-20/2019-03-30 | study: EMG produced TPA metagenomics assembly of... | reverse complement strand
AGCACGGCATCAACTGCAACCTGACCCTCATGGTCTCCCTGGTCCAGGCCATCGCCGCCGCCGAGGCCGGTGCCTTCCTCATCTCTCCCTTCGTCGGCCGTATCCTCGACTGGTACAAGGCCGCTCACAAGCGCGACTACACCGCCCAGGAAGACCCCGGTGTCAAGTCCGTCCAGGACATCTTCAACTACTACAAGAAGTTCGGCTACAGCACCATCGTCATGGGTGCCTCTTTCCGTAACATCGGCGAGATCACCGAGCTGGCTGGCTGTGACTACCTGACCATTGCCCCCGCCCTCCTGGAGGAGCTCTACAACTCCACCGACGCTGTGCCCCAGAAGCTCAACGCTGCTGATGCCCACAATTTGGACATCGAGAAGCGCGAGTACCTTAACAATGAGGCTTCCTTCCGCTTCGACTTCAACGAGCAGGCCATGGGTGTTGAGAAGCTCCGTGAGGGTATCTCCAAGTTCGCCGCTGACGCCGTTACCCTCAAGCAGCTCCTTGCCCAGAAGATCCAGGCTTAAAAGGCTATGATTTTATGTGTTTTAAATTTTTTGTAAATTGGCGATCCCCCCAAAATTGGAATCGGTAGATACGAATTGATGAACTTCTGCTCCGCATTCGGGTGTCTTTTCAGTAGGAGCGTAGGAGTCCGGCTCAATAAGCAATTTGATCTGGCCGGGTCGGCTTATTCAGGGATGACCCCGCACAGGTAAGATTTCGCAAGTTGATACGCCGTGTCATTTATGAGCCGGGATTGATATTCCTGATTTTTATACCCGAGGCTATATGTATCAATTGATGATAGGCTCCGGTGGTTTTCACTGGGTTTGCAGACAACTCATCGTGAGACCTATGTGAAACATAAATTCCTGACAAGTACATCTTTTGTAGAGAAGATTCTACGGGTGGAGGCCAGAGCTCCAAGCTCGGAGGGGTACCGGTACAAGCGGTACCAACAAAACCTCCACTAGTAACGAAGTACCCGTACATCGAGGCGGTATAGTGCCATTATGTCATTCCACCTCGTTCCGGCTCGATCCCGCTTGGGAAGGTGGGGGACCTTTTGTTGTATTTGGTACCAGGTACCAGCTCTTTCAGTGTCTGTTGCTAGGTAATCGAAGTACCGAGTACTTTCCGGAAGTACAATACAGAGTAGAGTCACGTCAACATCATCCGCTTATTATTCCGCCCGTCGCCTCCTGTCTCCTTCTCTCTTTTCTTCTCTAATATATCCAAATACTCAATTCTTCTATCTTCTATCCAAAACATCTCAAAATCTATCAAAATGGTTAAGGCTGGTAAGTCCACTTTTGATCAACCAAACATATCACAGCTCTCCAAGGTCCCCTGGGACCTTGAGCAAATTTGAGCACCTTGTGATCCTGAGCTCCAAACCCGAGCCTATCGGCTTCGTTCCTCTGCCACATCCAGCTGTAATCTGCAACGTCCCTGTTGAATCTCACAGCTTATTTGTTGATTTCGTGCGATTTGCTTCTGGGGTTGGAGCTTGGGAGATCGGGACCAGCTTCCTGGCCTTCGATCGACCTTCTAGAATATGATATTGACCGTTTATATCTGCAGTTGCTGTCCTCCGTGGTGACGCCAAGGTCGCCGGCACCGTCACCTTTGAGCAGGCTGACGAGAGCGCCCCTACCACCATCTCCTGGAACATCACCGGCAACGACGCCAACGCCGAGCGTGCTTTCCACGTTCACCAGTTCGGTGACAACACCAACGGCTGCACCTCCGCTGGCCCTCACTGTATGCTATTTCCGACAAGCCCAGAACTGAATATGGAATATGCTAATTGCTGCTAGTCAACCCCTTCGGCAAGCCCCACGGTGCTCCCACTGATGCGGACCGTCACGTCGGTGACCTTGGCAACTTCAAGACCGATGCTGAGGGTAACGCCAACGGTGCCATGCAGGACAAGCTCGTCAAGCTGATTGGCGCCGAATCCGTCCTGGGCGTAAGTGAACCCTGCATATCACGCAATTGAGGGTGCAAATCACTGATATCTCTTTCTAGCGCACTCTCGTCGTCCACGCCGGTACTGATGACCTCGGCAGGGGTGGCAACGAGGAGTCCAAGAAGACCGGTAACGCTGGTCTTCGTCCCGCCTGTGGTAAGTTGAGATTGAGGGCGTCGTAAATGGAATTAATGCTAATGAATTGCTTAGGTGTCATCGGTATTGCCGCTTAAATGCGCAGTTCTCCTTTATGATTTTCGGACTTGATATCCCCCCTGAAATTGAATTTGTGGGTGAAAAGTTCGGGTAGTTCCTGGCTGGATACATGAATGAATGATCTTTTTTTTTACCATGTGTACTTGGTTCTAGACTGATCGCCATACATGTATACGGAGAAGTCGTAGATATCGAAGGCGTAGAAGCTTCGAGCGGCCACTGACCGCTTTCCCCCACAAGTCTAAACACCGGCCACGTTTCCCCTCAGGACTTCTCTAAGCTGTTCTCAACTCCTTTCTTCTGCTTTGTGTTAACTTTTCTTCTCTTGATTTTGTCCATTTCATCTGATTTGTCCATTTGTCGGGAAGTGGTGTCTGATTTCCAGCATGCCTTTCGAAGCCCGGGTCAAGTCTGTCCTGTCCGGCGACACGGTTGTGCTGTCGCATGTCACCAATCCCTCACAAGAACGCATCCTGAGTTTGGCCTATGTGTCTGCTCCTCGGTTAAGGAGAGAAGGTGATGAGGTGGGTGACTGATCTACATAAATTGTGCTCAATTGCAAACGGATTGCCATGTTTTGGTTTGCTTGCGCGGTTCCCTTCCTGGTGCCTTTTTCTAGTCGCCATTAACGACATAGATTTGCATTTGAGGGAAAGTCAGAATGAACTAAACTAACATATTTGTCAAATATAGGCATACGCATTCCAATCCCGTGAATTCCTCCGTGAACTCCTTGTAGGCAAGGTGATCCAATTCCACGTCGTCTACACCATTCCCACTGGTGCCAAGCGCGAATACGGTACCATTAAACTGCCCGGTTTCGATGCTTCATTGCCCGATATCAGTGTGCAAGAAGGCTGGACGCGTGTCCGTGAGGAAGCAGGCAAGCGCAGTGATGAATCTGAGGAGACAATTGCTCTGCTTGAGCGCCTGCGTGCCCTGGAGTCACTCGCTCAGGGTGAAGGCAAGGGAACCTGGGGTGCCGACAATGGCGTGATCGAGACCAGCTATGAATTGACTGGTGCTCGTGAGTTGGTTAGACAGAAGTCCGGTCAACAGCTAGAGGGTATTATTGAGAAGGTTCTGAACGGTGACCGACTTGTGCTGCGCCTGCTTCTTTCGCCGACTGAGCATGTTCAGACTGTGGTTGCGGTCGCTGGTGTTCGCACCCCGTCTGCTAAGCGGATCACAGAGGGCAAGGAGACGGCCGCGGAGCCGTTTGGTGATGAAGCACAGCAGTTTGTTGAATCCCGCTTGTTGCAGCGCAAGGTCAAGGTTTCCCTGCTCGGTGTGACACCGCAGGGCCAGTTGGTCGCTACTGTCCTCCACCCCAATGGAAACATTTCTCGATTCCTTCTTGAGGCTGGTCTCGCCCGTTGCCAGGATCACCACTCTACCCTTCTGGGTCCCGATATGGCTCTTCTCCGCCAGGCAGAGCTGGAGGCCAAGGCTGGCCGCAAAGGATTGTTCGTTGGACACACTGGTCCCACTACTGCTGATGCCTCTGCGGAGGACTACATTGTCACCCGCGTGCTGAACGCCGATACTCTCTTTATCCGCAACAAGGCTGGCAAGGAGAAGAAGGTCAGTCTCGCCAGTATCCGTCAGCCCAAGCCCTCCGACCCCAAGCAGGCTCCCTTTGCTGCTGAGGCCAAGGAGTACCTGCGTAAGCGGGTTATCGCTAAGCACGTCAAGGTCACTGTGAACGGCAAGAAGCCCGCCAATGAAGGCTACGAGGAGCGTGAGGTCGCTACTGTTGTTCAGGGCAACACCAACGTTGGACTTGCCCTTGTGGAAGCTGGTTATTCCTCTGTCATCCGCCACCGCATGGATGACGCTGATCGTTCTCCCGATTACGATGCCCTGCTTGCCGCTGAGGCTGATGCCCAGAAGGAAGGCCGTGGAATGTGGTCTCCCAAGCCTCCCAAGGCCAAGCAGTACCAGGACTACTCAGAGAGCGTGCAAAAGGCCAAGCTGGAGCTTGGTATCCTGCAGCGCCAGAAGCGTGTTCCTGCTGTTGTCGACTTCGTCAAGTCTGGCTCTCGCTTCACTGTTCTTGTTCCCCGTGACAACGCCAAGTTGACCCTCGTTCTTTCCGGTATCCGTGCTCCTCGTTCGGCCCGCGGCCCCAGCGATGCTGGTGAGCCCTTCGGTCAGGAGGCCCACGACCTGGCCAACCGCCGCTGCATGCAGCGTGACGTCGAGATCGATGTCGAGACCATTGACAAGGTCGGTGGCTTCATTGGAAGCCTATACGTTAACAAGGAGAACTTTACCAAGGTCCTGCTGGAGGAAGGTCTGGCAACCGTGCACGCATACTCGGCTGAGCAGTCTGGTCACGCCACCGAGTACTTCGCCGCGGAGCAGCGTGCTAAGGATGCCCGCAAGGGTCTCTGGCACGATTACGACCCTGCCAAGGAAGCTGCTGATGCCGAAGAAGCCGCCGAGGCTGCCAATGGCACCGGCACCGGTACCGAGAGCGATGCTGCCCCTATCCAGCGCCGCAAGGACTACCGCGACGTGATGGTCACCTACGTTGACCCGGCCACCGCCAAGCTCAAGATTCAGCAGATTGGCACCGGCACCAACGCCCTGACCGAGCTGATGAGCGCCTTCCGTGCCTTCCACATCAACAAGGCTAATGACACCCCTCTTCCCGGTCCCCCCAAGGCTGGCGACTGGGTCGCCGCCCAATTCACCGAAGACGGCAACTGGTACCGCGCCAAGGTCCGCCGCAACGACCGTGAAAATGAGACAGCCGAGGTGGTCTACATTGACTTCGGAAACTCCGAGTCTCTCCCTTGGGCCAAGCTCCGCCCTCTCACCCAGCCCCAATTCTCCGGCCAGACCCTCCGCCCCCAGGCCGTCGACGCCGTCCTCTCTCTTACGCAGTTCCCCACTTCCGAGGACTACCTCGAGGACGCCGTTGGCTTCGTCGGCGACCAGACCTTCGACCGTCAACTTGTCGCCAATGTCGACCACGTCGACCAGGACGGCACCCTGCACGTCACACTTCTCGACCCCTCCGTCTCCAAGAACCTGGACAACAGCATCAACGCCGACATCATCTCCGAGGGTCTGGCCATGGTGCCTCGCAAGCTGAAGGCTTGGGAGCGTGCTTCCGTCGACACCTTGTCCAACCTCCGCGCACTCGAGGACGAGGCGAAGTCCGAGCGCCGCGGAATTTGGGAGTACGGCGACCTGACCGAGGATTAAATTCCTGTACCTATCTCTTTCCTCTTGTTTGATTTCACCGCTGTGAGGGGCGACTGTACAAAATAATTGTTGGGGTTGACCCTTCCCTTACCATCCATCCAGCTAGCCATGTAAACCATTTCTATATGTGGTTCTTTGCTAGGAAATGAATTGTATTGTGTTTCAATGTTCCACATTACTTTCTAGGCTCGTAGCGAGATCCTTGGTTTCAATATACCAACTCTATAGACTGTTCAAAGGCTTTCCCTGGTTGATCCCTCCGATTAGCTTTTCTGATCTCCGTTGATCGACGTGGTCCATGCCTGCACAGATAGCCCTAATCTAGGCCTGCATCCGAGACATACAGTAGATCCTCTGATGTGAGCTTGCTGGGATAGAATCCTTCATCTGCGTTGGTTGACCTGGTCGAGTGGGGCTTTGTGTTATGTGGCAGCGGGCTGGATATATTGTTGGAGACGATATAAATGTATAGCGTATGCTATTGAGCCGTGCAGGCGGCTGATTCAGGGGCTCTTCCCTACGAACCCCTGGGGACTAGGCTTGTCTAGAACTGTCTTAGCGTAGATAGAGTTACTTCGAGTGTCGAGTGTTGTTAGTCAAGTTGCAAGAAATACAAGCATTGTTCATTTATTTCAATAAACAGCTTCTAAAGATGAAGTACTGTAGTAAACATCAATATATAGCTTCATGTTATTCTAAACCCAAGAAATAGAACTATCCAGACTTGCAAGGGTAGACATCCAACTCGATATGTCAGATTAATTTTCACCGCCTCTTTTTCCTCCGCCACCGATCCCCGTCCAAGTTGATCTCCCCAAACAACCTAAAAATAATAAAAAATCCACATTAAAAGCCCAGAGACCGATCACCATGCTCTGGGGAAGCAAAACCGCGCAGGCTTCCGAGCCCGACCTCACGCGCACCGAATCCGCCTCAAAGAACGACCCCTCCGCCTCCGCCTCCCAAGCCTCCGGCACCGCATGGCTCGCCGGACACCTGCATCACCTGACCCCAGAGCAGGAAGAGAAGCTGCAGGAGTTCAAGACGCTGTGCGCCGAGCGCAAGTACTACACTCCTGCTGTGGAACAGGCTGAGGGCGTCGAGGCGAACACTGCTAGCCATGACGATGCTACTATGCTGTATGTGGCGCTATACCTACCACAACCCCGTGCAAGGGAAATTGAATGAATACTGATCATTTTGTGGTATTACAGACGCTTCTTGCGTGCCCGCAAGTTCGACGTTGAGGGTGCGTGGGGTCAATTCAAGGATACTGAGGATTGGCGCAAAGACAATGCTATCGAGGCTCTGTATGAGAACATTGGCGTGGACTCTTATGAGGCTGCCCGGCGGATGGTGAGTTTCTTGGACTACCTGGATTGTCCGCAGGAGGCTATATATTGACCTTTCTCACTACAGTACCCACAATGGACTGGCCGTCGCGATCGCCGCGGAATCCCCGTCTACGTCTTTGAGATCCGCCACCTCGATAACAAGGCTGTCGCCGCTTACAACTCTACCATGACTACCGGTACACCGGAGACACACAAGTCGTCCACTGTCCCGGCGCGCTTGCTGAACCTCTTCGCTTTGTACGAGAACCTTCTCCGGTTCGTGATGCCGCTTTGTTCATCGTTGCAGCGGCCAAACCCGGAGACGCCTATTGTCACTTCTACCAATATTGTGGATGTTAGCGGTGTTGGATTGAAGCAGTTCTGGAACTTGAAGAGTCATATGCAGGATGCCAGTGTTTTGGCCACGGCGCATTACCCCGAGACGCTGGATCGGATCTTCGTATGTCATTCCCCACCGTGATTATTCCAGAGACATGTTTGTCATCACCGACTTCGACATTCAAGACTGACTTGCTTTAGATTATTGGTGCTCCTGCATTCTTCCCTACCGTCTGGGGCTGGATCAAGCGCTGGTTCGACCCAGGCACCACCTCCAAGATCTTTATTCTGTCCGCATCAGAGGTGCAGCCTACCCTTACTTCATTCATGGAACCATCCAGCATTCCCAAGCAGTATGGCGGTGAGCTTGACTGGACCTGGGGCGAGATGCCCAACCTGGACGAGCCCGCCCGTGAACTCCTCCAGGGTCTCGAGCAGGATCAAGTCGACGGCGAAAAGAGAAAAGACATCCTCAAGGGACCCATTCTGTTCGAGGGTGATCACCTGAAGGTGTTGGGCACAGTCGATGGAAAGGACCGGAGAGAAACCATCCCTGTCCCGAAGTCGCAGGTGTCCTCTGAGCCAGAGGCCCCCGCCAAGTCCACAGACTCGGAGGCAAACACCGACGAACCCGCTGAGACTAAGCCCGAAGACGAGAAGGCTGTTGATAACGTGTCGATAAAGGTTAACCAACTGTCCGTCGACGAGACTCAGACTGCTGCTGCATAGAGCAGATAGAAAGGCAGCAGGATTGGGAGCGTGGTTAGGGCTAGGGATGTGGAAATGGCACAAGACGATGCAGATCACACTACCGAGGCTTGTTGCTTTGTTGGTATATGATGTGTCTTCTCGAATATACGTCTGCCTGGATTGTGTGTTTGGTCGTTTTCCAAATGGGAGTTACATTCGCACTTGTCTATTGGCTACTGCATGGAAAGTGAGTGGTCTGTGGGGACACCAGTGTTCTCTTCTCTCGTGTTTCTCAACGTTCTTTGCCTTCTTTTCTTTGGCTGTTTCCCTGCCCGTTCTCCATATGTGGATCTATCATGTGGAAATGTCCGTTACAGGCTTCCAGACTTGCAGTTTTACTGTACAAGGTTGCATGGTTGTGTTTTGTTACTTTTCTTTCCTGGGTCTTTGATCATTTCGGGGTTTCTTTTCTTTCATTTTATTTACATTCGCATGTTGATATCCCCCGTACACGAACAGTTGAGGCGGTTGTTGATACATAGAGCATCTTCTTTTCTCTTACATTGCCATGATGTGTTTATACATCCCGTTTCATACCGCAGAATGAACTCTATAAAATTCGGATCCGAGTATGTAGACCTGGAATATTTTGATCAATGATCAGTTTATTGCAGTTTAGCCTACCCCTTGTGAAACTAAGATTAGATCGTCATCTGATATACAATCATGAAACGAAGTGTCAAGAATCCTCATTTTTCGGTGTTTATCCAATCTTCGACCAATTAGGAGCGCTGATCACATGACTCAGGGGCACGGTATGCAGGCGACGTCGTACTGCATCATGACATCTATAAAAACTACATGTAATACATGTACACGTTCTCTACCCAGACTATGATACAACCAGGAGTCATAGGCGGCATCTTTATGCCATGAACCTATGATGCAATGATACTCCGACCCCAGAGACAGATCTTCCCCTGCCAGGTAACCGAGTTGAGCCCAGGCGCAAACTAGCGCAGGGAAACGGTCAGATTGTTGGGGCGTCACACCTAGACGAGCAACGATCGACATCATGTTCAAACGAAGCCAAAAGTCCGAGGCTCACTTTTGCGGAGTGTGAAGATGTGGGTATCCTTCACATGTGCCGAGCGCCAGTCGCCGAACGACTGGGGGTGATCGACAATGAGCCAAATCATTTATAAAAATCCACCCACTCCCTCAATCGCGGGGTTTCAAGTGCAAATACGTGATACGGAATAGTCATGGAACGCAATCCAAAGGACTCTATGAAGTCCACCTGGCGGCAACTCGCCCGCTCAGAGTGGACTCTCTTCCACTGGTTCTACGAACTACTTGGCATCCACCCCGAACATCTCGACAAAAACGTCCCAGTCCACCTGAAAGAGGACGCAGTCCCATACGTCCCAGACTGGTCGATGCACCGCTGGGTCCTCACGCACGCCGTGATCCCCCTACTCATTCACCACGCCTACGTGGTAGTCACCGGCCACAACCTCAGCGCCTGGGGCGCTTTCATCCTATACAGCCTAGCCTTCAAAGGCATCGCCATCCACGAGCTCCACGTCCTCCGCCGTCTAGGCCACCAGCACGGCTTCCTAGACGGCGACAAGCACGCCCGCGATGGCGTCCCAGACGTCGGCGTCGCAAAGGTCGTCCGCTCGTTAATGTCAACCTCGACCTTCCGCCCTATGTTCACAGTCTTCCTAGCGTACCGCTCAACGCACGAACCATCAACCATGAGCTTCGCCTGGCTACCCCTTGAAGTCGGCCTCTACGGTATCATCCTCGACTTCTGGTTCTACTGGTACCACCGTTTAATGCACGACGTCGGCGCGCTATGGAAATACCACCGCACCCACCACCTTACCAAGCACCCGAACCCACTCCTCACTCTGTACGCCGATACCGAGCAGGAGTTCTTCGATATCCTCGGTATCCCTGTGATGACCTACTTCACCATGCGGTTCATGGGTATGCCCTTGGGTTTCTACGAGTGGTGGGTCTGCCACCAGTATGTCGTGTTCGCCGAGTTGGCGGGCCACAGTGGTCTACGTGTGCATGCTACCCCGCCTTCGACGCTTAGCTTTGTGCTGCGCTGGTTTGATGCTGAGCTTGTGATTGAGGATCATGATTTGCATCATCGGAAGGGCTGGAAGAAGAGCCATAACTATGGCAAGCAGACGAGGCTTTGGGATCGGGTTTTCGGTACTTGTACTGACCGGATTGAGTCGGTTGAGCATAATATTGACTATGCCAACGCTTCGCCTATGCCGTTGTATTGATTACGTCGTTGACTTTTTTGTTTTTGGTTTGTTTCTTTGGCGTGGGAAAAGGCTGTGATTATAAATTCTGTATAGTTGTGGAGGATTGATGCTGCTTTTTTCTTTGTTTCTTTTTTTATACCTTGATACCATGTTAGATATTTTGGACATCATGTCTATGACTGAATGAATACTCTCTTTTGATTTGCTCGGGTTTCATGATCAACTGTCGCAAAGTGTATCTTTGCCAATTCCCTGATGCAGGGAAGCTGGTCTACTTTATAGACCTGGCGTACAAAGAAGGGTAAACAAACACTGAAATTGCTATTGCCCTTTAACACGGTGCTCTATTTAGTATCGAAACTGTGTAGGACTTAGCTAAGTATGACCTCTTTAACGGAAGGCCTATTGAATTACGCTAGAAAGGTAAATATCTGAAGAAGTATATTCTTAGAAATATCACAGCTGATGGCCTATAAGATTTTCCACTCTATAAAGAGCGGTT
>ERZ1673737.4068-NODE-4068-length-10565-cov-4.137012_pt1 | contig 10565 bp, 12 predicted proteins | sample MGYA00580211_ERZ1673737 | MGnify/ENA primary metagenome ERZ1673737 (study PRJEB41218, sample SAMN15661789) | gut metagenome | host: Homo sapiens | place: Canada: London | collected 2015-08-20/2019-03-30 | study: EMG produced TPA metagenomics assembly of... | reverse complement strand
CTCTAGATCAGCGATGATGACCTGGGCCTCTTCGGAACGGTCATGGGCGATGAGCCAACGAGGTGATTCAGGCAACCAGGGAACGGTTGCGTAAAGGATAAAAATGAAAATGAACTGGAACGCTAAGGGGAAGCGCCAGGCAACAGGGCCAGGGAGGAAGGAGAACGCAAAGGTTATCCAGTTGGAGAGAGAGAACCCTGCTATGTTGAGAGTGAGTTCGATGACAATCAACTTGCCACGCCATTTAGCCTGGCTGGTTTCTCCCTGCCACACAGGAGCAGTTGAAGTATTGATTCCGTTGCCCAGACCAGCAACGATGCGGCCTACGATCATTTGGGGGACTCCGTAGGCTGTTATTTGGAGGAGGGCGCCGACGGACATGATGGTCGTTCCATATATAATGGATTTTTTCCGACCCCACTTCTCGCCCCAAATCATGGTCATTATGGCACCGAAGAGACAGCCGATATCGTAGATAGCAGTGACAGTACCAAGGAGGGTGGCGTTGTCATTGAGGTTTAGGGTATTGAGGAAGTCTTTGGTCACAACAACACCGCCTAAAGGGTCAGCATCAAGAATCCAGAAAAGGTTCATAGGGGATAGGTACCAAATACACCCTGATCGTAGCCAAACAGCATCATGTCAGTGGCACAGGCGACAGTGACCCAGAAGGTCAGCCATCCACCGCGTAAGCCAAAGTAAGGTTGAGTTGGTTTGAATTTGCTGAACATAATGAAAGGCAGTAATGGGAAGCACAATCAAATGGCCGTGAGGGACGATGGGAACCTTTCATCCTTTAAGTAGTAGAATAACCCTCCAACCAAAAGATTGCCAACACAGGTACGCTCTTTCATGACGAAATCCTAAGACGTAGTAGCTGGTGATATTCAAGAATCATTTCCCTACTTGTCCTAGCTGCAGTGCCCCAGGAATCTCCACAAGAAAGCTTGACCCACTGTAACAAGGGATATCCCCGCAGGACAGGAGAATGGAGAAAATAAAGTTGGAGTGGCGGCTTCCCAGGGACTAAAGAAGCATGTAACCAGGGACGTATCGACTCGGGATTGGCCAGTAAAGGCGTGGCAGGTTGGACCCTGAACCAAGAACAATTTGGAGGCGAGTCGACTCCAGAGTAGAAGGCAAGGTCAAGTTTCAAGGTCCATTTTCCGATGGCTGATGTACTCTGAAACGAGAATGACTTTGTACTAGACAGAGTTTCCAAGACTCGCTTCCAAAGACAGTCAACAATGCTCTATTGGTCTGACCGTTTATAGGCATTGGGTATATCTAGGATCATTGCTTAATCTGGGGTTCTGGGGTCCCGCATCGTAACGTTGGTCCCTAGTATGAATAAACCGCGTTGCGTCATCGGGCGCCACTGCCAGAAACTTATAAGCCCCACCACTTTAGAGTTAACTTATAGCATCCAATCATATGCTATAAGTTTCCGCGATGAAACACCGGGACCAATTTAATTCGCTGTGCATTCCCGTACATACCGAATGTAACTCACCGAGAAATCAAATATAGCCCGAGCACGGTCCGAGACTCGCGATATCTATCAACCCTCCCGGGTTTTCGTGCTCCGGCCCGCTTGATCGGCCGAGGGATTTAGTGGCCGTGGCTACAGCCACCCGACGAATGCCAACTCTCTTGCCTTGGCTTTGCCAGTTGTGTTTAGTTCGGTCAATTATTTCATCAGCGTTGGGTAGATCTATCCCAGGACGGGCACTTGAGCGAGTTGGGACGGAATATGCAATGCAATATGACGCTTGTGGACGCGGCAGAACAAATTATTCAAAATAATAACAGTTGCAATAGTACGTGTTGATCGACGCCCTGCGCCAAATTACTTAGCCCCGTAAAATCTGCTCAACGTGTGCCCTAAGAGCAGAATGCCTTGATTATAGAGCATGCGCCTCATAAACACACTTCCCTAAACTATATGGACTCATGTATGGTATTTGTTTCTCCCAAGATCATGCGCACTTTTGAAGTTCATATCCATCCTCCACAAAGACGAGCATTCTGATATAGCTTACCAAGATGGCCATTGAGAATACCCATCCAGCCAAAGCATTTGCTTTGCCAATTCCCAAAGACGCCGGTCTGAGAAGCATACAAATAGAGATATTCGTGTATCCAATTTGACTAGCATTATAACACGCACTGAACGAGTGGCACTGACGAGCCAGCGGTTGTATCGCTTGCTTGAACATTATCGCCATGTCCTTTCTGCGATGCCCTCGGAATCGGCGGCTGAGAAACAGCATTGTTTCGCGCACCATCGTTGGTAATGGCAGGAGGCAATGACCAGACCATGTCCAGGCATTTTACAAAGGCTGTATTGCTTGGTCTCCTCTTATTGGCTCAGGAGAGGCGAGGCGTCGGCGATGAGCCTCCGGCATAGTCTAAGAAAGCTTTCTCCACCTCTCCTAGTTTAGCAGTACTGTCTAGCGCTTCTATAACTAGGCTACTTTTATAAGCTATTTAAGCCTTCGTTCGTCTCTTTTTACGCGTCGTCTTCACATTAGCGGCTAGTAATTCGCTGATTTGCTACCTCGCGATCGTAAAGCTAGGGCTTTCCTAAATGGACCCTATTTTCGACGAATGGACCCCACCTTACATTTGTCTAACCCTAACTCGTACTTCACGAAGCATCATTAGGTCAATCTTAGCACCGCCAATACACCGAGTACTAGCGGGTTTATGATCACCTTAATAACCTCTTCTACGGCCTAGGCGTCGCCGGCGACTCCTACGTCTTAGGACCAGTATGCCTAGTCTAATCGACCTAGGAAGCGTAAGATAGCTGTATATTTATCTGATCCTATATATCTATTTCTTCACTTTCGATATAGCTTTTCTAAAAACGTTCGATATAAAAGGACTAGCTAGCCTCGCTACCATCTCGCGAGTGCATACCAAGACGCTGTCTCGATTTATATATCGCAGGTTACATTTGGATGGATTGGATCGGAGTGAGAGGTTGGTTCGAGTGATGGTGGACTTAATATTGAGCTTGATGCGACGATATTGCATCTTAATGCGATTAGTCCGCATTATGCTTTTTACAAGGCCCTTGTGTGGCCGGCTTTTGTTATTGGTGCTGAAGCCAAGCTTTTGAAGCAGAGGGTTGCTATTCGGGAGATTTTTGGGCATTTATGGGTGGTTTGGAGGACTGGAAATGTTAGTTATGCTCTGAGGGGTTTGAGGGAGATTTGGGTTAGGGGTAATGAGGAGCTGTGGTGTAAGCCTTGGATGTTTGTTTAGATGATGATGTGTACAGTTTAAGTAGGTGGTACTGGACATATTACTATACTATTTGAGTGTAGAATTCACATGGAAACGGATTTGCAGGTATTGCAGGTCCAGTGCGTTGCATTAAAGTACATAGCTCTAGGAGAGCGATAAGATAGATTTGATACAGCCAAAAAGACAGGAAAACGCCACGAACCAATGCAGAAAACAAGCTGGGAAAATCAAAAAAAGCAGCACTGGCTTCGTGCTCTGTGTCAACGAAGTCAATGCCGTAGTGACAGGGGTATCATTCATATTCATTCCGGACATTCAATGGAAACAACTCCAAAAGAAAAGTAGCGTGCTTTCTCGGTCTTGTTGTATTGTGTTCGCCTTGTGCGCCGAAATCAGGTAATGTAAAATCACTGCCGGGAACGCCTTGAGGAAAGATGATGGACGAGGTATGTGATTTGAGGGAGGTGAGGAGGATGGATTGTAGGTGTGCAGAATCGGTCAAGGACAGAGCCAGAACCCATGCTCCGATGCCAATTCACGAGACCGATAGGGCTGGTATCGGTGGTTACGATATGTCGAGATTCGGTGATCAAAGCAGTAGTGAACCTGTAGCTTTATCCAGTGGAGTGAAGTCGCCATGAAGCCCTCCATTCATGAGCTCTGCGACAATCTTCCTGCGAAGAAGTTGAGTATGGCCTGCTCCGAAGGCAGTTGGCTCAACACCAATAGAGATCGCCTTGGCGTTTGTTAGGAGAAATACACCACAGTCACTCCCATTGTCTTGTTGGGAGGAGACCGATGGAAGGGTGGTCCATTCGTCCTCTTTGTATTTAGAGCCGAGCTCGCCTGCAAGCCATTCCTTGATCCTCTTCACCTGCCGAGCACCACGAGATCCTAGAGAATCGAAATATTCTATCGCGCGATCTGCTGGTCGAATAACCATCAGAGTCCAGTGACTCGACTCGTGCACTGGGATGAAGACAGTGTCAACATTGAGCAATCCTTCTCCACCAATCTTGGCCCGGTTTGCCCATCGTCGCACGCCCTGGTAACCTTTGTCGCGAAGGGTGGAATAAAAAAACGTGTTGAAGGCGTGGAAGCGTGGCTTTTCGTTCGGCTTGAGATTCCCGGTGGATTGACGAAGATAATGAACAAGTAACGGGAGGTAGGCATTGATAATTTCATCATTCAGCCAAGCCAGTGGTCGAATGCATGTGACAATGTCCCTTTGGTAGAGATCATCCCCAGCTAAAGACCTTGCGACAGCCTGGCCCTGTGCACTTTGTAACGCACGTTGTAATTTGTCGAGCCAATCCCACGAAAGGTCACGCACTGGAGGACCACGCGGGACAACTCTTGTCGGTCGCCGAGAATCCCGTAGCCCGGCCTGCCTTTCCTTCTCGCGTTTTTCCCATTCGGCGGCGTATACTGATGCAACGCGGTTGGCGGGTATGTCCTTTCTCGTGAGGGAGAATAGTTGTACAGCTGAGACAGGTCTCCCCAGATCTAATTTTTCGAAATCTTTCGTTTGTTGTTCCCATGGATCGTCTATGAGAACGCGATCTTCTGCAGCGCGCTTTGGGATCTTCTGTGGGCGGGGCGAGGGCGCCGCTCGCGAGCGTGGAGGGGTGGGTGGGTAATATTTAGATGCTCGAGGATGGAGGTGTGAACCAAGCTCTGTAGGAAGTGACGGTGATCCGAAAGAGTCTAGGTCCATCGACTCCAATCCCCCAGGCGCAATGCCCTTGTCCTCGATAATCTCGCCATGTGGATCGATTGGCGCAAGTGTCGGTGACTCGGGAGGAGTCGCTGGGAAAGCCCCCGGGATAGGCAGGCTGCTGTAATCTACATGTGTACAGTAGGTAAGTATCTGCATGCGCATCTTGGATGCATCCTGAGCTCCTCACCATCGTTATCGCCAATCGTGCGCTTTTTGGGAGCTCCGAAAGACGGTGGAGTATCAGGCGCGGGCTTCGTGGGTGTGATATATGAAAAGCGCGACTTGAGTCGAGCCCAGCAATGCCCCATGTTGATGTGAGCCGGAGATATTTCAGCTGAGCGAAAGCGAAGTAACCTATCGTCCGATGACGCGCTTCCGGCTTGCGAGGGTGGCGATTCAAAGAATGTTGGAGGTTGAGCGAGGAGAGAATGAAAGGTGGAAAAATGAAAGGTCACGGTCCATCATTGGGCATGACTGGAGGGATGGTCTGAGAAGCCAGAGTCGAAGACAGACACTCCAGAAGTTCATGAGAACAATATGAGCAGACGCGGTTCCCTTTCATCATTCTGCTGACTCAGCCCAGTGAAACATTTCCCGAGGTCTCCAGTCTACATTTTGTTTCTTTGCTCCGTTCTCCCTATTTCTTCTGTTTTTTGAATATCTATTGAACAGACCGGTGGGATTTACTATTTATAGAAGAAGCACATTGTTCGGTTGACTTAAATCCCGCAAGACGTCGAAACCAGCTCCAAGGACTGCAAGCATGTGCTCTTCTACTCTGTGCATTCGTCGCTTTTACCTAGCCTTGCTATGAAGCAATTCTCTAGAAGGGATTCATTATGGTGACACCCAGTGCGACCGGAGTGTAGGGAACTTATAAACGTCTTATGAAACAAACATATGCTATGAATACCACTTGCGATGCTTATATACATGGACAGGGTAATGTACGTATGAGATGACGCCTTCCAGCACAGCCCGCTGAACTGGAAGCAGTCTTGGAAGCCGTCGGAGGTGAGGAGGAGGGTATTCAAGGTAGTAATGACCCGATTAATAATGATACATTCATATAACATGCGGAACTCCGAGTCCGATTAGGTCAAATAATAGGGGTGCGACCTCGATAACAACCCAAGGAATACCTAGAAGCAATTGTCAGCAATTGCCGTATGAGAAGTCTTGGTGTTGGAACATACCCGCATATACAACCAGCTTGGTCACGACCTCCACATCGTAACGGACACGGGGTTTCTTAATCTGGGAGAATACCTCTTTTTCATCCCGTTGCTCGGCCTCCAGTTCTGTTTCTATCGAAAAGTCTGCTGAGGGGAAAGGTGTTGTCTCGGGGCTGACGTCGACGGCAGACGAATGGGGACTGCCTCTTCCCATCATGCCTTCGTAATCGCCCAGGGTTGTCGGCTTTCTTGACATAGTTGGCGCCCCGTTTGACTTTGTCTCTCCCTCTGCAGCTGGAGAAGCACGATTTCCAGATTGGCTCTCACGTCGACGTTTTTCCCTGTATGCCAGGGTCTCGTACGCATCAGCCTCTGACTGAGGGCCGACAGAGATGGCTCTGCGGCGAGGATGACGCATGGTAGTGATGATGGATGGAATGTCGGAGAAATTAGGGAGGACGTCGCGGTCCTTAAGGTTAGATGGAACAGTGGTGTATTTCCTGCAATAGTTAGAATCCCTTCACTTCAAACAAAGGTGAACTTACGAAGCAGTCGTGAAGAAACGTCGAGGGAGAAGAAGTCCAGGTTTCTCCAGGGTCCGGAAAATGGGCGGTAAAATGCGAAGCAGAGCGGGCTTCATCACAGTCCTCCAGGCAAACACGCACAGTACACCCACAACCAGACGAATAACAGTTTTGATCCATCCCACGGTGTTCAGGTCATATGGGATCGACCCAGCAGGATATCCAACCCAAATATCGGCAAAATGCCACGAGGATACGTCCACGCCAAGCATGACTCCCGCAAACGCAACACTGTCGTCAAAGCAGGGACAATCATCGGCCGGCTCAGGGTGGACGCGAACCAGAGATATGATCAAAAGCGCGAGCAGGGAGATATCCTTCAACGAAGCGGACACAATAAATTCTTCAAAGGCTGGTCCGTAGTGGAACTGGATGAGACCAATGCCCGCGCCCAAAGCACACCCAACAGTACAGTCCAGCATCCCATGCATTCCGCAGTACAGACGGCCCAGAACGATCGACACGACGTACATATAGGTAACGCATTGGAGAAGGAGTGTGGCTTGCGCACTGAGCGTCGACTCAGGCGATCCAAGTAATCCCAAGGCATAGACAGCCACCGAAACAGCGTTTGTAGAATGTGTCGAGGGGAATCCGTATTCGAGGGCTGCAGAGCCGGACATCGTGATGCGCTGCAGTGGGGGAGATAGAGGCCGGGGAAGACATAGCAAGTCTTTAATAAAGCCACTCCAAAAGACACCAGATGCTAATATGTGTACGAGTCTAGAAATAGCACAGATCAGTCTCCGGCTTGCATTTGGTTATGCGATTCCGACGAAAACACATACCCTCTACCCATGCTAGGAGAGCCGCACCAGAACAGGAAGGGCAGGAAGACCATGAAGAACGTGTGGGTACCGAGGTTCGCCGTGAACGCGAAGTACGAATCGAGCGTCGGGGTGCGGACTTTCTCCTGCACCCAGGCAAGGTAAGGAGTCTCATATCGAATCAGTGGGATGAGTTGCTGTCGCGGCCAATACCGCCAGAGGGGTAAACGGGTTGAGTCTATGTCGTGAACGCGCGGGGTCAGCGGCCATTTCAGATGGGAAGTGAAGAATGTGCAGTCGACAGGGTCGCATACAATGATTGAGACTCTTTAGTCCAGCATCAGGCTGGTCCGACTCCGACTTGTGGCCCATTGTGTGTTATCTATCGGGCGGATTCCATAGATCGACAGACAGCTACCTGCCGATAGGGTTGAAATGAGGTTTAGAGGGGCCGGAGCATAAGGAGCGAATAGAAGTTGGATTGAAGCAATGGAATTCGAGGTGGACTCGGAAGTTGAGATCATCCTCCCCTGGCCATGTGTTGTGGGGCTTAGTCACCTCAAATCGCCGAGGTTGACAAAACTTCTGTACTTCAATGAAGGTCATTTATGAGGCTTTGGTCCTGCGTGTATTCTCTTGCTTGCTACACACTCTATGTGTGTCCTCCCAAGGTCGTACGCAATCCCTGTTATATATTATTCAATATATTTTCGGCCTCTAGTTTGGCGTGAATGCTATTGACGAATACCATTGCCGCGATACTAACACTAATACTCAGCCCCTCCCGGCAAGGCTCAGCTGAGCTCAACTTTGTCATCTTTGATGTAAGATTCACATGTAGAAAGCAGACATCTAACTTACACGTAGAAGTACACACAGGGGCACAACACATTAGAGGCAAAGCGCGTTATCATGGTAATCTGGGTACATAGATAGACCATTGCTTGACAAGACACATCACAGCAAACTGAGTTTCTTTTTCAGATCCTTGAATCCACTGTGGGATACTCTATACCTACTAGTCGGATTTGTGGGCACGATACGAGGGAGATCACTCGCAGGATTAGCACATGCATGAGGTAGAGCCTCCTTCGCTTATACATATCTCTACATGAAATCCGGCTACAACCTGTTTTCCTATGGTTAAGTTAATTAAAAAAATCTAGCTGCCTACATAACTAATCTAAGTTATAACCAAGTAACCTTGGAAGTGAGATACAATCACATGACGCCCCAATCCGGTAATCTGTATATAGGCCGATCCGGTTCTGGCGAGCTGAACGGTGGGGAAATGAGGAGGCTTGAGGCGGATCCTCTCCAAGAAAAGAAACAGGATCGGAGTAGCCGTGCTTCAAAGTGACAAGATATCGAGACTTTCATGGGAAGCGGAGCCGTGGCGTCATCACGACACGGCCGTTGCCATGGCAGCTTCAGTGTAAACACGGGTCTCGCCCTGACAGACCCTCTATCGACGATCCTCATCGAGATCTTTTAGATCTGTCGTATTCTCCCTTCTCAACAACCTGAACCCCCTCAACATATCTCCCGGAAAACTTGTCAACTGTCACCTGTCAACATTCCCACACGTCAAACACGTCAATACTTCACCTGCAAACGAGGGACCACATTCCACGTATCCACCTCTCCACCATGAGTGCTATGTACGAGGACCAATACTATGCTGCTTCGCGTCGCCGCTCTCTTGCCACCCCTCCTCCATCCTTGACACCGCGTCACAGCAGAGCGCGCAGCGACAGCGTGCGAGTGAGCCACGGCACTGCCAGCACAAGCACCAGTTTCTCCAGCGGACGGATGTCCGAAGCAACAAATATCACCCAGCCGCCCTCTTTCTCCAAAAAGTTTGTAGTGGTTGGTGATGGTGGCTGTGGAAAGACCTGTCTGCTGATAAGCTATTCGCAAGGTTACTTCCCAGAGGTAAGTCCACAACAACATATATTATGCATCCCTGATATTGACGATGGTGCAGAAATATGTTCCCACGGTGTTCGAGAACTACATTACACAAACCACACATCGGGCTTCAGGGAAGACTGTCGAATTAGCACTCTGGGATACTGCTGGCCAGGAGGAATATGACCGTTTGCGCCCACTGTCGTATCCCGAGACAGATCTTCTGTTTGTGTGCTTTGCTATTGATTGCCCCGCTTCATTGGAGAATGTTGTTGATAAGGTGAGTCGCTAACTGCAATCCCTTTCCCCCAATTTATCTAACCTGTGTATAGTGGTACCCCGAGGTTCTGCATTTCTGTCCCACAACCCCAATAATCCTTGTCGGCCTGAAGTCCGACCTGCGGACCAAGAGGACCTGCATTGAACTTCTAAAGACCCAAGGCTTGACACCAATTACGCCGGAGCAAGGTCAGAACGTGGCCCAGCGGATGGGTGCAACCTACGCCGAATGCAGTAGTAAGGAGATGCGCGGTGTGGATGAGGTTTTCTCCAAGGCCGTCGACTCGGTCATCTCAATCGAAGAACAGGGCTACTCGACACAGCAACCAGGCCGCATCGGCCGCAAAGATCGCAGCAGTGCCATAACCTCCGGAGGAGGTCAACGCCCCGGCAAGAAAATCAAGAAGCGTACTTGCAAGATCCTGTAGATTGACTCTCCAGGAAAACGGCTTGTCACTCCACTTCCATTCTCAACCTCCCTCTTATCCTTCTCTTCTCCCCTGGCCGGACCACAAGCCTGGTTGCTTCGTCGACTTGCTTGCCTGAGCATCTCTACATCTGACATGTGGTAAGCTGGACAAAGCTAGACATGATTTTCACACCCCCTTGTCCGTGGGGATACGCTGTGCGGCCCCTACAATGATCTCAACTGTTTCTTTTTGCTGGAGGCTGTTTCCTTTATTCCATTGTTTCCCTGTTTGTCTTATGTTTGGCCCTTTTTTATGACCCGTGTCCACTTTTTCCAATTGATGTCTCTCATGACTCGGGTCTTTGCCGCTTTCCTTTTTGGCATGCATGGGACTGGTGTTCTGTTTATGTTATCTGATCTGTTCTGTTGGCGAAGCGAGACCTATGTTGTTACTGAAACAATCCA
>ERZ1673737.4067-NODE-4067-length-10566-cov-4.164494_pt1 | contig 10566 bp, 9 predicted proteins | sample MGYA00580211_ERZ1673737 | MGnify/ENA primary metagenome ERZ1673737 (study PRJEB41218, sample SAMN15661789) | gut metagenome | host: Homo sapiens | place: Canada: London | collected 2015-08-20/2019-03-30 | study: EMG produced TPA metagenomics assembly of... | reverse complement strand
ACCTGCTCGAGAAGATGCTGGTGTTCAATCCGAAACAGCGAATCCAAGCCCCCGACGCATTAGCCCACGAGTACCTGGCCCCCTACCACGACCCCACCGATGAGCCTGTTGCACAAGAAAAGTTCGATTGGTCATTCAATGATGCCGATTTGCCCGTGGATACTTGGAAGATTATGATGTACGTGATTCGCTCGCTCCTTCTCTTTCTCTTACTTACATTGCTCAGGTATTCCGAGATCCTCGACTTTCACAACATTGAGCAAGGCAACGAGGCCGGTCAGGCTTTGATGGAAGGCGCAGTACAGGGTAACGACACTCAGACATACGCATAGTGATAATTGCGTGTCCACCATAATACACCCTGCCCTTGATATCAGTCTCAGATCTCCCCTGCCTAAATCTTTCAATAAATCTTTCAAAAGATGTGAAGTTCGGCATTGTTTTATCTTTATCTTTGATTTTTATTCTCTACCTTGTCTTTGTCTTTCCGGAACTTTTTGTCCATAGCTCATTCGGCGTCGTCAGAAATGGTTGGTGATTCGGAGAAATGAGGGGATCTGATTTGAACGATGGGCACCTGACTTTTTTTGTTCGGCAATTTAATTTACTACAATACTACTAAACAGTGATTAAACAGCTAGACAACTACATAAGTAACTAAACAACCAAGTAACTAAGTGATCAATATAAACTGGCGATATTGAGGGTCAAGATAGATTGGCGGGGCTACTCACCGCCCAAACCCCCGGCCAGTCACAACGTGCGCGATAACCATATCATTTTCCCCTGTTTCGCGATCTGCGATCTTCATCTTCATGGGAAACATTGTGGCTTTGGAGGACAAGAACCTCAGCACAACCTAGCAACAGTTCCCGTCTTTCAAGCCATCACTTTTCAAGCGTCCGAAGCTACCTTTCCTGCCCAGATTTCCTCTTCCATGACCCGGCGCCATGGCTGCCCATAAACAAGACCCAATTGTGTTGGTGATTGATTTCCACCATGCACGGTAAGCCACCGAGCACTTGATTCCCCGGACTCCATATAAGTGAAACTTGATACTTGAAACAAGCGCTGGCAGCCCCACAATGAACCCAACTGACTGAGACATCTGCAGCGGCCCCGAGATTGAACATTGCATCGCCGACGAAGGGACCGACCCAGCGGTCGAAAATGATTGGTCCCTGCTACCATTTATGGCCCTCTCCGACGGCGCGCATCTGTACGAACCACCTTTATCCCTCTCCCTGACCGAGGCCAATCCACAACCAAACGAAACACCCACTTTGCGCCAGACCAACTAACCGGTTGATTTGCAGGTCGACTGAGGAATTCTCATACTTTACACTCTGCCGAAAGGAGTCGGATACTCTCCCTGCGACTTCGTTATTTGGTATTGCCTGTTCTCGTCAGCTTGACTCGAGCCTGCTCACCAATCGCCCTCCTGATGTTACTCGGTCAACGGTACAAAAGGCTGTGGTGGTTGTTACGGATACGCCGCAGCGGGTTGGTCAATTGAGGGAGAAGCTGTCTGTTGTTACTTCTGCTTGGTTTGCGCAATGGTATGTGGGATATTACCCGCGATGGCTTGAACCGTGCATGTGGAACGATAGGGGCTAATTGGGGCTTATATTAGTGATTTCTCGGATATTGATATTTTGAAGGTATGAACCAGTTACAGACCGGTTACAGCGATGTGGTGGAATGGTGTGCTAATATGATTTCAGAAATTCCGCGAGGGATTGGTGATTAGTCTGTCCAATGACGATGGCCCGAAAGATCAAAATTTGGGTAAGAATGCTGTCTGGTCTGGCTATGTGACATTTTGCTGATTCTGCTAGGACTTTCGCTTCGGGAGATGATTCATGAATTCAAATATCAGACATTGGTTCTCTTCAAGGGACTGCTGTTGCAACCCAAGGTATGTGGCCCTGTCATTTACCCCAGAGCAGTGCTGATAAATGCAGATGCTTTTCTTTGGAACGCGTTGTGAACGCCTGTGCATGATACAATTTTCTCTTATATCTTTAATACCCGGCCTCATCAATAGTCTCCAGGATTGTGCGGATCCGTCCTTTGATACCTATTCTCAGACCGTTGAGAAGCCTACGTCTCTCAAGACGAGTGACAGAAGTTCTTGTATGGTTCATCTCAAGGCGTTGGATTGCGAAGTGCCTGCTAACCCTTTAGTGTTGGCATACATGGGTCTGCCGTTACAGATTTTTGGAAAGGTAAGAAGTACAACGAATGTATTCTCTGGCTTCTGCTAACTCATCACCAGGGAAGCATGTTTGGCCCATATACACCTCTGCAGCTGCTAGATCTGCTGGCGGATGATGGGACGAAATCCTACGTGGTGGGCTCAACCAACTCGCTGCTCCTACAGCAAAAGGACCGCTACAGTGACATTTTAATCAACGTAAGTTGCCTTATTCCCCGCGGAACACCATATCTGACAGTTGCAACTAGCTTGACGAAGACAGCATCGTCATCAACTCCCCTTCTCTGCGCACTGCCCTTGCCCTTTCCGCAGCTGACAGACGCTGGATTGACCTGCTTACACAAATCGTCAATGACACCTGGGATGAGGAGCACCCTTCAAGACCCAAGACACTTGGCTTCATGGGCTCCGAAGAGTTCATTCGACTCCAATTCGAAGAATACCTGCTGGCCTTGTTATCTTCGATGAAATACCACGAGGAGCTTTCCTCATGCACTACCGGGGAATCCAACCGCAGCAGAACCCAACTACAGAACTTCAACATAGAAGGAGACCCAGCAATCGACTTCAACATGGAATTTCTAACCCAATGGCAAACAACATCCAACTACGCCATGTTCTCTCGCCTCACTTCCGACGCCCTCCTCTTCTCAATCACCGAGCCCCGCCACCCAAGCGCCGGCGGTTTAACAATGGACGACATCCAACGCCGCCTCTCCCAACAAGTCGCAGACCTCCACCTAGACGAACGCGTCCGCGAAGGCCGCGAAGCCCTAAACCGCCACTTCTCAACCGGCCAAAAGAAAGTAACAGCTGCCTTTAACAGCTTCTGGTCCGACATCGAGTCAATGCGCGAGGCCCAACGCAAACGCAACGAAGAAAAAGCAATTCAAGCACAAGCCCAACCCCAACGCGCATCCATCGACAAAGAAACCCCCGCCTCTCCTACTCCCTCAACTTCAACTTCAACCGCAACAATGGACCCCGACTCCCACCCCCGCGCTTCAGTCGACATGGCTCAAGCGCAAGCCTCCGTCAGTGCAGCAAGCCAAAGAGCAGGCGCGTATTTCAGCTCGTGGGGTTCATGGGCAAGCGAAAAACGTCGCGAATGGCAAGACAAGCGCAGCGCCTCTCCAAGCCCGAATCCCAACTCAAACGCAAATTCAAATGCAAATGCAACCCAGAGCCCAAACACAGCAGCGGGTATAACCTCACCCTCCACATCAACATTATCCGTCGTAACCGAAGTCGCTGAATCAGACCGTGACCGCGGCCGTCGCCGCTCAATCCAACACAAAAGCGAAGGAAGCATCGATAGCACCACCGAAGGCGGTCTAACACGCAGCGTCAGCCGCAGAAAACGGTGGAGTAATATCCTCCTACGGCGCGATAGCGGCGAATTACAGCGTAGGGATGAGTCGTCCACGTCTGAGTCTGCTGATGTGCCGTTCCCCAAGTCTCCCTTGTCACACGGATTCCCGGCTTATGGGGAGGGAGCTGAAGAAAAGAGGGAGGATCAGGATCAGGATCGGGATCGGGGTGGTGATCCCCAGATCCATACGCAGGAGAAGGTCGAGCGAGACACGGATACGGTTGATGCGGATGGTTTCTCGTCCGTGGCTCTTACGCCTAATGAGGGTCTTGGGTTGGGTATGAATCAGAGTCAGAGTCGGAATCAGAAGGAGGATATGCCTCCTTCTGGTGGTGGACATACGCGTGATGGATCGTTCACTGCTCTTCCTGTTAAGGGGGATGTGTAATGAACTCGGATGTACAATCTTGGGTACTGCTTCAGATTGAGGAGCTGGGAATGGGTTCTTTTTTTTGTTCTTTTTTCTGGCATTGGCATTGGCATTTGCATTTGCATTCGCATTGTATCATCGTTAACGCGCTTTTGCATTTGGTATACGAACCAACAAACCTCTACCTGATTCCTTCCTGTTTATTATATAGATGATCAAGACCGTTCATCGGCTCTATTCTTCAAGGTTTCATTTCTGTTAAGATTATATCTAGGATTATGGCAAGCATGTCGCACTCGTCCACGGTTATACATACCTTAGTCAACTTAGATCACATTTAGTACATTTAGTAGGGCATTATAATAGCAACCAATCTAGATTCAAAAATTAATATTTGTCTATTTTTCTGATTCGTCAGACCAAAAAAGCAATGAGCAAAAATAAAAACTAGGTCATCATTGAGGTGTCATCTCAGCGCTATGAAGATGGAAACATGAAAAATAAATCGACACAATGAGAAATACCTATGCTCCTATCCGCCTTAATCCAGCTGTTAACTACCTACCCCAGTCTAGAGCAGCAGGATATCTATGTCCCCGTGCGAGGTTTCCCCGTTTCGCTGTTGGTGGACGGCGGGCTGGGAACGACAAGGGGGTATAGGAACATGCTGTCCAGATGGGACGATAGGAATCAGTAGAAAAAGAGAAAAAGAAAAGAGGCAAGATGGCGATGTGGTGGGGGAAGTTCGAGTTTGTTTAAGCAATGTAGGAGATTTCGTCGCCGTCCATGCGCTCGATATAATCCTTTTCCATGAGGGCCTCGATGTTCTTCTTGATATCGGGGATCTTGGGTGGGAAGCGAGACTTGACTTGTTGGATGACTTCCTGTACCAGCTGGACGTGCTTCATCTTCTTTCGCGATTTCATGATACGAACGATAGCGGACTAAAGGGATTATTAGAACGGATTAATGGGTGTAGGATGAGTTCATCGGAACATACCTGAAGCAGGAGCTTCCGGTCCTCTTCTATAGTCTTGTGTGTATCCTCAGTTTCTACCTTCTGCTCAGACTTGATCTGAATGTTAAGGTTGACCTTGATTTTCTTGTTCTTGAAGTTGTAGTTCAAAGTGAACGTGGTAGAGGGCTCGGGTTTGGCACCCTCTGGGCTAGCAATGAGGACCTTGGCCTTCAACAAGATACTGAGGTTGGGGTCGAGGATTTCGGGGGCCAGGGTGGTGGCCTTTTCAATATCGGTGTAGGAAAGAGTATCGGTCTCGTTAAAGAGCAACAGAATACCCATTTGATAGGTCGAAACTTGGAAGGTGTAGGGCACCTTGGCGTTCTTGATGTAGTTGGCCTTGATTTCGCCCTTGCATAGCTGCCACAGCCAGCTCAGCCTGCGGCCACTGTGCTTATCAAAGTAGAACTTCTGGAACCGCTCTGCAGTCTTGACAATCTCGGGCGGTGCAAGGAATGGAGTTGTCGGCGCGTTAAGAGGCCAGAAACCGTTTCCTAGGATCTGGAACTGGGCATCGGCTAGTCTCTTGCGATCATCATCGTCCAATACCTTGTCCTGCCAGTCCTTGTAGTTGTTATTGAGATCCTTGGAGATCTGGATGTCCTGGAACATGCGTTGCAGTTTATTGGTGTATTCATAACCGCACGCCTCCTTAAGCTTGCTGATCATGCTGGTTTCAGCATCATCAGAGACTGAGCTGGTGTGGACCAGACGCTTGGCCAAGGACTTCGTGTAGAACTTCTGGAAGACATCCTTGTCTTCAATGTACTTGAAGACAGTCATGACCTGCAAGAGCATCTCCTCAAGTTCTGACTCCTCCGCAGATTTGGAACCCTTCTTGAGTAGCGAATCTGTGTATTTCGAGAGCAGCTCGGGCGACTTGGAAGAGCTGACCTTGCAGATGTGGTTTCGGTTGACAAATTCACGGCAAGCGTTGTCCAGAGAGCGCACGAACTCGGATTCACCAGCGAAAGCATCATCAACCAGGTTCTGGTAGCGCGTGTGGACCTGCAACAAAGCATCAACGTACAATTTGGGTTCAAAGTTATCTCCATCTGAGGCCACCCTCTCAACAGCAGCGAGGCCGGCCCGTCTGACATGGTTCTCAAAGGTGGTACGTAGAGGGTCCAGGCCCTCCTTGATACGGGAAAGCAGTCGGTACATGCGAGCCAAATCCTCTTGGCGTTCGTTGTCGAGCAAGATTTGGAATTCATCGCGCAGCAGGGTCGAGTGGGCAGTGACAAGCACATCCAGGCAGGTATCGGTAAGGCTCTTGGTGACATCGGGATGCAGATACAGACCAACCCGAGACTTCTCTTCGTCAAGACGAGCCTCGGCCTTCTTCATGTACTCCACCACGCTGTTCTCTGCGACGAACTGCCGTGACTCGTTCTCGTAGTAGGTCTTGGTAGCGGCGATGAAAGGCTTCTGGAAATATGTGCGGTAGACGTCGAGTGTTGACTTGGAGCTGTCATTCTCATCCAGGCCGAGGGATACAAATGAGTCGACAATAGACTTGATCTGGGACTGTTCAATGGTCTCTCCGTTTCGCTGCTTCTCGATCAGATTCAGAACAGCATCCATGACCTTCTCATGAACATTCTCAAAGAAGTCCTCCTTCCACTTGACCAGGTGCAGAGTGTACACATCGAACACGTTCTTCTTGCCCTCGTCGATCTCACGCTTGACCCAGTGGCGGTTGAGGTAACGGAAAAGGTGGTTGACATATTTGGCGGCGGTCGTATAGCGGTACCACTCGCGGATGTAGAAGCCAAGCAGGCCTTCCTCGGTGTGGCTCTGTGATTGCTTATACACCTCGGCGAGATGACGGGAAAGGTATTCGCCTAGTAGCTTGTAGAGTTCCTCGCCCAACAAATGGGCTGGTTTAAAGGTCAGCGCTGGTCGCAAGCCGAGGCATTTTGATGAGATTTAAAGGAAAACGAACCCCCACGTTGGGCTTGCAAGCCTTGACCACTGGAAACGGCCTTTTGTGAAGTGCAGAAGTTATGGACAGCCCTAAAATCAGTTTGTGAGCACGGTACCAGATGGCAGCCAGGAGTTTCAAAACTCGGACACACGTGTAGAGACCCATGTACTAAACGTGCAGAACCAGTCAGCTTCCGTAATTTAATATGGCATGTGAGAGATCGAGACACCGGGACTTCCACTTACAGTTTTCATATCGATACCTGCGTCAAGGTTGAGCATCACGCTCTCGATCCCCGCTTCAAGAAAAGACCACCTAGCACAAAGTTAGCCCACGCTGCACATTCGAACCCCAGCCGTCCATTGCTATCATCAACTCACGTAGATTCGAGGTCATCCTTGTGGGGCACCGGCGGCATCGTGAGAGACATCGCGATTGCAAGGGGCGAAGTCGGGTCGGGTTTGTAGGCAAGGTGGGAAGTCGAGGTTGGAGAACTTGACCGCGTAGTCAGAAAAAGTTCGTGCGTTGCAGCGAACTGCAAATTACACACCTTATGGAATGACCTCAAGGTGGTTGCAGCGCCACAAGTCACGCCTCAAAGATCTTCGAGGTGATCAAATGACTTCGGCGCTTGGAAGGAGGGGCGCGCAGCGGGGTTGGGGAAGGCGAAATCAAAGGACGGCAGGAATATACAGCCTATCCAGTCAATCTGAAGGGAAATTTAGAAAAGAAATCAAGTAGATGAAGGGGAGCAGAGTGATGAGGCTGAGAAGGTCCAGCGTGGGGATGGCTTTTTGCCGCAGGCGGTGAGGTGGCGGAGCTTTCCCAAATCTACATCATCGCCTTTATCGAGAACATTTGTGTTGAATGCATGTATGGGCTTTTTTTGATTTGGTATTTTCAAGGTAGTCTATGGTTATAATTGCTCCCACAGACGTTGTTCTATATTATTTAATCCATATTTGTGCACTGAAATGTATAGTCACTGTCGTATGATAGATCACTCTTACTAGGACTATTGCGGCCTCCACATCCATGGCTCTGGCAGCAGGTTTTGATATGTAAGATCAGAGGCTTCCAAGGTTGTGGCCCAAATAACCAGAAGCTGCACTATCGGGCCGAAATGGAAACTGTGGTCCATTCAGTAGTTCTACATGTAGTAGAGTTCTGGTTTGATCTCATGCTCATCAGAAAAGTCCCGAAATAGCCAAAGTGGAACAGTAGAACCAAGAGCAACCGGCCTTTAGAGTATAATATGGTTACTGGGATTGTATATCGAGGTCCTGTACAGGATAACATGGAGCAGGCGGATTCGCTATACAATGGCACGGCTGTCAGTATGGATAAGACCATACCAGTGGCCTTGCGATTAACCACAGAGTTTATAGACATTCTACACCATCCAATATCGATCTATGAATCTATAGATGGACGATGGAAGATGGGAGATGGGAGATCGAAGTATCAAATCGTCTTTAACCTTATATTGACCCACAATGACGTCATTTGAATATCATGCTGCTGGCTTGTCTATTCCAAACTCCTCTCTTATGCATCGCAGTTTCAACATGACAATAACCCCACAGTCCAATATCCACGTAACCATTCGCCAGATTTCAGAATGGCGCAACATCCCGAATACATCGATCCAATCCAAACCACTCATGATATACCACGGAGCCTTCAACGCTACATCCGCCGAGCTTGAGGCACATCTGGAAGAAGTGGCTGAAGTTATACCGCAATGGGTATATACCATGTACAGCCAGACCCATTTCCATTCCACGACACACGAAGTACTCGGAGTCGTGTCGGGGAGCGCGCGTCTTTGCTTTGGTGGCGAGGATAATCCCGAGCGCTTCGAGCCGAGCGTTCAGCGCGGCGATCTGATTATTGTTCCTGCGGGAGTTGGACATCGGCTCTTGGAGGACCTGCATGGGAACCAGGAGGAGTTTCAAATGGTCGGCGCCTATCCTCCCGGCAAGCAGTGGGATATGTGCTATGGGAAACCAAACGAGAAAGCGAAGGTGCAGAGCATAAATAATGTGGCCTGGTTCCAACGTGACCCGCTGTACGGTGTCGACGGGCCTGCTCTGCATGTCTAGCAAAGTTTGTAAGGCAAGGATCGCTAATATGGCAAGAAATCAAATGTTAAGTTTGAAAAATCAAGAACAGTAACACACATGTTTCACTGTGTCACTCTCTCAACAAGTCTAGTCAAGTGTTAGTAGTGAAGCACATCAGTCCGGGGATACGGGTGTTGTTTACCTGAGAACACTTATCGCAAATGTCATCAGCCAAGCCAGCAAGGCAATTAGCAGGACAGATGCGAGTGCTTTTTGTCGCACGCAAATCCCGTCATTGCGGGGGTCGATCTCCTGGTTGACCTCTGCTTCGGTACAGGAGCCCGTCACTTCCGAAAGAGAAGCGAACGCCAAACTAAGATTGGCGGAATCAAAGACGATGAAGAAAATGTCAAGTAGAATCAGCCGTGCTTTGGCCGAGGGTGACCGCAAGCCCAAAGGCTTTGATGTATACTCGTCAAAGGTGATATAGACGAGGTAAACCAAAGCGACTGCGTCGACAATAATTGCCATCAAAGCCGAAGGGCCTTGAGGGTGATGTAAACTGTCAGCCATGTGCTGAATTGAACCACCTAGAGCCAGCGCAGAGAGCGAGAAGCACCAGACAGTCAGCCGAAGAACCATCGGTACTATTGGACTTCGTAGGAGTGTGTTGTGGAAGCGCTTGAACCAAATCTCCCTGCGGCCTCCACTATGTAGCGGATACTCCGGGCTATCGCCCTCCAGGTGCTTACCGCGCCATGGTTGCGAGTAATCACCGTGATTTTCGTTCATCCAGTCTGCTGTGACATGTTTTTCCTCTCTGCCTGCCTCCCGGGGGTATTGAATGGTGCGCGAGAATGTCACCCAGCGGGACTCACGGTCAGCCGGCAAAGCTTCATTTTCGAATAGACCGCTGGTATTTGAATGAGCGCGTTGAGGTTTGGATGACGCGTAGGGAGAGTGGTTGTGCTGGGCGACAAATGCGTCCCCTGGTTGGGAAGGGAGTAAACGGTCGGTTGCAGTAGCTTCTTCTTCGTCCTGGTCGATCTCGACAGACCGAATCCAGGCTAGACAGTCACATTGTCAGCAAGTGATCAGATCCAAGCATTGAGTAAAAGCTTACCAGGTAGAGTTCGCAAGGCGGAGCGCTGCGAGTGGGCGACTTCTTCTGCTGTCTGGCCGTCTATACGCGCCGGTGTGGTTGGTGGACCACCGCCATTGCGAACAGCAGAGTCGGTATCGATGATCAGATGGCCCGGTATAGGAGTTGATGTCTCAGGGATTGCCCGGGGGATTTTCTCTGCCAACTTCTCGCTGAAGATACGCCCTGTAGCGCTGTCGTTCTCCATGTCGGGTATAGGAGAGAGCTTTCGGGAAGATGGGGAAGCGTCAATCAGCGGTTCGCATCACTACCCGTGCCGAGAGTCCAGCTCCAATTGCCCCAAAAGATGACCGATGTCAAAGTTGGGGAGTCGAGAAAGGGTAGGGAAATGACGTCTCCAAACCTGCTTACACCTCCCGCATCCCTTTAACCCACAAAAGTTTCGACACACAATTCCATTGATCTTCAGTGAACTACTATCTGCTTGGTTCTT
>ERZ1673737.4066-NODE-4066-length-10567-cov-4.655632_pt1 | contig 10567 bp, 9 predicted proteins | sample MGYA00580211_ERZ1673737 | MGnify/ENA primary metagenome ERZ1673737 (study PRJEB41218, sample SAMN15661789) | gut metagenome | host: Homo sapiens | place: Canada: London | collected 2015-08-20/2019-03-30 | study: EMG produced TPA metagenomics assembly of... | reverse complement strand
ACGGGCCTCGTCGATGGCAACGACGAATTCTACCACTAGACCAATGATGCTAGTTAATACATAGTCGGCCACTAATCTGCTATATAGACCAAATACACCCAATGTCCTTCATAGGAGGCTATGACTGTCATAAGTATGTTATCTATTCCATGACCACCTTGGATGGTACAATATTATACTCAAACCCCAGTGAGTTGCCCGACATATACACAGCCCCGACAACTACACAAAGGTACCAAAACCTCTTGTGTCCAGCACTGCCTCACCAATACGATGATCCCGCCCAAGAACCAAGAGTGGGGGCCAATGGGTGGAGACAAACGAGTCACAAGCACCAGGTGGCGTGAGCTATAGAGCGGTTACCGGATGTAGCTCGTTCTCGCGCTCGCGTTCGGAGAAACGTTGGATTGCCCGAAATCTGCCTTGTTCCCCCTGCGCCCTTGCGCCCTGGTGGGCTGGTGGGCCGCTAGAAGACATCTGGAAAGTGGTATGACGATGCCGAGATATATACAATGTACATCGGAATGTGCATATCAATAGGTAATAGGGAATAGGAATGGAAGGATCAAAGGTATACTGGTTACTCTCTAGATACATGTATAGGCGTAGATAACTAACTTATAGTATTTCCAGTATAGGAAGTAGGTGAAGAGTCCATGACGACGACTCGGATAATCGGCTGCGGAGAGAACTCAGCCCTGAGGCTGAGGTTAATTATTCTCCACTGAGGAGTGCAGCTCCAAGGGTTCCCGGATTATTTACTTGGCTTTGACGTTGCATTTAAACCCTGTGATCCCCTCCTTCCCTCTTCCCTCTATCCTCAACCTCCCAACTTCTCAACTCACTATACATCATGTCTACAAACGGCGCCGGTGCGAGCAAGGCCCCAGAGAACCCCCAGGCCCTAGAGAACCCCCAGGCCCCCCAGCACCTGATCAATGTCCAGCCCGCCCGCATCGGTGATCTGCAGCCCAAATACGCTGCACGGATTCAACACGATGATGACAACCCCGATGCCCACGGCTGGTATGCTGGCATGAGTAAGTTTGCGTCAATCTCCGTTTTATTCGCATCTAATCCTCCCTAGTTCACAGCTTGGGTGAATGTATCGGTTTCTTCGGAGCTATTCCCTGCTGTATCTGCTGCCCCAACCCCTTCAAGCCCGTCGACCAAGGCGCGGTCGGTCTCGTCTCGCGATTCGGACGGTAAGCTATAACCAAGTCGCCATTGTCGGACTATCACTGATATTTCTTAGCTTCGAGCGATCAGTCGATCCCGGCCTGGTCAAGGTCAACCCCCTCAGCGAGCACATCATCACAGTCGATGTCAAGATCCAGATCGTCGAAGTGCCCCGCCAGGTCTGCATGACCAAGGATAACGTGACCCTCAACCTGACCTCGGTCATCTACTACGAAGTCGTCTCCCCTCACAAGGCTGCCTTTGGTATCAGCAACGTCAGACAAGCGCTCATCGAGCGTACCCAAACCACCCTGCGCCATGTGATCGGCGCCCGCGTCCTCCAGGACGTGATCGAGCGTCGCGAGGAGATCGCGCAGTCGACATCGGAGATTATCGAAGAAGTCGCCGCCGGCTGGGGTGTGCAGGTCGAGTCCATGCTCATCAAGGATATCATCTTCAGCAGCGACCTGCAGGATTCACTCTCCATGGCCGCACAGTCCAAGCGAATCGGTGAGAGCAAGGTCATCGCCGCTCGTGCTGAAGTCGAATCTGCCAAGTTGATGCGCCAGGCTGCCGATATTCTGTCCTCTGCTCCTGCTATGCAGATCCGATACCTCGAGGCCATGCAAGCGATGGCGAAGACTGCCAACAGCAAGGTTATCTTCTTGCCTGCCACGAACCAGACCGTGCAGAGCCAGCTCATCGCTGCCGACAACGCCGGCGAAGGCCCGAGCAACTACGGCGCTACATCCCAGGCCGATGATGGGTTCCAGCGTGCGATGAACGCCCGCGTTGTTGAGGACATCTAGTGGACATATGTCTCCGCTAATTAATTGGTCAATAACCTTTCGACATGAAGATATGACCTTGCCTTTTGATCTATGTTGTCCCAAGCAGATGCCTGACATGGAGTTTCTATGTTATGTTTCTGCTTTGGGCTTGACTGTTTCTGTATTATGGCTGGACGCGACTGGATCTATGACGATACCCACCTTCTTTTTGATGCTCTTGCAGCACTTTAATGACTCTCTGGCTACATGCTTCGGTGCTTTATAACCAAGTTAGTATAATGCAAATTCAAATGCGATTTTTGTACTTGTTTCTTTTAGACTGCCATACTAGATACAAAGAGATTAAAAAAATAAGTCTGCAGGGCTAAGACCTTTTCCATCCGGTAGATCGAGATCTATCAGCAAGATACAAGGAAGTCAAGATAACTCGCTATACGCCGGCTACCGTAAATAGATAGCTTAAAATAGCTAGTCAGTCTGAGAGGCCGTAAGGTGTCTGATTGGACAATATGCACATATTATCCACCACTTAATCTCCCCGGCAAATAAGATAATCCAAATGACTCGTAAACATCGCATGATACTGTGGCTGAAACGCACATAAATACCCCGAACACAGCACATTATTAACATCACTTGCTTTTGAGCGGCTATAGGTCTTCTGCTACCCCGATATTGAGACCTTAGCCTACGATTTACTGCATTGTGACATGTCCCACGTTGGCCAACGTGCTCAGACCCCTGAAGCTGGAGAATAAATAGGACTCTAATTGGCTGTTGGGTGAACAAGTTGAGTGCAGATTTATCCGATGTTTTCGCATTGCCGAGTTGGCCCCCAAATTGGCCCCCAACTCACGTCAATGCTGGAAAATATTGGACTTTAAGCAGTCTCAGCGAACGGGTTAAAGCCAATCATGACTTGGCAAATTGCATACTAAATTAGATACTAACTTTGCTCTAAATTTGTGGCTGTGAATCGAGCCTCAGAAACATAACATGGTGAAGGTGAGAAATGACAAAATAAGCACTAAGAGTCGAGCAGTGGGGCTGGGACTGCTAAGTGACTCTGTACATAAACTGCCCCTTTTCCCTCGGGCCGGCCCATTCAATTCCTTTTGGTGATGAATTTTGACCTCTGATAAAGTACTCGCCAACATGAGCGCAATAGCTACAGCTTTGCCCGAAGCAGCTACAGCTGTGACAGCCACGGCGACAACTGTGTTTGTCACCTCCACCACACACGCAACCACGACTTTGGCAATGACAACAGTGTTCACCCCCCCAGCATCATGTTCAAGCTCGTGGACCTTTGAGCCATCAGGCGCAAACAACATTGCAAGTGGCCTGCTACTACAAAACGCCGCCGCGAGCGACAATGCCGATCCGAACTGTTTCCCCTCGGGATACACTCATTTCGGACGTCAAATGGCATCCATTGCCTATAGCCCAGGTGTTTGTCCAGTTGGATATACCACAGCCAATCTAGTCATTCACAACCCGGTTACCACTGCTCAATGCTGTCTCTCGTACGTGATACTATCTACCACCTACACCGTGACTCCGCAACTAACAAATCCAAAGCAACTTCGAATACCTGACCATCTCCATGGGCGAAGATTCCACATACGCAGGATGTACCCGCATGCTCCCATCGGATAGTTCCACAATCGTGACCGTCCGCCAAGTATCAGGCGAAAGCACACAAGTCTCAGGCCCAATCACAATGTGGGCGCAACCGATCCAAATCCAACTGCAAGCCACAGACTCGAGTCTATTCACCACAGCAACATCAACCTCCACATCCGCCTCAGGAGCCCCCTCCTCATCCTCAAGCTCCGGCCTCTCTCAAGGCGCCAGCATCGGAATCGGCGTCGGCGTCGGCGTAGGAGGCGCCCTCATAATCGCCGCCCTAGCATTCTGGTTCTTCCGCCGACGCAAGACAAAAAAGAACATGGACCCGTCATACCAGCGCGCGGGGCATCCGGAGGCAAGTGAGCTCGGCAGAAGCTCGCAGCAGACTGCGCCTGAGAGTGTTGGTACACACACGCGCTCGACTAATCCGTCTGAGTTGGCTGCGGATCAAGGGCCGAAGCCTGTGCATGAACTTTACGGTTGACTTTTGCTTCTTGAATTCGGTTTATACCCTTATTTCCCCTCCTTACTTCTTGGGTGTTGATATGAGTTTTTATGGGTTGCATATGCATATACGCCCTCTGTTTCTGCTGGAAGGCTTGGTTGTTTGGACCACCCTTGGATTAATTTACTGCCTTGCATGAGATAAGCGATATATATACTCCCTTGGGCACTATGTACATAGAGCTTAGCCGTATGATAGATATTTAATGATTTTTTTTTTACTTTTAAAGACATAAGAGACAATTGATGGCAATGTTTATGCTGGTGTATAGACCTGAGCATAAAGCGGCAAGCCATTTTGCCCAAAGAGGCAACAGCTATACCGAAAGTAGCACAGGCGGTGGAGATATCCCCGCGGAGGCCAGCTCTCTATCCAATTGACCTTGCACTGTTGCCAAACACATAACATGGCATCCTCAACATATAGCTCGAGCACCAGAGCAGGCGCTAAGCCCTCCAACACACCCGATGTCTCCCCCAACTTCGCCGACCCGAACTTCGACCCAGCCGACTTCCTCAATGAATCCCTTTCACCACTGACTGTGGCTTCAGCACAACCCAATGCCTCTCGAACACCTGGCTCAGTACCTTTGACAGAGCTGTCCGCGCAGGTCCAGTCATTACTTTCCAAGGTCAACGCCCAAAACATCCGATTTTCGAGCACATTATCCCAGCTCACCGATGAGATCCTACGAAGCGGCGGACGGCTAGCCTACGAAGTCGAGGTACTACGAGGCGAGACAATCGGGCTATCCGAGACCCTGACCGAAGTCCTGCGCGACGATATCACAAAGTTCGTCCCAGAGGAAGATGTGCGCAAGACAGAACAAGCAGAGGATGCGCCAGCAACCCAAAACGAAGAGGCAGCAACCGCAAACGAAAAGAAGACACTCGTACCCGCAGAACCCGATTACATAACAAACCTACGCACCCTGAACCAAGTCCGATCACGACTAGAAGACGTCGTCCAAACATTCGGCGACGCAATGGAATGGCCCCTCCCCCCATCAGAGATCTCCTTCTCCTCGTCCTTCATCTCCGTCTCGGGACCGGACCTCGACGCCGATGGCCGCGACCGCGAAGAAAAGGGCCAACAAATGATGAAGAAGCTACGGACAGAAGTGACAGAGCTACTGGACAGCGAGGGTGGTGGACAAGCCGGACTGGACGCCGCCAACCGGCGCGTCGAAGCTATTCGAGTGCTGGCGACTGTCTGGAATGGGTCGGCCGAGGAGAAGGCGCGCAATCGCTTTGTGGATAGCCTTGCTAAGATTGTGGAGGATCGCCGCCGCTCCTTGGAACAGCAGCAGGCTGCTACAGATCAAAATCAGCGTGGATCATCTAGGTCCAGGCCAGAGGCTAGGCGGGATAGTGATAGTGGTGCGCCGGCTGGTGGGCTGTTTCGCAATCTGCAGCGTCTTCGAGAGGAGATATACTTGGAGTGAGAGCAATGCCGTGTACATATCCACCTGTATAGTATTTTCAAGGATATCCAATTCAATCACTTGTGTAAGCATATGAGTTAGTAATAACGTGGCGGTCCTACCTACTACGGAGCAACACCGGAAACGTCGCGCCGATCGCAGCCCGTGGCCTCTCCACTTGAACCGCCCAAGAGTGACGATTGCGTATGCCAATTAATTCTGGTTCCTGGACAACATGTTCCTTTCACCTCTCTGAGATATCAACTTCGCACTATGGCGTCAGTCGACGCGCCACTACCACAGTTCACGGATGCGAAGTCGAAGGCAACAACGGTGCTATGGCAGGTCTACCACCGTCCACGTGCACAGCGCAAGACAATTGCCCTGTCTGTCATCGCATTAATCTTCGTCTTTTATATGCTTCCCTCCTCTTCAAAGGTGAGTGGTGGTGCTCGTTGGAGGAATATCCCGCAACCGCCAAGCTAGATATAGAGCTAACAACCCGCCAGCGTCCTGAACCCGATTTCTGGACCAAATTCCCCTCACAACATCCTTTCCCTGAGCGCCCCGAAGATGCCCAGGTCATTCTCCCTCCCCGGACGGATATCAATATCAATCAGACTCTCCCGCACGATCTAGACAAACCCAACCCACGCCTGCACCTATTGGTCCCCGCCTCGCAAGGCTCACGTGGAGTATGTCGCACGCTCACATCGGCTATGATCCTGGGATATCCGCCACCAACACTAGTTGGTTACGGCCATGATGTACCCGGGGCGACTGAGACAGAGCGCATGATTGAGCAGATCACCCGTGCGCGCAACTACATCCGCGACAGCAAGACTGTGCATGACCGCGACTTTGTGTTGATGGTGGATGGACTGGATACGTTCTTCCAATTGCCACCGCAGGTCTTGGTTACGCGGTTCCAGAATATCATCCGGACCAACAACCAGAAGCTGCAGGAGAAGTTTGGCTTCGCCGGATTGGACGGCCAGCCTGTATCTGAGAATGTACAGAAGTACACTCAGCGGGTGCTGTTTGGTGCAAGCAAGACCTGCTTCCCGGGTTTGCATGACGACCCCGGTTGCGTTTCTGTTCCTGAGTCTACTTTGCCGCCGGATGTGTATGGCTGGAAGACCGATTCCTATCCAGATGGACACCTGAACCGACCCAAGTGGTTGAACCCTGGAGCGGTAATTGGCCAAGCAGCCGATATACGACTGATCTATGACGAAGTTCTCCGACTACTAGATCAGAGCACAAAGAAGTCAGGCGACTACCAAGCCCTAACGCAGATCTACGGACGACAAGAAGTAATCCGAGAACTGGAGCGGCGCCGCACAACCAACGGCGCCAAGGAGTGGTTCTATCGCCTAGTAGGCATATCCGATGCAGCCAACATAACAGGATTAAGCCTCCGACTCGAAACAGGCCACCGATACGAGTACGGCATAGGCGTGGACTTCGAATCACAACTCTTCTTCAGCCAAATAATGTCCCGCAACGACGTCGAATGGGTCAGATACAACAACATCACCAAAATGTCCATGCTACAAGCCCAGCACGGCGTCCCACGCGAACACCGCCTCCTCCTCCCAACAGACATATCCACCCTCCCAAACCCATACAACCAATCCCGGTTCGCAAAAGAATCAACCCTACGCCCAGTCTGGAACGCCACACTAGACACACTCCCTGACCCAAACAACACCTCCTGGCACAATTCCCCACTCATGACAAACGTCCACTCAGGCCACATCCCAGCCCTAGCCCATCTAAACGGCGACCCCAAGCTGCGGAACGCGTGGTGGGAAAAGATGTGGTTCTACCCCTGGGCACGCGCCCTCCTGCGCAAGTACGTCCGCAGCGCACACGGCTTCGACACGGCGCAATCAGCGCTGCTGGGCGGGCAGGATTGGTTGGAGGTGCGTGGGGGCCGCGGTGGGATCTGGACGGATGATGAGACTTGGATTACTCTTGCTGAGGTTTGTAATGGGCAGGAGAGGGATCTGTTTGATGATGGGCTTGGGCTTTGGTCTAAGGAGGTTGATGATCCTGATGAGCCGGTTTATAATCAGTATGGGAGTCTTATTTCTGGCAAGGAGTAGTTATTTGTTTAGTTAGGGCTTAACCGGTACTCTCAGTGCCGAAAGCTTCTGTTTTAATTTTTTAATTTTGTTTCATACCAGGACTTGGATACGCATGTGTCCATGATCGAGACTGGATTTGCATGGACGCATATTCCCAGTCTCTGGCGTTTTCTCTTTTATTTTTTTTGTTCTTTTCCTATTATTCCTTTCTTCGTTTTTGAATTACGCTGCACGATACCACTACCCAGAAACAATACACTGATTTGATATCTACATGACGTTGTGTATAGATAGGTTGAAGGAGGTATAAAAGCTAAATGGCGATAGGGACAAGAACTGTATTGTAGTCAAACAAAGTCTCGAAATTTTGCAATGGAGTCGTCCAAACTATATACTCCAGTTAGCTCGCTACGTCAACAGCGGTGAATATGATGATATTCCTATAATACAAGCTCTTGGATTCCTACCACCTGCTATTACTTCTCAATTACCGTTGTACCTGTGAAAATAAGTATGAGATTTTCTTGATCTTCGTAATCTACCGGTTCTACTACAGTGACTACAGGTCAAGCAGGGGCATCGATGATTAACTTGTGATAGAAGTAGAACTTATTCAACACGCAAATTGTACATAGGATTCAAAACATTTCCAATGTTATCGCTCAAAAATTCACGTCCCTTTCATCAACTTACACCAGGGCACATCGGCCATCGCGGCGAGCCTTGGCCAGAACAGCCACACCTTCCTGAAACTGCTTATGGACCCGGTATTGCATTTCTTTATCGCGGTCCATCCCGCCTGCCGCCATCCGGTTGCGCCAGTAACGATCCCGAGTGTTAATGTCGTCCCATACCATGTCAATCTTGTCGACCCAACTCTTTGTCTTAGGCCACTTCACGCTGCGAAGGTCCCCGGTGGGACAAGCTTGTAGGACGGTTGCAGCCTTTGCGCGCTCCGCGGGATCTTCACTTTCCATCATTTTGTCTAGGTTATCCATAATAGCGGGGTCCAAGGAGAACCGGTGTGCAGCCCGAAGACGACTGGGGGTTTTCGGCTTGTGTTGTTCGGCAGTGCGGCGGGCTTTGGTCAGGGGGGAGGGGCTTCTCTTGGATCGCGCACCCTGAGCGTTAGGGCCTGACGATTTGCCAGTGTCCGGAGACGAGGCCTCCTCCGAACCAGAGGATTCGGGGACTTCAAAATGTCCAGATCGATTGAAGTTCTTAACGGCGGGTTGTTTGACTGGGGTGGGCCCCTCTGAGCCCGATGAATCAGGCACCTCAAAGTGCCCAGCATGATTGAAATTGGCCCGAGCTTTCTTTGTGGCGGGTTTCTTAGAACCCGGGGAGGTCTTCGCAGCATCTCGGCGTGCCTGTTCTTCGGCAGCCCATGCCTCGTCGTCATCGTCATAGGTGAAGTAATCATCATGCAAGCCGTAACTGCAACCTGGAGGATTTGGAATCACATCGGGGGAGGGTTGGCGTTTGCGCTTGTTTGAAGAATCTTTTTCTTTTTCTTTTTCATGTGATTGTGTTTGTTCAGGCGGAGCGGGGACTTTGCGGTCGCCTGGTGCGGTGCTTCCGGCGAAGCAACGGTCAAGAAGGGCTTCGTCGAAGCCGCGAGGGTAGAGGTCGTAGCGGCGGGATGGGTAGTAAGGACGAGCTTGTGTGCGACGGCGGACGCGAGGATTGCCGGTATGTTGAGGTGTCACCGTATCTGGATTCTCTTGTCGTGAGCGCGCGGCATAGTATGCCGAGGGGGCAGATGCGGGTGGGTCGGAAGAAATGTTTTGAGCATGGGGGGTTTGAGGTTCTTCCACTGAGACGTGATGTGAGCTATTGAAATGGATTTCATAAGTACATGACTTACCAATGGGCTGCTCTGCAGCCTCTTCTGCGGGGGTTCCTCCCCACAGACTGGTCCAACGACGAGTAACTGAATCAAACATCCATCTCCGCCAGCTTGTGTTGGGTTGTGTTGCAGCGGCAGCGGGTGCAGGGGCGGTAGGGGGAGGGGTCATGGGAGGAATGGTATCATCTGAATTGGGAGACAAGCGAGCCGTGTTTGCTGCGGCATCTGCCCGTTGCTGAGCAAGCAGCTCAGGAAGGCGAAAGAGAGTTCGGTCGATCCGGCCATTGGCCTCGATTTGTCGGCGGCGGGTGCGATCTGCGTAGGTCTTCCGGGAGGCTCCACGGGGGCGGGGAGATGAGAGGATAGCCGGGGACGCGGTTGATGACTTCTGACGTTTGGCGGGTGACGATTCGGGCTGGTCTGGCTGGTACACCCGCTTGATGCCCCAGCGGTCTTGATAGTAAGTTAGCCCCTGCGTTTCCTTGATTTTGGTCCAAATGCCTGGGGGATCGGGAAGGTCCATGTTGTTCATGATGCGGTACTTGCGGTCCTCGCTGAAGGGTGAGAGGACCTCAAGGACCGGCAAAGGCCCGCCGCCAAAGAGCTTTTTGCGCAATAGCCACCTCTTGGCCGACTTGGAGTTGCGGTCAATAACCTCACAGGCATCAACGAATTCATCGTCGTCTTCAAGAGAGGAGAGGGAGGGATGTTGGGGTTCGTCAAGGGGGATGGGGGAGGTTTGGGATTGGTGAATGCGCTCCTGCCGGCGCCGTTCCTCTGCAATGCGCACAAGAACGCGCTGTTGAATGCGCTCCTGTTCTAGGATGCGCGCTTGGATGCGCTCTTCATTGCGTTGTTGGACGAGCTGTTGGAAGGGCGAAAATGGCTCTTCTTCTTCCTCGATTGTGAAAAGGGATGCCCCGAGGAGGGTTTCAGGCATCTCGGGGAAGTCTTGGGGAGTCACGGGGGTGTCCTGGGGTGCATATTGGGGGTCCTGAGGGCGAATAGAGGAATCCAACTCACGGTCATCGGTGGGCTGAACCGCCGGGGTGGCGGCCAGCGGGCTGTGATCTTGGGAGACTACCAGGCGGGGGG
>ERZ1673737.4064-NODE-4064-length-10571-cov-4.671643_pt1 | contig 10571 bp, 10 predicted proteins | sample MGYA00580211_ERZ1673737 | MGnify/ENA primary metagenome ERZ1673737 (study PRJEB41218, sample SAMN15661789) | gut metagenome | host: Homo sapiens | place: Canada: London | collected 2015-08-20/2019-03-30 | study: EMG produced TPA metagenomics assembly of... | reverse complement strand
CCCATCTCATCATCTTTTTCCGGCTTGATCTCAAAATTCAGATTGCCTTCTTCTACGTTCTGCGCTGCTTCCTGCAACTTGTGAATCGGACTGATGATACTTCCATAAATCCACACCATCATGATCATCGCTGTAAATGCCAGAATCAGGACTACTGCGATACATGCGCTTATAATAAACTGCTGGATCTCCGGCATATCTCCCAGCACTCTGATGGATTTTGCAAAATCTTTATATTCCTCACCGGTAATTCCATAAGTATGCTCAATGACTCCGATCTGATAACGCGCAATTCCAAATATAAATGCCGTTGTCAGGATAGTCGGTATCATGATCATCGTCACAAAAGAAATCACCAGTTTCGTCCTTAGTTTCATGCTATATTCATCCTCCATTCATCGTGCACGCCCGGTTATGAGGTCCGTATGGCGCTCACGCAAGTCTGCCTGATAACTAATAGCATATCATAAAAACGGGTGCTTCACATCAAAGCACCCGTAAAATTTTCTAAATTTTTTCTAAAACGATCAAATTCAGAACCTGTTATTAAAGATATTTCTTCAAAGTATCCACTTTATCCAACTTCTCCCATGGAAGATCCAGGTCGTTACGTCCAAAGTGTCCGTAAGCTGCTGTCTGTTTGTAGATCGGACGTCTCAGATCAAGCATCTTGATAATTCCAGCCGGACGAAGGTCAAAGTTCTCTCGAACGATTTCCACAAGCTTATCATCTGCAATCTTTCCTGTTCCGAAAGTATCTACCATGACAGATGTCGGCTGTGCAACACCGATTGCATAAGAAAGCTGGATCTCGCATTTTTTGGCAATTCCTGCTGCTACGATATTCTTAGCAACATAACGTGCTGCATAAGCTGCTGAACGGTCTACCTTTGTACAGTCTTTTCCTGAGAAAGCTCCACCGCCGTGACGCGCCATTCCCCCATAAGTATCTACGATGATCTTACGTCCTGTAAGGCCGCTGTCCCCATGTGGTCCACCGATCACAAAACGTCCGGTCGGATTGATGAAGAATTTTGTATTCTCATCTACCATATCTGCCGGAAGGATTTCATCAAAAATGTATTTTTTCACGTCTTCATGGATCTGTTCCTGTGAAACATCCGGATCATGCTGTGTAGAAAGTACTACTGCATCAAGGCGGGCCGGAACTCCATTTTCATCATATTCTACTGTTACCTGTGTTTTTCCATCCGGACGAAGATATGGAAGTGTTCCGTTCTTTCTTACTTCTGTAAGACGTCTTGCAAGTTTGTGTGCAAGAGCGATCGGATAAGGCATATATTCTTCTGTCTCATCAGATGCATATCCGAACATCATTCCCTGGTCTCCTGCACCGATTGCTTCCAATTCTTCATCTGACATCTTGTGTTCCTTTGCTTCAAGAGCTTTATCAACACCCATAGCAATATCGCTTGACTGTTCGTCAATTGCTGTCAGAACGCCACATGTGTCAGCATCAAATCCGTACTTTCCTCTTGTATAACCAATTTCGCGAACAGTATCACGAACGATTTTCTGAATATCTACATATGCATTTGTAGTAATTTCTCCCATTACCATAACAATTCCTGTAGTCGCGCATGTCTCGCAAGCTACACGGCTCATTGGATCCTGCTCCATAAGTGCATCCAGGATTGCATCGGAAATCTGGTCGCACATCTTATCCGGATGTCCTTCAGTTACTGATTCAGAAGTAAATAATAATCTCTCCATCTTTTTTCCTTTCTTTTCTTCTTTGTATCTGCCTCTCTTATCTCTGGAATAATGAAAATCGACAAACAGAATTTCTCTTCTGTCTATGCAAATTTAAAGGTCAGTCCCAAAGGACTGACCTGATATCTCATCATCAATCCTCTTATTGTTCGATTGCTCGCTCAGGTTGGCACCTTCCGGCTTACCGGGGTTGCCGTGGCTTCGCAGGTCCTTTGTACCTCCACCACTCTGAATAAGAGAAAGCGTATTTAATTGTTACCGCTACACATCATAACACTGTCCATAGCTTCCGTCAATATACATTTTGGGAAATATGTTCTATCAAAACAGGAATTCCTGTCTTAACCTACTTTTAACTTGAATTTCTGGATCTCACGTTCTGTAGAAACTCTCTCGATCACTGCACCGAGACTTCTGAGCTTCTCTTCAAAACGTTCGTATCCCCTCTGGATATATACGATGTCATCTACGATCGTAATGCCATCTGCGGCCATTCCTGCAATCACAAGTGCTGCTCCTGCGCGAAGATCCGGTGCACTGACCCTTGCTCCCGAGAATTTATCTACGCCTTCGATAGTCGCTGCATTGCCTTCAACCTTGACATTTGCACCCATTCTTGCAAGTTCTGAAAGATATTTGAAACGATTCTCAAAAATACTTTCTGTAATCGTGCTTGTCCCTTTACAAAGAGCAAGTGTAACACCGATCTGCGGCTGCATATCTGTCGGGAATCCCGGATATGGAAGAGTCTTCACCTGTGTATTATGAAGATCTCCTTTGGACACAACACGCACTGCATCATCAAATTCTTCTACTTCACATCCGATCTCAACAAGCTTTGCAATCGTAGCTTCCAGATGCTTCGGAATGACATTCATAACAGTCACATCACCTCTGGTTGCTGCTGCCGCAAACATAAATGTGCCGGCTTCGATCTGATCCGGAATGATAGAATAATCTGTCTTATGAAGGCGGGATACACCGCGGATCTTGATCACGTCCGTACCTGCTCCACGAATGTTCGCTCCCATACTGTTCAGGAAGTTTGCCACATCGACAACATGAGGCTCTTTTGCCACATTCTCAAGGATCGTAAGTCCTTCTGCCATCGATGCTGCCATCATAACGTTGATCGTAGCTCCTACGCTTACCACATCAAAATAAATGTGCTTTCCGATCAGACGCTCTGCTTCTGCAATAATCTTGCCATGCTCGATATCCACATAAGCACCAAGCGCACGAAAACCTTTCAGATGCTGGTCGATCGGACGGCTTCCGATATTGCATCCTCCCGGAAGAGCGACTTCTGCTCTTTTATACTTACCAAGAAGTGCTCCGAGCAAGTAATAAGATGCACGGATCTTCTTGATGTAATCATATTCTATATCAAAATTTTCAATGTTGCTTCCGTTGATTCTGACTGTGTGCCGGTCAATACGGTCAACCTCGGCACCAATTCCACTGATTGCTTCCAGCAGAACGTTGATATCGTTGACATCCGGAAGATTATCGATAGTAACTGTCTCATCTGTCATAATCGCAGCTGCCAGAATTGCCAGTGCTGCATTCTTTGCTCCACCGATCTCGACTTCGCCGACCAGCGGATTGCCACCCTTAATAATATACTGTTCCATTTCGCACCTCAATTAACGATTTCTTTCCCTCTGAAATATATCCTGTTCTATACTTCTGTCAAACACTCTATTCATACTCTTTATTATTTCATGAATAAAAAACCTCATACTTTTTATTCTTTCCAGATCTCTCAGGATTTGTATGAAGCTTTTTGTATAATCCTCTATATCATATATCAGTATAGCATATTTCTATATTCATTGCAAAATTATTTATCTTGCCTTCTTCAATTTCGTAAAACTTTTGTAATAATTTCTTTAAAAAATTTATTGATTTCCCAAAACTTCCATTACATTTTCAATGGTTTCTTCCAGCTCCAGTCCATCCTCTGAAACAGTAATATCTGCATATTTTTCAAATAATACTACTCTTTCATCATATAGATTCTTCAGCGTCTGCCCGTCCCGAAGTGCAACTCCCCTTTTCTTTGCATTCTTCAGTCTGGAATTGATAACCTCAAATGACGCATGCAGATAAACAATGGTTCCGATCTCTTTGTAATGCTTCATTGCTTCTTCACAGTAAACTACGCTTCCTCCCGGGGAAATCACCGCATGTTCCGCTTCCACATCACGATTGACCTGATTCTCAATACTTAAGAATCCGTCCAGACCTTCTTCTGCGATAATCTCCCGCAAAAGTCTGTTCTCCTGCTTCTGAATCAACAGATCTGTATCAATAAACTCGTATCCAAGCCGCTTTGCGACTACCACTCCGACGGTACTTTTTCCAACTGCCGGCATTCCGATAAATATAATATTCTTCATATGTACCCTGGCTCACTCCTTACCGAAACTGTGTTTCAGATGCTGTCATTTTTATATCGGACGATATTATAGCACAAGTCCTGTGCATGAAGCAACTGTTTTTTCCTGTTGCCGCCTGCCTTTTCCTCTTCTTTCCATCAATTCCTGGTACATCAGGATTTCTACGATCTCCCGGATCTGTTCCGGAGTATAGGTCTCTTTTTCCCATTTTTCCTGTTTCATGACCTGTTCATACGCCCTACGACACATCAGGCACAGCTGGAGCTTATCCGGGTACTCATCATAGATCATGCTTCCTTCATATTCCTGGCGGTCGCATTCTTCCTGTATATATGGAAAAATCTTTTTTGCTGTTGCCGGATACATACTTTGCAGGTATTCCCGGTCGCGCTTCTGGATTTTGTCTTCGTCAAATGCGTATGGAATCGGATACATCATATAATAAGGCAATCTCAGGTCCATGTCTGGCACTTCCATTTCTTTTTTCTATGCTTTAGTGTATGCGGTATGGGGGAGTGGGGTTCCTGGGAGGTGGGTGTGGAAGGGGGACGATTTTCGGGCAATCCTGTTTCCGGGGCGGATTCGGAAACAGGATTGCCCGAAAATCTGCGTGCTTCAAGACGGGAGGGGCGCCCCGGAACTCTACTCGCGAAGTTGAGTGTTGTTCAGGACGGGCGCCAGGCGGACGTTTGTCCTGTGGCTTGGGATATTGTGTGGGGATTTATTTTACTGGATTTTGGTTGTAAAAAGGACATATTCTATATTGAAATAATTGGGTTTATGGTATACTGAATTATAGGTATATATTTTTTCATGTTTTACGAAGGAGGATATATATGGATATAATTATCAGACCTGCGGAAACCAGTGATTTTGACAGTGTAGTTCATATCATGAATCAGGTTCAGGCTTTGCATGTGAACTGGCGGCCTGATATTTACAAAGAAAGTAAGGATTTTTTCTCTTTGGATGCTTTTCAGGATGCTTTGGATAAAGAAGCTTTTTATGTTGCCGAATCAGAGCACAGGATTATTGGCATTCTGGAGCTTACATACCGGCATATTGAATTTCCTTCGATGCTTACCCGTGATGTGATTTATATCGATACAATGGCAGTTGATGAAAATTGCAGAGGTATGGGTATCGGACATCATTTTTTTGAAATGCTAAAGAACTTAAAAAAAGAGAAACATTTTGATGGCATTGAATTACAGGTAAACGCTAAAAATGTTGCTGCATATGAAATGTACAAAAAATATGGCTTTACAGAAAAATCAATCAACATGGAATTATTATAAGTAGTGAGGTGCAAAGTTATGAATAATGAAATTGTGAATGCTATGGAGGAACTTGAAAACTGGTTGGCTGATCCGGCTGAGCTGGGTCGGAAACCGGCGAAGATTGAGTATACAGCTTCTTTTGAGGATGAGGATGGGATCAAATGTATGATCTTTAAATTCAAGAAATCTTTCTTTGGAAAATGGCTTCTTGGGATCGTCAGTGAATCCGGAACCTTTAGTGAGATGAAGGAATACAATTCTTCCACAGAAACAGAAGATGCAAAAGCATTGCTTCATATTTTAAAAGAATACTGGAAAAAAATGGCAGAAAAAGAGCAGGGATTTATCGAAATTCCGATTGAAAATCTGATCGAATGGGACGAGCCGAATGGGGAAGGTTGTATCGTTTCCGATAAGATCACAAAAGAAGGCTACAAAGTCGGCTACATGCTCCGCGAAGAGCCAACAGAAGGGAATCCGGACAGTGGCTGGAGATTCATGGCTGGTAATGAAGATGACGAATATATGGACAATCCGGATAATCATCATGTCTTTGCACTCAACACCATCTGCAATTACGACAGCGATATTATCCCTTATCTTCATGCCAAAATCGGATCTGCTTTCATACGTGTAGATGAGTCCCATTTTGAAAAATATCATGAATTTAAGCCTATGTTCATCCAAAAGCAATAAATAAGTAAAAATAAACTCTGTTTTTTCCACTTCACCACAACATCCCCGTCTGCCAATGCACAGGCGTGTGGAAGGTTTGACTTTCCGGTTCCGTTTTGTACTACAGCCATCAAGTCAATGAGACGTACCAGAAAGCCAAACCTTCCACACGCCATCCCATTCGCCACCTACAACTTAATCTTAGCCAGCGCATCCGCAAATGGATTATTCACCGGCTCATCCTTCTGCTGTCTTAAATATTTCTGCACATCCTTCTTGCTGACTCCCGCACCTTCTTTCTTCCGTCTCTCCTGGAACGATGTCAGCTTCTCCTTATGTCCGCAGACACACACAAAAATCTGTCCATCCCCTTTTCCTTTCAGCTGCATCTTCTTGTGACACACAGGACATCTCGCATTCGTTGTCCGTGATACTGTTTCGCGGTATCCGCACTCTCTGTCCTGACAAACCAGCATCTCACTGTTCTTTCCTTTCACTGCAAGCATTCTCTTACCACATCGCGGACATTTACTATTTGTCAGATTATCATGCCGGAACGTTCCAGCTCCCGCCTTAATCTCAGAAACCACCTGATCCGTATATTTATCAATATCCTTCATAAAATCCTTCCGCGAAAGCTTTCCCTTCGCAATCTGCGACAAACGCATTTCCCAGTCTGCTGTAAGTTCCGGCTGTTTTAACTCTTCCGGCACAAGTTCCAGAAGCTGCTTCGCTTTCGATGTAAGATAGATATCTTTTCCACGCTTTTCCAGCAAAAAGCTTTTAAAAAGTTTTTCAATAATATCCGCTCTTGTCGCAACCGTTCCCAATCCCCCTGTCTCACCAAGCGTTTTCGCCATCGCTTTGTCATGGCTTTCCATATAAGCCGTCGGGTTCTCCATTGCTGACAGAAGTGTTGCTTCATTAAAATGTGCCGGTGGCTTCGTTTTACCTTCTGTCAATGACAACACAAGTCCTTTAATCTCCTGTCCTTTTTCCAGTTCCGGCAGTGTCTGTCCTTTCAAACTCTTTCCAGACTCATATGCTTCTTCCTCTTCTTCATCCTCAGCCGAATAGACTTCCTCTTCATAAGCAGCCCGCCATCCCTGCGCTTTCACAATCTTTCCAGACGCAAGAAAAGTTTCACCGCCAACCTTCACCGTAACCTGTGTCTGCTCATACGCAAATGGCGGATAAAGCACAGCAAGAAAACGCCGCACAACCAGATCATAAATCTTCCGCTCTTCATTTGTCATATGACTCAGATCCACAAACTGCTCCGTTGGGATGATCGCATGATGATCCGATACCTTCGCATCATTTACAAAAGCGAGCTTTCCGCTCAGATCCTTTTTCTTCGCTGTCATTGCAAGCTTACGGTACGGTCCTGTACCACATGCCTCCAGACGGTCCTTGATCGTCGGAACAATGTCTTTGCTCAGATATCTGGAATCCGTTCTCGGATAGGTCAGCACCTTATGATTCTCATATAGTCTCTGCATGATATTCAGCGTCTCTTTCGCCGAATATCCAAACCGCTGATTGGCTTCTCTCTGCAGCTCTGTCAGATCATACAAAAGCGGTGCATACGTTTTTTTCGGTGTTTTTTTAATCTCTTCCACTACCGCTTTCTGTCCATCCAGCTTTTTCATCAGTCCGGTCATTTTCTCTTTATCGAATGAGCGATAACTCTTTGACTTCTGATCCTGCCAGGTCAGCATAATATTTTGTCCTTTTGCAGTCATTCCATAATAACCTTCCGGAATAAAACTACGGATCTTTTCTTCTCTCTTTGCAATCATTGCAAGCGTTGGTGTCTGCACACGTCCACAGGAAAGCTGCGCATTATATTTACAGGTCAGTGCCCTTGTTGCATTGATTCCAACCAGCCAGTCTGCCTCGGCACGACACATTGCAGCATCATAAAGCGCATCATACTCATGCCCGTTCTTCAACTTTGCAAAACCTTCTCTGATTGCTTTATCTGTTACAGATGAGATCCACAGCCTCTTGATCGGCTTTTTGCTTCCTGCTTTTTCCAGAATCAGCCTTGCTACCAGCTCTCCTTCTCGTCCTGCATCCGTAGCAATGATAATTTCATTCACATCCTTGCGGTGAATCTGTGTTTTCACCGCTGCGAACTGTTTTCCGGTCTGCTTTATTACTTCAAGCTTAAATGGAGCCGGCTTCATCGGAAGCACATCAATTTTCCACTCTTTATATTTTTTATCGTAATCTTCCGGATCTGCCAGGGTAACCAGATGACCAAGTCCCCAGGTTACAATATAACGCTCTCCTTCAATTGCTCCATTTATCTTTTTCCCACATTTAAGTACACGCGCAATATCACGCGCAACAGAAGGTTTTTCTGCAATTACAAGTGCCTTCATTCTGTCTTTTCTACTCCTTTTTATTCTTTTTCTGCTACTTCCATCATTGTCTTTAATTTATCCTGTGCTTCGGTCATACACTGGAGTAACAGTGGGTTAAATGTACCGCATTCACCATTTTGGATCATTTCCAGTGCTTTTTCATGAGAAAATGCCTTCTTGTAAACCCGTTCACTCACCAGGGCGTCATACACATCCGCCAGCGATACTACTTGTGCCGAAATCGGAATTTCTTCTCCGACAAGTCCGTCCGGATATCCCTTTCCATCATATCTTTCATGATGCCAGCGGCAAATCTCATGTGCAAGCTTGAGCAGCTTTTCATTCCGGTACATATCCAGATTATCCAGCATTTGTGCACCGATTAAGGTATGTGTCTTCATAATCTCAAATTCCTCTTTGGTAAGCTTTCCCGGTTTGTTCAGAATTTTCTCGTCAATTCCAATCTTTCCGATATCATGCAAAGCCGATGCTGTTGCAATCAATAATCTATCTTCCCATGAGAGCTGATATTTTCCTGTCTTTTTCACCAGTTGTTCCAGCAAAAGCTGTGTGATCAGATTGATATGGATCACATGCAGACCACTTTCTCCGTTTCTGAACTCAACAATCTGGCTCAGGATACCGATCATCATCCGGTTATTTCTCTCTTTTTCGTAAATCTGCCTGGTCACCAGATGGATCAGTCTCCTCTGTTTTGCATATAGCTTGATCATGTTCAGGACGCGTTGATATACGATTTTCGCATCAAACGGGCGGCTGATGTAATCTGAAACACCCATCTCATATGCCCGTCTGATATAGCTATCTGAATCTTCACTGGAAATCATGATTACCGGAATATCTTCAATCCAATGATTCTGGTTCATCGCAGCAAGGACTTCAAATCCATCCATTTCCGGCATCACAATATCGAGCAGCACCAGTGAGATCCCTGTTCCAGACCGTTCCAGTTGTTCCAGACATTCTTCTCCATTAGCCGCCTCCAAAATCCGGTAGTCCTCTTTCAGAATCTCTTTCAGAATCTCGCGGTTTATTTCCGAATCATCCACGATAAGGATCTGCTGTTTCAGTTTTTCTGATGCAGAATTTTCTTCCTTTTTCTTTCCATTTTCATCCCATTCTGTGATAAACATATTTTTATAATTTTTCGCTATATACATCTGTCTGTCAGCACTGGCAATAGCATCTTCAATATTGCCTTCGCGGAATATAGCTCCGCCGATGCTGACCGAAAGCTGCATTTTCTCATACTTCGGCACAACCGTATCGTGGATTTTTTCCCGGATCAGTTTTAGCTTATCTTCAAAAATATGTTTCTTAATCGAAGGAAGGATCAGTAAAAATTCATCTCCACCATACCGGATCAGAATATCCGTCTTCCGGATATATTTTTTGATAATGTTCGCAGTCGTTATAAGTGCCGCATCTCCCGCACTATGTCCATAAGTATCGTTATGAAGCTTAAAATCATCCAGATCGATCACTGCAATTCCAGCTTCATCCTCCATGTTTTTGATCTTTTCTTCAAAAAAACGCCGATTATATATCCCAGTCAGTACATCCGTATATAGCTTTTCATTATATCCTGACAGTTTACTGATCAGCTTATCATACCCCTCCTGATCAATCTGAATACTCTCATCAAGATTCTGAATCATTTCCATAACATAAGGTCTGCCATCAATCTCAACATAACGCGAGATCACCTGAAATACCTGCAAATCCAGAAATTCAAATTTTATCTTCTGCGTCTGTTCTTTCAGTGCCAGAAGAGAGCTACAGTTCTCGCATTCCTTGTCTTTTTTCCAGAAACTGTAACACTGACACGTTTCAGATAAATCTCCTGCATTTATCCGTTTTTCCCGATCCATCAGCATTTTCCCGTCTACCAGTCTGACAACCTGAAACACTTCCCTCAAAGATTCCATCTTTCTTTCCGCTTCCTGCATTGTCATTTGGTCCTGTTTGTTCATCCCTTTATCCTCTCAATTTTATCCTGCCATTCATACTCTTTTTTATGCTATATAATGATATGATGTTGGGGTCAAAAGGTATTTTGACCCCTTTGATACCAGATTGCTACGTGC
>ERZ1673737.4062-NODE-4062-length-10573-cov-4.139000_pt1 | contig 10573 bp, 10 predicted proteins | sample MGYA00580211_ERZ1673737 | MGnify/ENA primary metagenome ERZ1673737 (study PRJEB41218, sample SAMN15661789) | gut metagenome | host: Homo sapiens | place: Canada: London | collected 2015-08-20/2019-03-30 | study: EMG produced TPA metagenomics assembly of... | reverse complement strand
GGTCGCGATAGACGAGGGATCTATGATGATCTAAAGCAGCTCCGGAAGGAGTTCAGAGAGCGCGAGTCTAAATGTGTGGACAACCTTGTCCGTGAGAGTAGCGTGGTTCTCGCGACTCTTCACGGAGCCGGTGGTCACCAACTCAAGAATCAAAAGTTTGATGTTGTGATCATCGATGAAGCGAGTCAAGCACTGGAAGCGCAGTGTTGGATCTCGCTTCTTGGTGCAGAGAAGGTGGTCCTTGCAGGTGATCATCTGCAGCTCCCCCCGACTGTCAAATCCACCGGCCAGAAGTCCAAGGAAGCACAGCCCAAGGGCCAGACCGAAGATTCAACCTTCGACAAGGAGATGTTGAAGGGTGTCTCCCTTGAACGAACTCTATTCGATCGTCTACTAGCGCTGCACGGCTCCGGCATCAAACGGATGTTGACTACACAATATCGAATGCATGAGAAAATCATGCGCTTCCCATCCGACGAACTCTACGAGGGGAAGCTGATCGCAGGAGAGGCGGTCAAGTCCCGACTGCTGGTAGACCTGCCCTACGAGGTAGAAGGCACAGACGACACACAAGAACCGTTAGTTTTCTGGGACACGCAAGGCGGTGATTTCCCCGAGAAAGCGGAGGACGACGAGATGAGCAAGAAGGGTTTGCTTGGCGACAGCAAGAGCAATGAAATGGAGGCTTTGGTAGTTGCACGACATGTGGAAACTCTCGTTGATGCAGGCATCAGGCCCGAGAACATTGCCGTCATTACCCCTTACAACGGCCAACTGGCTCTATTATCGCGCATGCTGCGTGAGAAATACCCAGGCCTGGAACTTGGCAGCGTGGATGGATTCCAAGGTCGAGAGAAAGAAGCCGTTGTAGTGAGCCTGGTGCGCAGCAATGAGCAGCATGAAGTGGGCTTCCTCGGCGAGAAACGACGACTGAACGGTGAGTCCCTCGGTGGTGTACCTGCAGAGAACTCAAAGGGGAACTAATGTTGATGCAGTGGCTATGACGCGACCCAAGAGACACCTATGTATCTGCGGAGATTCAGAGACGATCAGTCGGTAAGTACCTCATGCGCGCTGCGCCCTTGAGTTTGACATTTGATACTGATCGGCATACTCTGTACAGTGGAAGTAGCTTCCTCAAGCACTGGATGGACTTCCTCGAGGAAAACGCCGACCTACGTTACCCGGACGCAGGCGACCTACTAGAATAGACCGGCTATTATGACCCAAAGGAGGGACTTGCGTGTTCCAGAAACTCCCCACTTGTCTAGATTTAGAGGTGATCGATTAGATGTGCCGCTATGCAAGGAAGAACATCCCCGTAGATCTCGCTTGAATACCCGAAATCAGCTAGGGCTTAGCACACCGTCTCAACCCGAAACCATCTTTCGTGCGAGACATGCACGGGAAGCGAGGGTTATCATGTTTCGGCTGATCATTGGCAGGACTTGCACAGTCTCGAGTCATGGAAATTTGGGGGCGATGATCATTTCCCGCTGATTGGCCCAGCACATTCGGGCCCCTAAGAGAGAAGAGAGAATACGGAATATGGGCTTTCGTGCCACTTGGCTCGTGTAGGCCTCCCCGAAGAACAGTTGCCCGACTCGTCTGTGCGCGATGGCCATGTGTTTCAGACTGCAAAAACATGAAGCTTGCCAACCGTGCCAACCGTGCCAACCATGCGGGTCTTTTTCCCTTCAAAACGACCGTTCGCTGGCCGCTCCACTTGGTCTCGGAGCCAACACGGCATTTATTTGAAATTGAGACGATCCTGCCGTCTGATTCGGCTTCTGCATTTCTGCTGCAGTTTAGGGTTGGTCGGAAAAGCAAGTTGCCAGCAGCTACTTGCTAGCGCGCCTTCAAAGCGCATCGACGCCACTATCTACTGAATTGAGCTGAGCGCACAATCTTTAAGGCTTCTCCCCACCCCGACCTTTTCGGTCCAACGTCCACTTCCTACCATTACGACGCGCTTCTGATCCTGGTGACTGTGGGGATAGCTCAAGCTGCAGCTCTTCCCCTTTCTTGTTTCATCTTCTCTTCCTTCACTTGGGATCCCGACATTCGTTTACTACTTCATACTACTTCATACCCCCTTTTTTTACTTTCTTTCGTTATCCAGCATTCTACTGGCAAACGCCCGGCATTGTGTAGCATTTGTCACTATGAGCCTGATTATATTCTTTGTATGGTCGCGTTTGTATTACCCGATTCCTTCGTTCTTCAACTAACATGCGTTTGATGTAGCCTTCTTGCATAGTCCCACGAGTCGACTAAAACCCCCCAGTCTTTATTCGAATCGGATTCCGCTGAGCGGCCCTTTGCGTTTGATACCCTGATACCCTTCGGTTTTCTTTTTCTCGACACTCGCTCACACTCATTGCTTTTCGAATTTATTGCGACGATATATACCCCATGTACCCGTGACAGATTTTGCTTGTAATGATCATCAAATTGGAAATCGCACGGAGTCCTATACATTCACCACTTGTCGCGTGTGACCCTCCGTACCACTATCGCAGATATGTCGAGAAACACTACACGATCAATTGCCAGCACCGGTAGCGAGTCGGTCGGGAGTATTCGACAACGATCCTTGCCCGCTCGCGGAGAGCGTCCGGCCTCGAATCCTGCATCTTACAGCGGAGATAATTCTGACACGGCCCTACCCTCAATGGAATTCCACCCTCCACCGACGATGGCACATCGCAGAACGGGAAGCACCTTGAAAACAGTCATGCGCAAGATCTTCAACCGGAAACGACAAAGCCAGACCGATGGATTGGAAGAGACCCCCTACGAGTCGACCTTTTCAACACTGCCAGTCAGGAGGTCTGGGCCTACAGGTACTAGGAGACCATTCTTGGCTGTTCCTCCTCCTTTGAACCTGGACTCGAATCGGAGTAGTCCACTATCTGCGGAGAACCTCCAGCTCGCAGAGACCCATCTCTCCCCGCTCTCTCCACTATCTCCAGCCTCCTTGGGCGGGTCCTTAACGGGTGGTATGCCGCCGCGCCGGCGACGTGCGACTCTGCCCAGTATTATCTTTTCCGATGATGAATCCCGGTTTGCTGCGGCTTCAGCAATCTCTGACCCCCATGAGGATAGAGCTTTCGCGCCAGACCAGCGAAGACATAGTTTGCTCTCGGATAGAATATCAAGGAGCGCAGAGGCCTTGCGCGAACTCGAGCAACCGCCGCCTGTCCCTGCTTGGTCACCTCCACCGCCAGTCGATGCTTGGCCACCGCGCACAACATCCGCTCCAGGTTCAACCTCCCAATCAAGATCCCCACAGGGCGAAAGCTCCAACAGCGGTCAGTCTGCCAGACCATCCACCGGCACTACCGTAACAAGTGTGACTCGAGACTCTGCTGCCCCATCCCTAATTGGCTCCGACCAACGCCCTGAGCCGGTTACTACACCGCCGAATGTGGCCACTTTCGTCAACACTATGCAACAGGACGATAGCGTCACCCTAGACCAGCGCCTGACCACTCTGGAGGTCAAGATGATTGATCTAGAATTCGCCATTGCACGAATGCAAACATCTCCCACAGACAGCCCCATGGACAAGGCCTCTCGTCCAAGACGTCTCCAACATGCAGACTCATTCCCACCCCAAACACGCAATAAATCACCAGGGCTTCGACCTGCAACAGACAGTACTGACTCCCCAAGTCCTCTCCCTAACATTGATTACCGCCCTTCGAGCACGAGCACGATCCGCCAAGACACCTTGAACGCGCGGACGCTCCGCCCCGCCCCATCAGCAACCTCCCTATCGGACTACCAAGGTGTCTCAATTGAGCAATACAGCACACTAGTCACACTACTCCGACGTGAGCAGACTGCCCGCAGGAATCTGGAAAGCCAAGTCACGGGGTTGAGAGACGATATCCGTCATCTGCAGCGTGCAGCCCTCGAGTCTATACAGGCAGGCACGATGCAGCCAGCACATACAATAGATTCAGAGGAGTTCATCCGCTTCCGCCGCGCTCTCGATGACTCGGGGACTTCTTCACCTCTACGCTCAGATGATAAACAGTCCACCATCGACAGTGATCCTGACTGGGACCGATCGGATATCTACTCCCGCGACGATCCATTCGGACATCCCAAATGGGAGCGTCAGCGGATTGTGCCAGCTCCCATGATTTGATCCCATTCTGTTCTACTTTTTACCACCCACGCACCCCTGGAACGTTCACCAGGTCTTCAATACCTTTTCTACAATACCATGCCACTGCACTCCTTTTCATTTCCAATGGCATCTACATACGCGACCGGATCGCGGTACCGCGCTGAGCAACATGTCAAGAGATATATCATCATGTGCCAGCACGCGCATTTTACGAGACCGACACATTGAAAGCATATCTCGCAATTGGACGAGTGATGTGATGACTGGCGCTGTTTTGTACCTATCTTCCAATTTTAATTTCAATTATTTCTCCATTCACATTCACATCCAATATTTTTGTTACTTGCAGGTTCAGTCTTTTGCCCCTTTATCAAGGTCTCAGTAAAAAGCATAAAAAGAAAAAGAAAAGTAAAAAGAAGCAAATGTCCCGCGCTAGGAGTGCAGATCGGCGCCACCGCGGGGGCCGTGACTGACAGATGTCCAATTTCCAAAAATACAATCAGGGCATTGTAAGTAACCTATCTTACCCCTCTATCCAACCTACAGTGGAAAATGGTGGCGCTATAAGCCGATCTTATATTCCCTTCTATCAATCTATATGTAGATGTAAAACCCTAAATTTAATCCCATCAAGCAAAACCCGGCAACTCGGCAACAAGGAAAAAGGAACAAGGAACAAAGGCCTATATTTACAACTAAAATCCCTAAAACAAACCCAAACCCAACATCCCACCCTCTCACCAACATCCTCACCCACATCACATCCAAAAATGCCCCCAAGACCAACAATAACAATAATAGGCGGCGGAATAAGCGGCCTAGTCCTAGCAACAGGCCTCCTCCGCCGCGGAATCCCAATAGAAATCTACGAAGCAGCCCCCTCCTTCGGCGAAATAGGACTGGGCCTCTCCCTCGGCCCAGCCGCCCACCGCGCAATGCCCCTAATCGACCCCCAGATCCGAGAAATATACGACAACCTCGTTACCACTCATGCTGACAGCCCAGGCTATGAATCGTTCCGCGAGACGTGGTTTGAGTTTATCTGGGCTGGTGGTGTGAATGAGGGTAGCTTGCTGATGGATCTTAAGGCTTTGCCGTCTGGCCAGACGGCGGTGCGGAGGGCCGATTTTTTGAAGGAGCTTGTTGGGCTGATTCCGGATGGCGTTGTGAGGTTTGGGAAGAGGCTCGTTGAGTTGACGGAGATTGAGGGCGATGGGGATGGGCAGGGAGGTGGTGGGGGGATTAGGCTTGTGTTTGAGGATGGAATGGTTGAGGTTGCTGATGTTGTTGTTGGCTGTGATGGGATTAAGTCCAAGGTTAAGGAGGCTATGTTGCCTGAGCAGTCGATGCTTGCGCAGCCTAGTATAGTGGAATGTATGGGTATCGGGCTGTGCTTGATATGGAGGATATGGTTGAGGCTGTTGGGGATCGGCGGGCTAGGGTTTCGACGCTTTATATTGGGAAGGGGGGTTATGGGATTTCGTATCCTATTATGAGGGCGAAGAGGGTTAACGTTGGACTTTATGTTTTGAGTGAGGAGTGGGAGGGGGAGAGTTGGGTTCGTCCGGCTAACAGGGAGGATATGGAGAGAGATGCTAGCGGGATGGGGAGATTTGTGCAGGCGCTTATTGAGGTGTGTATTGCATACTTCTTCGCTGGACGGATGGTAAGATACTTACCTTGTCTTTTTAGCGCATGCCTGATCCTTCTCAGTGGGCTATTTTTGAACATCCTCATTTATCTACATATACCCGGTCTCGAATTGCCATTCTTGGTGATGCGGCGCATGCTTCGACGCCGCATCAAGGTGCTGGTGCGGGACAGGCGATTGAAGATGCGCATGTTCTGGCTGAGCTGCTAGGTGATTATCGAGTGGACTCCGTACAAGGTATCATGGCTGCTTTCAAGGCATATGACGATATACGAAGACCTCGCAGTCAGAGAGTTGTTACTACCAGCAAGGAAAATGCCTATTTGTTTTCATTGTGTTTGAATGGAATCGGGGATGATGCGGAAAAGTTGAAGGAAACGCTCCAGGAGCGGTCTCGGTGGCTTTGGGACCTGGATGTTGAGGGTCAAGTGGAGCGAGCGAGGGAAAGAATGAGTGAATATTTGCCGGCTCAATGGAAAATGAAGCTGCTCTGATATATGGGTGTCTCATAACACCTTGGCTGCACTTCGGCATTCTGTAGTGATAGATCATTACCATTGACCGCATATTGGAACTGCTGACCTATAAAGTTGAAATAGCCATTGCTTGTTGTAAAGTAGTATGCTGCCCGTAGAATCGTTACAAATATTTTGACATGATATAATATACAATGATCGCCTTTCCCAAATGGTTCCAAGGATATGTTGGTCATTCGTCAGCTGGCAAAACAGTGACCTGGTAATCTTGTGTGCTCGTAGTCGAGAGATTGCGTCGTTTCAGCGTCCGATCTTGATCAAAATAATCTTCGTACTGTTTGAGTTCACCCGGAGTGAGCAGTCCGGTCTGCGCAGGCGATTTAGGATTGACTTTTTGGGCTCCCGGGTTGGTGTACATAGCATCGCAGGTCTTTATACGTAACGGAGCTCGGGGACGTTTGATTTCGAACGGGAAAGGGGAAGAATTCCGTCTTGCTGTGTCTCCGTGGTTATCGCCTGGATTTTGGAGGTGGGACGGCGACAGATAGGACGAGCGGCACGGAGATGAACAGAATAAATGTCCAGAGGTCTTTCCATTGCACGCTGGGCACTTTTCAAACAAGGAGGACATTTTTGAAGTAAGGAAATATATGTAAGTACAAGGAGGTATAAGAAGGTTGAATATTAATATAAAGTTGCGCCTCGAGAAATTAACCCCAGACCCTGGTCATCCCCAGTTTAAATAATTCTGATCTACCACCCAGCATCTTGCTTGGAACTCGATCGAATTCAATCGGAACCGATTTACGGCCGGTACCACACGAATTGCAAGAAAAATCGATGACAATCACTCAACCTTGACCGATGCAGGTTCACAGGACCCATGGTTCGAACATGTCAGGTAAACCTTAAAACGAAATGAAACTTAAAAACGGAAATAAAAATAAAAGCGAAATAAAAAAGAATGCCCTCGTCCAGGTTCGAACTGGAGACCTTCGGATGTCAATCTTGTTACCAAGAATGTCATAAGAAAGGATATATGAGACCGACGTCATAACCAACTAGACCACGAAGGCTTGTATGATAAATTCATTTTTTGGGAGATTCATGAGACTGCGCACTAGTTCCATTATTTAGGACAGAAAGATAACTCTTACTACAGTATCCTTCGTCATATAGCCCCTATTTAACACTTGGATGACTTACACGGACTGAACCTATTACATGATAGCGTAATACGGAGAATAGTACAAAAACCCGCCAATAGCATGTCTAATTCCCTAAGACTCTCGCAGAAGTTTCCTTTAGACCGTAAAGAGTAGAGCAACGTAACCTGAATTTTGATGCTACGTTACCCGGTTCATGCCAACATGGTTGATTTGACTTGGCTCAATAGCTATGGTGCGAGATCGCACTATAATCCAATCCGGCTGAAAAGAAGTGAATCTGAAAAGATATTGAGACTGAGAATGGCCTTCCGGATGTAGAAGCTGGGGCTGAAACGGTTTCGGTGATTATGATTGGTTCATGCCAAGGGTCTATTTGCATCTAGATACAGCTCGTATTTAAAGTTAAGTGTATATACATCTGACTGGCTGTTTCCTATACATCTTATTGGCTGCTTATCTCTTCCGATGCAGATCCATTCTCTACTGTCTGCCGCATTTAACCTGATATGCCAGCGGAAAGAACACCAATCGGCTTAGAAAGGGTATCGGTGGGTTTAAATCTCATTTGTGGAAGCTCCCCTAACTGAATACCCAGAATATCAAAGGTGTAGATGAGCGTTGGGGGGAGATGCGCTCGGGCTGAGCTCTGGAACACGGGGGCTGAGCTTGGCCAGGGTATCGGTGGGTTTAAATCTCATTTGTGGAAGCTCCCCTAACTGAATACCCAGAATATCAAAGGTGTAGATGAGCGTTGGGGGGAGATGCGCTCGGGCTGAGCTCTGGAACACGGGGGCTGAGCTTGGCCTGCAGCCCTTGGGACGCCTGAATCCCCAGAAAAACTATACAAGAGTCTCTCAATGCGGTATTCTTCCTTGTTTTCAAAAAGCAAAACCAGACTACCAAGCACCCGTCCATCGAATTCTCGACATGTCTCGCAAGGTTGACCAATTGCCGATACCGGCAGAGGCTCGAAAAATGAAGGTCATTGTAGCCAGTCCTAGCCGGTATGAGGGAAATGATTCACCCATTTTGGCTGGCAACAAACTGATCCTTATTGGTTAGATCTGGTACCCTGGGTCTCTATAGAGCAATGCAAATTCTGGGGTTCAAACCATATCATCTCTATGAGTGTATTGCCGTTCATGGCTTGCCACACATGCAGGTTTTCAAGGAGGCAATCGTAGCCCAGTATAATCGAATAGCTGGGGTCAAGAAATTCACTCAGAGCGATTTTGAGAACTGGCTCGGGGACTATGATGTAAGTCGGCTTGTGTCTTTTTCGCGAAGTATACAATATGAACATTGGGCTGATACCATGCAGTGTCTCATCGAGGTGCCGAGCTACATGGGAATGGATCTCATTCAAGCATACCTGAAGGACCCCGATGTGAAGTTTATCCTCACTGAACGAGATCCAGACAAGTGGGTGACCTCGGTCAACAAGACGGCAGGGGGCGTGGCCAACATGGCACAGCAGTTTCCGTTTTCGATCCTCAAATATTTTGATGCCACGCTTTACGAGTTTCTCGATCTGAATGAACTCGTTTATCGGGCTGTATCCGGTTGTACACTGCTCGATGGCCCAAATAACAGGGAGAACCTCCGTCAGTATTACATTGACTAGTATGTATTTCCAACGCTCGTAATTAGAATAGTGTATGGGACTAACGGCCCGCGCAGCATCAAAATGGCAAAAGAGACAATTCCCTCAGACCGTCTATGTCTTATTCAACTCGAGGACGGTCTCGATTGGGAAACTATCTGTCCTTTTCTTGGTCTTCCAGTTCCAGAGGAGCCTTACCCCGATCGCAACGAACCTGAGAAGTTTCAGGCTATGGTCCAAACCTTCCTTCAGCCCAAGATTATGTCTTCAATTATGAGGCTCAGCGCCGTGGCTTTTCCAGTAGTAGGCATTCTTGGCTGGGCTGCTGTCAGATATGCACGGTTTTTTGTGGCTTGAGTGAAACGTCAGCCTGTCAGCATTTAGATGCGGGATCAAGTAGGCAGTCAATTTTTGTTCATAACCTCCATGTAAATGAGAGATTCTACAAAGGCTTTGAAATAATCACAATGAAACAACAAGAATCTAGTTCAAGTATAGCCGAGCCTCGCTTCCATAACCCGCGTGGTCCATGTATAACCCCGCTGAGCATAGAGCTACCCCTCAACGCCGGGATTGACGACTGCCTAGGCATCAGCTCCTTCTTGTTTCAGCCTCGGGCATATCGTGGAATTAGATCTGCCGGAAACAGATATATATTCTCGAGTGCCCGTCTTCTCGTATCGAGTATCTAACCATGGCAACCATCCAAATTTCAGATGATTCTTTGAGCCTCCTTCAAGATAAAGTTGTCTTGATTACCGGTATTTAAAGCTCTCACTATATTTCAGAACTCAAACTCTAACAAAAATAGGCGGCTCATCTGGAATCGGAAGAGCTACTGTGGAACTATGCATCAAGCACGGTGCCACTGTCATCGCCAGCGATATCAACCCTCCCCAAGCCGACTTTGAAGCAACGGACAAGTTCAAATTTGTGAAAGTCGATGTTACCTCATGGGAAAGTCTCCACGATGCATTCGTTCAAGCCGAGAAATGGTTCGGTCGAATCGACCATGTTTTCGCCAACGCAGGCGTGTCAACAACAACCGATTTCCTAGATGGCAAGCTTGATGATAATGGCGAACTTGCACCTCCTAACATGCGCACAATCAACGTTAATTTCATTGGTGTTCTCAACACCGTGCATCTTGCTGCGCACTACATCCAGAAGCACTCGACCCACCGTGCGGAGGGCGAGCTTGGAAGTATAGTCGTCACCGCATCTACGTCGTCTTTCCAAAATTTCAGTGCTGGCGACTATACTATTACCAAACATGGTGTTTTGGGAATCATTCGTGGGCTCGAGCATCAAATTGAGGGGAAGGTGCGACTGAACGCTGTTGCGCCGTCCTGGACTGCAACTGGGATGATTCCGTCGGATTTCATTGAATCTCTCGGCGTTGGAGTTCAAACACCCGAAGCTGTGGCCCGAAGTGTGGCTCTGTTGTTTACTGACCAGCAGCGTCATTCTGAGGTTATTTACAGCTGGGACGGGAAATATCAAGAGGTCAATAAGGCAAAGGGCGGGTTGCTT
>ERZ1673737.4061-NODE-4061-length-10573-cov-4.314318_pt1 | contig 10573 bp, 8 predicted proteins | sample MGYA00580211_ERZ1673737 | MGnify/ENA primary metagenome ERZ1673737 (study PRJEB41218, sample SAMN15661789) | gut metagenome | host: Homo sapiens | place: Canada: London | collected 2015-08-20/2019-03-30 | study: EMG produced TPA metagenomics assembly of... | reverse complement strand
CTACTAAATTACGATACAATCGGCAGCTTTGCTCGAGAAAGAAGTAAGCGAATTATAGGCCGCGAACGAGACGAAGAAGCGAAAACGGACTCGTTCTATAAGGTAGATACCTCTAGAAGAGGGCCTATTAGTTTTAGAAGCTATCGAGCTTATTTAGGTAGAAGAACTAGTAATTAAAGCACTAACACCCCGTTAACTAAGACCGCCTCCGGCACTTTTACAGCCGCGTACGAGGGCCTTACCGAAGTGTAGGTTATGTAGAAACCTAGGCTATAAGAGAAATGCGTGTCCTAATAGACCTCGTGTTTAATTTATTGAATTTAATAGCGTTTTGGTTGAGATAAATATATTTAAAATTAATAGGTAGAGGCAGGGTGGCGGCTCGCTTACCGAATACGTTAAAGCTTTTTGCAAAAGGTTGATGCCTGAATTCTAAGGCCGATATCTAGGAAACCCCATGGAAACCCTCATTTACGAGGCCCTTATACGTCCGATACTAATATAATTAAAATGCTAGCTATTTACCATAATCACCTACTAGCATGCCAATTTTTGGCTTATTTTTAGTACTATAGGGTGGTCCCTAGGCAGCGTGGGTGAACATAAAGCTTTTTGCAAAAGGCTGATGCCTAAATCCTAAGGCTGCCGTACGGTGGGTGACCACGAATCAAGGGGTAGCTACTAAGCCTAATTAAGAACTAGCTTCTCTGATTGGTCGATACTGTAGTAGATTCATGAAAATATTATAGTTATATCTCTCTCTCTTCTAGTTCTTCTTCTTCTCTTTAAACCACCTCTCTTTTTTTTTTGGAGAATAACAATATATCTTCGTACGCTAGGCTAAGCTACCTCCCCCTATAACTATTAATTTGTAGATATATATACTAACCTAATACCGTCCGATAGTCCTACGTCCCCCGCTCCGGCGGACCCTTTCTCTCTAGGTGCTACGGTTCACGGTACCTTATCGGGTAGTAACAATACTCTTAGAGGTAGAGCTTCTATACGTACGACGCCTTTAGCTAAATATACCGTCCTTTAGGGTATTATAAATAGTTTACCTAACCTAGTAGGCGGATAGGGAATTACGCTATAATAGTTAATTAAGTTCTATAAGGGACGTTTAGTTACTAGGGCTATATATAGATAGCCTATAGATAGACCTATTCCTTCGAATTCCGGAGAGTATAATACTTTCGTACGGTTTATCGGACCTAGAATCTCTATCTCTCGCTTACTATTCCTAGTTATAAGCCCACTTTTTAAGCGCTTTGTATATAGCGAGTAGTCTTACGCCGTGTTTGCCCTACTAGGCCACGATATCTATTTCGTACGGCATAGTATAAATAGGCATTAGCTTACACGGATTAGACCCTCGTATATAAATACTCTATTAATCTAATCGCGTAGATTGCCTATCTAGGCTAAGTACGAGCAATACCGTCGTAAGCGTGCTCGCCTTAGTAGACTAAGGCCTTTCCCTTTATATATTCGTCTCCCGGGCCACTTTAGCGGTTATTGTAGGAATTGTAAATAGTCTAACCATGCTTCCCGCTATACCGTACGTGATTAACGAGCTAGACGAAGTGGCTTAAGAAGTTAGCCCTCTGCTCCTAGTGCTAGTCCTGTAGTCCTTCTTCTCCTTGTTAGCATAATTGACCGTCCGATCGTGCTAGATAACAGCGTCTATAACCGCGAGGTTATTGACCTCTCTGACTAGGTAAGGACTACTATTTCTTCCTTTTTTTTGCTTCCCCTACACCCTAGCCGTACGGGATACCTATGTACGGCACCCTAAGCAATGACTTACACCTTTACGTGGTGCTCAGGATCAGTAGCCTTAATAGTGAAACTAAGCAAGTCGACTGTATTGGTATGTATAGCGGTGGCAGAATTAGTAATAAATATGCGGCAGAATTAGTTTTGAGTCGATAGCCTTATTAGACTGCCGTACGCCCCGGAGGGTCCGAAGGTTACAAATTGTCTGTGTCCCAATCACAAAGAGGAAAACGACTGTGCGATTACTTCCATAATTACTATTATAAATAAACAAAGAAATCACGACACAAATGAAACTAAACCATTGTGCATATTTTACTACCCCACTTTCCTCGGCAACAGGCTTCGGAGCAAGGCACACGGATTAGGCGGCCGGCCGAGGAACTCATGCAGCATCTGCAGCTCATCCCGGCTACCGCCGTACTCGAGCACCCCTCTACGATATCTTTCCCAGGCTAACTGGCACCGTGGGTCACTAGCAAAAGTTGATTCGAACAAGTCTGCGGCGAAGACTTGGGCGCTATCTACAGTTAGAAAAAATAGGATATGCATCCTCACCCCACTAAGCCAGAACTTAGAGAGAAGTCTCATACTATCACATACCTAAGATAAGAGTAATAGCCTGCATCGTACCCAGAAAGGAGATGGCCGAAGTGCACGTGAGGGTGCCCTCGGTCCTCCCTATCCAGGATTGGCTGGAGGGTTAACTTCTCGTCGACCTGGTTAAAGAGCGTCGTCGGGTCCATTGCTTCACAGGCTTCGTGACTAGGTGGATCATGTACCTCCATATCAAAGCGAGACACAGCCCTGTGTGGTATATTCAATTAGCTAGGCCAGTTTATCAAGACAAAGGTGTGCCAAACTTACAGTTGTCTTAGTAGCCATAGAGCCCTATTGTGGTTGCGGCTTTCAACAAGGGGGTCCAGCAGTTCGTCCGGAATCTGCGTTGGGGGAACTGGTAGTCCTGGGTGGCGTAACTGCCAGTCCTCCAACCACTTGGAGTCTAGGCTAGTGTAGTGGCAGCTCATTTGTTTAAGCTCATCCTTTATCCAGCACCAATTCTCTAGCATTACGCTAGGAGCTTCAGCAAAATCAGGAGGAGCTCGCCATCCGTGGAAACGGGTATATTTTGTCCTTGCCAGTAAATCGTGCATTCCGTGCCCAAGCTCTATATGATTCTGTTAGCCCTTCGTAATTATATAGGCACGTACGGCAAGGGGAACTAGCGGTCAAAACACACCGTGGAAGAGAGAGACCACGTCTTTGTGCTCTAGTAATGCGCAGGCAGTTGCCGTAGGGCGAGGAAAACTACACATTAGTAACGTAGTAGGGTATACCCGGTTACCATCCCCTTGGATATATGACTACTCCCTAGGTATTGCATATTAGTCTTGGGTATTTCGTGCGGCGCCTCCGTCTCGAAATCCAATGATAACACGGGGATGCTTACACACTGGATATTAACGTCCTGTGAGCCGCGATATTTATTTGGCCTAGAGAGTAGGTCGGCGTAGAGATGGCCGATAAACGAGCCTCTGGCATCTGAACTCTCATCCCATACTGACCATGCCTCGACATCTTCGTGCCAACTTGAATGCGCCAAATGTTCCGGTGCGACACTCTCAAACCGTAATCGAAGGCAATGGGCAAAAAGTCTTAGCATATAGGCGACGATAGTTTGAAGTGGGAAGTATTCTGCAATTTTCTTGTGCTGGACGTCCAACTCTTCTTCGGCCAGGCGGACGTAGAACTTGAAGTCCCACGGAGGCATAATATCAGGGTCCTCGTCTGGATATTTCGAGTGGCGGAGGTAATTTCTCTTTCGTTTCAGTAGGAACTCCATCTCCTTCCTTCCTTTTGGAAGGAGGATATCCTGTAGATTATCCAAGAAATGGTGCACCCAGGCGGTAGTCTTGGCCACTCGCTTCTCGAGCCTGAATGCGGCATGGCTAGGATAGCGTAGCATACGAGCATTTCTGTCACGACGCAGAATCACATCCTTAAAGATGCTAACATTCTCCTCCGCTTTCTTGTCATTAGCGGTATAGAGACGCTTTCTAGTGGCCGGTATTTTAGCGTACTTCAAAACCATAGCCACGTCGTGCTTTGTGAAGGGGATAAAGTAATCAGTTGCAGGCCTCTCGGATTTTTTATGGAAGCGAAGCATGTCAACAGCATGAACTCCATCGAGATCTGATTCGGTAAGCCATATGCCTCCGACGTTGTCCATAAGGTTTCTGGTAAAATTCCGCCGCAACATATCGATCGTGTTTCTCGAATTTAGATATTGCTCGATATCCTCGACCCGAAGCAAGCCATGTCCACATCTCGTGTAGTCTTTCAGAAGCTCGTCTAAGTATTTCTGGGACTCAAAGTCCAGTGGCTCGGCCTTATCTCTAACGGCCTTGACAAGCAGGTAGAGATCCTCCCTAGCTACGAACTCTGACTCGGCCTTAGAGAATAATTGCAAGGCTTCCTCAGAAGCTTCCCTGGCGGCTTTCTCAGGAGAAGCGTATCGCAACATAGCAACAATAGCTATTTTCCCTTGCATTTTGTTCTCGACTTCAATCAGAGGTTGGACAGTGTTGGCAAAGCAAGCTGTTGTGGGGTCCACGTTCCTAGCGACGGTATCAAGAGCGGCCCGGAATCTCGCTACAATATTTGTCATTGTAGGAAGGACGTCTTCGGCTCTTATTAAGCCAGGAAGTGGCTGTGATGCAAAAATAGTCATGGTTTTGGGATCGGAGTTTTTAGATTCCTCGATAAGTCATAGGAGACCGGTTGCAATTTTCCCTTTGTGGACGGTGGGTGTTCAGGTAAGTTTTAGCCTTGGCACGCGGGCTAGAGATTACTTATATATTAGCGTCAATGGAGGTAATGGGAGGTGCGGGGCCTGCACACAAGGAAACCTAGCCTGTCACAGATGACTTATTGCTGTATGCACTACGGAGATACAGTAATCTGCGAAACCTATAGAGAGCCACATCATGTTCCAGATCCCCTCCATTTCTTACAGGAGTAGGAAATCAATCAACACACAACGGCTGAGATGTCCAAGAAGAATCCCATTACCAGATATTCATGCCCACTTTCTCATTAGATACTACAGGCAGCCGATAGAAAGGAGTAAAGAGAGAGAGTGGCTGCACCTATCCCAGAGTGTCCTCAGTACCTTATAAACAGAATGCCTTGGATTTGCTGAGGTACGACAAAAAACATTGAGGTAACTTTGCATTGGAAAACACAATAATTACACGGATATCTGTAACTTTTGGCCCATCTACACCGTCCAGTTGATAATTGGATATTTCGGAAGGAGACAGGGTTTTCACTGACGACGACTGCGGACGTGGAAGTAATGTAAGCCCTAAGCGAGTGGGCCACCACAAAACTGTAAATGCAAGATACTATCAGTTAACGGAGATACTGTCGCGGCATCTACGGAGTACGCCGAGGTGTCGAAGATAAGCCAGATGAGCTATGACCGGTGGAACGAGGGTACGCTAATCGTCCGACGAGGAAAAGCTTAAACAAAATTGGCTCCAACCCACTTGGCATGCAGATATTACATTCTGAGATCCTTTTCGCCTGGAGACTTGACCAAACACAACCAGCCGGTATGATTTCCACCATCCTCTTTAATACTAGTGCACGAATAAGTTTAGGCACTCTTGTAGCACGCGTATATTAGTTGTATTGTTATGGTGTTCTGTGGGTCATGACCCAGTATTACAGATACAGGTCTGACCCTAATGCATGAGTAGTGCGTATCAGGGTGACAGGACAATACCATTAGTACAGGGGATCCAACAGGCACCGTATCACTCCCTAACTCAGAGCGTTCCAACATAGAGCGATTAATAAGTCAGCCAATCACAGTTCTTTGACCGAAAGGAATGACAACCGTCGACCTGGCTTCCTAGACCTATACCACCCTATTCTTCGCCTACTCACGCGCTCTTCTTTCTCTCACTCCCCACATCTACCTGCCGCAATGTCAGAATCCAAGGGTGTCAAGGGCAAGGCTGCCGATGAGGTGACGGACGCCAGCGAAACGGTCGACCCTCCATTCGGCGAGATCGCGACAAAAAACCCCGCCGACACCCACAACGGCCAAGCGGAGAAGAAGCTCTCCGGCAAATATACAAAGGATGGAGCAGGAGAAGAGGGTACCTCGTCTGGCGGCAAGCCTGCTAGCTCAATAATCACACCGAAAATGGCAGAGACTCTACTGGAGATGAATCCCTCGCTCAAGAGTGAGATGGAGGGCATGAATAAAGAGCAAGCGACGGAAGCGCTGCGCAAGATGGGCCTCGAAGAGCCGTTGACGAGCCTCTCGATCGGAGGTAAGAATCAGAAGGATATGGCGTCTTACAAGTTCTGGCAGACACAGCCTGTTCCGCGGTTCGATGAGCAGGAGAAAGCTATCGAGGGACTTATCAAGATCATCGACCCCGAGCAGGTGTCGAAGGAGCCAGATCAGCTGCTCGATGGCTTTGAGTGGACTACGCTGGATTTGACGGATGAGAAAGGACTCCAGGAACTCTGGGATCTCCTAACGAATCACTATGTCGAGGATGACCATGCTATGTTCCGCTTCCGTTACTCGCAATCCTTTCTTCACTGGCGCGTCATTGCTTCCGCCGTTCTCCTACCGATGACTGTTTAAAATGCTGACTTAGAGATACTAGGGCTTTGATGTCTCCCGGCTGGAGGGATATATGGCATGTCGGAGTGCGAGCCTCCAAATCGCGAAAACTGGTTGCGTCTATCTGCGGCGTTCCTACCAAGATCCGGGTTCGCCACCAGAAGCTCAAAGTCATTGAGATCAACTTCCTCTGCATACATAAAAAGCTACGATCTAAGCGACTTGCGCCGGTCCTAATTAAAGAAATCACACGTCGCTGTTACCTAAATGGCATCTACCAGGCTATCTATACCGCCGGAGTGATCTTGCCGAAGCCCGTCAGTTCCTGTCAATACTACCACCGGCCCCTGGACTGGCTTAAGCTCTACGAGGTTGGCTTCTCGTCTCTTTCCCACGGGACAACAAAGGCATGCCAGATAGCCAAGAATCACCTTCCCAATGAAACGTCTACCCCTGGTCTTCGGCCCATGAAAGTCAAGGACATTGACGCCGTTCAAGAACTTTTGGAGCGATACCTCCGACGCTTTGATCTGAATCAGGCGTTCACGAAAGTGGAGGTTGAGCACGGGCTGGTACACAGGGACACTGTCAACGAACAAGTGATTTGGTCGTACATCGTCGAGGATCCGCAAACCCACAAGATCACCGACTTCTTCTCGTTCTACAACCTCGAATCTACCGTCATTCAAAATGCAAAGCATAAGGAAGTCCGTGCCGCTTACCTGTACTACTATGCGACCGAGACTGCATTTACAGAGACGGATAAGGCCCTGAAGGAGCGCTTGTTGATGCTAATGAATGACGCTCTTATTCTGGCCAAGCAGGTACGACGACAAGCAATTTCTCAAACCACACCTTTTCCCTGAGGTTGTGAAATGCGACCGCTGACATGGAATTTCTTATAGGCACGTTTTGACGTTTTTAACGCCCTGACTCTTGCCGATAACCCCCTTTTCCTCGAACAGCTCAAATTCGAAGCCGGTTATGGCCAGCTCCACTACTACTTGTACAACTACCGTACGGCCCCAGTCGCGGGCGGAGTGAACGAGCAGAACCTGCTTGATGAGGATAAGAGAGGTGGTGTCGGCATTGTCATGCTGTGATCAGAACTTATTGTGACGATGCTGAGGTGACTGGATGTAGAAGGAACGCGTGGTGGAAGGTTGGAAGGAGCCTTTGGGACGTTTGACATGTTTGGGATGAGAAGGGCACACAAAAAGGCCTCGTCTCTCCCAGATCTCTTTTTTCGTCCTATTTCTTTCATTACATATCATTAAAGCTCTTAATCTTTCCTATGTTTAAGGCATTGTTTATAGTAAGAAAAATGACCTTACGAACTTTAGAAGAGTTAGAACCCGGGATAAGACACGGTATACATATCTAAGAAAGTCAGAATATTCCATCCTAGCCTAATGTCGAGAAGATTAGAGAAGCGCAGAGTTGTCTTAGGATCTAAAGGGTTCCTCGTCTTTCTTCGCTAATATAAGGGACGCCTATCGACTAATCAAATCGACACGCGAATCTTTGCTCTTACCTCCGGCAATTACCTAGCATCTAAAACATATCGACGGAGTTAAATCTACGGTAAAAACCTTCTATCTTAATTTTAAAAACGGAATATTAAACACCGAAGAATATAACGTAAGACGTAAGATTATATATAGTCGCTACCCTAAGGTAATAAATTACGTTAAAGCGTCAGTTAGGTAACTTAAGGGATCTAAGATAGTCTTAGATAAAATTATCTAGGTTGTTAATTTTATTAATATTATCGATTTCCTATCATAGCTCCAGCGAGAGAAATCAGTCGCGTAGATAGAAAAACGAAAGAGGATGGAAGCTCTCTGCTCTTAACCGAATAATAGATCGGGCGTCGTGCGATTGTTTCGCCGTTACTTAGAATACACTTAGGAAGCTATTAATGCTTTCGCTTTTAGTGGGATCTTTTAACGATAGAAAGAGGGCTGATTGTAGGTCGTGTTCCGACCGAAACTAGATAAGGATGTATTGCACGAGACCGTGAATTTTTAATAGTAGCTAGTAGTATTTCGAATTTTCTCGGTCCCGCTAATCCGGTCTATAGCGAGTTAAATAAATTGATGGTAAGCTAGGAATTTAATAGATTTTGTCTCGCGATTTTCATATTTACTCATACTAGTATAATGTTTCCGAATTATAGGATTGATAACAGCGTAGCACAAAGCACCGATGACTGGATCGTCAAAGAGGACAGTCGATTTTGAGAGAATCTCGGAGAAACGAAAAGCCCATTTCGATAGTATCCGTCATTGATATGTTTATTTAGAGGACATCCCTATAGGCATCACCTGCCCCTTCCCATTCAATAATACACGCCGTAGCTATCCACCAGGTTTTCTGAAGCCCCGTCTTTGCACCGATACTACTGATAGTCCTCAACCCAATCTAGATATCGATAAAATCACCTAAAAATCAAAGGTATAGAGCTCTACGGGCGTAGTATACGGTATGCAAAACAGGGTACTACAGTTAAGATTCGTCGCTAGAGGTACCAATCATACTACGAGGTGGAAATAGCATATATGGAACTCAATCGAGCGACAAATAGATTTAATAGCACGCGCATGAATAGTCCACCATGAGCAGCCACAATTGGATCTTAGCACTGCCAGTGATTGCGGTTGCTTGGGGTTTACCACTAGTCTAACAGGCCAAAAAGCAAATATTTGGTCAACGACCAAACACCTAAGCTACTATATATGCTCGATATCTGATAGAACCGCACTTGATATTACAGCGTTAACAAAGCTGTCAACGGGAACGCAGCTTTGATTCGCCCGGGGGGGTGGGTGGGTGTGGTGTGTGGGGGGGGGGGATATGAGACCCCAGAAGCAATTTCGGGTTTCCTGGGGGCTACGTGGCTTCTAGAAGCTGCTTTTCTGCCTCCAGAAAAAAATCGTTTCAGAGGATTCCGGGAGCAAGAGAACTCCCAAACCTAACATGTGTGTTCCTAGCATAGATGGAATCGTCAACGGGAACGTGACCTCTTTCTCAATAGTGTTGGAGATGTGCATGTTTGTCTCTGGATACTACTATGGATATCTATCTGCTATTTATACGCACAGAGATAGAAATGCGCAAAGAACAAGAAAAGTTCCCTTTTTCCTATACTTCAGCCGTGAAGCATATCAAGGCCAAGTAAACATGATGTCAGACCAAATCGGGCCTAGTAAGTATAGATTCCCGCTTACTTCCGGAGGCAGTAATGGGACGGCGTCTAACTGGGCACCAATTGGAGGGCGAACGGCAACCACCGAGACAAAACCTCTGCTGCCTGTAGAGAATTACCGAGCACGGTGAAGCAGAAACACTGACTCAAGTTACGTTCAAGCTAAAAGGGAATCATGCTCCTACTAATCCATACAAGGGGACCGCAAAGCAGGCCATGGAGGACCTCGCAGGCTCAGCTGGGCTAGACGCAATTACGCCGTTCTGAACCCCCTCCCTGTCTATGCACTATACTGTAGACTGGTTGCTTTCAACGCCGCTTTTTCACTTCTAAACCTAAGATGAATTAGGCACATGGCTTGGTTAAGTGGCGAATTCAGCAAATGATAAGTTACCCAACAACAAATGCGGCCCTCACTCTTAAGCCCATTCAATTGGAGTTGCGAGGTATCCTTTGCTCTGCATCTTGACTAGCTTTCACTGATCATAGTTACCATCCGCCAAGTACAAACAATGGTGGCTAGACGAACGCATGGCCTCAACAGGCCTCAATTAGGGCAGACACCCGTGCCTTCATTTCAGAGTTCACCAGTTCCTGCTCTACAGGCCTAGGTGCCGAGTGCGATTTCCACTGAAGTGAACAAGGGATTGAGCAACTGGCGCAAATCGACGGGCAAGTCTGGTAGGCGTGAAGTGTCGATTCCGGTCATATGTCATCCAGCGAGAAAAGTAGATTTCAAGCGATAGTCAGCCAATGGTTTATCGTGACAATTTCTAGGTAAGACAAACGGTTGCAATCCGCACTCCAAGCCATGGGCGCCTATGCCTTCTCGGAAGAATGGTAGGCGGCTCCTCAATCAATGGCTTGCCATCGTCTAGAGCCGTCTCATCAAAGAACCTCGTGGGGTAGCAAAGCCGGCTCCAAATGTGTCCTCTAAT
>ERZ1673737.4060-NODE-4060-length-10574-cov-4.451944_pt1 | contig 10574 bp, 6 predicted proteins | sample MGYA00580211_ERZ1673737 | MGnify/ENA primary metagenome ERZ1673737 (study PRJEB41218, sample SAMN15661789) | gut metagenome | host: Homo sapiens | place: Canada: London | collected 2015-08-20/2019-03-30 | study: EMG produced TPA metagenomics assembly of... | reverse complement strand
ATCCTCTATCAATTTCCAGAACGCATCTTTGCCAGCTCCCAGGGGGAAATTAACGGACATTCCAACAATAGCAAACCCGTCAACTTGAGATACATTGGTGCCTTGAAGGGCTCCTGGGATGTCTACCCAGCCTGTTCTTGTAGGTCGAGATACATCCCGGCATACTGATGCGAGCAAGGCGTTTGACCCAGGCCCCACAGTCACTATCTCCCAGTCTTTATCTGAAGAGGTCATATGATTGACAGCCGAGAGCCAGGTGCTGTAAAGGTCGGCGGTGTCAACCATGATGAGGCGAAGGGTATATTCCAGAGGCGAGGTGGATGCAAGGATTGCTGCATCTACCAAAGATGCGCCTTGGCAAGACCAGATTGGCCTTTTCATGGCTGTTGATGGTGGAAAAGAAATATCTCTGCGCTTAACATCTTCAAGCACCTTCTTTAGTGCATCCATTCCCTTGTCCCCTCCATGGTACAAGGCATAAACATGCACCGGCTCCGCAGTGGAAGATGTAGAAACATGTTGGGATCGAAATGCCTCCAATGCATGGCCTGGGCCGACAAGACTGAAAGAAGTTTTGCCAAATCTCGATGCCACCCGGATCTGGGACGATTCGGGAACGGTACGATTGAAACTCTGCACGTTTCTCCCTATTGCCTCCTTGTCCATTCCAGATACAGATAAAGCCCAGGGCTGTGGTTGCCAGTCCTCTCTTGAAATCTGCTGGCTCAACTCCGCAGCGCGGTACCCTATCCAATATGCAAGACGAACCGCTTCTCCACTGAGCCTAATATATTCTTCCACGGTGTGGCTGCACGCTAAGACCATTGTGGGAAGCATTCCAGAGCAGAATCCAGTAGGTATGGCTTGCTTGAGCCTTTCGAGCATGGTGTCATTCTGAAAATATCCAACCAATTGGTTCACGCAGAGGCACACCCCTTGTAAGATTGGGTTATCGGAATTTGGAGGAGGCACGGTCAATAAGAGGTCGGGACTGGTTGGGACATCAAAGGTCGCCCATGCTGGGGTAGGCTCCCGTGATTGAGTCCATATAGCCTCTCGTAGAAACGCGGCGTGACAAGTTGACAGTAAAAGGGAAACTGCAGGAGACTCATTCTGCGCGTCTGTCCGTGAAATCGGCGTCGACGATGATAGTGACCGACTCCCCTGTCCCCCAAAGAATATAATTCGTTTGGGATCCATGAAAAAGTCTGTATTCACAGGTACCTGCGACTGAAGTCTTCCGACTCGGAAAAAGCAACCGGGTGCTTGTCTCAAACACAGTAAGAAAATAAATTTAGAATACACTGCTCATCATCTTGCCGCACAAGCTTTATGGAAATACCCCTCCAAGATGGAGGTTTCTGCAACAGGTTCCACCATTGAGATGTTAGGGACCGGCGTACTTTGTCTGCCCATAGACAAGGACCCCTCACAACCAACACCTGATAATGGTAAAACGGCCTTATGAGCCAAGTCTTTTAGTAGAGCCCGGTGTATAGGAAATAAATTCTACGTACGCGGTGCCAGGTCTGATGTTCCGGGGTCTCAAGTTCGGGCCGCAGTTTGCCAGGGCACGTCTAATACCCGCAGCACATAACTCACACAGTTCCCCATCACATCCGGGACGATATCAGGCACATCTTTGCAGTCGAGCTAAGTCTACTTCACCATGGCAATAGATAAATTAGATTCAGAATTCTTGCGTCCTTTTTTGCAAGTCTCCAGGGACCCGGTCACAGATTCATCTGCGATCCAAAGTCTTCCGGATCTCATCGATTTCGACGCGGCTCACAACCCAGACCATGTGTTTGCTTTGCAAGAAGTACGGCAGGGAGGAAAGTATGTCAACCTGACTCCTGTCACCTTCAGTGAGCTTAAGCTCGCAGCCACAACCTGCGCACATCTTATCCGTAAGCGTTTGCCAGGAGGGCCACCCGAAGCTACAGGCGGGGATGAATCCGAAACACGACGACCAGTTGCATTATTTCTTGAGAGCGATATTAATCTATTCGTCCATCTTGCGGCTCTATTGTACTTGAATATTCCTGTGAGTGACTCCCGCTCACTTCAATGCCGTCGATGCTGACATTATAGGTTCTCGTGCTCTCCATCCGTCTTAACCCAGTGGCCATCTCACACCTCCTGGAATCAACATCGGCGTGCGCTATCATTGTATCACAGAGAAGCCAAGGGACAGTAGATAAGGCATTCGAAGTCCTCGCGTGGGAGCAGCAAAAGGATTTGCACGTGGTACAATGCTCTCCGTACCAACAGCTGTGCCGGCTCGCGTCAGAAGTGTCTTCAGAGGTCCTGGAACGTCGAAGACCCTCAGATAAAGAGACGGCAATTATACTTCACTCGTCTGGCACGACAGGAGTTCCGAAGCCTATTTTCCTAGCACATCGATACTTGCTGGGATATGCAGCATGCCATCGCCTGGAGCCAAATCAATGTCTTGGCAAACGGAGCGTATCCACACTTCCGATGTATCATGTATGTATTTGCTCGCTTTTTTGCCTGCGCATGTTGTACTGACCTTAATTATGGCAAGGGCTTTGGCTTACTTGGGCCATGTATCAGCTTAGCAACTGGGAAAACATGTTGCTTGCCGTCAGCCTCTGTCATTCCGTCCGCCAGCTCAATAGCCGAATTGATTGAGAAGTCTGCGAGCTGCTCTTTAATGACAGTCCCAAGCATTCTCGAAGAAGCCAAGAGCAATCCAAGTCTGATGCGGGCATTGATAGGGTTGGACTTCGTGGCGGTAGGAGGCGGTGCAATTAAGCCCGCCATTGGTGAGCTCCTGGTCTCCAATGGAGTCACGTTGCTTAACCACTACGGCGCCACAGAAATCGGGGCCATTGCCCCGATCTTCGTGCCTGGGAATGACTATGACTGGCATTATCTGCGCATTCGTAACGACATGGGTCTCGATATCAAGGAAGTCAGGGAGAAGGATGAAAATGGTGTCCCGTTCTACCAGTTGGTCGGCCATCCTTTTGGTTGGGATCGCCCTTTTGTACTCCAAGACCTTTTGCGACGGCGACCAGGATCTGCTCATATTGAAGTGGCAATTCTGGGCCGTAATGATGACCTTCTGGTCCTGTCCACCGGAGAAAAAGTTCTCCCCAATCAATTTGAGATCACGCTTAGCGGGCAAGAAGGGGTGAAGACAGCTGTCGTATTCGGACAGAACCGCGAAGAAATTGGAGTTCTGATAGAGCCAGAAGTACCTCCTGAGAATGATGGCGTGGAAACTCTCGTGGAGCGGATCTGGAAGATAGTGCAGCAGGAAAACATTTCCTTGGACCGCCATGCGCGTATCGCATCCAAGGGCATGATCCTGGTCAAACCCTCAGAGAAGGTGTTGCCAAGGTCGGATAAGGGATCTGTCATGCGTCGTGAGACATACGATCTCTTTGCACAGGAGATTGAAGAAGCCTATACTACTTCTAATACCCAGGACTCGTTTTCTTTCACCCTGGAAAATAATCCCGACCAAATCATCGACAGCTTGCGTGTCATGGTCCAGACTTGTGTACAGGACCGGGAGTTGCCCGTTGCCAACTGGGCAGATTCGGATGACTGGTTTGAACTGGGCATGGATTCCCTGGAAGCAACGCGTTTGGCTCGTATGCTGAGCCATGTGTCTAACAAAGACTCATTTCCGGTACTGACCTCCAGAAAAATACAGCCTTCTTTCGTCTACCAGCATCCGAGCTTCAATACACTGTCCGAGCGATTATTAGCAGGTGCTGGCAGCGACGAAGCAAATGGTACGTCGTTGGACACGAAATTGAATCAGATGCTTGATCTAGCATCGAAGTACACTCCTGCCTGTTCTGCGGGTTGGACTGTGCTACTCACAGGCGCAACAGGTCATCTTGGGGTACATCTATTGGATCAGCTGTTGCGCAACGTGAATGTATCACAGATTATCTGTCTCAGTCGGTCGCATCAAGGACTGGACCCCAGGAATCGGCAGCAACAAGCCAACAGTGCGCGTGGGATCACTCTCTCAGAATCCGCGTGGACCAAAATCAGGTTCTTGTCGTCAAACCAACTACATCAGCCTGAGTTGGGCTTACCACATAAGGAATATCGTCACCTAGTGCGAACAGTAACCCACATCATCCATAGTGCGTGGCCAATGGACTTCCAAAGGAGTCTTTTGTCATTCGAGCCCCAGATCCAGACAGTGCGAAGGCTAGTCGACCTTTGCGCGGACTGTCATCGGAAGCAACGCCGTTCGTCTCCTCCCCGATTGCTATTCACGTCCTCCATTGCGATTAGCGCGCGCTGCGCAAGTCGGAGAAAACTACCAGAAGCGCCAATCCTAGACCCCTCAGCCACGGCAGATATGGGCTACGCTCAGGCCAAGTGGGTATGTGAAAGGATCCTAATTGAAGCAACCAAGACACGGCGCGATCTTCTGCATCCAAGCATCGTACGCCTGGGTCAGTTGACCGGGAGCACGCACTCCGGGATTTGGAACTCCAACGAGCACTTTCCAGCAATTCTCAAGGCATCCCAGCACATCGGGGCCTTGCCAGAATTGGACGGGGTGAGTAACATGAGCATATATAGAAATGAGCAAACCTGACGCCCTTGCAGTCCTTCTCGTGGATCCCGATTGACACAGCTGCGAAATCTATTGTGGAGATCCTCTCGTCACAGTCGAAAGGCCCTCTCCAGAATATCATATATCACATTGAGAACCCGATTCGTCAAGCTTGGAAACCCCTGCTGCCCATTCTTGCCAGCAAATTGGGGTTGGAAACGCCACTGCCCGTCTCATTCGCGACTTGGCTTGAGCGCGCATCGTCGATGGCGTGTACTGAGGCAAACTTGAAGTTCGTCCACCATCTTCTACCCTTCCTTCAGGCAGACTTCCAAGTTCTTTCCAGCGGAGGGGTAGTATTGGATACCACGCAAGCGCGACGCGTTTCGCGCTCGTTGCGTGCCTGCAATGGATTGAGCATCGAATTACTGGATCTTTACCTGGAGTCATGGAGGAGGGAAAAATTTCTGCAATAAGAATTATGGAGTTAATTTGCCCTTTGGATGTTTTGTCGCCAATCTGTGCCTAAGGTTAGTATTGACGTCCTGTACTCTACGGCGGCATTGGTGGCACACCAGCCATATTGAAGTGCTTCCGAACCCTAAATGTGTCTACCTACGCGACCACATCATTTGGTTTTGCACAATGACGAGGTGATGAATGTGAAGATCAAGCGGGTCTGCCGCCCTGGGAGTGGAACACTTCTGGCAATTTATGAGCAGTATATCTAAAGTCCAAACTCGTCTGGGTGGATGCTGCTTCCAGATCAGGGAGTCTTACGACTTCAGCGCCGAACTCAATACTTACAGATTGTGACGGGCGTTTTCTTTTCATTTTGCTCTTTCATTTTCTGCATCGCTATCTATCTTCCGATCTAAATGTTGAGTTCTCGGATTCCTGAAAAATATGTCACGACGATGTTTGTTGAAACCATGAGCTGGGCCGAACCACGTAGCCACTGCTGGTTTTTGTGGTGGAGCTCTAGTCTCCTAACATCAATAATATGAGTAATGCGTTAGATAATTCCTTATACCGAAAGCCTACACGTGTAGTTAGGTCTTTCTTCGATATTTATAGATAATTTCAATCACCTCCGAGGCATTGAGCTAAGGAATCAGACCTTCCTATTCGTCGGCAATTCTCTAGGAAAACATTTCACTACGTAACCCAAAGGTAACATTGATATCCACATACTCTCAATAACGATAAAGTTAGATTTGCAGCAGGTACGAACCCAAAAAAGGGGAGCATATTGCAATCTGGAACCGGCTGACGTTCGTGCATCCAGTCTAGGATAAGGAGTCAACCAAGTGTCTGACCGGAACCCGGTCCGCTGGATATGTACATTACCCTTTCTCTCGTTGTACGCGGGGTCTCAAGCCATGATTTGATGTCCGGTTAATAGACCTCTAAGAAGGTATCAAAGGGAGAATACGAGGTAAACGCACCTAAGGCGACCAAGTGAGTGCCACACTGGTTTGGGTTTGATTCTTCCCCATTGGTACTCTGCCCCAGTGATGATAGTTTTCAAGGCGACATAGTATATAAGGAGGGCCTTGGTATAAAGACCCACGTCTGGAGCTTTGGATAAGGTACTTCTCGACCAGGTTGTTCTATTCCTTTATCGAGGGTTTACGTGCACCGTCTCCGAGTGGGCAGACTTGTTACAAGATGCACGTTATGTCGAGGAGCCTTCTCTCTTTCCTCCTCCTCTCTTCCCCGTTATCCTTGATTGGGCCATCCGTTGCCCACCCTGCCGAGGTTCGCCCACAGGACAGTTTCCAGCATGAGTCCGGCCACAGCTGCACCAACTTGGTGATTCCGTTCAATGTGACCGAGAACTCGGACGGTCACTTCGAAGATGACAACTACAGCATCGAGGTTCTCCATAACTTCATGGACTTCCGCGATTTCAGGACGGCGACCTACCACATCTCGGGTATCTACTGCACGCCACCGGCGCAAGCCACCAACAAGCAGGACACCATCCAAATGCTCGTCCACGGCGCTACATTCAGCAAGATCATGTGGGACTGGCCGTGGCAGCCGGAGAAGTACTCCTGGACCCGCCGCATGCACGCCGAGGGCTATCCCACTCTGGCCTTCGACCTGATCGGGTCCGGCAACTCGTCGCATCCCCACCCCCTGTACGAAGTTCAGACGCAGTTGATTGTCGAGCAGGTCCACCATATCATCAAGCTGCTGAAGGCGGGACAGATTGGCGGCATGAAGTATGACAAGGTGGCCTACATCGGGTTTAGCATTGCATCTATTGCAGGGGTGTCGCTGGCCTACCAGGTTCCTGACGCCATCGACGCGTTGGTGCTCCACGGCTTCACTTGGGATATCCAGGATCTGTACCCTGCATTCCTGAGCGGATTGCAGGTGGCCGCCAATGGGCTCGAGAAGCCCGAATGGAAGAAGTACGCGGCCGAGTACACGACGCAGATGAACCCGGCTGGTCGGCAAGCGGCCGTGTTCTATGGGGACTTCGACCCGGAAATCGTGCCGGTGGACTTTTACCTGAGGGACCTCGACACCCTCGGCCTGTCTATTTCCCTGGCGTACCATCTGGTGACGCCGAACTTGTACAAAGGCCCTGTGATGCTCGCCAATGGCGACCAGGATGCGACCTTCTGCGGGCGTTCATGTGGGTCCGCTCCGTATGCGCTGTACGACCGGTTCCCAAATGCCACAGATCATGACATCAAGGTCTATCCTCACGCGGGACATGGCATCCATCTGCATAACCATGCCCAGCAGTTGATGGATGATACTCTGGCATTCTTGAAGCGAAATGGATTCTGAGGATCGTGGGACCGGGATGGTCGGGGATAACTCACCTTCTATTGTCTCCGTATATTATTTGAAGTAGGGGTAAATACTTGGTAGCGGTGTGACAAGTATGAGTTAAAAGTGGAGTTGATTGTGACAGAGTTATTATAATATCTGCAACTAGTCGAATTAATCACAAGACACCGGATCATCCACCAGGTAAGGTAGCTAAGACGAGAGGTAATGTACGGTTGTCAAGGTTAAACGGGCCGCTTCCTCATGTTTCCCGATCCTTGCCTGGGACCGGCGTACACCAGAGACAAACCCTGTGGGCCCATGATTGGCGATCTCGTCCTCGGTGGCTGCGGGGTGAAATCCTTCACTCACGCCGAGACCGTAATTATCGCCGCCCAGACGTTCTTTGTTTGCAACGTGAGGCAAGGTTGCGTTCTTATTAATTTATTCGGATTGCCCCGTGCTCTATCGAGAAGCCCGAGATTCTCAACTCGGCGTGCCCCCTTGAATTCCTCAATTACCTGAACTCTGCGACTGAGTCTTCAACCTATAAAGATACTTGACTTGCGACAATACAATGGCACCTCTTGTCTGGTTTATCACTGGTGGCTCCTCAGGCTTCGGCTACTACCTGGCCCTCCATGCGTTGGCTGCAGGCCACCAGGTCGTTGCGTCTGTGCGCAGCAGAATAAAATCCGCCGACGCTGTCCAGGCAATTGAGTCAAAGGGTGGAAAGGTCATCGACCTCGATGTGAGCAAAGGAAACACCATCCCTGACGCCGTCAAGCAAGCAGAGAGCTTCTATGGCGGCATCGATGTCTTAGTCAACAATGCGGGCTATTCACTGTTGGGAGCGGTGGAGGATATGCGGTGAGATGAACAAGCGAATTCTAATCTGGCTTGTATCTAATGGCCAACGCAGAGACGACGAGACCTACCTCCAATTCGAGACGAACTTTTTCGGTCCCCTGAGACTCATTCGCGCGGCCCTCCCCTCTATGCGTGCCCGTCGCAGTGGAACGATAGTGAACATCACCAGCATTGCTGGACAGGATGGACTCCCGTCCTGTGGCTTGTATGCCGGCAGCAAGTTCGCGCTTGAGGGCCTTTCGGAGTCACTTGCGCGAGAGCTTGCACCGTTCGATATCTCTTTGCTGGTGGTAGAGCCAGGGGCGTTCAAGACGAACTTCCTCGCAGCAGCTGCCAAGAACGAAACCGGACTGTCTGAGCCCTATATTGGGGGGCCAGTGGACGTTGCGCTGGGCAAGTTTGACACCATGCAGGGAACACAGCGGGGAGATCCATTGAAGGGTGTGGCCAGGGTGTTCGAGGTTGTGACGGGAGAAGGACAAGCCGGATCACTGAAAGGAAAGATTCTGAGATTACCACTTGGTTCCGACTGTGTGGAAAGAATTGAGGCGAAGCTGAAAAGTCTCTCACATGACGTTGAGGCCTCACGTGAGGTGGCCTTCAGCACAGACTACTAGGAATTATCAGGCTTAGTTACGGAACCTTTTTTTCCTTCCGCGATCAGAATAGAAAGCCTAATAGTGTAACGGGCTAATACCTATTTGATAAATATAAATTCCGAGGATACAGTACGCACTATTTCCTTTGGTTTTCTATAACATAATTTTGCACTATATCTTAGCGATATAAAAAAACTCCCCAGAGGGTATCCCGGTGCGGATGGTGCGGTTCGGAACTCCCACCCCCTCGTGACAACAGGTCAGTAGACGTCAACTGAGCGCTCGGTACTTAGCAATTCGGACCTATTACGATTCTATTGGTTGATTCGTACTATCCACATTTCCGTGTTCCGATAGTAATGAGCCGGGCTCGCAATTGATACTGTCGTATTCGTCAAATTTGAAGCAATACGCTGTGCTCACGATTAGCATGTGCCCATAGACGACGCCGATACCCTGAGTAAACAGCAATCAACGAAAATGGGTTATTCCCAACGCAACGTTGATATGGAATCACGTTTGATCTCCGCCATCAAGGGCGAAAAGGTGAAGGATTCCTCGTAATGGAACATGGTGTAATATAGGTAAAAAATAGTAATTTATCCTAATAAATCAGTAAGATATACGTCTATTTTCGGTGAATTTATATAAAAATAGGCGGTTAGGCATTGCCCATAATAGGCCGGGCAACAGGCGAAGGAAAATTATGGAAGGCAGCGACGTACATGAAACCACGAGAGTCCTGGGGCTGCATTCCTGCCGACAAGGTTGGCGACAGGGAGTTGGTTGACAACGCGGAGAAAGCCCACGCCTTATGTACTCGTTCTTCCCATCGATGGCGCCCAGTCTAGAGGAGACACCGGCTCACGCTCTAGCCGAAATTCGATGGCATTCAATCTCCGAGATTGAAATTTATCGATAGCTCAAGGCCGCAAAAGGCACAATGGCACTAGGCGAGGACGGCCTCCCCACGTTAGTTTGGAAACACCTTTGTAAATACGTCGGAAACATCATCACCCGGATCTTCGTGTCGTCGATTAAGCTAGGATACCACCCACAGCGATAGAGAAGCGCGCGCATTGTAGACTTACGGAAGCCCGGGAAACCAGACTACTGGCTACCGGGCGCCTACCGCCTAATATCACTACTTGACACACTCGGAAAACTATTAGAAGCGGTGATTGCCCGACGGCTGTCATTCTTCACTGAACACCATAGGCTTCTACCGGACACCTAGTTTGGTGGACGTCCGGGACGCACAACGGAACAAGCCCTCCTAGTGCTTCCCAAGGCAATTGATCGAGTATAGTATAGACAAAAGATCGTCACATTTATCTCCCACTTCGAGATCCCGTACTCTTTCTTCACTTTGTGGATTATCTAAGCTTGTCTTTCCTCTTATGGTAGCTAGATAGTGAAATGGGGATGGCACGATGGCAGTCTAGCATAGCAGACGGGTCGATATCACTAGAGAGAGGACACAACAAACCACTCCCATGCTTATCTTAGGCGTAGAGAGCGGTCTCTATAGGTGACGATCCTACTAGACTTGAAGTTATATCATAAATAAAGGATCTAGTGAAGAACTATAGTTATATTATAATAATAGATAATACTCTCCTATCTCTCTCTAGAGAAGACTATATATCTTCTAAGGCTTTTGTGGTATCTAGAGTGCGCCAAAAACCGCAAAATCGCAAAATCCAACCAAACCAAACCGCAATTGGTTCGATTTTTAGGGCTAATTTCGGAAACTA
>ERZ1673737.4059-NODE-4059-length-10578-cov-4.219424_pt1 | contig 10578 bp, 7 predicted proteins | sample MGYA00580211_ERZ1673737 | MGnify/ENA primary metagenome ERZ1673737 (study PRJEB41218, sample SAMN15661789) | gut metagenome | host: Homo sapiens | place: Canada: London | collected 2015-08-20/2019-03-30 | study: EMG produced TPA metagenomics assembly of... | reverse complement strand
TTATTTTTTGTGAAGAAAATCTTAATTTTCATTTTTCGCAAATGAAAAATTGCATAAAAAACCCCATATTTTGCGAAAAATCGCCTGTGTAGATAATATATATACATATTTTATCTAAAATACCTTAACTCCCCATTTACACAAATTGCTTTTTTAGAAATCACTTCTATTCTGATCTACAATTTGAAATTTAAATTATTTTCTCTCTTAAGATCTTTTACCTGCTTATAATAATCTTTAAACTTATCTAGCTATACTTTATTCTCAATTTGAAAATAAAATAAAACAAGGTATAAAGTTTGTTTAAAAACGTAATGCTATTTTTGAAAAATAATTAAACTTTCTGCTTATGGAAAATATATATTTTGCTGACTTAATTTTTATTGCCAAACAAGAAATCAAATCTTTACCTTATTTTTATGGTGCACGATTTAGTGCCTATCTAAGATTTGCCTGTAAACAAATAGATATCAATTTCAGCGATATTTGCATTGCAATTTTACCGTTTAATTGTGGAATAAAGCCTATTGAACTTGGAGACAAATTAACTTTAAGACTTTTTTTAACCAATCTTGGAGTAGATAAATTCGTTTTATTATGTAAGGCTCTAAGAACAACAACTGATACTGGCTATTTTTCTGCTTCATCTTTAATGCTAAGTTCTGTGTTAGATCCGATTGCTTCATCATTCATTGATATAGAAAAAGCTTACAGTTTTGAACCTTTTTCCCTTTCAGTTGTAGATAAGGAAGCCCAAGCTCTACTTAATTTAAAAAGTTTTACCTTAGATTTGTATACTCCACTGCGCTTGCCTTTACCTGCTGGTACTCGCAAGGTTAACGCCGCTAATAAAGAAGTTTTATGTCAAGAAGATTTCTTCTATCGCTACCCTTTTGCTATCTTGCATATGCTAAACAACCTAAAAAAATTAGGGGAAATGCCTGTAACCTTAGCACAGATAGAAGCTCTGCCAGAGGCTTATGACGGATGCTGCGAATGGTTTGATATGAAATATAATCAAGATGCTCCTAAGCAGATAGGCGGCATCATCGGCAAGATTAAATATACTAAGCCTATACCATCAAAAGATATTGCCTTGCGCCTAGTAGCAGGACAATATCTAGGTTTAGGAAGATCTCAACGTTTTGGCTTAGGCTTTTATAAAATCAATGAGCTTCAAAAATATCGAAGCATTAAGCTACCTGATTATTCTTATTTTTAAGCCTAAAGCCTGTTGCCTTTTTTTACTTGTACAGGATCTAATAATAAAGCCTTACTCTTTGCAAAATTCGGCTCTCCTTTATCTTTTTCAAGAGGCATTGTTTTAGTAAGCTCATTACTAGGCCTATGTTTAAAATCAGTCATAGCATTCAGCTCTTTTATATGCTGCTGTTCTGCATAAGACTTAGCATTTTTTAAAGTAGCATAATCTCTAAAAGCTTCACGCGCTTTTATAAGCTCAGCTTGTGACAAAGATTCAACTTCGCCTTTCAACCGATCTTTTAAAGAACGATATTTTTTGTTTACATTAATAATAAGAGCTTCTTTAATATCAATTCTTACTGAGCCTAAACCTAAAGACTTGCCTGATCCTAGTTTGTGAGCATGACCTTCTTTTAGATCAAGCGCCTCCAAAATTGCTCCAAGCTCAGTAAGATTGACCCTGTCAAGGTGAACAACAAATGATGCTTTAGCTCCCCTAGCTACAGGTTTTAGTAAAGATAAAACTTTCGAATTCTTGGCATCACTTACACTTTTTTCAGGATCTCTATGCCAATAAAACTTACGCCCTCTTAAAGAACTTCTATAATTGTAATTATTTAAAAGCTCATCTTTATTCTTACAAGCTTTAGCTTTAGGCTGGCAAATATAGTGCAAAAGTGCTGAAGGCTTAGGATTACCTAAAATACAAACAATTTCATCCTTCTTTTCAAATCGATATTCACTAAAATAAGCCGCTTCAATGCCAACTTTTCCTTTATAAGCACACTCTTTATTAGCTATGCCGAATAAATGTAGGCTAAAATCATTTATATTAGTTCCCCGGGAATTAAAATCTTTTGATGCTAAATCTTTAGGAGTGTAGTTATAAGCAATTCTAAAATAACGCGATGTTCCTATGGCCTCAATATTGCCGTTGCTTTTGCCGTTACTGGTTAAATAGAAAACACGAGCTCCTTTTCCCTGATTTAGAGCATCATACTCATTTTTCCAATTAGTCTTTTGATCTTCAGTCATCTGAGCATAAAAATCAGCAATAACCTCAGATCTCAAGGTTACAGGCGTACTTGAACTTCTTTTAAACAGATAGCCTTTGACTTTTTTTTCCATAGCTCCTGTATGATAAATCTCCGGATCATGACCTGAAGCTCTGCTCACTGTTGCCGGATAAAGCTTATATACAGAGCCATCTTTATATAAAAATCCTCCTAATATAGGATCTATTGATTTTGGAAATTTACTTTTATAAACAGACTTTTCACTTGCAGTAACATGTCTATAAAAAATTTTTTTATCAGAAATAAATTCTATTTTTGAACGTGTTATGGCTTCGACATAGCTTCTGAGCATTCCCTTAAGAGAAGTTCCTGGAATTGCTATACGTCCATCATTCAACGTAAAAAAACTTCTCTCTGAAGGTCCTTCCGCATTAAGATTTTTATCAGTAGATCCTCCCACTAATAAAGGAGTAAGCGCTTGTAAAGAACAGCTGATAGTTCCTGAAAATAATTCCTCATCAGACCCGCTCTCCAAAAGATTTTTAGGATCGTATGACACAAAATTATAAGGAGCTGTTGCACATTTGCCTTGCATATAATCTGTACTCATAATCATCAATCCTTATTAAAACCGCATAAGCGCGAAAAACTTTTTAAAGGCATGCCGTCTGCATTAATAATAAAGTATTCCTTGTATTTAATTGCTCTAAAGCCTGCTAATAACAGCTTTTCTGTTGCCCTGCATTTCCTTAAGGAATAAAGACTCTCTCTTACATAAGCCTCATCCTCGCCTTTTAAATCCTCTACAAGACGATAACTTATAAGCTCTTCATTTTTTTCAAATATAGCTTCAGCTGTCTCAGAAAAAACTGTTAAATAACTAAAATCTTTTAACATATCATCTTGAAGCTCTAAAAGAGTACCTACCTTATAAAATCTGGGACTTTCCAATAAAAAATAGTTATCTTGCGCAAATACCTTATTAAGCAAAGCCTTAATTTCACTGTTTGAGCTAAGAGTTGATTCGGTCTTAGTGTAAGGAGTCAGGACCATTTAAAAGCGCCTCATCTAAAATTTCTAGCCAAAGTTCTAATTGCTCTTGATTTGAAACATCTATCTTCTCATTTCCGCATACAGCTTCGCACCATACATTTTTAAGCGCTATCTCTAAGCCTTTTTCAAGATCTTTAAGTCTTAAAATGCCATTGCCACGATTAACTCCACCGCCGACAGCGGCTTCACCTAAACAAATATCTAAAAGGGCATGCAACAGTACAGCCGTTTGGTATAAACTTAATTCTCTCAGAGAAATACGTACATTCAAGAGTAATTCTTTCTGCCAAATCGGAGCTTCATCAAATAAAGCCCCTTCTATTGCACCGCCTGTAAATCTATCAATAGCAACATGCTGAACCTTTTGCGAAACAATCTCCTTATCAAGATAAATATCATGACAATGTACATGCCCGCACAAACTTTTATCGCTATGTATACAGCCAAAAATTTTATTTAAGCTCTGCAACGCCCGCTGTTCTTTTACAGAAAAATCATCCTTACTGCTATCACAAGCTAGCAGAATATCATAAACACGATGACGAATGACTCCTCTGAAAGCAGATCCGCTTAAGGTATAGTATTCCTCATAGCTTTTCTTTGCATAATCAAAAATAGGCGTTGCCAAACACACCATATCGACGTCTTCATCAATAGAATTGCTACCTCCTGCCAACAAAGGACCGCAGCTTAATAGCGGAATGACAAGATCTGCTGAAAATAAATTTTCCTTGGCATAAATAGAATGACTTATATTGGAAAGAGATATTTCTGTACCTACAGAATCTTCAAATTTAGCTCCATCCTTAAGATTTAAGTAAGCAACAAGATCATTTTCATCTTTAAGATCCAGCTTTCTAACTGAAGCATACTCACATAAAAATTCTCCATAACCGCTTATCTGCTTGCCACCTAAACGGATAACTCCCTGTTTTATAGCAGCACATAGATTTAAAAAGCCCTGTAACTCGCCGGCATCTGCCTCATAAGCTCCTGTATCTAATTTAAGCTCTAAAGCAAATTTAACTCCAGGAGGTACAATTTCTTCATCATACTTTCCTCCATCAACAGCATTTCCTTTATTCAGATCGATATTGACATGATCACGAATAAACGGCTCAGAGCAAATCTCAACCTCTTGACCATCCAGCATTTTTCTATAAGCTATGTTGCCGTCATAATCTAAAAGATAAGCATCATTTACCCATACTAATGAAGACTTAGAATAGCCATCGCTTTGAGTGTAGCCAAAAAGCTTATTTGCAAGATCTATATCGATTTGCCTGACATAATCTCTTAAAACTCCAGCAATAGAGCTTCCCTGAATACGCCATAAACCGCATAGATCTCTATCTACAATCTGATCCAGATCTTTTATAAAAGAAAAATCTATACCCCCACCGCAATGCAGAGGACTTAATGTTTTAATAATAAACCTTGCTATATACATAGCCTATCCTCTCTTAGCCTTCATATCCCAAAGCTTGATAAGATTCAAAAGGGCATGACGATGAAATTCTTTTATATAAAACTCCCATTCTGAATTGGAAATATCTCCGCCGATTAATTGTAATTCAGAGCGCTTATTTGCTAAAAATCTTTCGACAAAACTCTGCTTATCTAAGAATTTCTTTACGATATAAGAGAGTTCAAATTTCTGACCACCGGCAAAAGGGGAGGCTCCTGAGCTGTTATGCCATTGAGCTTTAGGAGTTTTACCTAAAATATCCTCAAATTTTGAAAGCCATTGATTTTGAGGAAGCATATTTATAATTTTTCTAAGATTACCTCTCTGAGAAGCATTAAGAGATAATTCATTATTTTGTGAGCTGATAAATTTAAAAATAGCTTCATCTTCTACAAAAAGCTTAGCATCCTGTAGCGACTGCCTTAAAAGAGATCTCATTCTCAAAACATGAATTAAATTACCGTTTACTCTATTGACAGCCTTCTTTACAACAGAGTCTATTTGATTATTTATATCCTGAGGATATAAAAAGGGCTCATTTAAAAAATCAGGATTTATTAAATATCTTCCATAGCCTTCTAAACTAAATCCACCAAAAGCAAGTGGCAAGGATTGTTTTTGGCCTTGATGGCTAAAATTAATTACCGAGCCTTTTGCTATGATTTTGCGTGTTCTGCGCGGTAATTTCCATTGTCCGCTAAATGAAATCAAGTCATCATACAGACAGGATAAGGATTCAAAATCAATCTCCAAATTTATAAAGTACCGCTCTAATTCTTCTTGTAGACTTAAAAGCGGTTCTTGCCAGGAACTCTTTGATATATAGTCCGAAAGCAAAAATAGTTTGCAAATGTTTTGTGCAGGTTCTCTGGGAACTGTATATAGTTCATCACTTAAAATTACAGCTCTGACTTTTCCATAACCTGAATTACGTCCATGGCCAATACTGAATTCAGAAGCTTTTAAAATTAAATCTTTTAATGAAGAGACAAGGCTATCCGGGCAAAAAATTTCACTTATAAAGCTTGATCCTTTATTTAAAGACTGATAGCCAAAAAGCTTTGTCTGCTGAGTTTCTCTATCCTTATTTATAGCAACATGCATTTTATAAGATGAAGCTAAATTAGGCATACATAGTTGCGGTATGCACATAAAGCCCTGCTCTAGTTTCTTAAGCTTTACAACATCATCTTTTCTATGAAGCCAATCGTTTGGTAAACAAGATCTTAAAGTCTCATCATTTTCAAGTTTAAGTGCGCTTAAATTAATCACTCGGCTTTTTTGTGCATTTTGCTCATCTACAGTAGGCAATCCTGAATAATTTTTAATCTTTTGATAGCACAAAGGGATCGGAACGGTCTGTTTATCATTAACCTGCGGATAAGCGTGCCCCCATTTTACTGTTGCATCCAAGAATAAATGTCTAAACTCCTCATTATCATCACCAACTTCAAGATGCTTTAGATTTCGCCACGCAAATGCCAGTGCACCTAAAATCATATTAGCAGGAATATATTTTAAAGATTCATGACTCTTTCCTTCAGCTGAGCCATTCGTAATAACTAACGGCTCTAAAGCTTCAAGTTTTAATTTAACGCTCCTCACAAAAACCTCCTAAGAGTTGACATGGCAGAGCAATTTTTTTGTTTTCAGAGCCAATAACCGTCAATTGACATTTACCTAGTCCACGAGTTCTTGACGAACCGATACTTTTAACGGTAGCGCAAACAGTCTCAAGATAACCTGAAAGCCACTCTTCTTTGTAAAAATAGCTTGGCATAATTTCGATATCAGAAATAAATTCCAAATACGGTATGCCGCATTTAAGCCGTCTTAAGCTCCCTGAAACTATTTGCTTTTGCGCATTTAATGCAATTGCCGTACGATAAACAATCATGTCTTCTTGATAAGATCTGACAGTTTTATCATCATAAGATTTTAAAAGTTTCTTAAAATCCTGCGGCAAATATGCTCCTCCTACCTTTATCAAGCCTTGAATATTTTCCTTATTTGCACAAGTTCCAGTTCCGAAAATATCTTCATAAGCTTTTTTTAAATCTTCACGCTTACTGCAATTGGAAATTAAGCCTGCAGCCTCTCTCAAGAATCCCTTAAGAGTGCTGCCTGGAATATATAAAAAACCATCTTCATCTTGAGCTAAATTGTTATCAGACAAGTAGCCATCACCAAATCCTGTGGCAATTTGCCATTCAGATAAAAACTTAATTTTTACTTGTCTGCGCATGATCTCTCCTGATTAGAAAAATACTCAAGATAATCTTGACTATGACTTGATAATAAATGCCCCAACTCCAAATAATCCCCTAATTTAGTGTAGAATCGGTCATCTTTATCCTTTAGGAAAAAACCGTAATTTTCAGGAAATAATGCTAAAAATTCTTCTGCAGACATTAATTTTTGATTATGCCTGCCACCTAAGTTTCTTTTAAGATTATCTAAAAGCTTGCTATAACTGTTTTTAGATGCAGACACGCCTATTTTGCAGTCATTTAAGGCATTACGCGTATAAGATCTCGGTAAGCGCTCTAAAACATCTATAGCAGAGGCTACAAAATTAGCTAAATTGTTATTTTTAAGGATAATAGGTTTTTTAGTTAACAAAGCGTGATCCTGAGCTTTGAAGTGCTGTTCTTTAATACTATCAATATCTGTATCTACGTCATTTGTTATCACTAAATAATCAAGACTGCTAGCTCTTGATCTTTTTAAAGGTGCTGTTTGCTCATTCTTTTTGCCTTTATGTGTACTTTTATCTGTAACTACAGGTGCATTTATCTCTAAAGTTGCATTTTTAGCACTCTTTAAAAGCTCCTCTGCTAAAGCAAAAGCTTTTAAAAAAGGATATGATTTTGCACATACCACCATGCCCACACCTACAGATAAGCCCTCTCCCTGATTATTGTCTCTTGAATAACGCTCAAAAGCTTTTACAAAGCTGTCTATAAAGATTAAAGCTAAATCTGCTCTTATAATAACAGTAACATCATCTCCACCTAGAACTAGTGGTCGAGCCTGGACTGTTGCTCCTTTAGGTAAATGGGCATATCTTAAAGCATCAGTCAAAGCTTTTTTAAAGGCATAAGTTGTAGTATTTTTTACTAAATCCGAGAGATCCAGCATTTTTTTGATGTTGTTTTGAACACACTTATGGGATTTGTTTGAACCAAGCTCTTCGTTCTGTTCCCCATTATTCTCATTATCACTATGCTCTTGATTGCCAGATTCAAGCCTCTTGCGGAAAAGCATACCTAGATCGTTTCCATCTATATGAATAAAGGCAAGCTTCTCTTTATCTCCTACCAAATCATCTAAATTATCAGACCATACTAATTCGTCATTTAAAAACTCAGCGCTCTCTATTCTTCTTAAACGCTTACGAGCTTTTTCCAGCAAAAATTCATTACGTCTAGTCTGCGAAGCTAATGAAATATTTTCCTCAGCTTTATAAGGATTATTCTTTAAATATACACAGGCTTTGCCATCTAATGGAGCAACTTCACAGATAGGTAAAAGATCTAAGCCTGCAGCAACAGGAACTAAATTACGTTGCTTACCGATTTTTCTGTTTAATTTAAATTTAGCATCACGAAGGCTATTTGATGTAAAATCACAAGTCTCCAAAGCTCCAAATAAAGGCAAACCAGGAAATTTATCGATAATTCCTAAAGCAAAATCCTTTAAAAAATCATGCGCTATTGCATATGAGGAGCATAGCAAATGCAAAGTTCCGGCATTTCTCTGTAGAGGCAAAATTTCTCGATCTTTTGGCTGTCTTATTTCATCTTTAGTTAAAAGTTTATAATCATGCTTTTCAGCATAATCATCTAAATAATCACTAGCTAATGATTCAATCAGCTCCGAGCCGCCAATCATTTCCTTAAGCTTTCCTGAACTTAAGATATATTTCTGAATACCGCCAACCTCTAAGACAACATATCCAAGTTTATTCTCATCCATAAGTTACAACTCTTATTTTACTTAACAGTTGATTTTGATCTTCTGAGGTTTTTTATAAAAGCTGCCAATTTTTGAGGCTGACAAAAGATCTTCCAATCTAAAATTCGCTCATAAACATTTTTGTCTGTCTCATTGAGCTTATCTTTAGGTAATTTGCTTAAATAACAAACAATAGGCAAGGTGTAACGATCAAGCGCTGAGGCCATGGAATCAGCTTCATCTAAAACGTCCATGGTATTAGTTTTCTTGTCTGTACCCAACTGTTTTGCTTTACAAGAAACTAATACATGAACCTCCTGCCATGAAGCTAATACATCCATATCTATAAGAAACTTGTCATCGTCAAAATAAATTCGCGTTCCTTGATGCACACTTTCTGCACCGCTCTCTTCCAAAGCCTGAGCTACTAAATCCTCAAGCCAAAACCCGCCCTCAAATTTACTTGTATAAATCTTATGGTCGGGGCCTTCAATTTTTACCATTTCACAATATAAGGAATGGTCGCTTTGAGGATCTTTTGCAATAGTTTGACGACTTAAACTATATGCACCTATTCTAAATTCTTTATTGCGAAACTTAAAATCACTCCATTTATCAAAGATATCCTCTTGATTGGTTTCACAAGCTTCCTGCATAAGCTTGAGCATAATCTTATTGAACTCTTTATTTTTTAAAAAATTATCCGAGCTTTCGATAAAACGTTCCGAATCTTTAAAATCATCATTCTGAGGAAACATTATTCGCAACTGCAACAATGCATCTTCTGCCTTAACTGCATTGCAGATATTTGAATTATCTTCAATATTGGAAAGATCTTGATGATTTATAGACCAGATCTTAAAACCATAAATCTTAGCCCAATAAGTTAAAGCTGCAGTTTGACTCTTAGATCCTGGAGTAATATTCACATGTACATTTATTGCATTTTTATCGCAGCTTAAGCCAATTTTCTTTTGCATAAATGTAGACATGGCAATATCTGAAATAAAAATACTGACTTTGATCCCCTCAGCTGCATAAACGTTCTTAATGGCCTGAGCCGACTTTTGAATATATGAATCTACAGTGGTAATTAAAATAACATTTTTAATATTATGTACTTTTTTATGAGCTTTAATTGCACTTAAAGTTGGAGCTACATCATTGCCAAGACTTACAACCAAGGTATCTTCATGAACTTTACGACCAATAAAACTTGCCTTTTCCCTATCTTCCCAAAGCTTAGCTGATAAAAACTCATTTAGCTCCGTATCCAGATCTAAATATTTGCTTTTATAATTATTTTTATAAAAATAAGGATATTTATCTATGAATTCACCGCAAATATCAAAAGTCTCAGCTTTACCGCGAGATTCATACCTAATATGAGCTTTATCCATTTCTGTTGAGCATAAAACTACTACTCTTCTGTCATATAGATTTTTAAAAGCATTTTTTGTCCCGGAAATGCTACAAAAGTCTCTAATCTGTTTGAGTTTTTGTTTTCGCTCTTTTTCATCATATACAGCTTTAGTTTTTGTACAGTCAGCTAAAAACACTAAGCGATTGCTACCGTCGTTAAAAATACAGTCAAATTTAATGCCGTTAATTTCTACATCTTGCTCACAACTAGAATTAATACGAATCTTTTTGTTTCTGCAGTAATTAGAAATCTTTCCACAAATGCTTTGTTTATGAGGCTCAAGATCTTGTTTTCGTAAAAGTTCTTTGACTGAAAGTCTTGATGGCAGAGGTATTTTATTAGATGAATATTTATCACTTAGATTAAAAGCAAATACATTTTCTCGACAGGTAGTTACAAGAATCAAATTTTGATCATAATATTTTGCAACCACTTGGGATATTTTATAATTTAATCCT